>Ga0315297_10001800_pt1 | contig 13393 bp, 8 predicted proteins | sample YL17G15_0_MG_FD_203628 | JGI IMG/M metagenome (GOLD analysis project Ga0315297, IMG submission 203628) | Sediment microbial communities from Yellowstone Lake, YNP, Wyoming, USA - YL17G15_0 | ecosystem: Environmental > Aquatic > Freshwater > Lake > Sediment | place: USA: Wyoming | collected... | reverse complement strand
TCCACCACCCATCGAGGATACCATAGGTCATCACTCCTTTTTCGATATAGCGATTATTCACATCGGTAATCTCAAGCTCTCCCCGGCCGGAGGGCTTGAGCGTCTTGATAATATCGAAAACAGCCGCATCGTAGAAGTAGATTCCGATGACGGCATATGGTGATTTGGGCGCCTTGGGTTTTTCCTCGATGGAGACGATTCGATCGCCTTTCATTTCGGCCACACCGAATCGATGAGGGTCGGGAACCTCTTTGAGCAGGATCTTGGCTCCCCCCTTCTGTTTTCGGAAGGCCCCGGTAGCCCCGCGAATATTCTTTTCAATGAGATTATCCCCAAGGACAACACAGACCTTTTCTCCCGCCGCAAAAAACTCGGCCAATCTTAAGGCTTCCGCAATTCCCCCCTCCCCCTCCGGATAGGTATAGTTGATATGCCGGAGACCGAATTCCTTCCCATTGCCGAGCAGTCTTAAAAAATCCCCTGCACTGTTTCCACCGGTCACGATGAGGATATCCTCGATGCCTGCATTGACCAGGATCTGAATGGGATAATAAATCATCGGCTTGTCATAAACGGGCAGGAGATGTTTATTGGTCACCTTGGTGAGCGGATAGAGTCGCGTTCCTAATCCTCCGGCCAAAATAATCCCTTTCATGTTTTTCTCCTCTGGATCATGGATTGCCCCCTTCCTTCTCTCACGCCCCGGGACGGAAGAGAATGGAATTACAGATTCATCAGGCGGGGTTTATGCCCCAGGGATCCCAGTCCCAGCAGGGTCACATAGACTTGAACCTTCAGCTCCTTTTTCTGGGTGCCATTCGGAGACTGGTTGATGTCTTCGACCAGTAATCCTACCGACCAGCATTGGGCCTGAAAAACGGCGCCATAGAAACTTTCTACCCGCCACCGGTCTAACAGGTTGTAACGGAAGCTCCCATAAAGGTAGAGGGGATCGATGGTTTTGATTTTTGTGTAAAGGTTGAGTTGCTGAATCTTATCCCGGGTGTAGAGATATTCGACCTGAAGGGTATCATTCCTGAGGTCCTTAACCTTCATGATGCCATCCAGGGTTTCGAAATCCCATCGATAAGGATTGTACTCGGCGTTCCCCCGGAAGGAAAGGTAAGGGTTGAAATTCATCCATACCTCTCCCCGGATATTGGAGAAATACCTCTCCTTCCCGTTTCCATCGGTTATATAGGGATCTCCAAGGCTATACCCTTGAAAGACTTTTAACCTCAGGTATTCGTAAGGCCCGGACCCTACCCGATCCTTCTCAGCCTTTCCCAGAAGCCGCTGTGTAAACCCGTACGTGATTTCACTGCGATAGGGAATCCGATCGGTTGCATCAAAAGCGGGCAGATCCTCCTGAAAGACCCTGGGGCCATACGTGTAACCCACGGTGGGCTCGAACGTATGCATCCATCGGGTCACATTAAGAAGATCGGAGGTCTTTGAGGTGGAAGCGCTTTCATAGACCCTGTAAAATTCCGTGGACATTTCGACGCCGGTTGTAAAGGTCTCCCTCGACTTTGAACGGTTCCGTTCATCGACCGGATTATGATAGACCTGGTAAAACGTCTCTCGAAAACCGATGTCCGGATTGACCTTCAGGACGTTCAGGAGCCTTAAAGGAAAAGAAAGGTGTGGAAACAGATCGGCCCGCTGGGCCCGGACCCCCTCCTTTCGCCAGAAGTTCACATAGGAAAGCGCAACGTCGTAAAAGAGAGGCGTCTTAAAGAGGGCCTGGGGATGGGCGTAGAAACTGATTTCAGGAAATTTCTGAAGGGTCCGGTCGTTGTTGTCGAGGGTGAGGTTGTCAAACATCTCCGCATCGATCAGAAGGGAGAACTGTTCCCAGTTCTTTCCGCCGAAGAGGACCGACCGTAATTGATTCAAGCTCCGCGAATCAATCTGCGTGTTCTCTGGAAGGTCATGCTCAAAATCCCTTGGATAGAACCGGTCACTGACGTAATTGATGTCCCCTTTGAGATAAAAATCGTAGGGCAATTTCTGCTGGTGCTGGATAAAAAAGGCATACCGTTTCCCGTCGTATTCCTGGTCATCGGTAAAATAAAACTTGGCTGTTCCGGTCGTATCCCGGGGAAAGGCATACCGAAATTCGACTCCCTCTTTCAATCCCCTGTCTCCCAGATAGTCCAGAAAGAGGGTCGAATCCATATCCCTGGAGATGGCCCAGTAGAAGGCCGTCTTCACCTCAGGACCGGTTTGATTCGAGTACCCGACCGTAGGCAGGAGGAAGCCGGACTGCCTGTCCTGTTTAACAGGGACAGGGACGATGGGAAAGTAGAAGACCGGGACGTCCTTGATGTAGAAGACAGGCCCCCTTGCAATCCCCGTTCCTTTCACGGCAACATCCAACTCCCTCACCTTGAATTTCCAGGGAGGCCGACTGGCCTCGCAGGTCGTGAAGGACCCCTCTCGGATGCGGTAACTGCCCTCCCCCAGTTTCTCCGCTTCCTTACCCGTGATATGAAAGTTCTGGCCCTTTAAAAAGAGTTTCCCTTGGTGAACCTTCCCGGCTCGAGTCTTTAGATTAACCTCTAACCTTTCACACTCCAGGACATCTTCCTCCTCGTTCAGCACCACATTGCCCCACGCGACCATCTCATTCGTGGCCGCGTTCAATCGGGCATGTTCCGCCTTGAGGGAAAAATCTCCCCGCGTCACGGTCACATTTCCATGGGCTTGATAGAGTTGCTCCTCCTTGTCATAGGAAAGACGATCCGCCTCGATCTCGATCGGTCCCTCTTCCTTCATCATTTCAAAATCCGGCGTCTTCTTACCAGCGGGCGCCTTCTGAGTCGGCGATGACTTTCCCAGACCCACCCCGGTGAGACCGATGAGAAGAATGAAGAAAGAAATGAAGAGAATCCGGAACGCCTTCATGGTCTCCCTTTGGAAAGAAGATAGTTTCGCGCCTCGCCCACGGTGTAGAGGGATCCCGTAATGCAGAAGAGGTCTTCTTCTTGAGTCAGAGAGAGCCCCTTTTCGATGGCCCCGGGAAGATCTTCGACGATTTCTGCCTTTTTCCCGTTCATTCCCAAAACCTCGAGAAGCCGGGATGGAGAAGAAGCCCGGTCCGTATGGGGTCTGGAGAGAATAATATGCCATGCCAGAGGGGCTAAGGTCTGAAGAATCGATTTGAGATCTTTGTCCTTCATGATCCCCATCAGGAGGATGAGCCGGTTGAATTGAAATTCTTCTTCCAGAGATTTTCTGAGAACCAGGGCTCCTGCCGGGTTGTGAGCGCCATCGAGGACAACCCTTGGAGACATGGGGACCCTCTCGAGCCTTCCCGGCCATCGGACGTCCCGGAGTCCTTCGGTCATCGCTTCCGTTGAGACGGGATAGCCCAAATCCTCCAAAACCTCCATCGCTCCGAGGGCCGTCGTGGCATTGATCAACTGGTGAGGCCCGGAGAGATTGAGGCCGACACTCCACAGCTTTCGATGGAGCCCCTCGTAATGGAAGTTTCTTTCTCCGACCGGCTCGTATCGAAAATCCCTGCCCACGCGATAGAAGGGGGCATCCTTTTCCCGGCAGAGTTCTGCAAAGAGGTGAAGAACTCGGGGCTGAGTGGCCGCCGTGATCAGGGGTCTTCCCTCCTTGATGATCCCCGCCTTCTCCCCAGCGATCTTTAAAAGGGACCTTCCCAAAACCTCCTCATGATCTTTTGTGACGTTGGTGATAATCGACAGGAGAGGGTCAATCACGTTGGTCGAATCAAGTCTTCCGCCGAGACCTACCTCCAAGATGGCCAGATCCACCCGTTTCTGACTGAAATAGAGGATGGCCATGGCTGTAGTAAAATCAAAGAAGGTAAAGGGGGCCGTCATTCCCGCGGCCTCCACCCTCTCCCGCATCCATTCGGTCAGGGCTGCCACCTCTTCTTCCTGGATCTCGGTCCCGTTGACCTGAATCCGCTCCGTGAAATGCACGAGGTGGGGGGACGTATAAAGGCCCACCCGGTAGCCCTCTCTCTGCAGCATCGAAGCCATCATCGCAGCCGTCGATCCCTTTCCATTCGTCCCTCCGATATGGATCGCCTCGATCTCTTTGTGGGGACTCCCGATGGTTTCCAGGATTTTTGTGATCTGGGTCAGGCCAAAGATCATCCCGAACTTTTCAAGGCCGTAAAGATAGTCCAAGGACCTGGAGTAGTTTTCTGGATGGACCGATGTGTGGTTGCCTTTAGCCATGGGTCTTGAGCATTTCCAACAGGGAGGCAATGGTATGGCGCAGATCTTTCCGTTCCACAATGAGGTCAATCATTCCATGCTGAAAAAGGTATTCGGACCGCTGAAACCCCTGGGGGAGTTCGGCCTTTATCGTTTCCTTAATCACTCCCGGCCCCGCAAATCCGATCATGGCCTTGGGTTCGGCGAGGATGACATCCCCCAACATCCCGAAACTCGCAGAGACGCCACCCGCGGTGGGGTCGGTCAGCACGGAGATATAGGGAAGCCTCGCCTCACTGAGCCTTGCCAGGGCTGCACTCGTCTTGGCCATCTGCATGAGGGAAAGAATCCCCTCCTGCATCCTTGCTCCTCCCGATGCACAGAAGATCACGACCCCGATTCTCTTTTCAATCGCCCGCTCGATGAGGCGGGTGACCTTCTCGCCCGCGACAGACCCGAGACTCCCTCCCAAAAAGTTAAACTCAAAGATCCCTAACATGACCGGTTGGTCTTCGATCCTGCTTTCCCCGCAGACGACGGCGTCCTTCTGCCCGGTCGAGGCCTGGGCCTCTTTGATTCGAACCGGATATCGTTTGGTATCCTTGAACTCTAAGGGATCCGTGGAGACGAAATGACCATCCACTTCAACGAAGGTGTTGGGGTCTACAAGGGATTCAATCCGTTCCCGTGCAGGAATCCGAAAATGGTAGTTGCATTTTGGACAGACTTGGAAATTCCGCTCGATGACCTTTCGGAAGATGATTTCGTTGCAGGAGTTGCACTTGATCCAAAGCTCATCGGAGAGCTTCAGCTCCTCTCGCCTCTCCTTGACCTCCTTCTCTCCCTCCTCTCCCTTTTTGAACCAGGTCATCTCATCTCACCACCTTCTTATAAGTTAATAAAGCTAACAAAATATGAGCAAATTGTCAATTCAATCCTCCCTTTCGGGCCCCGCCGGGTTTTCACAATTGAATCTCCTCTCACTCCATGCTAATTTAACATCATGGGTCGAAACGTGAAGGTTAAAGTCGGTTCAATGGCCTTTAAGGGATATGGGGTCACCCGTGTGGAGGGGCAGGTCGTTTTCGTTCCTTATTCCGTAACGGGAGATGAAGCCTGGATTGAAATCGTTGAAGAGAAGAAGAACTATGCCCTGGGCCGGTTGGAGCGTCTTCTCGTCCCTTCCCCTTGGAGAGTCAGTCCTCCCTGTCCTTATTTCGGGAAGTGCGGTGGCTGTCACTGGCAACACATCGATGGGATCAAACAGGCCGAAATAAAGAGGGACATCTTCCAGGACATCCTCCGGCGATTGGGCGGGGTGAAAGAAATTCCTCCTGTCTCGATCATCCCTTCCCCTCGACCCTATGGCTACCGGGCCAGGGTCCAGCTGAAGGTCGTGGGAAAGGCATTGGGCTTCTATCAGGCAGGATCTCACCAGATCGTCGAAATCGGCCACTGCCCAATCTCACACCCTCTGATCAATCAAATCCTTTCGATCCTCCGTGAGAAGCAGCGTTGCCTCTCTTCTTTTAAAGAGATCGAAATAAGGGTCTCACCGGAGGAAGGGAAGGGGGTCCTGATCCTTCAATCCGACTCTTTCCAACAGGAAAAGCACGCCTTTGCAGGACAGCTTCTCCACAGCCATTCAGTCATCAAGGGAGTAGCCATCACGGGAAGGAAAGGATCCCTCTCCTTTGGTGACCCCTTTCTCACCTTTTCAGTCTCTCTAAATTCGAAGGGGGAGGAGAGAAGGTTGAAGCTGCGGGCCTCTCCGGGGAGCTTCTTCCAGGTCAATCTGGAGCAAAACCAGGCGCTGATCCACGCTGTCCTCCAATTTGGGAAGGTGAAGGAAGAGGAGAGGGTCCTTGACCTCTATGCGGGCATTGGGAACTTAACGCTTCCCCTTGCATTCAGGGCCGAGGAGGCCATTGGGGTTGAGGAAAGCAAGACCGCGGTTGAGGATGCCCGTTTCAATGCCGAAGGAAATCAAATCGGCCGGTTTGAATTCCTTCCCGGAAGGACAGAAGAGATATTAAAACATTGGGCAAAGGAGAGACCTGATCTCGTCGTTCTCGATCCTCCAAGGGCAGGGGGCAAGAAGATCGTCCATCTGATTGCCGGATTGGGACCCAAAAAAATCGTCTATGTCTCCTGTGATCCCTCCACCCTCTCAAGAGATCTCCGTCTCTTTGCGGAGACCGGATACCTCCTCCAAAGACTGAGCCTCATCGATATGTTTCCCCAGACCTACCACATGGAGGCCGTGGCGCTTCTCAGTTTGAAGGGGTTCAAGGGGCCCAGGGTTCAGGGGGTTGAGGCAAGAATGATCACTTCGGGACCCGATGTTTCGGGAGTAAACACTCGAACCCTTAACCCCTCGAATCCTTGAATCCTGTTACAATGCCTAAATCACTTTGTTGAGGGGATATTCGATAATTCCGACGGCGCCCCGTTTCAGCAGTTTGGGGATGAGTTCCCGAACAACCTTCTCGGAAACCATGACCTCCACGGCAAACCAATCGCTCCTGAAGAGATTGGAAATGGTTGGCCCTGTGATGCTGGGAAGGATCTCGATGACACCGGGTAGATCGTTGGCTGAAACATTCATCTTGAGTCCCACCATGCCCTCGGCCTGAAGCGCTCCCCGAAGAAGGAGGGAGACCTGCTCAATCTTCTCCCTTTTCCATGGGTCTTGATACGCTTTGCGATTGGCAATCAGTTGGGTATTGGTCTCAAGAAGCTCCTCCACAATCCGGAGTTTATTCGCCCGGATCGTACCCCCTGTCTCAGTCACTTCCACGATGGCGTCTGCCAATCCCTCAATGATCTTTCCTTCGGTTGCACCCCATGAAAATTCCACATCCACCTTGACCTTTCTCTCAGCAAAGTACTTCTTGGTAAAATTCACCAGTTCGGTGAAGATCTTTTTCCCCTCCAGGTCCTTTAACTCACGGATGGGCGAATCTTCGGCAACCACCAGAACCCACCGTGCGGGTGCGGTGCTCGTTTTGGAATAGATCAGATCCTGGACCACAACCACGTCTGACCCATTCTCGAGAATCCAATCCTTTCCGGTCAACCCCACATCCAGCGTCCCCATCTCCACAAACCGGGACATCTCCTGGGCCCGAACGAGGGTACAGCGAAGTTCATGATCGTCCACCACGGGGAAATAACTTCTCGAACTCACGTTGATCTTCCAGCCCGACTTTCTGAAAAGTTCAATGGTGGCATTTTCCAGGCTTCCCTTTGGGATTCCGACTTTGAGCATCTTCACGTTCCGTATACCTCCTTCGGATCAAATATTTTTTCTCCGGAAACCTTCCACTCTCCGTCTTCGTATCGCCGGTGAAAGCAGCTCCGATAGCCCGTATGGCAGGCGGCTCCTCCTTTTTGATCGACCTTGAGGAGAAGGGTATCGCTGTCGCAATCGAGAAACATCTCCCTGACTTCTTGATAATGACCGGACGTCTCCCCTTTGATCCACAGTTTCTGCCTCGACCTCGACCAGAAGCAGGTTTTCTTTGTCTTGAGGGTCTCTTCCCAGGCTGTTTGATTCATATAGGCCATCATCAGGACCTCGTTCGTGGAAGCGTCCTGAATGATCACGGGAATCAACCCACCCCCCTTTTTAAAATCGATCTCCATCTTTCACCTCCAAATCCCTCCAACCCCCCTTGGGTAAAGGGGGGCGAGGGGGGATTTCCTACGACCTATCTTCTATCAGCAGTTTGGCCATTTGGGCCGCGTTCTTGGCCGCCGAACCTGAATAACAGTTGTTAAAAAAAACCAGGGTCTTGGCGGTCTTTCTTGAAATCTCCTGGATGCCAGGGACAAACCCTCTCAGTTCCTCTTCTGTGTAAAGGTAATCGTATCTCACCTTTATTGGAACATTAAACCAGTTGGGGTTTCGACCATGGAAGCGGAAATACCCGATCTCTGAGGTGGCCCTCGGAAGGTAAGGCATCAGCTTGGGTATTTTGGGTTCGTCCACGACGCAGTACCCCAATCCGTTTTTTTCTAAGAATTGGAAGGTCCCATCCTTCAGCCAGGTCTGGTTCCGGAACTCGTAGACAAGAGGGATAGTCTCCATCTCTTCCTTGAATCTCTGGAGATAACCCACATTGTCTCGAGTGGGGAAGAAACCATAAGGGAACTGGCCTAAGACGCAAGAGAGCCTTCCCCTTTCAATCAGGGGCAGCAGGCTCTCTCTGAATCGTTTGAAGATCTCGCGGTTCTCCACCCATGTCCCAGTTTCTCTGTTCCTGATTTCGTGGGTCATCCCTTTAAAGGCCTTGACCACAAATTCAAATCCCTCCGATGTCTTCCGCGCCATGGCCTCAAAGCTCTTTGGAGAAGGCAGGGTATAGTAGGTAAAATTGACCTCCAGGACGTGGAATCCCAATTCCTTTTCATAGTAGGCGAGCATGTCCCGCTCCCGGAGGCCGGCGGGGTAAACCGTTCCCTTCCAATCGGGGAAAGAGAAGCCACTGGTCCCAATTTTGATCACAGAGACTCCTTATTCGAAACCTTCCTTCCAGAAGGGAGGAAGCCATGGGAAGGACCTGCAGAGGATTGAGGCACACGACTCCATTAAAAGATAGAAGAATGAAATGGGATTGTCAAGATGAGGGAAAAAAGTAGAATGAGTTGACGAAATAAAAAGGTTACAATACAATGGCATGGAATGAGACTGTTCTTTTCGGGTGCCTTTTAGGTTGATTTTCATGGACCCTCCCGAGAGTCCTTTTTAGAAAACATGGGCGATATTAAAAAGCTGTTCAATCCAGAAACGATTGCAGTAATCGGCGCCACGGAGAAAGAAAGGACCGCCGGAAGGACGATCCTCGAAAACCTCCTGCGCCCCAAAAACCGAAAGATCTTTGCCGTCAACCCGAGATGGAAAACAGTCCTCGGTCTCGAGTCCTATCCAACCATCCTTGAAGTCCCTCAAAAGATCGATCTTGCCATCATCGCTACCCCTCCCCCCACCGTGCCGGAAATTGTCGAAGGGTGTGGTAAGGCGGAGGTGGAGGGCATCATTATTATTTCTTCAGGATTTAAGGAGATGGGCGAGGAGGGCAAGCGGTTAGAGAAACGGATCATCGACATTCGGAAACAATACGGGATGAGAATCGTGGGACCTGAGAGCCTAGGGATCATTCGACCCAATATCGATCTCAACGCCTCCTTCCTGGCGGTCACCCCTGAACGGGGGAACATTGCCTTCGTCTCCCAGGGAGGGGCTTTGGGCGCCGCCATCCTGGACTGGGCCGTCGACGCCCGGATCGGCTTCGGAACCTTTTCTTCGCTCGGCTCCATGATCGACATCGATTTCGGTGACCTGATCGACTTTCTCGGAAATGATCCCCACACGCGAAGCATCATGCTTTATATGGAAAATATCGTCAACGCAAAAAAGTTTATGAGTGCGGCAAGGGGATTTGCCCACAACAAGTTGATCGTGGTGGTGAAACCCGGAAGATTCCATGAAAAACCGAAGCCGGCCCTTTCCCATACGGGCGCCCTCATCGGTTGTGATCAAATCTATGACGCCGCCTTTAAGAGAGCAGGGGTTGTTCGAATCAAAGAGATTGCTGACCTTTTCAATACCGTGAGGGTTCTCAACTCCAAACACTTGCCCAAGGGGCCAAGGCTGGCCATCATCACCAATGTGGGCTGGGTGGGAGTCATGGCCATGGATGCTTTAAGAGAATTGGGCGGAAAACCGTCCAATATCTCCGATCAAACCTATGAGCAGATCCAATCCTTTTTGCCTGCCTACTGGAAGAAGGGAAACCCCATCGATATTCTGTGGAATGCAGACGTCGAGAGATACATAAAAACATTAAACCTTTGTCTCGAAGCCCCTGAGGTGGATGGCGTCCTGATCATCTATACCCCCCAGAATGTAGCCGAGCCCGGCGAACTGGCAGAGGCCGTGGTCCAAATTGCTCAGAGGTCATGGAAGCCCATCATTACGGCATGGATGGGTGGAAAGGCCGTCCAAAAAGGAAGGGAAATCCTGTTTGCGAGAAACATCCCGACTTATGAAACCCCTGAAGATGCCGTGAAGACCTACCTCTACATGTACCAATATGAAAGGAACCTGGAGTCCCTTTACGAAACCCCGGCAGAGCTTCCCATCGATCAAGCCCCTCCGAAAAATAATCTGAGAGCCCTCATCCGAAGGGCCGTGAAAGAGGGAAGAACCATTCTGAATGAAGAGGAGTCCAAAAGGTTTCTGATCAATTATGGCATTCCAACCATTAATGCCCGGATGACCTATAATCTCGAAGGAGCCCTGAGTATTGCGAAATTCGTGGGCTATCCCGTCGTTCTCAAAATTGTCTCTCCGGACATCACCTATAAGAGCGACGTAGGGGGAGTCGTGATGGGAGTCAGTTCGGAGGAACGGCTCAGTATCGAATACGACCGATTGATGAAAAAGGTCAAAGAGAATGCGCCGCATGCAAACCTGCAGGGGATCACCGTTCAGAAGATGGTGGAAAAGATCGACTACGAGATCATCCTGGGAGCAAAAAAGGACAGTGAGTTTGGCTCCGTGATCCTCTTCGGCATGGGAGGAATCGGGGTCCAGATCCTTCGGGACTTCGCCATCGGGCTTTCGCCCCTGAATCAAACGCTGGCAAGGAGGCTGATGGAGGAGACCGAGGTTTACAAGATGCTTCAGGGCTACCGTGGAAAAGCGCCGGCTGATCTCAGGCAGATCGAGCAGATCATCGGCGCCTTTTCGAACCTGATCATCGATTTCCCGGAGATTGCGGAAATGGACATTAATCCACTTGCCATTTCAGAAGGTAAAGCCTATGCCCTTGATGCAAGGATTATCATCGATAAAAACTATGTTGATGATAACAATCCATCTCAGTATCCCCACCTGATCATTACCCCGTATCCGACCCGGTATGTGACGAACTGGAGGCTCCCGGATGGATCAGAAGTAACCCTCAGGCCGATCAAACCCGAAGATGAACCTCTCGGATACGAACTGCTCATGAGTCTCTCTCCCCAGACGTTCAAAGAGAGATTTTTCCAGAACACGATGAAGATCACCCACGAGATGCTGATCCGGTTGTGCAATATCGATTACGACCGCGAGGTGGCCCTCGTTGCGGAGGTCAGGGAGGGCGCCAAACGGAGGTTCATCGGGATCGGGACCCTTGTCATCGACCCGGATTTTGGAAATGGGGAGTTCTCGGTCGTCGTTCATGACGATTATCATGGAAAGGGTTTAGGCTATAAACTGATTGACACGCTGATTGGTATTGCCCAGGAAAAAGGGCTTGAGAAGTTTTTCGGGATCGTCCTCACCAATAATAAGAAAATGCTCTATCTCTGCAAGAAGCTGGGTTTTACGGTTGACCCTTTGCCCGACGGACTGAGCAAGGTTGAGTTGCACCTGAAATAAACTCGCCAGTTGTAAAAACGGCCATGCCTGCATGCTGAAACGCCACTTCGGCATGCAGGCATGGGCAAATCCCGCCGAGGGCGGGAGTGTAGGATCGTGGAGAAATGGCAGAAAAGGAAAATACCGTGGTGATGGAATTTCACATCTCACGCAAAGCGCGCGACATCTACCGGTTCGATGAGTCCCTCTTCTCCTTGAACGGAAACGTGATCCTCCCCAATCTTCGCGCAGCCAGGGTGTTTGCTCAGAAGATCAACGAGACAAAGGACCTCGCTCATTTCCCGGAGCAGGCGGTGAGTCCGGGTGAAATCAATGCCATGGGATTGATTGATGAAATCCTGCATTTTGTCGTCGGGCTATACCGTAGCGAAAAGAATGCCCAGGTGATGGGAAAGGCGCTGGAGTACCTCTATCAAAAAATGGACAAATCTTCGGTCGATCAGGCCCTCCGAATATTTTCCGAAGAATTTCCTCCGTTGGCAGTCTACCGGGGAGAAATGGGGCTGGACGTTTATCTCGACGGAGAAACAGCCGGGATCTCTCATCGACAGGTTGTGCTCGAAGAGATGCTCATGCTCCGGCTGGCCAACCTGAACCCGGCCTTCTCACCCTTCCTTCAACTCTTCGATGATAGATCCCTTGTGAGAGAAACCTTTTACCCTAAAATCATGGAGGCTCTCCATGATTCCTTCGATTCCCAGCCTTTTTTCGGTCCGGATCATCAGAACCTGATCGAAATGCTCCGGAGTCCTGCCGTGGCTGTTCCCCATTCGCTTCAGGGGCAGATTGATTATATTCGGGAACGATGGGGCCTCCTGCTGGGGAAACATTTCGACCGCCTGCTCAGTGGCCTCGATCTCATCAGGGAGGAACAGGTTGCGGAAGAAAGAAAGAGGGCCCATTGGGAACGTGGACCTGCACAGGTCTATGACTTCTCCCGGATGGAGTCTGAGTCCGAGCGCTTCAGCCCGGACCTGGATTGGATGCCACGGGTGGTCCTCATGGCCAAAAATGTCTATGTGTGGCTGGATCAACTCTCCAGGAAATACCAGCGTCCTCTCCACCGGTTAGACCAGATCCCTGATGATGAACTCGATGTCCTGGCTCGATGGGGATTTTCGGGTCTATGGCTGATTGGTCTATGGGAGCGAAGTCCGGCGTCAAAACAGATCAAACAGGGAATGGGGAATCCCGAGGCAGTTGCCTCTGCCTATTCCCTGTATGACTACCAGATTGCAGCGGACCTGGGGGGCGAGGAGGCCTTCCAGGATTTAAGGGACCGGATAGCCCAACGAGGCATCCGCCTTTCGAGCGATATGGTGCCCAATCATGTCGGAATCGATTCCAAATGGGTCATCGAGCATCCGGACTGGTTCATCTCTCTGGACTACAGTCCCTTCCCTGTCTACCGATTCAACGGACCGGATCTTTCCCGGAAGAGAGAGGTGGGGATCTATCTCGAGGACCACTATTACGATCGAAGCGACGCAGCCGTCGTCTTCAAACGGGTGGACCGCCGCACGGAAACGGAAAAATATATCTATCATGGAAATGACGGGACCCGGATGCCCTGGAACGACACGGCCCAGCTCAACTATCTGATGCCGGAGGTGCGGGAAGCGGTCATTCAAACCATCCTCCATGTGGCCAGGAAATGTCCCATCATCCGCTTCGATGCCGCCATGACCCTGACCAAGAAACACTATCAACGCCTCTGGTTCCCGGAGCCGGGGACAGGCGGAGCGATCCCTTCACGGGC
>Ga0315297_10001798_pt1 | contig 13407 bp, 7 predicted proteins | sample YL17G15_0_MG_FD_203628 | JGI IMG/M metagenome (GOLD analysis project Ga0315297, IMG submission 203628) | Sediment microbial communities from Yellowstone Lake, YNP, Wyoming, USA - YL17G15_0 | ecosystem: Environmental > Aquatic > Freshwater > Lake > Sediment | place: USA: Wyoming | collected... | reverse complement strand
GCCAGCGAAAACGGCAGCAACCCCAGCCCGCGCTATAATCCCCCCGTGAACCCTCCACGCGCCTGCCTTGCGAAGACCCCCATGCGCCGCCGCCTCGCTTCCACCGCCCTCTTCGCCGCCGCCCTCCTCCTCTTCCCCCGGCCCCTTTTCGCCGTGAAGCGGGAGATCATCAAGGAGCTGCAGTCGGAATACGCCGGGCACACCTACATGCTCCGGATGGATCTCCGGGGCACCGACTACTTCGCCGCCTTCAACGTGGTGAGCGAGCAGGGTATCCACTACCGAGGCAGGGAGCTGCCGATCATGTTCTACCGGTTCGAGACGGTCTATCTGGACCGGGTCTCCAGCGAGGCGGGCAACGAAGTCAGGCTGACCCTCTACCGGAACCGGAACGACGCCCGCCAGGTCCGCGGCTCCATCCCCGCCGCCCCTCTCCCCGTGGGCCCCGACCGCGATACCACCCTCGGCTCCTTCGCCCGCGACTTCAGCACCAACGTCATCCTGGTCCTGCAGGCCGGGAAGGGCGAGATGGAGGCCCAGCGCGGCCAGATCGCCTCGCTGATGGAGCGCCTCTTCTACCTCAAGGACACCCCCACCTACGCGGAGAGGGAGGCATTCATCCTCTCCCACCCCGATCTCCCCCTCCCCCGCCTGCGCGAGATCACCGGTTTCAACGAAGACCTGGTCCGCGGAATCCTGAAGAAGCGTGAACCCGGCGAGCAGCCATAGCGGGGATCAGCAGTAATAATAAGGAAGGGTGGTGCGAAAGGGGGGATTCGAACCCCCAAGGGTTTCCCCACCGGCCCGGAAGCGCGCGGCAGGGGCAGAACGGTGGGTAAACTATTCAAAACAAGAAGCGTGGCGTCGCTTTCCATCCTGTTCAGCCAATACTAGTGCACTCCTAAGTTCGGTCAATTTAGTTCTTGCGCACACACAAGGGCGTTTCTCTACTCGGAGACCGACGCCAACGATCTCACCTATTTCGTGCTGTACCACCTCCGGGTCATCAATCTCGCCATCCGGCACCTGCACGAGTATCTCCGGCAGAAGATGCAGGAACTCCGAAAGACGGAGCAGGTACTTCGGCGCTCGGAGGCCTTCAACTACCGGCAGCTTGCCTTGCTCAGCCACGCCCTGCGGCATCCCGATGCGCGCTATTCGATCCAGTCGCACCGCACGAGCCATGGCGTCGTGTACCAGACCGCCCGCACGGATCTGCTAGACCTAGCTAAGAAGGGGTTTCTGGTGGCACGGAAGATCGGCAGGACCTTCTACTTCTCCCCCGCCGCTGATCTAGAGAGTCTCCTCGCCAGAAAGCCGTGACGCCCCGCTGAAACATGTTTCGGCTTTCGCTTGTTGTGGCAGTTCGTATACGGATTCCGGCGCGCCTTGGAGAAGTCGTATTCTTTCTTCACATTCGCAACCTTTGCTTGTAGATATCCCGTTCCCTCCGCCTCGCCCCGGCGCCGACACGATCCTGCTGATCAAGAGAAGGGGTGGTGCGAAAGGGGGGATTCGAACCCCCAAGGGTTTCCCCACCGGATCCTAAATCCGGCGCGTCTGCCAGTTCCGCCACTTTCGCCTGACTGATTATAAGGAATCTGCCTACCCGGTGGATCTCCTTTCGATCCCAGGTCGTGCCTTTTTTCGGCGCAACCGTCCAATCCATGACGCCTCTCATCACCGCCAGAGACCTCAGGACTTCGGGTGCAACTTCGGGTGTCACTTCGGGTGCAACTTGGTGGGTAATTGGGAGGTGACGATCAGCCGGCAGCGCGCCCGACTGTCCCTCGACGAGGGCTCTGACTTCCGGATTGGGCCGGAAGGTCGCGGTGAATTCGCGCGTTTCTTCAACACGTCGCGCTCTTTGGCCGTGTTCCGGTAGCGCTGCTTGCTGCTGCGAGGTTTGTCGGGGAGGGTCATTTCCAAAAGCCCCTCGGCCAGCAATGGCCTGTGCACTTGGCTCCTGATTTTGGTGTAGATCCAATCTGCCGGCAATCGCCAGCAATTGCACGAGCGGCTGCTCCTCGCGGCACCTGGCCAGGATTTCGACTTGGTGCCGACTTAGTGCCAACTTGGTGCCGGCTTGCGGTGTAACTCCTTTCCCCCTGGCTTCCGCCGCGGCCCTGACTCCGGGGGTTCGGGAAGAAGGTCGCGATGAAGAAGCCCGTGACCTCGAACCTCGGCTCCGGGCACCCCTGGTCGTGGGCTGGACCGGTTTGGCGTCGCTTTCACGCACGGGGACCCCATTCAACGGATGGGACTCACCATGCTCTGCATTCACGAAGATCTGGACGTTGACGCAGATCCCGAGCGCTACGGCTCCCGGTGGGCCTCGCCGTAGAAGTCCGAAATGCTCCCGACCGCCGGCTGGATCAGGGCGTCGATCTCGGGGATCATTCCGAGCGTCCGGATCAGTGCGAAAGTCCTGACGTCGGCGTCCGGGAAGGTGTCCTTCACCAACGAGGCAGCCGCGAGGAGCGTCGCCCCCTTCGTCACCACGTCATCCACCAGGACGATCTTCTCCGGTGCATGAAGCGGCAACTCGACCCGCATCGACTCCATATGTTCCTCAGGGCGTGGGCGTTCTCCGCGGGGAGAAAACCGAGATCGGCGCACCGCCGTCACGCGCTTGAGGCATGGAAGCACATCCCTTCCGAACTCCAGCCCCCGAAAGGCCTCGCAAATCCGCAGGGCCGGCCAGAGACTCTTCGGGTCCGGGAAGGGAGCCGCCCTCGGCACAGGGACGAACGTGACCGACTGGTCCAGCAGATGCGACAACCCCGAGGTTTCGAGGAGTTCCCTCAGTCGGCGCGCGATCGCGACGATCATGGATTCACCCTCGTTGGGGCCCGGACCGTCGTTCTTGACCCGGTACGTGATCGTCTGGGAGCGGCGGGAGACTTCGGACGTGCCACGAGGGGAAAAAGCGAGGAACGCGCCATACTCGACGCTAGAGAGCAACGCTGGCGAGGGAACTTCCTGTTTCCACGGGTAGGAAGTCCAGCATCTCCTCCGGTTCCGCGAGAACCTGCGCCCCGTACTTCAGCATCTCCTTGGGCCATTGCAGGGACGGGTTGTCCACCGTGGACTTCATAATGAACAACAGGCGTCCCAGCCGTAACGCCTCCCAACCCTGGGATAGACTGCCACTCGAGTTCCCAGCCTCCACGATCACCGTTGCCGAGGCAATCAGCGCCATGGTTCGGTTCCGCCGAGGAAAGTTCGTGCGGAGGACCGGATGGCCGGGGGGGAACTGCGAGACCGCGAGGTGGTTTTCCATGATTTCCTGCTGCAAGACCGCATTCTTCCGCGGATAAACCTCATCCAGCGGGGTGCCCAGAACCGCAATGGTCCGGCCACCTGACTCCATCGCTGCCCGGTGCGCAGCCGTGTCGATCCCCTCGGCCAGGCCACTGACCACCGGAAAACCTCTCTCGACAAGGAATCGTGCGAGGCGTGAAGTCCTGTTAAGGCCTGCCTTGGAAGCGCCCCGGGACCCCACCACAGAAACTCGCAGGCCTTTCCGCAGGATCTCGACATCGCCAGCAACATACAGGGCGTCTGGCGCGTTGACCTTTTCGACGGGATTGAGAGAACCCAGCAATCCCTGGGGTGTGTATACCGTCTGCTGGATGGTGAGGCCGCGCTGCTTATTGATTGACATCGCCAGGACCCAAGGAAGCCAGGCTCAGGTTAGTGATGATATCCTATGGCCTCGAAACCTCTGTAGTCAAGAACGCGTTGCACTCTTCAGGCCCGCCCTCCGTTAAGGAGTTGGGCTAGCGTCCGTCCGCGGCCTCCAGCCTCGGAGAGCACCCAGCGATCGCCCTTTCCCAATCCGCTATGTTGCCACGTCGACCGCCAGCCAGCAGACGAGCGCGACATCGTCGAGGTCTATCGGCGGCAATGGCTCGGGTGGCCGGAACGGCTCAAGCCCAAGCTCCCTGACCTTCTGGGCGATGGCGGCAGAAGCGGAGGCGCCCGTCGCACTCTCCATGGCTTCTCGAATCTGCTTCTCGATGCGCACGCCCCAAGGAGCTTCGACCGCTTCGATGAGGCGGTCGAGTTCTTCCTGGACCAAGCCGTTAGGCGGGTGCTTGCGCAGATGATCGGCTGCGGCCTTGAGTGCGGGACGCACCCGGGGCTGGAGGTTGGCCGGATCGGAGGCGAACATCCATTCCTCAAAGATATCTCGCTGTGCCCTCTCCCAGGCCGAGTAGGCTGCTTCGGCCAGATCCGCCGGCAGGAGCCTCGCCGTGTCCTCCCGGCACGTGATCATCCGGAGACAGCGCAGGGTATCTCTAACAGGTGCACCGGTGCCCCAGGGGACGAAGCGAAGATAGACGCGGTCCCCCACCCGTGCGCAGAAGAAATGACCTTTGGCGGAGCCGCCTCGAAAGCCCGAACCGGCTCCCCACGGCAGTTTCTTGACTCGGTCACCGTACTGCTCGATCCCCTTCCTGAGTTCCTGCCTGTACTCTTCGCCTGAATGCGCGGAAGGATCCTCGCCGGCGTTCTCGAAGAGAGTCGGATCCTTATGCCGGAGCTTTTCGATCTCCTCCCGTGTTTCGGTGAACACCACTTCGCTTGTGGCCCCGCCAGGGATGACCTCCTGCTCTACGCCAACGGATGCAGCCGCCTGGGCAAGCTTGCGCCGGATGCGAGCCTCCAGGTCGAGCAAGGCGTCAAGTCGCCGATCGGGGAAGAAGCATCTGACGTAAACATCCCGGTGCGGGCTCCCGATCCGGTCGATCCGGCCGTGCCTCTGGACCAGGCGCATCGGATTCCACGGGAGGTCGTAGTTGATGATGTTCCGGGCCTGCTGCAGGTTCATCCCCTCCGCCAGAACATCCGTGGTGACCAGGATGTCGAATGTGTCCTGGTCGCGGCCCGGAGGGGCCTCGCTCGACTTGGGTGCGAATCCGAACACGGCCGCGGCCCTCGAGACGCCTCCGATGGATTCATCCCCGGTGACCGCGGCAAGCCGCCCCCTGTACTCGATAAAGCGCTTGTCCGAGGCCAGTACATCCCGCAAGTGATCCATGATCCAAGCAACTGTGTCCGCGAAATAGGAGAAAACCAGGACCTTCCGCTTGTTACGGAAGTCTTCCGCTTCCAGCGCCTCCTGCCTGGCCTGCTCAAGGACCCGCGACAACTCCTCGATGAGTCGCTTCAGCTTCGGATCGGTACACCGCGTGACTTTTCGGGCGAGAGTCGAGAACCGGCGCAGCAGATTTCGGTCCTTCTCAACGTCGGCCCTCAGGCGCTTGACGTCGTACCCCTTGGTGCTGGTCGACCCGCTCTCCCGGACGAGCGCCGCAAAGGCTTCGTCGCTGTCGGTTTGTTCCCATTCCTCTATGACCTCTGAGGTCAGTATGACTCCCTCATCTAGCCCCTTCAGAAAGGCATCGTGGGCGGCTGCCATCTTTCCCGTGGTCTCGGCGAATGCGTGGGCGGAGGATTCAAACCGCTTCAAGAGCCCTGACCTGAGTAGCCCGACCAGCGCGGCCTCCCTCGGGTCGGGGGCCGCCCCTGAACGATAGCGCGTTGGGCAGTACCGCGCCAAGGTCAGTTCAGGATCTCCCCTCTCCGGTGCCAACGCCTCCGCGAAGTCATCGAAGAATCCAGGCAATACCTTGTCCAGGGAGTAGGTCACCGATTCAACGTGAGGATCGGGAAACTGCACGGGCATCTCGATCCCGCCAGGCCCCACGATACGATCGTTCGGGTAGTACCGCTTGACGAAGTGGCGCGTGCGCCGAACCGTGATGGCGTCAAGGATGTCAAACAAGGCGTCCGGCCTGAGGTCATCGGGATCCTGATTCACGGCATCCAGGAAACGCTCCTTCAAAGAACGTATGCCCCTGTCGGCGAACGCGGCGTCGTGGCCCACAAAGTAGGTCAGCAGGTAGTAGAGGTCCCACAGCGAGTTATTGACGGGGGTCGCTGTCAGGAGCACCAGGGTCTTGGGCGGCCTTCCCTGCAGCAGACGCCTCAACGCCCGGGCCCTCTGCGTATCCGGATTCCGGAAGGCCTGCGCCTCGTCGATTACAACCAGGGCGTAGTCGTTGGGTCGCTGCTTCAGGTAGGAGCGCGTTCCGCCCAGTTGCGCGTCGTTCGCCAGTTCTTCGTAGGAAATGCTCTCCAGAAACAGTTGGTGAGCGTCCACAAAACGGGCCCAGGTGCCGTCTCGAAGAGTGGCCGGAGCAATCAGCAGCACCCGTTGTCGCCTGTCCTCAACCGCTTGACGGAGCAGCTCGCCCGCAAGAAATGTCTTTCCCAGGCCAACGCCATCGGCGATGAGGACCCCGTGGTAACCGGCGGCTATCCGCTTGGCCCGGAAGATTCCATCGTTCTGGAAGGTGGTGAGCCGGATGCGCGTGGTCGCTCGCGCTTCTTCCTCCAGCTCGTCCTTGTAGCGCTCCCAGAGAACCTTGAGAAAGATCAGATACGGTTCGTGTTCCTCAAAGCGGGCGGCGTAGACCGCTGCCAGATCGTATGGCACAGCCTCCGCCCACAATCTGTCGAACCAGTCCTTCACCCGCTTGACAGGCGCCGGGTCGTAGCGACCGATATTGAGCTCAAGGTTCGAGGTCAGGCCGGCCGCGGTGAAGTTGGAAGAGCCCGATATGACCCCCTCGTCCGCCGAGAAGATGAATGCCTTGCCGTGCAGGAAGGCTCTTTCGTACCGTCTGACCTCGATGCGCCCGGTAGTTAGAAAGTCGAGAAGCCGCCGGAGCGAACGATCCGTCGCCGGCGTGAAGGCTAGCCTGTCACGGTCCCGCTGAAGACCCTCGGCATGCGAATTGAGAGCTCCCTTTACCAGGTGCGCATCGAATCTCTCCCCGCGGGGATCGCCTGGCATCCTCACGGGCATCGACGGCGCCGGTATCGGCTCTGCACCGATGAGGAGGCGAACCTTGGTAAGGCGGTCCAGCCGATCGGCGATGAGCGCGAAACCCGCGGGATTAAAGTAGCCAGTGGCGATAGACAGATCGACAGGCTTGGCGTAGGTCTCGTGGAGCCAGTCGAGATGCCCCTTGAGGGCGTTGACGAGCGTGATTTCGCGGTTATCGACGAACTCGGGTTTCACAGTTTGCTCTTCCAGCGGCCATAGTGCACGAGGGTCGATTTCAGCCGCTCTTCGTAGGCCCACCCTTCATGGAATGTCTCGAAGATATGCCTGAGCTGTCGATCCGATAGTCCGTACAGATGAGCCACGACGGCGTCCAGCTCATGCACCATGTCCTCCTTCTCGTCAGGGTCGAGCCGACCGCAGTCAGCGCCAACCGCCACAGTCCACTTCCGGAACCGCGCGTCAGGTGCCGCGAGACGCCCAGCGAGGACCACAGTACGCCTCCAAAGTAGATGCTCGCGCGAGGGGCGTGGGATCGGCATCGGCAGGAGGACGTGGTAATTCATGTGGATCTCCACAAACCGCCGGGCGTACCAATCAAGCGGCAGCGAGCACATGACACCTAAAAGGAATGCCTGATCCCTCTCATCGCCCCGCGCCCAGAGGAAATATGGGGCTGTGTTCGTGATGAATACCTTCGGTGGCAGAAGCGCCGCTCGTACCGTCCTGCTGTCTGTCGCACGAGAAACATCCCGAAACGCGATCCGCGGCGAGAAGCAAGACAACGTCGCTGGGTCCTTCAGCACCAGGGGATTGAACCCCTGAAATGCAGACCCGTCCGCCCGGCCTGCGCTCCGGCGCCGCTTGTCCTGAAGGACCGACACAATCTTGTCCGGGTCGCCCCATGCGTAATACTTGCCCGTGTCAGGCTCCCAGATGTCGAAGGACTCCCCCTTGAAAACGGGCCAGAAGCCCTTGGGTGCTTCCTCAGCGATCTTCATTAACTTCTTGTCGTTTGTTGCGTCAAGTTCACGATACGGCCTGGCTCGCCACAATCGACCGTCGTCAAGGTCAAGCCGCGGGGCCTTGCGCAACTGCGCGAACACATCTCCCGACTCATCTGACGGGAGTAGCGGGAGCGCCGCCGAGTCCGTCCAGGAAGCAACTTCCTTGACAGCAAAACGCGAAGGGTCGTGCTGCATTCCTTCGGCATATCGGACACCACTTGCATACGGGCCGCGCAGGGGGAGCGTTGTCCGAGCATCCGGACGTGTCTTGTGGAGAGTGACGAGAGCAATAGTGTAGCGGTGTTCAGCGTCGTCGAAGACCCATCCACCACGGTTAAGAAGGAACGTGATGTCATCAAACGTGCCGTCACCTAGCGCTCTCTCGCGAAACTCCTTGCATCCCTTTGCTGCAAGGGCCGAGCGAGGCAGGACGACACCAATGCGCCCGCCATCCGCGCAGGCCAAATACCAGAACCTCCAGGCGAATGCCTTGTAGACATCCGGGTCGCCGGTGCCCATCCCAGGGAAGGGTCCACTCGTCAGCACCCTTCTCAGGAGCTCAGCCTGGGCCAGCTCCTTCTCGTAGCCACTGACCAAATCGGGGCGCTCGCGTCGCAGCCGCCTCTTGCTCGATTCCTGCTCATGCTGTGGCAGGGAGTGGAAACCGGGAACATAGCGGGTCCAGAATCGATCCTCCTCAACCGTGGCCTCTTCCCACGGCGGATTTCCCACGATCACGTCGAACCCCGCCCTCTCACGCAAGAACACCTCGGGAAACGCGACCGGGAAATGAAAGGCTGGTATCGGCTTGAGCACTTCCCGTGCTGCCCGGTGCATCTTCGAGTTGACTACGGGAGCAAGATTGGAAATCCCCGCACGCGCGACGCCGCCAATCTGCGCGCCAACCTCGGGCTCCAGCCGGGCTGCGGCCAGCGTGTCGAAAAGGGCCGCCGCGGGCTCAACTGCCATTCTGGCTTCTTCATAGGCCTTGCGGGCCAACTCAATCTCCGCCGCGTTCGCATCCGAAATCCGCGCCAGCCGAGTGATAGCCTTCCTGGCGCCACCGACGAGCGCATCGGCTGAGAATGCGAACAGGGAGCCGGCGATCTCACCGAACCAGGTCTGAGCTTCTTCGATCGTTGCGATTCCCACCAGCGAGTTACCGACGAGCAGATTGTGGTCAAGGAAGGAAAGCGGCAATCCGGGGACGAAGGTGTGAACCCACAGGCTCAGCCGTGCCAGCTCCACGGCAATCGGGTTTAGGTCGACACCATAGACGCATCGGCGGGCGATCTGCCTGCGCAACAACTGCGTGTCCTCGATTTCGATTCCCTCAGCGAGCGATCCCAGCGCCTTGTGAGCCGACGTACGGAGCCGGGCAAGCTCTTGCGTAACCCCCGGCAATGACCGCTTCGCCAAGTAGCCGGAGAAAGCACGCTCGATCCGGTCCACTGCTGCCACGAGGAAGTGCCCGGAACCCATGGCGATGTCAGCCACGCGGAAGTCGAAGAAAGCATCGCCGGCCAAGCGGTCATCAAGTTGGTCAAGCCGCGAAAGGTGATCGCTTAGGGCGGGTTCCAGCGCGTGATCGAGCAGGTGCTCGACGGCGAAATGCTTCGTGAAGTAAGACCCGGTCGCCTTGCGTGCGCCCGATGCGTTGTGGAGGTAGGCCCGCCCCTTGGGCACGAACACCTTATCGCTCTTCTTGACGGCCGGGCGGTATTCACCAGCCGCGGTGATCGTGAGGTCCTGCTCAGCGACCGATAGCTCGTTCTCGAGGAGCCCCTCGTAGATGGTCCCGAACTCGCGGACCCCGAGGCTGCGGAAGTCGACGGGCCCTCTGCCCTCAGGCGTAACGTCCAGCAGCAGGTCCGCGAGGATTGGCCCGAAGACATTATTCGTCAGCCTGATCTTCTCCAGGGCCGCCCCCATGGGCGAGACTTCAGGTCGCTTTGAGAAGAGCCCACCGTCATAGGGGGGGACTCCCCATTCCCGGTTGCCCTGGTCAACAGCCCGGAACAGCTTGGTGATTTCCTCCCAATGGGAGTCGCTGGCATCGAAACCCGTCCCGGCCTCGGCGATGGACAGGAGATCTCTCGCCTTCTGCTTGAGCGACCGCGCCCGGTATAAACCGTTGCTCCGATATGGCAGAAGTTCTTTGTCCTCCGCATAGGCCACGAACAGGAGGCGGAAGAGCAGAGCCAGGGCCATCTGGTAGGTTTCGGTCAGGACCTCCGCCGTCTGGCTGCGCCGTCCCCGGGCATTGAGAATGCCCTCCGCCAGGGGCGGCACAACGTGTTCGTAAATCCGGTCTCGTAGGCGGGCGCCCAGGTCAGCTGCGTAATCGGCCGAACGCGCCAGAATGTCTTGAACCGTCCCTCCCCGCTTGAGCGCGGCGGCGGAAAACATAAGCCACAGGTAACCGGCCTGCTCCTCGGAAAGGAGGTCCAGGTGTATCTCGGCATAGGTTTCAGTCCGGCCGCGCCGTCCGGTGCCGATGCCGGTCTGGGTAGGGTAAAGGCGGAGGGCGGGCCCAGCAGCTACGATCACGTAAGGGAGGTTTTCCGCATCCGCTTTCGCGAGCGCATAGGAGACAGGTGAAAGGTTTGAAAAGCGAGTACTCGCCACCTCGGGCGATTCGTTCCGGTCCAGGAAGACGGCAACAGCGATCTTTGTGTCGGCCGCACGAAGAATGGAGGCCGCGCCAGGCATCGCCTCCACAGTGAAGCCGAGGCTCTGAAGGAGCGCTGTTCCTCGATTCTTAAGGGCAGCAGCAGCCTTCCGCCGGGCTTCATTCCAATCGCGTCGACGGGGCACACCGTACTGGAGTTCGTGGCTTGCGAAAAGCCCCTCGTTCCTCAGGCCGGAAAGCGGTGCTTCGACCTCCGGAACAACGCTCAGCAGAAATCTGAGGGCGGCGTGACGATCCGGCTCGTCAAGAGCGGTCTGGCACAGCCGCTCCACCTTGTCCGGGTCGAGATCAATGAAAGCGGCGGGCGGGTCACCGCTCGGACCGCACAGGGCAGCGCGCTCCTCGTAAAGCGCCACGAGAAGGAGAGGAGTAGCCCTCCCTCCCAGCCTCCCCTTCCAGACAGCGCGGAGGTCTGCCAGGGCCGGCCTGCCGGTGGATGAGGTGACCGCGACTTCGAGGGCGTTCGGCCCGTTCCCCAGTGCAAGGCCGAGTGCACGGAGCCCCCGGGCCTCCGGGAGATTGAGGGAGCGGAGTTCACGGTCCGCCAGAAAGGGCATATCTTCGAAACCCGTGATCCCTCTTCGATGTCTGCTGCTTCTATCAGGGCAATGGGACCATCAACTGTGCGAGCATTCTAGCCCACGGGCCGGCGGCATCCAATCACTGTCTTGGCTAGCCACAACGCCTTCCGTAGCTACTGAACAAGAGTTACGGGACGAACCGCTAAAGAGGATTTCCATTTCACGCCCCTTCCAACTTCTTGGCCGCGCGCACGATCAAGGAATTGACCTCATCATGTCCACTCCACGCGGTGAAACAACTTTCTCTCTCAGGCTTTGGGAAATTTCTCGCGGCATAAAGAATCCCCGCGCGCACATAGTCTGACGATTCCGCCTGATAGTGATTTCGCAGAATCCTCCGCTGGGGAGCCGAGCCATGAACTCCTACCAATACGGCGCATGCCACTCGAACGGCGGGGCTCAGGTTCGGGTTTGTGAGATCGCGAAGGGCAGCAGCCATCACACCTGCACCTGGGTTGCGAGCGAGGGATAACAAGGCGTAGAGCCAGAGCCTCTGGTAATCAAATAGTAGCTTGTCGGACGATAGATAACTCGACAGCCGCTCGACGAGCTTGTCTTGACGTGGCAACAGCGACTTCAAGTATTTCGCAAACGGCTGTGCCATGTAAGGCATACTTGCAAATCGCTCCACCACGTAATCCAGCGCGTAGTCGTCCTCTGCGGCCCCGAATGCAGCGATGCAAAAAGTGTCCACTTTCTTTCTGAGACCCCCTGACAGCCCTTGAACATCGAAGAGCCGTTTTGTGGCCACAAGCTCGACTTCATCAGGCTCTTCAACAATCGTGTCCGAGTCACCATAGAGCACGTCCCACGAAATGGTCGACCCATAAAAGTCGGCTCGATCAAGCTCGCTTTCGACTTCTGCCACTGCTGTCTCAAATAGATTTTCGACTTCGGTCTGCTCTCGCTGAAGCGCGCCAGTGGCTCTTACCCCGGACTTCGCCTCGTTGACCGCCAGGCCATCGCTACGCAACCATGTCGCCAAGCGAACCTGATGCTTCTTCGCGGCGCCCTCAGACTCGAAGAACACAAACATGTCATCGACATATCGCACTGAGGGTGCACCGATCGAATCGTGTTGGGCATCGATTGCGCAAAGGTAGAAGGTGCCAAGGAAATCAGATGGGAACAAACCCTGGACGATCCCATGAGATTCCTTCTGGGTGAATGCCAGCAATACCTTTTCAAGGAACGTCACAAGAAGTGATTCACAACCCGCGGAGTGAAGCAGATTGACTAGTACGTGCTGGTAGAGTCGCTCGAAGTACGATGCCACATCAGCCGCCACCGAATGCGTATAAGCCGAATCCCTGCAGAGCCCAGCAATCTTGTCCTTGAATTGCGAGTATGCCTGGCCAGCAGGTGCAAACATGTACCCATCGGGATCTTCAGAAAGCAATTGACAACTAAAGACCCGACTCCTGTCGAGAGTCGTTTCGGCATTCAAGGCTATCCTGTCTACCACCACCTGGTACGCAAGGCGTTCAAGTGGCCAGAGGATCGAACCTGGCCGAGGGAAACCCGAGAGCTTGGGGACCTCGAGCGTAATCGGCAATCGAGGACGGAATGTTCCCGATCTCAGGACGGACCTGAGACGATCCCAGAGATCATCGCCAGCCCTATGGAAGACGGCCGCAAGATGTGGCGCATAGATAAAATCGCCTTGCAGATCATTAGCGATTCGCTTCAGGGCAAGACGGTAGTCGAGAGTCTCAACTGCTACATTGTCGAGGCCGAATTCCATTACTCGAATCCTTTTTCAGCCCTATGTCAAGCAGATTCAGGTGCCCTTGTCATCATTGCGTCAACAAACTCGCAGAAACACGGCGGAAGGTGAATGAAGTCGCTCGCGTGGGAGCCAACGAAATCGCAGCGACTTCAAGCGATAGATCTGCCACCACCCTTGTCATCCGCGGTTTGTTCTCGTGTGCCGTCCAAGTTAGGAGCGTCTGCAAGTTGTTCCACTCTTGCTCTGTCGTCACTTCACACTCGCCTTGCCCCCCGCTCCGTCTATTCCCCGCCCTCCGGCTTCGCCTTCAGGGAGACGAAGTAGACGAGGGCGCTGAGGACGAGGAAGGCGAAGAGACCGAGCCAGTTGAGGATCGGCTCCGCTGCCGCGCCCCCGAGATAGGGGGTCAGGTCGAGGGAGTCGAGGAACCGCTTGGTGGTCCCGAAGCTCGCGAGGAGGCTCTTCCCGACGCCCAGGATCGCGGCGCCGGCGATCAGGCCGGAGGCGATGAGGATGCCGCGGTCGGAGCGGGCCTTCGA
>Ga0315297_10001793_pt1 | contig 13417 bp, 9 predicted proteins | sample YL17G15_0_MG_FD_203628 | JGI IMG/M metagenome (GOLD analysis project Ga0315297, IMG submission 203628) | Sediment microbial communities from Yellowstone Lake, YNP, Wyoming, USA - YL17G15_0 | ecosystem: Environmental > Aquatic > Freshwater > Lake > Sediment | place: USA: Wyoming | collected... | reverse complement strand
CGGGGTAAATGTCTACGATACGGTCTATTGTCTGAGAAGCGTTGATAGTGTGGAGCGTACTGAAGACAAGATGTCCGGTCTCTGCGGCGGTGATTGTGAAGCTGGTTGTTTCGAGGTCTCTCATTTCGCCGACCATAATGATGTCGGGGTCCTGCCTTAGGACGTGCCGAAGCCCGGATGCGAATGCGGGGCAGTCGGCGCCGATTTCCCGCTGCTCAATCATACTGTTTTCGTTTTGAATCATGTATTCGATGGGGTCTTCGAGGGTGATTATTCGCTTTCTGTACTTGAGGTTGATGGCCCCGACCATAGCAGCGAGGGTTGTGCTCTTGCCTGACCCGGTATGGCCGGTGACGAGCACGAGCCCCCTGGGCAGGTCGGTGAGGTCCCTGACTATGGGCGGCAGGTGGAGGTCATCGAGATCGAATACCTGGTTTGGTATAACTCTGAACGAGATTGCCACCGTGTCTCTCTGAACGTGAGCGTTGACTCGGAATCGCGTTCCGTCATCGACACTCGTCGAGAAGTCAAGGTCCTTCTTTTCCAGAAAGACTTTGAACCTTTCCGGCCCAACCATGGAGACCACCATCTGTTTTGCATCTTCATTGGTGACGGGGGGCAAATCCAAATCAATCAGCTCGGTATTTTTGCGCAGCACCGGCGCCATACCAACGTTGACGTGGACGTCGCTGGCTTCGTTTTCTATTGCGGTCGCCAGAATGGTCTTTATATCGATCATTTTACATACCCTCACGAGAAGTCATGTCTCGAATTGCTTGTTCTATCCGACATTCTCCACGAAGACCTCTTTTTCGCTTTTGCCGTAGATTTCGGTAACTCTGAGGACTTCTTCAATGGTTGTCAGCTCCTTTTTTACTTTGATAATTCCGTCATCGAAGAGACTCTTCATACCACTATCGTGAAAGACCCTTCGCATACTGCTAACTGAGGGGTCTTTGTTAATCATATCTCTGAAGACGTCATCAATAAGCAGGAACTCGTAGATTCCGATCCTGCCGAGATAGCCCGATCCCCTGCACTGTTCACAGCCCTTTCCGTGAAAGAGCTGATCGGGGGAGACCCCGGTTCTTTCGACGTACTTTTGCATGTGCTCGGGGACCTGATAAGGCTGCTTGCACTTGGGACATATTTTTCTGACGAGGCGTTGCGCAAGGACTGCATTCAAAGAGGCCGCTATGAGGTACGCGTCAATGCCGATATTGACCAACCTCGTTATGGTGCTGGCGGCGTCGTTTGTGTGGAGCGTGGAGAGCACCAGATGTCCCGTGAGGGCGGCCTGGACAGCTATGCGTGCGGTTTCGTTGTCTCTTATTTCGCCAATCATAATGACGTCCGGGTCCTGGCGGAGCAGACTTCGCAGAGCCACGGCGAAATCGAGCCCGATTTTGTCGTTTGCCTGGACCTGATTGCAGAAGTCAAGCTGGTATTCGACGGGGTCCTCAACAGTTGAGATATTCAGCTTGTCTCCATCCATCTGGCAGAGCGCCGAATAGAGGGTGGTGCTTTTTCCTGAGCCCGTTGGTCCCGTTACAAGCATGATGCCGTGCGGAAGCTCAACCTGCTCACCGAAAGCGGTCATAGTGTCAGGCTCCATACCCAACTGCTCAAGGCCGCGGAGAATGGATCTGCTATCGAGGATACGAATAACCACCTTCTCGCCGTGACTTGTGGGGAGGGTCGAGATTCGCAAGTCAATCGGCCTTCCGCCGACTATGACGGAGATTTTACCGTCCTGTGGGAGCCGCCTTTCGGAGATATCGAGATTGGCCATAATCTTGATACGCGAGACAATGGCCGGGTGCATCTTGAGAGGCGACTGCATCGTCTCGAAGAGCACTCCATCTATGCGATACCTTGTTCTCATCAGTTTTTCCTTGGGCTCAATGTGGATGTCACTGGCGCCCTCGCGTATTGCATTGCTGATGACGTAGTTGACGAACTTGATGACAGGCGACTGGCCCGCCATTTTCTCGAGGTCTTCTGACTCTTCCTGCTCATCCTGGACGACTTCGACGTCGGTCATATCGCTGATGATGTCATCGACGTTGTAATCGAGCTTTTCGATTTGTTTGAATGAATCGCAGACGGCCTCGATATCTTCGCGGGGACAAACAACGGCCCGCACATCCATCTGGGTCTGTCTTTTGACGTCTTCGATCGCGAATACGTTTGCCGGCTCACTTGTCGCCACGACGAGGACGCCATCTTCTACAGCAACAGGGCAAATAGAGGCGCTCCTTATGAAATCAACTTCGAGCATTTCGAATGCCTGCCGGTCCACGTCTTCGGGCTTAATCCTTCGGAAGTCAAGGTCATACACTTTTGCCTTGGCCTGGAGAATGTCATCGGCATTGACCCAGTTGGCCTCGGCCAGCAGATGCACCACATCAGAGCCGGGATTCGACTTCTCCCGGCTGCGGATCTGAGCATGCTGCTCGGTGGTGATTTTGCCCATATCCAGCAGGACATCGACAATATCATACACGTGCGATCCGTCGGCCTTGTCGGGGGAATACAACTCGCTGAGGCCGCGGACGGCCTGACCGGCGTCTGCATCCCAAAGCGGCTCCAGGGCTTCCCGCGACTGCGACGAACCCTCTCTATTTCCAAATGAAAATGGTAATCTCATTCTTCCAACAACTTCAAAACTATCTCAGCGTTATCAGAACCGGCGGGAAAACGGGCGGAATCGTCTTTGGGATTCCACCGAAGCTTCACGGAATTCACGCCGATTTCGACGACCGTAAAGTCGGCAATTGAATCATTCACGTAGATGGTCTTGCCGTCTATCATGCAGCAACTGCCGCGGTCGGACTGCATTATGCCCTGTAACAGGAGGTCCCCGGCCTGCTTTTCCATTCGCTGACGCCTGACAGCATCAGGGTCAATTTGAAGGACTTGTTCGGCGGCTTCAGCTTTTGCCTTGAGACCTGCGAGGAACAATTCAAGCTCAAAGGGATTCTTGACAAGCTCGTTGACGCCAACCTGGAGGACCTGGGAGAACTGGTAGAACTTGCCTACAATCTCATCCATCCGGTCGAACATTTCCGACCCGACACCGGTGAGCCTGGAAATTGCAGAGGCAATATCGGTTTCGTTGGCATCGGCGGCGCGGGCGGCCTGGGGCGAGGTTTTCTTCACCATAAACCAAATGCACAATAGTCCGACAACAAGCAGCACAGCCAGCAGGGTGGTGCTCCTCCTGACCCGCTGTGAGTGAGTCGCGACAGTGAGAAACCCCTGTTCGGATGCGATTTGCTTGGCTTCGCCGGGCGTCTGGCCTGCGGCGTCTTTTTTTTCAGCCGGCAAATCACCAAAACTCTGCTCGCGCATAAATGACAACATAGCTAAGCTCCGTTAAAATGTCATAAGTTCTTGGGGGCGAGGCCCCGGCGGCAGCGGGGCGATTCAAAACTCAAGACCCAAGTTAACCCGTTTCGTGCTGAAAGAATATACTGACAACGAACTTGGCGTCTATCTGGCCCTCATCCTTTACCTGCTTATCGATATCGAGCTCCCGAAGCTTCATAATACGCGGCAATTTTTCGAGCTCGAGGAGGAACGAATAGAATGCCTTGAAGTTCCCGGTCAATTCCATCGCCAGAGGCTGCTCAATGTAGCCGCCGTTGTCTTTCGTTGTCAGGGTGCGTATCGTTTTGGGCTTTAGTCCCTCCTTTTGCGCGATCATGGTGACCTGCTCGAGCACTTCGTGAATCTGACTCTTGGGGGGGAGCCTGCTCTCGAAGAATGAGATGGCCTCCTCAAGCTGCGCAAGCTGCTTTGTGAGGTCTTCAGCGGCGGCGGTGGCCTTTTCGTACTCGGCGAGTTTCGCCAGTTTCATGTCAACGCGCGTTTTCGCATCGGCGAGATTGGTATTAGCCGGCTTGATCATATATTGGTATCCAACGACGGTCAGGCCGATCACCAAAGCGAAGAACACAGCTTTTCTCAAACCACCAGTCATGATTTTGTCCTCATATTATGCACTGCTTTGACTTTCACATTCCCACAGGTCCGCACTACCGACATTAGAACCTGTACACGGATTTTTCAGCGCCTGTCCTGATGACATCAACATCGTCGCTGGTGAGATGCAGCTCATTTCTGAGCATGGCCTTCAGCTTGAACTGCCTGAAGGTTGTATCCTCGACTTTGTACTCTTTTGATTCAACCAGTGCGACGCTGTCGAGCAAAGTGGAGCTGCTCAGGCGCTCGATATATGCGGCGACCTGCAGGTCACTGGGCGCCATTCCCCCGATGTCTATATGCGTTTCCAACGACTTTTCTCTGGACAGCCCGGTCTGAGTTTCGCCGGCCGGGGCAGCCTGTGCAGCCTTGTATTGGCTTGAGGGCGCCGTGGCAGCGGCCTTCTTCGGCTCCTTCTGAATCAGGTTGAGCTCCAGGAGCGAGACTCCGGGCGGCAGGTTGTTTGTCAATGCGGCCAACACAACGCTTCTTGGCACCGGCTCAATCAGCTCCGCGGTCGTAAGGGCCGTTTTCATCATATTCTTGCGGCGTATCTGAAGCTCCTCAAACTGGGCGATGGACTTCTGTATCCGGGCCATTCGCGTGTTTATGAGGCTCTCCCTTGCGCGGCATGCGCGCTGTCGCACCTTGATGGTCATAAACGAGCCGCCTAACGCCGCCATAACAAGGGCGAGGAGCATAAGGCACATCATGTTTGTCCTGCGAGATTCGCCGCTTTGAACGTAATCATCGGGCACAAAATTTAGGTTCAGCATTTTCCAACCTTCCTCTTAACGCATAAGAGTTACGTTACGCATTTTCCGACACACGCTTCCGGCCGGACTTATTGACCGGCCTTTGTGTCACGGGCTTCCAGCCCGTGACAACACGGGCAAGATGCCCGTGCTACGCGCCTCTATGACAGACCAAGTCCAAAAGCAGTAGTCCAGTTCATCTGCTGCTTTTGCGGCAGGTCTGTTTCTTCGGATGAGGCGCTTCTCCTATCAATCCCCAAACGATAGGGATTTGATATATACACTGCCGCCAGGCAGTCTCCAATCTGTGCGGGCATTTCCAACTGCTTTGCTATTGCGGCGCAGATGTCTCTATCGACGGCTCGGCCCGTGAGAAAGATCAGCCGCTCTATCTGCACGCTTCGGTGCATTGAGCTGAACTGGCCTCGGCAGGCGGTCAGCTCGAGAACGAGCCTTGTTGCGGTTTTTTCGTCGCTGAACTGTTTTGCTCCCAAGGAAATTGAGCGTGCAAAGAGCAGGTTTTTGTGGCGACAGATTACGACGTTGGTGCAATCGTCCTCGATGCAAACGAGCATGACGACGGCATCGAGGTCGGACTTGCGTCTGCCGAAGAATGTGGTATAGCAGCTCACCAGAGCAAGAGGCCAGACTCCAACGGCCTTGACCCGCAGACCGGCCTGTTCGTATATTGCAAGGTGTCTGTCAATGATCTTGCGCTCGGCGGCCATTACGATGACGTTGTCATCCTCGGTTCGGATGCACTTTATCATAAGGTTTTCTTTTACAGGCTCGAACGGGAGCTTCTGCTTTATTTTGGAGAAGGCGACGTCCTCAAGCTTCTTTTCATTCGTCTTGGAAATTCTTACATGGTCAATGAACAAGTCACTGGGCGGTATGGCCGCAGCGACGTCTTTGCCGCAGAAATCCCCGTTTGCGGTGAAGAGTTTCACTGTCTGGATAGCCCATCTTTGCCAAGCGCCGGTGCCTGGCTCGATGTCGGCGGGTCGATTCCTGCTTCTGCCCGCGATCAGCTTGATTCCCTTACCGTTTTCGGCAAGCTGCGCCAGTCTGAGGTTGTCGGACCCGACGTCCACGCCAATGGAATAGGCTCCGGTTCTCGAGAATCCAAACATACAAACCCACCTTCAAAAGCGTATCAAACGCTGCTCTTGTGCCGTTACGCAGGGCGGAATCTGTCGGCTTGGCTGCAAAACAGCACCCTGCCACCATTCGGATACATCGGGATTCCAGGTCGGCGCCTGTATTAGAATACGGCAGCCCGGACGCGGCCTGAGCCGGGTACGAAACGGGCAAGTCCCGATGACGCCAATTAAAATATAGGAAACAGAACTCAAGTGAGCCAAACGCGGGCGAAAATATTAACCCACCATTTTTGAGGAAACCCAAAAAGGTCATTCTTGTTCCTATAAGATGTGCGGCCGGATGGTTTTGGAAGGTTTGCGGTTCATAGAGAAGGCAAGCAGGCGGCATCAACTCAAGCTTACCCCCCGGAATTGTCGCCATTGGGGGAATTCTCAGAGAGTGTGACGATGTGAGATGCGGCCTGTGCTGCTCAGCACGCGAGATTACAGAGATTCCTGCCAAGAATCGGTACAAATGACAGCTTATAGGACCCGCTTGAGAATTAATTGGGTATTATTCAGCTTTTAGGCGGCGGTCCATCAGTTCTGCGACGGCGGTTTTGACGGGTTTGTTCTTGAAGAGGATCTCATAAATGGCCTGCGTGATGGGCATCTCGACGTGGTGGCGCGCGGCGAGTGCGGCGACGGATTCGCAGGTTGCGATGCCTTCGACAACGGACTGCGTGGCGTCGCGGGCCTCCTGAACAGTCTGGCCTTTGCCTATCCTCTCGCCGAAGGAGCGGTTTCTTCCGGTCGGCGAGATGCAGGTTGTGACGAGGTCGCCGAGGCCGGCCAAGCCTACGAAGGTCTGCGGGCTTGCGCCCATGGCGAGTCCGAGGCGGGTTATCTCGGCCAGGCCGCGGGCCAGGAGCGCGGCCTTGGCGTTGTCGCCGAGACCTGTGCCGTCTATGATGCCGGCGGCAATTGCGATGACGTTCTTCATAGCACCGGCCAATTCGACGCCGACGACGTCGGTATTTGTATAGACCCGCAGCCAGGGGACGCCGTCGGAGAAGGTGTGCTGGATGCTCTCGGCGAGCGATTGGTCGGCAGAGGCGACGCAGGCGGTGGCGGGGAGCTTTCTGGCCAATTCGTCGGCTATGGTCGGGCCGGAGAGCACGGCGAGCTTCGCGGCCGGAGCTCCGTGACCCTTGACTTGTTTTTGGCCAAGCACTTCGGCGAGTACCTGCGTCGGGCGAAGCAGGGTATCATTCTCAATGCCCTTGGCGACAGAGACGATTGGGACGCCGGCGGGAACGTGATGTGCGAGGCGCGTCCATACGCTGCGCATAAACTGGCACGGGACGGCTGAGACAATCAAATCGGCGCCCGCCATTATGCGGGCATCGTCAGGCTCGAATATGAGGGTATCGGGGAGCTTGTAGCCGGGGAAGAAGTTTTTGTTTTCGCGGTTGCGGGCTATCCGGGCCAGTTGCTCGCTATCATAGCCCCACATTTTTACGCGGAGGCTCGTGTGCTGTGGCTCATGGCCGCACTGTGCTTGGGCCATCAGCGTATCGGCCTTTTCGCAGAGCAGTATGGCCAGGACTGTGCCCATCCCGCCGTCGCCGATTATTGAGATGTTTTCGTATGTCGCGTGTCGCATGTCGTATGTCGGATATCGTATGTCGTATAGGCTACCGTGCGTGCATTAGAACAGGTGGGAGTCGGAATTACAAGTGAATATGAGATGATGCTGCACCAAATTCGCTGGAGTCTTATTTGGCGTCACGACTTATGCAGTAGAGGTGGCTCCAGGTTCGGATGAAGATTCGGCCATTGCTTATGGCCGGCGAGGCGTCGGTATTTTCGTCGAGCCGGTTGGTTGCGACGAGGTTGAATTCCGGGCCGGGCTTCACGACGGCGGTTTCGCCCTTATCGGATGTGAAATAGACCAGGCCGTCGGCGCTTACGAGCGAGGCGCTATGGCGGCCACTCAGACGCTCGCGCCAGTAAGTGTGGCCGGTCTTGCCGTCGAAGCAGGTTGCGACGCCGGTGTCGGAGACGACGAGGAAGTACGGGCCGGCGGCGATGGGGCTGGGCACATAAGAGCAGTCCTGGTCGGTTTGAAATACGACGTGGGTTTTGGTGACGTTGCCTCGGCCGTCGGGGCGAATCAACTGTATGTAACGGTCGGGGAAGCCGCAGGTCATAAAGAGCAGCTCGCCGTTATAGACGAGCGAGGCGACGTACTGCTCGGTGGGGCCGTCGATGATCCAGTGCTGGGCGCCGGTGTCGGGGTCGTAGCTTGCGACGCACTTGCTGCCGGAAAGGACCATCTGATTTCTGCCGGCAATGCTGCGGATGATTGGTGCGCAGTAGCTGCGTGTGTTGTTCGGGCGCGGAGTCTCCCAGACAGTCCGCCCGGTCTGCCTATCGAGTGCGAGGACGTAGGCGGGGCCGTCGTGGTCGCCGTTGACGATGACTTTGTCGTTCCAGAGGACTGGGCTGGAGCAGTAGCCGTGCATGCTGGCGAAGGGGCCGGGGCGGACCTCCCAGAGCATATCGCCCTCAAAGTTGTAGGCGGCGACGAACATCTTGTCGCGGTCGAGGAAGCTGACGTAGATTTTTTCGCCGTCGGTTGCGGGGGTCGAGGATGCGCGGCTGTTGAGTTTGTTGATTTTTTCAAGGGGTGAGATGAGGACGGTGCGCTGCCAGAGGGTCTTTCCGGTCTCGCGGTCAAGGGACATCAGGACTCGCTGCTCTTCGTCTTCGATAGCGGTGACGATGAAGATTCGCTCGGCCCAGACTATTGGCGAGGCGTGCCCTTTGCCGGGGAGGGGGACCTTCCAGACTACGTTTTCGGTGGCGCTCCACTTTACGGGGATGCTCTTCTCGATGCTGGTTCCGTCGCCGCGAGGCCCTCTCCAGGCGGGCCAGTTCTCAGCATGGAGGACAGGCGATAAAGCAGCGGCGAGCACTATTGCCGGGAGCAAGGGAAAAATGAAATTGCGATGAGTGATTCTGACAGCCGTGGCAATCACCGGATACCTCGTCGTAACAGGACATTCGCTCTTCAGCCCACAGGCGGGGCCTTGATTTCAATGCCCATAGTACTCGAAGTAGTCCGCCGATGCCAGCGCATATTGCGAGGACTTGTGCCGCTCAAAGCAGTGTTTTGGTTCCTGCACGGGCAGCACAGAATCACCAGGCGAACAACCGTTGTCCGTTAAGGCAGCTCGTATGTACCCTCGGCGAGCCAGCCGTCAGCAACGGCGGCAAAATCGCCGAAGTCTATCCTGCAATCGCCGTCAACATCGCCACCCATATTCAAGGAGCACATACGCGGACAGACCTTTATCTCGTCGATGTATATCATATCTACATCCGGCGGCTCAAGCGGCTGGCCCGAGCTGGTCCCGTCGCCGACACGGATGCTGATCTTCTTTATCCGGGCGAGGCTAACGCCGTTGTCGCTGAATTCGCTCAACTCAATAGCCCACTTCTGCCACGATTCGTTCTTAACCGCATAAGCATTAGGCTCCGGCACCGCGGGGACCGCGTGCGAATTGGCAGGAACCTCTGCATCCTCCAGCACCACATAGAGCTTCTGCGCGTAATTGTCCTCGTCGCCTCGCAGGTACAGATACAGGGCAGCAAGACCGGCCCTGGTCCAATCCTGCGGGTCAGCATAAGTGTGCGTCAGTTCAGTGAGGTAGGGGTCGTACTGATTCTGGTATTCGAATCGCAGAGCCTTTTTACCGGCGTACACTACACCCGTTTCGAGATAGGCGTAGTCAACGGGAGGAATATTGTCCGGCCAGGCATCCCGCAAGGTCCAGTCGTCGGCGTAAGACTCAAAATCATCTACAAGCAGGCATCCTTCGGCAGTCCCTTCGGTGGTGAAGGTCCAGACGAGGCCCTTGACCATGCCGCCGGGGCCGATCTGATTAACCTGCCACTGATAGGTCTGACCAAACTGCAGAGGGCCGGGATCGTAAGTGGCGCCCGCAGACGTGACCTTTTTCATCGCCCCCTTCTTGCCGAACCACAATTCACGGGAAGTGGCAAAGGCGGCCTCCACCCACTGCAAATCGGTATCCACGCCGACTCCCGTGGCGCCGTCGGCCGGGCTTAAGCAGACTGCCGCAGGCCCGTCGGAAACGGATGAAACAGTATCGAGGGTGGAGTGATAACCGACCGGGGTGGGGTGTTCATTGATCGCGAAGACGCCGCTTTTGCCGTTGACATAGACGCCGTCGTTAAGACCGGGCTTCTCCCATGGGTCATTGCCGCTGGTATCGACCATCGTCGGCGTCCTCACCAGCAACGGGCCGCCTTTGTATTCATATATACTCCCAGTGACATATACGGGACCCGACCCAACGACGTCGAGCTCGACATAGTGGCTCCTGGAGTGATTGAGGCCGGGGACCCGCACCTCCGGCTCAAAAACCTTCATAATCGCGTCGTCGTTCATATAAATCTTCAGGATTTCGATTCTCACCCTGGCCGGGCCGTCTTCCCAGTGATAAATCAAGATGTAGGCGCCAGTGGTAACCATGCCTGGCGCACCGCTGTCAACAAAGTAATTCGCCCTGGCAGCGATGCCGAAGTAATTGCGCGAGTCGTCACCGGTGACGTTCACGACTGCTCCGACGCGGACATCGGTGAAGTCTTCGACGGTGCAGAAGCCCATCCCGAACTGCGAGCCACCTGCCGCCGCCGATGTGGTCTCATTCAGGCTGAGGTAGTCGTCATTAGCGGGACCGTTTTTGATGGTTGCCGAGAACGTCCCGGTCATATCGGGGTAGCAGCCGAACGTCCAGGTTTGGTCGAACGCGTTGCCTCCGAATGTTTCCGACCAATTCGCTTGTGCGGTATCGCTGAGCATTGCGATTGCCGCCAGTACTGCACAGACAGTCATTGCGTTTCTGATTTTCTTAGATATGATCTTCATCCTCACATACTTGCTCCGTCGGACGTGATAGCCTCCATCGCTGCATACGAACACCGACCCACGGAGCGGTTGTTTGTTACGGTACTACGGACAGGCCGTCATTCAGCCACCCGGCCGCCATATCAGCAAAGTCGTTAAAGTCTATCCTGCAATCATCATCCACATCGCCACGCAAATCCAGCCCGGCTGTGTTGAAACATCGGGGCGCACAGACCTTGATCTGGTCTATATATATCATGTCCCTGTCGTCGCCCACCTGCCCAGAGTTGGTCCCGTCGCCAACGCCGATGGTTATCTTGCTTATCTGCGATAGAATCACACCGCCTGCGCTGAACTGGCTCAAGTCGATATTCCACTCGTTATAAGACTCCGACTGGACCGCGTAATTATACGGATGCGCCACCAGGAATTTATGGGCAGCGGCATCCTCCAACTGGACGTACAGCCTCTGCTCAACGTTGTTATCCTCGCCGCGGAAGTACAGCGACAACGCTGCAAGACCATCCACGGTCCAATTCTGGGGCACAGCGAAGGTGTGGGTAGTCGTAGTGAAGAAAGGAGTGTACTGGTTCTGGTATTCCAAGCGCATTGCCTTAGCGCCTGCATAGACCTTGCCGGTCTCGACAAAGACGTACTCGGCCTCCACGATATTGTCCGGCCAAGCACTCAGTAAGGCCCAGTCATCGGCATACGACTCAAAGTCTTCTACAAGCAGGCATCCCTCGGCTGTTCCTTCGGCCGTGAACGCCCAGACCGGCCCTGTAACAGTGCCGCCCGGGCCAATCTCATTGACCTGCCACTCGTAGGTTTCCCCTAACTCAAGGGTGCCTGGGTCGTACGTCTTGCCCGCCGGCGAAGGACTGACCTTCGTCATAAATCCTTTTTTCCCGAAATACAGCTCGCGGGAAGTGGCGAAGGCGGCCTCCGCCCAGCTCAGGTCGGCATCTATAGAGACGCCTGTGGCGCCATCGACCGGGCTAAGGGCAACCGCCGCCGGACCGTCGGAAACGGATGAGATTGTGTCGAAGGTAGTATGGTAGCCAACGGGGGTGGCGTGTTCGTTCTGGGCGAATATGCCGCTCAGACCATTAGTGAAGACGGCGTCATTTACGCCGGGGTCTTCCCAGGGGTCATTGCCGTTGGTGTCGATGAGAGTCCGAGTCTTAGCCACTAATGGCCCACCCTGGTACTCATAGAGATACCCGGTGACATACGTAGGATTGGAGCCTATGACATCCAGCACAGCGTATAAGCTGTGGCCGTTGAAGCCCGGTACGGCGGCGCCGAAACCTTGTCTCATAATGTTCTGGTTGGCGACGACCTTTTCTATGTCAATGCTGACGTTTGCCGGCCCGCCTTCCCAGTCTATGTGCATTATGTATGCATTGGCCCACAGGCCGGGAGCAGGATAAGGATCGGAGGGATACCCAACAATTACGTAGTTTGCTCTGATGCCGAGGCCACAATAGCGGTGGGAGGCGTCGCCGATGACATTGACGATGGAGGCAACACGAACATCGGTGAAGTACGCGTTCTTCACGAAACCCACGCCGAATGCCGAGCCGGACCCGAGGACACCGGTGTACGGGGTAGTCTCATCCATACTGAGGTAGTCGTTGTTGTCGGGACCATCCTTGATGGTTTGGGTGAACGTCGGGGGCATAGTCATAGCCGGACAGCACCCGAACTGCCACGGCTGGTCGAGTGCGTTACCACCGCACGTTTCGGTCCAATTGGCCTGTGCGGGATTACTCAGGACCGCAATGAACCCTACTACGATACAGATTTTTACCAGAATTGTGATTTTCTTCGACATGATTTTTCTCCTTTCACTTGTCGCATCAACAGAAATGACCAACCTCCAAACGTATCTGGAGATACTAACCTGGTATTCCAAACTGCATCTATTATACCAAGCCCGTCCGAATAAGGTCAAGTAATCTTTGGGAAGTTCCAATAATTTCGGCATTTTTTGGGCCTCAGGGCGGGTTTTTAGGGGGGAGACGCGAAAGTTTTTGGGGTAGAGCGTGCTGTCCGGGTCAATAGTTGTATGTACTGGCTGAATCGTGACTTACGGGTGCCGGCTGCGGGAGAAGTCGTGGACAAGCCCGCGTGGAACGGAGGGCCGAGTATTGCCTGGCCGACGAGCCGGCCCCTGCGGCGGGGAAATTTTGGGGATGAGCCTATTCCCAATGGGGCGCGGGTTTTTCATTTACAGCCTGGGTCCACTTCGCGCCGTCCTTTTCAAATTGCACTTTGTCTCTGTAGATTCTGACGACCGTCACGCCCTGCGTGGCATCCCCCTCGTAGAGGACCTGTGAGCCTACTACGGCAGACGGCCTGTCCTGGCTGAAGACTATGCCGGTCACCATTCTCTCGGCTGCCAATGGATCTTCGGAAGCAGACGGCAGATCGGTATTCGACTGTGGCGTCCGTTGGACGGCAGGGGCGGGCGGCCTTGCCGGAAGCGCCAATGACAGGGACAAGACTATGATGATAAGGGCAGTAGCGATTGGCGTCCTGCCGTATCTCTGCTTGAAGTGCAACCAGGCAACCAGGCTCAAGGCAACGACGCCGAGACCGAGCACGGTTAGGTGAATCAGATGCCCCAGAGCTATTTCGACTGTTCCCCG
>Ga0315297_10001792_pt1 | contig 13420 bp, 9 predicted proteins | sample YL17G15_0_MG_FD_203628 | JGI IMG/M metagenome (GOLD analysis project Ga0315297, IMG submission 203628) | Sediment microbial communities from Yellowstone Lake, YNP, Wyoming, USA - YL17G15_0 | ecosystem: Environmental > Aquatic > Freshwater > Lake > Sediment | place: USA: Wyoming | collected... | reverse complement strand
GGGGCGGTTATTTGTCTGGCCCCGCGATTGCTCGCGGGGACGAGCGGCCGACCCGCCCCGGGACGGGCCATCCCATATGGGGCTCGTTTGGCCTTGCTCCGGATGGGGTTTGCCCTGCCCCTGACGTTACCGCCAGGGCGGTGAGCTCTTACCTCGCCTTTTCACCCTTGCCCTCGCGGGCGGTATGTTTTCTGTGGCACTTTCCCCCGGTCGCCCGGCGCCGTCGTTAGCGGCCATCCTGCCCTGCGGAGTCCGGACTTTCCTCCCCTACTCCTCCTCTGGAGAAGCGGGAGCAACCGCCTCGCCCACTCCAGCCGTTATTTTAATGCCGTATTGCTCGAGCTTTTTATAGAGGTTCGATCTCGGCGTGTCGATCTCCCGCGCGGTTTGGGAGATGTTCCAGTTGTTTTCCTCGAGCTTGGCCAGGATGAAGTCCTTCTCGGCCAGCTCGCGGAAATCCTTGAGCGTCTTGACCTTGTCGGCCTCGGGGAGGAAGACGTGGTGTTCTCCACGGATCTGCTCGGGCAGGTCCTTCTTCTCGATCGTGTCCTTGTCGGTCATGATGAGCAGGCGCTCGATGACGTTCTTGAGTTCCCGGACGTTTCCTTTCCACGGGTTGCGCACCATCGCTTCGAGGGCGTCCTCGCCGAATTTCTTGATCTTGAAGTTGTTCTCCTCGGCGAAGTTCCGGCAGAAATACTCGATGAGAAGAGGGATGTCCTCTTTCTTCTCCCGGAGGGCCGGCGAATACAGAGGCACGACGTTCAGGCGAAAATAGAGGTCGTCGCGGAAGTTGTTCCGTTCGATCTCCCGTTTGAGGTCCTTGTTCGTCGCGGCGATGACCCGGACGTCGACCTTGCTGATCTTGTTCGAACCGACTTTCTGGACCTCGCCCTCCTCAAGGACGCGGAGGACCTTGGATTGCGTCTTTAAACTCATGTCTCCGATCTCGTCGAGGAAGATCGTCCCGCCGTCGGCCTGGTCGAACTTGCCCGTTTTGCGTTCGGTCGCGCCCGTGAACGAGCCCTTCTCGTGACCGAAGAGCTCCGATTCGATCAGCTCCTCGGGGATGGCGGCGCAGTTGACCTGGACGAAATTTTCCTTGGCCCGCAGGCTGTTCTGATGAATGGCCCGGGCGATGAGCTCCTTCCCTGTCCCGCTTTCGCCGTAGATGAGGACCGTCGCATTTGTCGGGGCCGCCGACTGGATCTCCTTCCAAAGCTTCTTCATCAGCGGATGGCTGCCGATCAGCTCATAATGCTTTTCGGCCTTTTTCTTCAGATCCAGGTTCTCTCGCTGAAGCTTCTTCTGGTTCAAGGCATTTCGAATGGAGAGCAGGACCCGGTCGCGGTGGAGCGGCTTTTCCAGGAACTCGAAGGCGCCGAGCTTGGTCGCGTCGACCGCGTTCTGAATAGTCCCTTGCCCGGAGATCATGATGACCTCGGGAGAATACGGTTTGGCCTTGATCTCCTTGAGGATATCGAGCCCGTCCGCCCCCGGCATGCGGATATCGAGCAGGATGATGTCCACGCCGAAGGTCTCCTCGAGCTTTTGGAGGCCGCTTTCCCCGTCCCCCGCCTCGAGGAACGCGTAGCCTTCATATTCCAGGATCATCTTCAGCGATTTGCGGATATTCTCCTCGTCGTCGATGACCAGGATCTTGGCTTTTCGTTCGTTCTTCATCCGATCGTCCTTCGTTCGAGGTCATTTTACCATAGAAAACCCGCGTGCTCAAAAAAAAGGACCGCTCAAACCCTGGGGTCGCGTCTACACTTTCCACGGCGGCCGGGGCCCCGGGCTTTGCCTGGGGGTCCACTTCCGCCGTACTCGCCCGTGAATAAAAGCCACGGGCGAGTGGCGAGCCGAAGGCTCGACCCTTGACTTTTTTCAGGCAGAATGCAGACGCGACCCCGATCCGCGTAAAAAAAGTTTACAGGGACGGTCCGTCTCTCCGGCTACAACGGAGGAATCGCATTTGGTATAAAAGTTGCTTTTAAAAACAGAGAATGGGTAGAATAGCCGAGGTGTCGCTTCTCACAAGGCCGATTTCAAATAGGGCGGATCGAATCAAAAAAACTCTCTTGATCTTTGCCCTGGCCTGTCTGGCCGGCGGCTTCGCCTCTTCCCCCCAGGAAAAAGAAACCGAGAAACAGTTCACTCTCGACAACGGGCTGAAGGTCTTTCTCTATGAACGGCACAACCTTCCTCTGGTCAACATCGTCGCCGCCGTCAACGCCGGCTCTAAGAACGAGACCGACGAGACGAACGGACTGGTCCATCTCTTAGAACATTACATCCTATTCCGAGGGACCGAAGCCCGGAGCGGATCCGATATCGCCGGGGATATCCGCCGGCACGGGGCTTATTTCAACGCTCACACGGGCCAGGACCTGGCCGTTTTCGAGATCTCTCTCCCGGCCGAATCGGCCGACTTCGGCCTGGCCAACCAGAAGGAGATCCTCTTCGACCTCAGGATCGACGACAAGGAGCTTGAGTCCGAGAAGGAGGTCATCCTCGAGGAGTTGAGCCAGATCCGGGACGATCCGTTGCGCTACGCCTCCGCCCTGTGCTACCAGAATCTCTTTGCCGGACATCCTTACGGCCGGCCGGTCTTCGGCAAGACGGAGGCCATCAAGTCCTTGACCGCTGAGCAGGTCGGCCGGTTCTATAAGACCTATTTTATTCCGGGCAACTGCGCCCTGGCCGTCGTCGGCGAATTCGACCTGAAAGACATGGAAAGCAAGGTGCGGGCCGTTTTCGGAACGGTCCCAAAAACCGATTTCAACCAGGTCAAAGTCGCTCCTCCCCCGCCCCTCCGCAAAACCGTCGAGATCGAGGAAGCGCTCGACGTCCAGGAAGCCTATCTCGTCATCGGAACGGCCGGCCCCGATTTCACCAATGCCGATCAATACGCTTCCGATATCCTGACCGAGATCCTCGGCGGCGGGATCAGTCCCCTGCTCTATCGTCCCCTCAAAGGCCAGCGCGACCTGATCAACACCGTGGGGATGCGCTATATCACCCTAGCCCACGGCGGCGCCTTCGAGGTCTTCATCACTCTCGAGCCGAGACGCCTCGCCGCGACTAAGGCCCAGGCCCTTCAGTTCCTCCGGCAGGTGCGCAGTGAGAATTTCTCCCGGGACGACGTCCTCGGCGACGAAAAAATGTACACCTATGATTTTCTCGGGAGCGCCAAGAACCAGATCTCGTTCGGCACGCAGAAGGCCCAGGAGAACGGCCTGACCTTGGCCGCCTCCCTGGCGATGTACATGCTCCTTCAGGGGGAGGCCGCGCCGCGGAACTATCTGGACAATATCAAGAAGGTCACTTCGAGCGATCTTCGGAAAGCGGCGGCGAAATATCTGAGCAAGGGCGAATACGTCCTCGTCTCGATCGTGCCGAAAAAGAAATAGACGATGAAGACATCGGCCAAGGCGATTCCGGTCTTGTTGATGGGAGCGCTGATCGCTCTCTCGCCGCCGGGCCCGTCGGCCCAAGAGAAGAGCACCCTTCAGAAAATAACTCTCGAGAACGGCCTGACAGTCATCACCCAAAAGGACGGATCTTCGGCCGTGACCGTCCTCGAGATCCTGATCCGGGGCGGCCAAAAAGCCGAACCGGCCGGTAAAGAAGGCCTGGCCTACCTGACCACGCGCCTCTCGCTTGAGATCCCCGACATGGGCAAGGTCCAGGAGCTCATGGAGAAATCGTCCCGCTATCTGATGACCGCCAAAGGCGACTACTCGGTGATCCATATCGAATGTCTCAGCGAGTTCCTCGAGGGCACCCTGGACGTTTTCGTCCGCATCCTGAAAGAACCGCTTTTTTCCGGGATGCGGATCGACCGGGCCAAGGACTACATGAACAACCAGCGGAAGATCGAGAGCGACGACAACCTGAACGTTGGCCACCTGACCCATCTCCGGACCTTTCTTGGACACCTCGGCTACGGCGGCACGATCTACGGCACGGAAGAATCCTTGAAAAAGATCAAAAGCCGGGATATCGAAGGATTCTACGAGAGAGGCTTCACGCCCTCCAATATGACATTGCTGGCCGTCTCGGACCTTGAAGGAGACCGCCTGACCGGGATCCTGAAGAAGTTTTTCGGCACTTTCCCGTTGGGGAAATCGGCAGACGTGTCGGTGACGCGCGTTCCCGGTACGCAGGCCGGAGCCCCGCAGGAAACCGTGCTCGAAAAGGACACCAAACAGGCTCTCGTTTCCGTGGGATTCGCTCTTCCCAAGGTCTCGCCGAAGGACTATGCGCTTTCGACGCTTCTCGAGAATCTCCTGGGGAAAGGCCCGGGCTCGTTGCTATGGCCTTTGCGCACGGAATTGAAACTGGCCTACAACGTCAACGCCCAGGCCACGGTCTTGAAAGAGGGCGGGATTCTGGAGGCCTATCTCGAGACCGACAAGGCCAAGACGGAGTCCGCCCGCGATGCCTTGAAAAAAACGCTCGCCGAGCTTTACGAGAATGGCGTGTCCGCCGAGGTTCTCAGGGAAACCATGACCTTCGTCCGGGCGAATTTTTTGCGGACCAACGAAACAAAGGACAGACGGGCGTCCACACTTTGCGGCTTCGAAGCGTTAGGGTTGGGTTATGATTATTTCGGATCGTTCTTCGGCGAGTTGGCCGCCGTTACGCCGGACGAGTTCAACGCCTACCTTAAAGAGGTCCTCGACCCAGGAAAGTCCGCCCTCGTCATCGTCGGCCCGAAAAAGTGACGACCGGCGAATATAAAAATCGATCGTCGTCGCTGGCATAATCCTGGAACTGTGAACTGTCATTCCCGCCCCTGCCTCCGCAGGGGTAAACTTGTCCTCACGAAAATGGGGAGAGGAAATTCTGCCCGTTCGGCAAGTTACCTGGATCCCCGCCTCCGCGGGGATGACAAGGGCATGGCGCTTTTTCCCCGTCATTCCCGCAGGAGTAAGCTTGTCCCCACGAAAGTGGGGAGCGGGAATCCAGACGTCGTTCCCACGTAGGCGGGAATCCAGGCCTTTTTAAGCTGTATTCCGGATCAAGTCCGGAATGACAAACACGGACCGAACTCAAGTGAACCGGGACGATTTCCCCTTTAAAAATTACTCCGACATCTTCTTGTAGTCGAGATACCTCTTCTTAGCCTCGTCCGCGGCCTGGGCGAAGAGGACCTTGGCGATGTCGGGATACTGCTGCTCCAGCGTTCGGTAACGGATCTCGTTGTTCAGGAAGGCCTGGTAATCGAGCTTCGGCTCCTTAGAGTCGAGCTGGAGAGGGTTCTTCCCTTCCCGGGCCAGCATCGGGTTGAAACGGTACAAGAGCCAGTAGCCCGTGTCCACGGCCAGTTTCTCCTCTTCCTGGGTCTTGGTCATGTCGATCCCGTGGTTGATGCAGGGGGAATAGGCGATGATGAGCGACGGGCCGTCGTAGGCCTCGGCCTCGGTGAACGCCTTGAGGCACTGGTTCATATTGGCGCCCATGGCCACGGAGGCGACATAGACGTAGCCGTAGGTCATGGCCATCTTGCCCAGGTCCTTCTTGCCCGTTTTCTTGCCGGACGCGGCGAACTTCGCCACGGACCCGGTCGGCGTGGATTTAGACGCCTGCCCGCCGGTGTTCGAGTAGACCTCCGTGTCGAGGACCAATAGATTGACGTTCCGGTTCATGGCGATGACGTGGTCGAGCCCGCCGTAGCCGATATCATAGGCCCAGCCGTCGCCGCCGACGCACCAGACGCTCCGATCGACAAAATAGTCCTGGAGCTCCTGGACATTCTTCAGGAGCGGCTTGGCCCCGTTGGCCTTGGCGATGGCTACGGGCAGGGCGTTCTTCACGGCCCTGGCGACCGCTTTCGCTTCGTCGCCTGTCGCCTTCCACTGGTCCTTCATCTTCTTCAAGGCGTCCATGAGGTCCGGCGTCGTGCCCGCTTCAAGGACCCGGTCGATGTTGAACAGGAGCTGGTTCCGGTTGGAATCCACGGCCAGGCGCATGCCGAACCCGTACTCGGCGTTGTCCTCGAAGAGCGAGTTGGCCCAGGTCGGTCCCTGGCCGTTCGCGTTCTTGCAGTAGGGAATGGTCGGGAACGTGCCGCCGTAGATCGACGAGCAGCCCGTGGCGTTGGCGATGATCATCCGGTCGCCGAAGAGCTGGGTGGCCAGCTTGACGTAGGGCGTTTCGCCGCAGCCGGCGCAGGCCAGGCTGAACTCGAAGAGCGGCTGGAGGAACTGGCTGCCCTTGATGCTGTCGCGCTTGTTGCCGTCGAGGACGTCATAGGGCAGTTTCTCGAAGAACTGCTCTTTCTGGAAATCGCCGGCGGCCCGCGCCTCCTCGATGGGGATCATCTTCAGGGACTTGAGCTTGGAGGGGCAGACCTCGACGCAGTTCTCGCAGCCGACGCAGTCCTCGATATAGACCTGGAGCCGGTATTGGAGGTTGCGGTCGTTCTTGGAGTTCGATTTCAGGGTCGCGAATCCGTCCGGAGCGCCCTTCAGGTCCTCGGGCGCGATCTGCTTGGGCCGGATGGCGGCATGGGGGCAGATGAGCGCGCACTGGTTGCACTGGATGCAATTTTCGGGGATCCAAGCCGGCACGTCGGGGGCGATGCCGCGTTTTTCGAGCCGGGCCGTCCCGGTGGGGATGCGGCCGTCGAAGGACATCTTGGACACGGGGATCAGGTCGCCCTTGAAGTGCATGATCGGGTCGATGACGCTCTTGGTGAAGTCGTCGGCGTCGTCCGGGATGAGCTTGGGCACCGGCGCGGATTTCGTGATCTTGGCCGGGATGGGGACCTCCTCGAGGGCCGCGGCCGCCCGGTCCACGGCCGCCCAGTTCATGTCGACGACGTCCTGACCCTTCTTGATGAAGCTCTTGTGGATCGCTTTCTTGATGAGCTCGATGGCCTCCCTTTCGGGTAGGACCCGGGAAATCTTGAAAAAGCAGGACTGCATCAGGGTGTTGATGCGGCCGCCGAGGCCGAGCTCCTGGGCGATCTTGAGGGCGTCGATATTGTAAACCTTGATCTTTTTCTCGATGATCGTCCGCTGCATGTCCTCGGTCAGGTTGGCGAAGACGTCCTCCTTCTTCCAGTTGGAATTGATCAGGAACACGCCGCCTTCGACGATGCCCTCGAGGATGTCATACCGGCCGATGTAGGCGGATTTGTGGAGGGCGACGAAATCCGCCTTGGTGAGCAAATACTGGGACTGGATGGGGCTCTTGCCGAAACGCAGGTGGGAGATCGTCACGCCCCCGGACTTCTTGGAATCGTATTGGAAATAGCCCTGGGCGTACATATCGGTATTGTCGCCGATGATCGTGATCGAGTTCTTGTTGGCCCCGACCGTCCCGTCCGAGCCGTAGCCCCAGAACTTGCAGCGGACCACGCCCTCGGGTTCGGCGTCGAAATCGGGCCCAAGCTTGAGGGACAGGCCGGTCACGTCGTCTTCGATGCCGACCGTGAATCCGTGGGACGCCCGGCCGTCGAGGTGGTCATAGACGGCCTTGACCTGAGTCGGCGTGAACTCCTTGGACGATAGGCCGTAGCGGCCGCCGATGACCTTCACCGGCCGGCCGGAGAGAGAGACGGCGACGTCGAGATAGAGAGGCTCGCCGGGCGCTCCGGGCTCTTTGGTCCGGTCGAGGACGGCGATCTTCTTGACCGTGTCGGGGATGACCGCGTTCAGGGCGGCGGAGGACCACGGCCGATAGAGACGGACCTTCACCGCGCCGAGCTTGGCCCCGCGGCGGTTGAGGTAATGGATGGTTTCCTCGACCGTCTCGGCGCCCGAGCCCATGATGACGATGATCTTGTCGGCGTCAGGCGCGCCGACATAATCGAACAGCTTGTATGAACGGCCGATGACCTTGGCCACCTTGTCCATATAGTCCTGGACGATCCCGGGCGTCGCGTCGTAGTGTTTATTGATCGTCTCGCGGCCCTGGAAATAGACGTCGGGGTTCTGCGCGCCGACCTTCATCATCGGTTTCTCGGGATTGAGAGCGCGGTCGCGGAACTCCTGCAGGTAGCGGGGCTCGAACAGCTGGGCGAGGGTCTCATAGGAGATCATCTCGACCTTCTGGACCTCGCTCGAGGTCCGGAAGCCGTCGAAGAAGTTCAGGAAGGGGACGGTCGACTTCAGGGTGGCGAGAAACGACACGACGGCCAGGTCCATGGTCTCCTGGACCGACCCGGAGGCCATCAGGCCGAAACCCGTGTTCCGGGCGGACATGACGTCGGAGTGGTCTCCGAAGATCGAGAGCGACTGACAGGCCAGCGACCGCGCTGAGACCAGGAACAGCGTCGGCAGCATCTCGCCGGCGATTTTGTGCATGTTGGGCAGCATGAGCATCAGGCCCTGCGAGGCGGTGAAGGTCGTCGTCAGCGCCCCGGCCGACAGCGCGCCGTGCACGGCGCCGGCCGCTCCTCCCTCGGACTGCATTTCGATGACGTCCACCGTCTGGCCGAAGATGTTCTTCAGGCCGTGGGCGGACCATTCGTCGGCCATCTCTCCCATCGTCGAGGAGGGGGTGATGGGATAGATGGCCGCGACCTGGGAATACGCGTAGGCGACGTGCGTCGCCGCGTGGTTCCCATCGATGGCTTTAAAAACTTTTTTCATATGATGACTCCTTGGATACGCCCCTCAGAGCATATCCGAAATAAATTTATTCGGAGTCGGGAACCCCATCAGGAAGACCTCTTATGAATGATCGATTATTCCTTGAGTTCCGTTCTCCCCTCCAAGGCCTTCTTGACGGTGACTTGATCGGCGAAATCAATATCGGACCCGACAGGCAAGCCCATGGCTAATCGCGTCAGCTTGACCGGAAAGTCCTTCAGCATCCCCACCAGGAAATGGGCCGTCGTCTCGCCGTCGGCCGTGGGATTGGTGGCGATGATGATCTCTTTGATCCGGCCGTTGCCGAGACGGGCGGTCAGCTTCTCGATCTTGAGGTCGTCCGGCCCCTTCCCTCGGAGCGGGGCCAGGGTGCCCAGCAGAACGTGGTACCGACCGTGGAAGGCGCCCGTTTTCTCGATCGTCGAGACGTGGTAAGGCTCTTCGACGACGCAGAGGGCGTCATCGCTGCGATCGGCATCCGTGCAATAGCGGCAGGGATCGATATGGGTGATGTTGTTGCAGACCGAGCAATAGAACAGGTTCTTTTTGACCTCGCGGATGGACTCAGCCAGGCTGTCCGCCTCGTCCTGGGGGACACTGAGGAGATGGAAGGCGATCCGTTGGGCCGTCTTCGCCCCGATGCTGGGGATCTTCCTCAATTCCTCGATGAGGCGGTTCAGGGGTTGGGCGTATTCGAACATTCTCAGAATCCCGGAATCTTCATGCCTGCGCCCAGGCTGCCCAGTTTCTGGGCGAGCACGCCGTCGACCTTGGCCGCGGCGTCGTTGAAGGCGGCCATGATCAGGTCCTGAAGCATCTCCACGTCGTCCTTATTAACCACTTCGGGATCCAGCTTAAGCGCGAGAAGGCTCTTCTGACCGTCCATGGTGACCGTCACCATCCCCCCGCCGCTCGAGCCGTCCATTCTGAGCTGAAACAATTCCTTCTGCATGCGCTCCTGCATCTCCTGGGCCGATTTGAGCATTTTCTGCAGGTCGCCGAAACCTTTCATGTCAGTCCTCCTCGCCCTCGCCTTTTTTCCTGAGCGGTTCGACCGAGACGACCCGCCCCTTGAATTTATCCATAAATAAGCGGACCCCCGGGTCCTTCAGAGCGATAGCGAGGTCTTTCTCGATCTTGGGCGGAGGGGGATCCTGTTTTTGCGGCGGCCGGGGCGTCTCCAAGACGGGCGGTTTGGCTGGGAAGCCGGATCGCTCCACGGGATTCCGATGGGCCGGCGCCGGGACCGCCGCCGACGGAGGTTGGGGCCGGGGCCGGTTTTCCATGACCGTTCCTCCGCCTTTCTTGGCCTCGTCCAGGTCTTGGATGACATCCTTCAAGGAAATGATCTTCTTATAATGACAGAGCTTGACCCAGACGGTTTCGAAGTAGATCTGGGGATGGGAAGAGAAGCGGAGGCCTTGCTCCGCGTTTTGGAGAGTCTGGAGATAGCGGAGAAGCTCTTCCTGGGAGGCTTTGCCCGCTTCTTCCTTCAAGCGGTTGAGATCCTCCGGCCCGAAGGTCAGAAGGTCCTCCGGCTTGCTGACCGAACTTACGATCAAGAGGTTCCGGAAATGCCGGACAAGCTCTTTGTAGAAAAAACGCAGATCATGCCCGGATTCGACGGCCTTTTCGACCAGGGCGAAGATCCGTTCGGGCTTCTCTTCGAAGACGGCGCCCGAAAACTCGAACAGCAGGTCCCGGTTGACCGTTCCCAGGATCTCCTTGAGCTCCGGGTCGCCGATGTTCTCTCCGCAGAAGGCGACGGCCTGGTCGAGCAGGCTCTGGGCGTCGCGGATGCTTCCCTCGGAGGCATCGGCGATAAGGCTAAGTCCAAACGAAGAAATCGTTAGGCCTTCTTTCTTGGCGATATCGTTCAGGTGGTTGATCATATCCCGGTGGGAGACCTTCTTGAACTCGAAATGCTGGCAGCGCGAGACGATGGTCGCCGGGACGCTGTGGAACTCGGTGGTGGCGAAGATGAAGATCGTGCTCGGCGGCGGCTCCTCCACCGTCTTGAGAAGAGCATTGAATGCCGGTCCCGTCACCTGATGAACCTCATCGATGATGATGACCTTGTAGCGAGCGTGCATCGCTTTATATTTAAGGGAATCGCGGAGAGAACGGATATTGTCGATGCCACGGTTCGAGGCGCCGTCGATTTCGAGGACGTCTATTAGACGATCCTCATTGATGGCCCGACAAAACTCGCATTCATTACAAGGCGTCGGCGTCGGACCGTGTTCGCAATTGAGGGCCTTGGCCAGTATCCTAGCCGCGGTCGTCTTGCCCACGCCGCGCATGCCTGAAAATAGATAAGCCTGGGCCACGCGGCCGCTCTTGACCGCGTTTTGGAGCGTCTGCACGACCGCTTTCTGGCCGATCATTTGCTCGAAGGTCTTAGGCCGGTATTTGCGGGCGTAAATTAAGTAGCTCATGAACGCTGTGAGACGGGCTCCGATAAGGAATTCTATCCCTAATAAAGTAAGCGATATATTAGCACAATTCGCCCGAAATTCAAAAAGAAATTCAGGAAAAGAGCTTCATCTTCATCCAGGGAGCCGAATTGAAAAAATCGGCCGCCGCGCTGCCCGGCGGGACCAGCTCGTCGCATTTTTGCCGGACCGTTGCGTCGAGCGTCATGCCCATAACCGGGACCAGGAGTTTCAGCTGTTCGACGGTCCTGGGGCCGATGATCGGGGCGGTGATCCCCGGCTGGTCCTTGACCCATAGAACGGCCAGTTGAGCTGCCGAGATCTCGTGTTCTTTGGCCAGCTGGATGAAGCGTTGACCGATTTCCACACCCTTAGGTGTGACCCGCTCGGCATAGATCCCGCCGCGAAGCGCGGCGCGCGAATCCTTCGGGAAACTGTGTCCATCCGGATATCGGCCGGCGAGAACGCCCATGCCCAATACGGCCCAGGGGAGGATGCCCAAACCATGCTCCCGGCACATGGGCACGAGCTCGTTCTCGATGCGGCGGTCCAATAAATTATAGGGCGATTGCTCGGAGATGAAGCGGGCATAGCCTCTCATCTCGCTGATGAGGACGGCTTCCAACACCTTCCAGGCCGGGGAAGTCGAGCTGCCGATGTAGAGGACCTTTCCCTGCCGGACCAGGTCAGTCAGAGCGCCCAGGGTCTCCTCGATGGGACAATCGAACGACGGCCGATGGGTTTGATACAGGTCGATGTGATCCGTCTGGAGCCGGCGGAGGGAATCTTCGCAAGCCTGGAGGATATGACGCCGCGAACCGCCCTGGTCGTTGGGACCGGGACCCGTCGGGTAAAAGACCTTCGTGGCGATGACGACCTCGTGCCGGCGCTTGTTCTTGGCCAAAGCCCGGCCGATGATGCGCTCGCATTCGCCTTTGACGTAGCTGTTGCTGGTGTCGATGAAATTGAGGCCGGCGTCCAGCGCGGCCTCGATCATCGCCCCGCATTCATCCTCCGGGGTGGGATTGGCGAAATTGTCCGTTCCGAGACAGAGCGGCGAGACCTTGAGGCCCGACCTTCCCAACGGCCTGTATTCCATGGCTTGTCCTCCTAGAGAAAGGATTACCGGGCGGTGTAGCCGGCGTCGACCGTGACCATGGACCCGGTCATATAGCTGGCCCCGTCGGACGCCAGAAACACCACCACCCGGGCGATCTCCGCGGGATCCGCCAGCCGGCCCATGGGGACCACCGTTTCCCCGAGCTTTTTGAGATCCTCGGGGGTGGGCGGAGTCGCCCGGCCGGAGGCCAGCATCGGGGTGTTGACCTCGCCGGGACAAACGGCGTTGATCCGGATGCCGTCCTTGACGTGATCGAGGGCCATGGCCCGAGTCAGGTTATGGACGGCGCCCTTGCTCGTGCAGTAGGCGACGACGCCCGCCGCGCCCACACCGCCCCAGATGGAACCGAAGTTGACGATGACGCCGCTCCCCTGCTTTTTCATGGGACCGACGGCGGCCCGGCTCATGAAGAACACGCCGTCGACATTGACGGACATGACCCTCCTCCAATTCTCATCGGAGGTGCCCTGGGCGTCAGCCCTGTCGATGATGCCGGCGCAATTGACCAGGATGTCCAGGCGGCCGTGGCGGGCCAGCGCCGTTTTCACGGCCTGGCTGCAAAACGCGGAATCGCTGACGTCGCCGATGACGGGCTCCGGCGCGCCGATCTCGGCCGCGACCCTTTTGGCCAACGGGCCGTTGAGATCGACGATGACGACGTTCGCCCCCGCAGCGGCGAACTCCCGAGCGCAGGCGGCGCCCATTCCGGACGCCCCCCCGGTAATCAAAACCGTTTTTCCCTTGAAGTCCATGCGCCTCTCCCCTCGATCGGAATTCCATCGCCATTTATATCAAAGATGAACAGGGGGGTCAAACGTCAAAATCGATATTGACGTCCACTCGATTATTTGGTATCAAGGAGGCGCTATGACGAGGATCTTCTTCATCGACCTGTCTTTTTCCGGTCACCATCTCCATTCAAAGGACGCCGCATGAAAAATTTTCTCCTCGCCCTGCTCAGTGTTTCGGCTCTCATCTTCGCCGTCTTCTATCTCAGGGACGTTGTCAACAGGCGCAAGGTCTTTTCCAAGGCCTCCTGGCTGCCGCTGTCGGGTATCGGCTTCGTGACGAACTTCTTCGACACGCTGGGGATCGGCAGTTTCGCCCCCACGACTTCGTTCTACAAGTTCACCAAGATGGTCGACGACCGGGTCATCCCCGGCACTCTCAACGTCGGCCACTGCCTTCCCGTCGTTGCCCAGGCCCTGATTTATATCAAGGTCGTCGAAGTCGATTTCGTGACCTTGATTTCGATGATG
>Ga0315297_10001791_pt1 | contig 13428 bp, 12 predicted proteins | sample YL17G15_0_MG_FD_203628 | JGI IMG/M metagenome (GOLD analysis project Ga0315297, IMG submission 203628) | Sediment microbial communities from Yellowstone Lake, YNP, Wyoming, USA - YL17G15_0 | ecosystem: Environmental > Aquatic > Freshwater > Lake > Sediment | place: USA: Wyoming | collected... | reverse complement strand
CCGGTGTCCAGTGTTTTTGTAACGCGCTGAAATCTCTGGCTTCCGGTTTTCACCGGAATGACGATTCTTGGGCATTTTCGACTTTTTACGAAGTCGTCAAGTATACTGTCCCCAGAATTAAAAAGGAGGTCATCATGAAAAGCATCAGAAAGATCATCCAGATCGATGAAGAGAAATGCGACGGTTGCCGACTGTGCGTCCCCTCGTGTGCCGAGGGCGCCATCCAGGTCATAGACGGCAAGGCGCGGCTTGTGGCGGAGAAGTACTGCGACGGCCTCGGGGCCTGCCTCGGCGAATGCCCGAAGGACGCCCTTAAGGTTGTGGACGCGGAGGTGGATGCCTTCAACGAGGAGGCCGCCAAGGAACACGTCCGAAAAACAAAAGAGGGGGTGGCCGCTCACCCGCACGGCCCAGCGGCAGGCATGCACACCGCAAGAGAGCACGGTCCCGGTCTGCAAATGGCCGGAGCAGAGCAGGCGATGGCCTGCGGATGCCCGTCCACGCTCATGCAGAGCTTCGCCCCGCCAATCCCGCAGACCGCCTGCGAGAGGGCCAACATTCCGGTCGCGAGGGCCGCTTCCGGCCTCTCGGCCCTGACCCACTGGCCGGTCCAGATCACACTCATCCCGCCGACGGCGCCGTTCCTCCGGGGAGCCGATTTGCTCGTCGCCTCGGACTGCACGCCGTTTGCTTATCCCCGGTTCCACGACGAACTGCTCAGGGGGAAGACGCTCCTTGTGGGCTGCCCCAAATTGGATGACGGGGAGGAGTACGTAAAAAAATTCGTCGCCATCTTTACGACGGCAGCGATCAGAAGCGTCACTGTGGTTGTCATGGAGGTCCCCTGCTGCCAGGGGCTCCCGGTCATCGTTCAGAAGGGGATGGCCCAGGCGGGGAAGAGCGTCCCCATCGAGGTCGTGACCATCTCCGTCCGCGGGGAAATGCTATAAACAATAAGGGGGGACAGCCACGGCGCTGTCCCCCTTTTCAAATATGACCTCTTATCAAACCCCCAAAAAGTTCAAGGTATTCATAAAAGGCCTTTTCCGTATTAGCCAGAGTCTCGGCCTTTGGGGAAAAAAATAGTGACAGCTACCTATTTTTCAAGGGTCTCTTGCACCCCATACGTCTGACGGCGGGGCTGTCCCCGAGGGCGGGGGAGGAGACGACGGCCGAGATCCGTCTCCGTTTTTCTGACGAATCCTTCCCGCACGCACGGGCGGCCGGTGAGCGTCGCTTTCCGGAGGATCTTTTCCATCTCGGCATCCGAAGCCGTCTCCAGATATTGCCGCCAATCCGGCACGGTCTCCAACAGAAAGCACCGGCCCGACAGGACGGGGTCGGGCTCCCCCGTGATATGCCCTCTTGCGCTTGACCAGTAATACACTTCCGGCGCGGACCGGATTCATCTACACGTACCGCACCACCGCATGCACGTGAGGCTTATCCAGGGCACAGGAGAAGAAACGTCCCTGCCACAGATGGCCTCCGATATTCCTCTTGGCGTTGACGTACCGGGCGTAGAGCATCTGGACAGTATGGAACGTCTGGGCCAGCGAGTCCTGCCTTTGAGAAACGCAGACCAGATGGACATGATTCAGCATGAGACAGTAAGCCCATATCTTGAGATCATTCTTAGGCGCGCAACGGACGAGAACCTCCAGAAAGCAGGCGTAATCTTCCGCGCCCGCAAAAACGGTCTGCTGGTATTTGCCCCGTTGCGTGATGTGATGGGGACAACCAACCGCTATCGCCCGCGCAATCCTTGGCATGAAAATGGTTTATGCAAAAAATAGGTAGCTGTCACTATTTTAATAGGATCGTGTCCCCAAATTTTCGGAGCCATCCTCATAGTAACTCACGTATTTCTTCAGCAGATCCTTGATTTCGCGTTCGTCCTGGATCGAGGATCGGGAGATTGCGGCTGCAAATTCCGCTACCATATTTTCCGTTTCTTCGCGGGAATAGCCGGTGGAATTTCTGGCGATGAAGATCTTTTCGTGGCGGCTCGCATCCGTCCCCTCTTCCGCCGTGAGGATCTCTTCGAAGAGCTTCTCCCCCGGCCGCAATCCCGTCACCCTGACATCAATGTCCTTGTAGGGTTCCAGCCCGTGCAGGCGGATCAGTTCCTCCGCCAATTCCATCAGGCGGACCGGCTCGCCCATGTCGAGGACCATCACCTCGCCGTCCCGTCCGATCACGGCGGCCTGCAGGACCAGGGAGACCGCCTCCGGGATGGTCATGAAGTATCGTTTCATCTCCTTGTGGGTCACCGTCAGCGGCTCCCCGTGCTTCAACTGATCCAGGAACAGCGGCAGGACGCTTCCCCGGCTGCCCAGGACATTACCAAACCGCACCGAAACAAACTGCGTAGGAATAGGGGTCAGGAGATTTGGGGACACGCTCCCGAATTCCGGGGAATTCGGGTCATGTCCCCAAATCTCCGAACCGGAAGGATCGGGCGAAAGGAGTGCGGAGGAATGATACGCCTGGCAGATGTACTCTGCCACCCGTTTCGTCGCCCCCATCACACTCGTAGGACGGACCGCCTTGTCCGTGGAGATCATGATGAATTTCTCCACGCCGTGGGCCACGGCGCATCCCGTCAGGATATGCGTGCCCACGATGTTCACCTTCACCGCCTCCGTTGCGTTATGCTCCATCATGGGCACATGCTTGTAAGCAGCGGCGTGAAAGACCACCTGCGGCCGGAAGGCTTGAAAAACCTTATCCACCCGCCGTCCATCCCGCACATCCCCCGTAACGAAATGGAGCTCCCCCAGCAACTGCGGAAAGCGGCGATGCAGCTTCAACCCGAGGTTGTGCAGTTCCGTTTCATCGATATCGAAGAGGACGACTTCCGCCGGTTGATACGTACAGACCTGCATCACCAGCTCCGATCCGATCGAACCGCCCGCCCCGGTCACCAGGATGCGCCTGCCCTTCAGAAATCCTTCGATCCCCGCCGTATCGGTCTTGATGCTCTGCCGGCCGATCAGATCCTCGATGCTGATCTCCTCCAGGTCGCGCAGGTTGATATCCGGCCGGTTGAAGTTGTAGATGCGCGGGATGATCTTGATATCCGAGACGCCGGCATTTTTCGCTGCGTTGTAGAGATCCCGCAGTTTCAGATGATTCAGCGTCGGAATCGCCAGCAGAACCCCCTCGACATCATGGGCGGGAACGACCCTTTCCAGCACATCCGTACCACCCAGGACCTTGATCCCGTGGATGTACGTCCCCGCCTTCATCGGATCATCATCGAGGAAACCCACCGGCCGGAATTGGTCGAACCCCTGCTTCATCATGTCCCTCAGAATCATCTCCCCAGCGTTGCCGGCGCCGACGATCAATGTCCTCTTTCCGCCCCGGTTCTTCAATCGACGTTCCCGGAGGACCTCTCCGTAAATCCTTTTGGATGCCCGCAACCCGGAAATCAGGAAAAGCGTAATGATTCCATCGGCCAGGATGACCCTTTTGGAGAAACCGGAGAGCGGCAGATCCCAAGGCAGAAGCCCAAAAATTTGGGGACATGACCTGAATTCGCCGGAATTCAGGATCGTGTCCCCACAATTTCCGGGCAGGATCACGAACAGCATCAACACAGAAGTGGCGGTCACCGTGGCTATAAAGATGTTCAAAAAATCATACAGCCCGACATACCGCCAGGTCATCTTGTAGATCTGGAAGAGAAAAAAAGAGCCGATCTTCACAGCCACAAAGAAAGGCAGGACGGGAAAAATGAGGGGGTTGTACCGGATGTTCAGGTTCAGGTCGAAATGAAAGAGCAGGGCCAAAAGCAACGAAAGGTAAAAAAGTATGATATCAACCAGGAAAAAGAAGAGGAACTTTTTCCAGGCGGTAGGCTGTAGTACGTTTTTCAAAAGGTTTATAATGGACATCTCCAGACCTTTGCACAACTACATAAAATCAGCAATTATGTCATACCGGCGGAGGCCGGTATCCAGTATTATCAACACTTTCTGGATTCCGGTTTTCACCGGAATGACGAATAAGGGAGTTGTGCAAAGGTCTCAAGACTGGATTCCTGCTTTCGCAGGAATGACGATTTGCCGAATTTCAGGAGTAATTCAAAGCTCACATGTAAGACGAATCATCAATGGTATCAACGAGAGCTTTTGCATACAGCTCCGCTCTCTCGATTACACCGGCGTGACAACGCCGAAGGCAATCACTGAATGCACTTTGTGATTATATAGGTTTTGCGACATAAACAGCCGGAGACGTTCTTGCAGACCCGGCCCCGAGATTTCCTGTGTTGAAACGAGATAACGATTAATAACTAACGCCACTCATCCCTATTGTCAATTGTTTATTTTTCTATAAGCAATCATTTCAAGAACATACATATAGGGGTCGCAGGGCCCGTGTTGTTTTAGACAATCGCCTCGCCTGCAACCTGCTGTTATTTCTGGCACGCCGGGCAGAACCAGGTCCCCCGACTGCCCATCTTCGCGCGCTCGATCCTGCCGCCGCAACGGCTGCAGGGCTCTGCTTCCCGCGAGTAGACCTCCAGATGATCCTGATTCGTGCCGCTCACGCCGAAGAGATCCCGCCAGTCGGAGACCGTCGTCCCCCGGCACTCCACGGCCCTGGGGAGGACCACCGCGGCCGCCCGCTCCACCCGCCGCCATTCGGCCGGCGACAGGCTGCCCGCCGGCCGCCGGGGATCGACGGCCGCCTCATGGAGGATCTCGCAGGCGTAGATGTTGCCGATCCCGGCGATAAGCCGCTGATCCATCAGGAAGGATTTCACCGGCAGTCGCCGCGTCCGGGCGATCTCCCTGAGCCGCCGCGCGGGAAGGCCTTCCAGCGGATTCTGAATGAGCGCCCCGGGGACCTTCTCAGGCCGGACGCAGAAAATCGCGAAACGCCGCGGATCGATCAGGACCAGCCTCCCCCGGGGAAAGGAGACGACCAGGCGGCTGTGAGAGGGTAGGGGTGCGCCGGCACCCTGCCAGAGGAGCCTGCCGGTCATCCGGAGGTGCAGCACCGCCTTCAGGCCGCCATCCAGGTCGATCTCGATGGACTTTCCCCGGCGGGTCACCGCCGCAACCCGCCTCCCTGTCAATGCCTCCATCTTCCCCAGACGGGGATCAAGGATCTCGACGTTCAGGATCTCCTTGCCCGGTAGGACGGCGTTCAACTGGCGGCAGAGGGTCTCGACCTCGGGTAGTTCGGGCATCATCTATCCTTTCCGGTTCGATTGTATCAGAAAATTGAAGAACAAACCAAATTTCCTTAACCGGAACCATGAGTTCTTGTCGCCGTCCTATCGGTATCCGAAGTTCCGATTACATATTTCATCCATTATTTCAATATATTGACCAATGCAGACGTCGTCTCATTCCCGTCTGCGTCGATCTCTCCCGCAATAACCGGAACTAACTGTTCATGTCCTGGCCGGCCCCCCATGGAAATTCATTTGCGATATCTGATGGTTATCATTCCGGCACGGATCTTTCTTAAGGAGGGTAGCGAGGAAAAAGCGGCATGGCTGTTAAAAGGGAGCAAACAACGATTCTGACAGGGATCATCATCCCGGCGGACTGGAACAACCGCCATGAGGTGATCGCCGCGGCGCTCGCCACGGCCGACGAAAAGGAATACCGGATCGGCGGCAACAAAAAGGGCCGGGAACTCCTGAACCTCCTCCAGCGGCAGGTGGAAGTGATCGGATCTATCGACCAGGACGGGAAGGGCCGGACGGTCATCACCGTCAAGCGCTATATCGTCAAGTAAACACTCTCGTTATGGCCTTGCGGCAAGCGTGAAATAATCTATTGACAGTCCTTTTCAAAAGGAGTAGAGCGACGTGGAAAATCAACGGGATGGCGAGATATTAGGAAGATAGTGGCGCCGGTATGGCGTTCTACCGAACATGACAATTAAGGAGGCATATAAAGATGGAAAGCGAGACTCTTTTCGTTGAGGAGGCGGAACCTCCAGGTCGTTTGACCGGCTCTGTCGGTCTGAAACAGTACAACGATCTTTTTGGTACGTCCCTGAACACCTTTCAACCCCCCGCCGTGTTTCCGGCCGGGCCGGTTCCCCGGTTGGCTGCTTTAATCGACAGCCGGGCGCGGGCCTTCCGGAAGCGTTTTTTCCCGCACACCACCCCCAAGGAATGGCAGGACTGGCATTGGCAGCTCCGCAACCGCATCTGCGACGTGGAGACCCTGGGCAGGATGATCCGTCTGTCGGAGGATGAACGCCACGCGATGAGCGGCCAGGCCGGCTCTCTGCCGCTGGCGATCACCCCCTACTACGCGAGCCTCCTCGACCCGTGGAACCCGCGGCAGGCCCTGCGCCGGACGGTCGTTCCCACCGTGCATGAGCATTTCCGCAGCAGCGGCGAGGCGGACGACCCGCTCCACGAGGATGAGGACAGCCCGGTTCCCGGGATCGTCCACCGCTACCCGGACCGCGTTCTGTTTCTGGTGACGGGGATCTGCTCGACCTACTGCCGCTACTGCACCCGCTCGCGGATGGTCGGCCACCGCGGCAACCACTGCCAGAGCACCGAGCAGTGGGAAAGGGGCATCGCGTACATCGCATCGCACCCGGAGATCAGGGACGTCCTCCTCTCCGGCGGCGATCCGCTGACCCTGGCCGACGAACAGCTGGAATGGCTGCTCGCGCGCCTGCGGCGGATTCCCCACGTGGAACTCATCCGGATCGGCACCAAGGCGCCGGTCGTCCTCCCGCAGAGGATCACGCCCGCCCTGGTGAAGATGCTCAAGCGATACCACCCCCTCTGGATCAGCATCCATACGGCCCATCCGGACGAGCTGACCCCGGAGACAGCCCGGGCCTGCATGCGCATGGCCGACGCGGGGATCCCGCTCGGAAGCCAGACGGTGCTTCTTTCCGGAATCAACGACGACGTGGAGACGATGAGGCGCCTCGTCCACGGCCTGCTGAAGATCCGGGTCAAGCCCTACTACCTCTACCAGTGCGACCCGATCCCCGGCTCCTCCCATTTCCGGACCCCGGTCGCCAAAGGGCTGGAGGTCATCCGGGGGCTGAGGGGATTCACCACCGGCTACGCGGTGCCGACCTACGTCATCGACGCCCCCGGCGGCGGCGGCAAGATCCCGCTCCTGCCCGAGTACGTCATGGGACAGGAGAACGGCGATCTCCTCCTGCGCAACTACGAGGGTAAGATCTACCATTATCCGGACTGCCCCCCGGCGGAAGGCGTCATCCATTGAAAATCGGCATGACATACGACCTGAGGGATGATTACCTGGCCGAGGGGTACGGAGAGGAAGAGACGGCGGAGCTCGACCACCCGGCGACGATCGCGGCGATCGATGGCGCCCTGCGCGAGCTTGGTTACGAGACGGACCGGATCGGCCACATCCGGGCGCTGGCGAAGCGACTGGTCGCGGGCGAGAGGTGGGACGTCGTCTTCAACATCGCCGAGGGGCTCCGGGGGTTCGGCCGCGAAGCGCAGGTCCCGGCGCTCCTGGACGCCTACGACATTCCTTATACATTTTCCGACCCGCTGGTGCTTGCACTCACCCTCCACAAGGGGATGACGAAGCGGGTGATCCGCGACCTCGGGATACCGACGCCCGTTTTCGCCGTCGTCGAATCCACGGAGGAGATCGCCGGGGTGGCGCTGCCCTTTCCACTCTTCGCCAAACCGGTCGCGGAGGGGACGGGGAAGGGGGTGACCGCCGCCTCGAAGATCGCCGACCGGGCGGAGTTGGAGCGCGTCTGCCTTTTGCTTCTTGACACCTTCCGCCAGCCCGTTCTCATCGAGACCTTCCTTCCCGGACGGGAGTTCACCGTCGGGATCATCGGGACCGGCGCGGAGGCGTTCGCGCCGGCGGTGATGGAGGTCCACCTCACCGAAAAGGCCGAGCGGGAGGTCTACTCTTATATCAATAAGGAGGATTGGCACGGCCGGATCGAGTACCGCCTCGCCGCGGACGGGATGGCGCGGCTGGCCAAAAAAACGGCGCTTGCCGCCTGGTGGGGTCTCGGCTGCCGCGACGGGGGGAGGATCGACCTGCGCGCCGACGTGGACGGAATTCCCCAATTCCTGGAGGTGAACCCCCTGGCGGGACTCCGCCCCGGCCACTCGGACCTCCCGATCCTCTGCGAGCTTGCGGGTATGCCCTACCGCGAGCTGATCGCCGGGATCATGCGCTCCGCACTGAAACGCATCCGGAGCGCCTCATGAAAATCGCCGTCCTCCACGGGGAAGTGGCTGAAGATGCGAATCGGGACGAGAAGGACGTCCTCGTACAGGTCGATTTCGTCTCGCAGGGTCTCGCCGCCCTGGGCCATGAACCGGTTGCCGTACCCGTTTCTCTGAATCTCGAAGAGGCCGCACGGGCGCTCGCCGCCCTCCGCCCCGTGATTGCCTTCAATCTCGTGGAGTCGCTCTCGGGAAAGGGCGGTTTGATCCACATCGTCCCCGCCCTTTTGGACGCCCTGAATATTCCCTACACCGGCGCGGGCACTGAGGCGATGATGCTGACCTCGAACAAGATCCTCGCCAAGAAATGGCTTGCGGCCGCGGGCCTCCCCACGCCGCCCTGGTTCACGCCGGGGGAAATGAGTGAAAATCTGCGGATCGAGGGGGCATGGCTCGTCAAATCGGTCTGGGAGCACGCCTCCATCGGCCTCGACGAGGATTCGGTCATCGTCGATGCGGACCGGGAGAAGATCCTTGTGGAGATGGAGAAGCGCCGTTCATCGCCGGGCGGGGAATGCTTCGTCGAGGTCTTCATCGATGGCCGGGAGTTCAACCTTTCGCTCCTAACAGGGGGGAAAGGACCGGAGGTCCTCCCCCCGGCCGAGATCCGCTTCGACGCCTACCCGCGGGGAAAGGTCCGGGTCGTCGGCTACCGCTCCAAGTGGGAGGAGGGCTCCTTCGAGTTCAACCACACGCCTCGGTCCTTCGAATTTCCCGAGACAGACGCCCCCCTGCTCGCGCGCCTGAAGGAGCTTGCCCTCAAGTGCTGGCGACTCTTCGACCTCCGGGGTTATGCCCGCGTAGACTTCCGCGTCGACCGGGAGGGCCGCCCCTGGATCCTCGAAGTGAATGCGAATCCCTGCCTCTCGCCGGACGCGGGGTTCCTCGCGGCTACGCTGCAGGAGGGGCTGACGTCGGCGGAGATCTTGATGCGGATCATCGACGACATTCGCCGTGGAAATAATTGATTGTCGGTATGAGAGCAATGAAAATTGACGCTCTCGTAAAAAGTCGTCACACCGGTGAAAACCGGTGTCCAGTGTTTTTGTAACGCGTTGAAATCTCTGGATTCCGGTGCCTGTCCCGGACCCCGATCCGGGACAGGCACCGGAATGACGATTCTTGGGCATTTTCGACTTTTTACGAGGCGGTCAAAATTGGCTTCATGCAGTGCGATTTAAAGGTTTTTCGGGCACCATGCCGTCGCAGCGCAGCGACCGCAAAGGCAACTGTTTGAGCGCGTTAGCGCGAGTTTTGCCTTTGCAGCGAAGCGAGACGATGCATGGTCGAAAAAGATTTATGAGCACAAATGAAGCCAATTTTCACATGACTCGGTCCATGGAAAATAGAATCGTTTACCGTCAGGAGGTGAGGCCGGAAGACCGGGAGGCGGTCGGCCGGCTTGTCCGCGCCACCGGTTTCTTCTCGGAGGAGGAGAGCGGCATCGCCGTGGAGCTCGTAGACGAGCGGCTGGCGAAGGGCGAGGTGAGCGGCTACCTCTTTTTATTCGCCGAAGAAGAGGCCCGCCTGTTAGGCTACGCCTGTTTTGGTCCGATCCCAGGCTCGCTCCACAGCTGCGATCTCTACTGGATCGCCATAGATCCGAACGAGCAGGGGCGGGGCATAGGAAAGAAACTCCTGGCCGAATCGGAGCAGATCATGGCGGAGCGCGGGGCAAGGCGGGTCTATGCTGACTCCTCTTCCCGCCCCCAGTATGAACCGACCCGTGCCTTCTACCTTGCCTGCGGCTATCGGCAGGAGGCCGTCCTCCCCGATTTCTACGCCCCAGGTGACGGGAAGGTGATCTTCGTCAAGCTCCTTGTTTCTTCCAGTCGCCCGAAAATTTGCATGCAAATCCATTAAGAAATAGGGAGCTGTCCCCCCTTTTTTTAACTGCTTGCCTCGTTCCATGATAAATGGTAATGGCTGTCATTACCTCCGGTCCGGGGAAATTCTTCTGACCTCCCCGGTCCTCGGGGAGAATATCGCATTTTATGAACTCGGGGACAGATTTCAAATCTGTCCCCGAAAAAGGAAGGATCAATGAGGTTCATTCCGAGAGAGGGAAAATTTTTTGACATGTTCGAGGAGCTGGCCGGCCGGATAGAGGCCGGGGGCAAGCTATTCCTGGAGCTGGCGGAGAACGGCGCCTACAGCGAGTCGCAGGCCGCCCGCCTCAAGGAGATCGAACACGAGGCGGACGTCATCACCCACCGAACCTACGAGAAGATGCACACGACCTTCCTCACCCCGCTCGACCGCGAGGACATCCACAACCTCACCAATAAGATGGACAGCATCCTCGACATGACGGAGGCCGCCGCCGCCCGCATCCTCCTCTACCGGGTGAAAGAGCCGGCGCCGTCGCTCATCGAGCAGGCCAAGATACTCAACGTGACGATCGGAAAGGTCAAAACGATCATCCACGCCCTCAGAGATATGAAAAACGCCCCGCTGATCCTCCGGACCTGCGTCGAGATCCACACGCTGGAAAACGCAGGGGATGTGGTCCTGCGGGCGACGATGGCCCACCTGTTCGAAAATGAACGGGACGTCCGTGAACTGATCAAGTGGAAGGAGATCCACGAGCGGATCGAAGAGGCGATCGACGTCTGCGAGGACGTCTCCAATATCGTGGAGGGGATCGTCCTGAAAAATGGCTGATCTGGCTCTGATCATCTTCCTCGTCCTGACGGCGCTGGTCTTCGACTTCATCAACGGCTTCCACGACGCCGCGAACGCCATCTCCACCGTCGTCTCGACCCGGGTCCTCACCCCCCGTCAAGCCGTCCTCTGGGCGGCTTTCTTCAATTTCGTCGCCTTCTTCCTCGTCGGCGTCCCTGTCGCGAAGACGATCGGCACCGGGATCATCCGTCCCGATATCATCAGCGATGCGGTGATCTTCTCGGCGCTCGGCGGGGCTATCGCCTGGAACCTGATCACCTGGTACTTCGGCCTGCCGAGCAGCTCCTCCCACGCCCTGATCGGCGGCCTGATCGGCGCCGGATTCGTAAAGGGGGGGATGAAGGTCCTCGTCCTTGCCGGGATCCAGAAAACGGCGATCTTCATCGTCCTCTCCCCCGCAATCGGCATGGTACTGGGGCTCGCCCTGATGGTCCTCGTCCTCAACCTCTGCCGGCACTCCACGGTCTATCGGGCGGACCGGATCTTCCGGAGGCTCCAGCTACTCTCCGCCGCTGTCTTCAGCATGGGACACGGGATGAACGATGCCCAGAAGACGATGGGGATCATCGCGATGGTCCTCTTTGGCCGGGGGCTTTTAGGACCGGTTTTCCACATCCCCCTTTGGACGGAAATCCTCTGCTACACGGTGATCGCCCTGGGAACGATGGCGGGCGGCTGGCGGATAGTCAAGACGATGGGAACCCGGATCACGAAGCTCCGGCCGATAGGGGGCTTCTGCGCGGAGACGGCGGCCGCGGGGGCGATCATCGGGGCATCGCTCGCCGGAATCCCCGTCAGCACGACCCACACGATCACCGGCGCCATCGTTGGCGTCGGCGCCACTCACCGCCTCACCGCGGTGCGCTGGGGGTTGGCGGGGACAATCGTCTGGGCCTGGGTCCTGACGATCCCCCTGTCGGCGCTCATATCTGCCGCGATCTATACGGCTCTGACCCGTTTCGCCTGAAAATAGGAAAATAGGGGCGCTGTCCCCCCTATTTTTCAGGGTCCTGCCGGTAAAACTCCTCGTACATCTGCAGGATCGACAGGAACAGGGAGGTGATGATCGGGCCGATGACGAACCCGGAGAAGCCGAACAGGACGATCCCCCCCAGCATTGAAAGGAAGATGAGCAAGGGGTGCATCTCCACGTCCTTGCCGATGAGGATGGGGCGCAGCAGGTTGTCCACCGTGCTGATCACCAAAACGCCGACGGTTAGGATCAAAACCCCCTCCCAGATATGGCCGGTGAGGAGCATAAGAACCCCGGCGGGCGCCCAGATGATGGAGCAGCCGAGCACGGGGATGATGGCCGTGAGGATCATCAGGAGCCCCCATATCAGCGCCCCCTCGACACTGGTCGCGATAAAGATGAGCCCCCCGAGTATTCCCTGGATGCCGCCGATGATCAGCGTCACCTTCAGGGTGGAACGCGCCGTCACGATGAAGCGTTCATAAAGGAAACTCTCCCGCCCCATCCCCAGGTTGCTGAGCCGCATCGCCATCCGGAGAAATTTCTCCCCGTCGCGGATGAAGAAAAAGAGGGTGTAGAGCATGATGGCCATCTTTACGATCAGGCCGATGGTGTTCTGCGTCAGCTCCTTCAGGTGGACGAAGATGTAGTTCGTGATTCCCCCGACGACCTCCGCCGTCTTTTCGACCAGGAAGGCCCTGTTGATACGGAACAGATCGGCGAAGGGATTGTCGGCGAGAGCATCGATGATGTGCCGGAAGATGCGATCGATGTTCTGCGCATCCGGTTTCAGGGTTTCATAGAGCTGGAGGGATTCCCTGAAGACGAGCGTTCCGATGATAAGCGCCGGTAAAAAGATGATCAGCACAATGATGAGAAACAGGATCGCCGTGCTGAGGCTGGGGCGGTTAAGCCGGCCGTTGATCCGCCGGTAAAGGGGCCGGAAGATGCCGGCGATGACGGCGGCCCAGAAGATCGGGAAGAAAAAGGGCTTGAGAAGATAGAGGAAGAGAACCGTCACCAGCCCCATGATGATGAATAAGGGGATGTTGCTGTTTTTCGTGTTTCCCATCGCTCTAAAAAGCCTCCCGCTCGCCTTCCATCAATTCTTAATGATTCTCGGCATATCTACACAATCGAGTCGGCCAACGCAAGAAAATAAATATGACGGCTACGTAAAAAGTCCGGATGCTGCGTTGCGCTTCATCCTTCGTCATTGCGGCGTACGCCACAGTACGCCGCATTCCTCAGGATTCGCGCGCCTTGCCTGCGGACTTTTTACGAAGCCGTCCCCAATTCAAGGCTTTTGAGACTTTTTTGCGAGAGCGTCAATTGGGCTCTGTTCATATTTATTCGTGGCGCTTGCCGGTGAGGCGCTCGATGTCGATCCGGATGACCACCGTCTTCGCGAGGGTGTCGTCCGGATAGGAGAAAGGACCCCTTGCGCCGTAATGGTCCATGATCCGGTCGAGCCTCGGCGCTTCTCTTCGTGGTCCGCCAGAAGAACAGCCCGGCCGAAACCGATGACGCTCTCGTA
>Ga0315297_10001790_pt1 | contig 13431 bp, 6 predicted proteins | sample YL17G15_0_MG_FD_203628 | JGI IMG/M metagenome (GOLD analysis project Ga0315297, IMG submission 203628) | Sediment microbial communities from Yellowstone Lake, YNP, Wyoming, USA - YL17G15_0 | ecosystem: Environmental > Aquatic > Freshwater > Lake > Sediment | place: USA: Wyoming | collected... | reverse complement strand
AGGCGGGCTAAGCAGTATAAGCTTATCAGTTTCAGAAACTATCTTTATCGTCGCATCCGCGGTCAGTTCTTTTCCGTCAGCAAATATGAGAGTAACGCTTATCGGGCAATCACCGGGCTCATTGGCAGTAACATTGATATCAAAACTAGTGGCTGAATGTGAACCTGCTGTCTCTACTACGGTGCAGGCTGTTGACCCAGATGGGTTAATTGTAGGTATGTAGTCGACGATTGAATTTGCTATTACAGCCTTGACGTAGGGATTTTCTATTGGCGCAGGGATCCAGCCAGTATCCTTTTTCAAAGCAAAATAAGGCGGTGCATCAATAGTCAGTGTGGGTTGCTCGGTTTGAAACAAATTCGGATAAAGCTGTTTTTCCGTCAGCTCTGTTCCGTCTTCCATATTAATAGGCGGCATGCTGGTGCGGGAGTATTTTATGAGTTCTGTTCCCTTCCAATACTCAAACCGCGCGACAAGGCTTTTCCCACTGGCATCTGGGGGTATTGCGATTTCATAAGGTAATATCTGCGTGCCAGTGTCCGGTAAATCGGTTGGCGGAATAACAGGGTTGATAAGATCATTAAGATCATATATCGCTAACTTATTCGCAAGCACCCTGTGCGCGGCATCGCCGGTTAAGCCCAATTTAACATTTATGATATTTGTAAAATAGTTGACGTTGCGGATTACCAGTTTGCCACTTCCATTTTCATATTTTGCTGAAATTATATGCGGTCTTATGCCGCTGTTAAGAGGAATATATTTGTAATAATCTTTGAATATCTCAAGCTTATTAGCTGTTGTTACAGTGCCCGGGACTCCATTTGTGAAAGGCGCTATTTGCGGACTATCCGGTGTTACACCATAAATGTCCACTATCGTGTTGCCTGCTGTTCCTTCCGGTGTCACTTCCGACACTTTCACATCACCGGACAAAACCGTCACCTCTTTCAGCATTTTGTTATCTGGGTCGACTTCCACGCCATATTCCGTTCCGCGCACGCCGGCAATTGCGCCGGTTGTTTTTACGTCAAATGATGAATTCTGCGCCAGACGAGCGACTTTGCTCCAAATTTTCCCGACATTAAGCTGAAGCAGGATTTTGGTTACAGTGCCTTCTTTGTCGTTCTTCGCCACTTCCATATTCTCCATTACAAGCTCGCTGTTCGGGACTATATGGGTAATGCTTCCGTCAGAAAAATAAATGTCCGCGCTGCTTACATTGTCCGTATAAACTGTGTCGCCGTTCTGCAGAACAAAGTCCTCTTCGATATTTTTTATTACATCACTTCCGGATTGTTTAACGGATACGGTTCCATCTATATTCTGTACAGTGGCGGTAAGTATCAGATGATCCGGGCTGTATGGCAGATACGTTTCCTTATCTATGACGAAATTCGCGCTGTCATACGCGCGGATGATGCTGGGCAGTTCAAATCCTTTTACCAGATTTTCGACGGTCCTTGCTTCATATGTTCCGTCCTCACGCTCATAAATACCCGCGACCTGAAAGTATTTGCCGTCAACTGTCACGCCGTAAACATACCTGCTGCCTGTGCGCGGGTCTGCGGGCACATCCCTTAGATAAGCTTTGGAAAGGAGGTTATTATCTGTATTGCCCATATTTAATCTTTATTTTTTACAGACTCTCTGTTAAAATATTAATATGAAAAAGAGAAATATCAAAGCTCTGGTCAATAAAGCTGTCCGCGAAGGCGGATATATGGATATGATAGAAAAAATATCCCTTTTCGGGTCATACGCAAGAGGCGAGGAGACGAAAAAAAGCGATATTGATCTGCTGATTGAATTTACCCCCAGAGCTCCTATCGGATACTTTGAGCTCTATGACATTCAGGAAGACCTGAGGAAGGCCCTTGGTATCAGGGTTGACCTGCTTACGCCCGATGCCATAAGCCCCTATCTTATAAACCAGATCGTTTCTGAAGCCAAATCGATCTATGAGAAATAATCTCGCTTATCTCAGGCATATCTTGGATGCGATCCTGAGGATTGAAAGTTATCTGGAAGGCGTGCCTTTCAGCTCTTTTGTTAAAAATAAGCTGCTTATTGCCGGCGTCTCGAGAGACCTTGAGATCATCGGCGAGGCGGCTAACAATGTTGATAATGGTTTTCAGAAGAACCACCCTGATATCCCGTGGCCGCAGATGATAGCGCTGAGAAATTTTCTGATCCATGAATATTTTGGCGTAAGCCCTAAACGCATCTGGCAGACCGTAAAGCACAGCCTGCCGCAGCTCAAAGCCATGCTGGAACCATTGGTACAGGAAAAATAGACCCCTCCAAAAAAACAAAACTGGTATTTAAAAAAACGGGTGTTTTCTTTGTTTTCGGGATCTTTGAGATTTTAAGAGTGATTTGGTTGACAGAATTATAAAATCTATATACAATATACACCTTTTATCTTTTTTGTTGTTCCATATGCGGGAAGCTACGCGGAAAACCACAGGTCACGTCGTTCGCGAACGACCGGTGAACGGCCGTCTTGTATCTCGCTATGGGGCAATAAGCCCTTGTGCGCCTCTGGCGCACTGCATGCCTTTAACTTTCTCCGGTTAATTCGGAGGTGAGGTAAGGCTGTTCTTTCACAATGAGGCCTAAAGAAGCGAGAAATGCGGTCCGAACGAAGCAAGGACGAAAGTCCGTAGCGAAGTGAGGGCAAATTTATGAAAATCCGCGAATCCTTCGAAGCTTTAGTGAAGAAGGAGAGAGGATTTTTCGTAAATTTGAGCATTTCCCTTCTGTAACAATACGGCATAAGCCGTATAAACATTCATTTCGCAATTTGAATTTCGCATTTGAAAAGATCTATCAAATGCTGAACTGTGCGAACTGGTTATCCTTTCTAGTTTAGTAATTAAGTAATAACGTTCACCGGAGCGTCGTGCTAACAAAAAATTGGTCATTATGTTAGTAGGATGCTCTGGTGAACACCCGCTATGCGCGAGTGTTGTCCCACACCAGGACATAACGATAACGACAACGAACCCTTTCGATAGGAGAGAGTCTCATGCGGAAGATCCTGACGGCGGTTTTCACCGCCACACTGCTGATCATCGCCTGCTGCGGTGATCCTCCTTCCACCCCTGACCTCTGTGCCGGCATCACCTGCGGGCACGGAACGTGCTCACCTGACACCGGGAAGTGCGTCTGCGACTCCGGCTACTCCGGCGACACGTGCAGCCTGACCTTCGACACCGGGAACTGCCTGGTGAAGGAGGTCTTCGGACCGTCTGACTCCGGGAAGCTTGAGATCTCCGGCATCACCGGCGGTGCAAGCTACCTCAACGGCTTCTACGTCGATGTGCCTGAAGGCGCGGTGGACCGGAATGCCCTGTTCTGCCTCATGGCGGGATTCGGTGTCAACATCCCCGTACCAAGCGAAGAGCATCTGATCCCGGGCCTGATCGTCTACTCCGTCGACCCGGACCGGCCGCTCCTTCCAAATGGCGACCTGAACAAGGTCGTCCTCGTGAAGAATGTGGACATCTTCTTCAATGACAACCGCGGGCGCGTCGTCCTTTACGAGGACGGAGTGTTCACGGAAGTCACGGCAAAGTTGCTGGCGAACGGCATGCTCGCCGCCACCCTGCACCTCAGCGAGTTCTACCTCTTCGACAGGAAGCCTGTCGTCGAGGCTGCCGCCCAGCACCTGGGCAACCGTGTCGTCGTCATCGACTTCACGGGGACCATAGATGAAGGGTTTACCCTCCCCTATCTTCTGCAGTTTGCAGCGACGGGGGAAGGGACACCTCTGGCGCTACAGCCTGTCGACGATGGAGGCCTGAAGTTCTGGGTAACTCTTCCTGACGGACAGCACACCATCACCGCGATAGTCACCGATCCCTACGGGAACGAGGATTCCAAGCAGGTCAGCGTAACTGACCTTTGCCTTGGCGTCACTTGTCACCCTTGGGAGATGTGCCGTGAAGTGGATGGCGTCTGCATAGGTAGCGACCCATGCGACCCCAACCCGTGCGTTCACGGAACGTGCGACAACTCTACCAGCTCCGCTGTCTGCACCTGCGACGGCGGCTGGCTCGGCACCCTGTGTGACCAGCAGGACCTCTGTTACCAGATCACCTGCTCGGGCCACGGAACGTGCAAGCCTTCTGACGGTTCGTGCCAGTGCAATACCCACTGGGACTCAGCAACCTCGTGCGCCACGTGCACGGGCAACTGGGACCCCGCCCAGGACTGCAACGTCTGCCTCTCCGGCTACGGCGGCGCGAACTGCGACCCCGTGCCGACCATCAGCGGGTTGGGGATTGACCTGAGCAGTACAGGTGGTGGCTGTATTGTAGGTTTTACCTACCCCGTCAGCTTCAACAGTACGAATTCCACTTCCTGGTCAGCAACTGTCCAAGACACAGGTTGCGGTTCTGCCGGTACCCTCTCACCAACCAGCGGCAGTATAGTAGGTTCACCTACCTTGTTTAACTACATCACGGGTGTTTGTGCAATTGCAAACATCCATCTCACCGTCCAAACCACTGGTCCTGGTGGAACTACCAGCGACTACATCAACTTCAACTGCTACTAGGAAACAAAGGCCTCATTGAAAACCCCGCACTCCGCCTAAAAACGGATGCGGGGTTTTCGTTTTATTAAATGATATTTTACAATTTTATTGACAATATATCAATTCTTATGTATATTAATTTACCTTTAATCACAACCTTCTAATATGAACTATTTACTTAAGAAGGTTGCCACCCCGATTATCACCATACTACTATTTAGTTCTTATTTCTTCCTGCCCGATCCTTTGGGGAAAGACCTTAGTCATTTCGTAAAAGCCGATGATATAGGAACGGAGGAAAAGGTTTTTTACTATCTCCACGACCACCTCGGCGGTATTGAAGCTGTAACGGATGAGGACGGAAATGTCGTCGAACGCCGTGATTATCTGCCTTACGGCGAGGAACGTCTGAGCAACAGCGAATCGGATGAAAATTATGGATATACAGGAAAGGAGCAGGACGACGAGACAGGTTTGTATTACTACGGCGCGCGGTATTATGATCCGCAGATTGGGCGATTTACGCAGATCGATCCGTTGATTCTGGGCGAATCTGAAAAACCATTTGCAGATGTTCTGAGTAACCCGCAGGCGTTAAACAGTTATTCTTACGTTCTGAATAACCCAGTGAGGTATGTGGATGAAAACGGAAAATATGGTTCAGACTTCCATTATGTTTTACAGTATTATTTAGGTCTAAAAGCTGGTTTGGATGACTCTTTGGCATCTGAAATCGCATTTTTTGATGACCGCACGGATACTGACCCAAATACTAATCCTCATAATCCTGCAAATATTACTAATGGCAATACTGTAAAATTCCACTTCCAATCACGATCAAATGCAGTTACGAATATACAGCAAGCCATAAATGCAAATGATTCCAGGTCATTTGGTCAAGCTTTACACACTTATCAGGATACTTACTCTCATGACAATATTAATGGTTTGCAACATCTCATTTATTCTGGCATTGAAATAATTGCCGAATTCTTCGGTACAAAAAGCGGAACTGATCCTGATAAGACTTCAAATAATGTAAAAAAGGCGATGGATGCGGCCCATTCATCTTTCTTGTTTACAAGAGACTTTAAATTGAAACAATTGAATCTAACTAATGAAAAGGATATTGATAAATTTACCCAAGAGTCAGATACTATATGGGGTGAAATAAAAGGCCCCGTAGAACAATATTTAAATTTAGATATTAAAGATATTTCAGATGTTTCGGATGAAATTAAAAAAAAGACTGATAACTAAACTATAATATGAATATATTAAAAAGCTTTATTAAAAAATACGGATTAATATTCATCTATTATTTTTTTGAATATTTCTTAAGCTTTTTGATTTTTTGGTTAATATTGGCTATGTGGAAACCTGTGAAATATGAAAATTTGCTATCAAATATTTATTTATTTATTGTGTACCTGATTATTCCTGTTATGCTTTTGTTTTGGGTTGCGACCTGGTATAAAAAATACTCGTTAAAAGGCTTGGTTGATATATCTCTTGCATCCTTTTTAATAGCCATCCCGCCACTGCATATCAGATTTCTTGCCTTCGGTATAATTGACTGGACCAGCACTCTATTAAATCAATATTTTATTGAATATTTTGGTATGGCCGCAGCCTATTCATTATTGGTAGGTCTTATTGGTATTTCATTAAATTCAGTATATATACTGATACTTAGATTTATCAAAAGGGTTTAAAAAATAAATTTTACTAACAAACTCGCCTTCAGTGAATGTGATGACAGAATCTTTTATGATATATAATTATGGTGTAGGCTATCCAGATGCTTCGCATTTACAAATTCTACTAACATTAGTATAGGGATCCATGGATTCCATGGTTTGGGAACAGATTTGAGAAGAAGTACTATTTCTTATGCGACAAACAGGCTGAGCGAATAATGTAGCTGTAAATGGTGCCCCAGTGTCTTTAGTCCCACTATAAGGAAAGCAACCACTAATATCAGTTCCGGATAAAATACTACATATATCACATTTGCCGTCTCCATTTATATCTGCGTCATTCCAATCTTCATTCACACAGGTTAGATTTACGGTACTGCAGGCGGTTGAACAGCTGGTAGGTGACTCAGCCAGAACCCAGCACTCATCATCAGTTAGATTTGTTGGCGTACCTTTATTGTTATAGTAGGTATGTCTGTTTGTATTTTGTGACCCCGACCCATCTACCATTGTTGCGTAGCCCGGCTCACCTGGTAAGCCATTGGCATCGTCACGTGGGAGCCCCACGCATTTGCTTTCGAAAGTCAGCTGACAATCAGAAACTGTAATGCCGGCATCAATTTTGGTTTTTGAGCAGTCCCAGCCAGCTTCCTGATGGCAAGAATCATTACAGCCATCGCCAATTGTGAAATTTTTATCATCACATTCCTCTCCTGTCTGGAATCCATCACCGCAAACATACTGACCACGAATCTGAAGTGTTGCAGTAATGGCGTTAGCGGCAACATAACCATTTATTATTTTCCCCTCATTGATTGTGCATGTAAGAGTGTCTCCGGTAGCAGGCACATTATAGGCTACAGGATTCACAGCTTGGCCTGCATAGTTTTTCAGCGAATCACAATTACCGACTGTAATCGGAGCAACATTAGCAACTTCAGGAGGATCGGTAAAAAGAATATTCGGTATGCTGAAGCTGGCCGGATTAGTCGGAAAATCAATAATATAAGGTTCGGCTGTGCTGAACTGCGCTACCGTAAATCTCGGATAATTCATCACTGTAATTCCCTTTGTCTTCATCCCAACAGCATTCCCCTGGCTATCGCGGACGGTTAAAGTAATGCTATAGTACTGCGAGGTGCTGACAGGGATATTGGCTGCGTCGATAGTTGCAACCGGATTTTGGGGGGAATGCGGTGATTGCGTGTTTAAAGTCATATTCGAATAATTCCACTCGTAAGCGTAACCCGGCGGGGAAGCAGTAATTGATAAGTTAATTTCTGACGGCGGGGGCGCAATAACATTCCCTTGGTTTGGTGATGATGGCGGCCAATTTATAATAATAGGCGTGGAATCAATTATAAAATCCGCGTCAATGTTAGATACGTTGAAACTGCCGTCTTTAGTGGCTATCACATTTGTTCCAGAGGCATCTTTCATTGTTACGGTCCAGGCATGGGGCCCCGGTGCGCCTGGAACTCTATATCTGAATTCTTTAGGCGATATCACATCACTGGCTACAATCCCAGAATCCACACTTACATCAAACATTACTCCCGTTTGCGCGCCTGGTGCGTCCCACCTTAAAGTCATATTCTGATTTGCCTGTAAAACAGCACCTTCAGGCGGGCTAAGCAGTATAAGCTTATCAGTTTCAGAAACTATCTTTATCGTCGCATCCGCGGTCAGTTCTTTTCCGTCAGCAAATATGAGAGTAACGCTTATCGGGCAATCACCGGGTTCACTGGCATGTACGATGATATCAAAACCATTGCTTAAAAACGAACCTGTAGATGTCAGGGTGCAGACTCCTGATATATTAATCATAGATGTGTAGTTGCTGGTCGCTTTTGGTATTATTACAGCCTTAACAGGAGGATCGATGTCCGCTGAAATCCACTGATTATCCCCGGCACCTTTTTTCAGCGCGAAATAAGGCGGCGCATCAATGGTTAATGTAGGTTGTTCTGATTGAAACAGATTCGGATAAAGCTGTTCTTCCGTCAGGTCTGTGCCGTCTTCCATATTAATAGGCGGCATGCTGAAGCGGGAAGCGCGGATGAGGTTATTATCTTTCCAATATTCAAATCTTGCGACAAGGCTTATACCGCTGGCATCTGGGGGTATTGTGATTTCATAAGGTAATATCTGCGGTTCAGTATCCGGTAAAACGGTTCGCGGAATAATAGGATTATTAAGGTCATTAAGATCATATACCGCCAACGTATTCGCCTGCACGCGGTGCGCGGCATCGTCAGAAAGACCGAATTTGGCATTAACGATATTGGCGAAAAAGTTCACATTTCGGATTACCAGTTTGCCACTTACGTTTTCATATTTTGCTGAAATGATATGCGGTCTGATACCGCTGTTAAGAGGTATGTATTTGTAATAATCTTTGAATATCTGGTTGATTAAACTAGTATCAGTAATACTTACAGGCTGATAAGATGGCGCTACGGCTTGTTTCGGCTGAGTGGGTGTTGCGCCCTCAATCTTTTGTAATATCTGATTATCAAGGTCTTTAATATCGACTTCGCCGGACAAAACCGTCACCTCTTTCAGCATTTTGCTATCAGGGTAGACCTCAACGCCGTATTCCGTACCGCGCACGCCAGCGATGGCGCCTGTTGTTTTTATGTCAAACGTTGAATTCTGCGCCAGACGGGCGACCTTGCTCCAGATTTTGCCGAGCTTAAGGTTCAGTAAAATGTTGGTGATAGTCCCGTTCCTGTCATTTTTCGCCACCTCCATATTCTCCATCACAAGCATGCTGTCCGGGTCTATGTGCGTGATGCTTCCGTCAGAAAAATAAATGTCAGCGCTGCCTGTCGCATTAATTGTGTAAACTGTATCGCCGTTATGCAGAACAAAGCCTTCTCCGATATTTTTTATTTTATCACTTCCGGATTGTTTCACTGATACAATCCCATCTATATTTTGTATGGTGGCGGTTAGCATCAGATGATCTGGGCTGTACGGCAGATATATTTCCTTGTCTATGACGAAATTCGCGCTGTCATACGCGCGGATGATGCTGGGCAGTTCAAATCCTTTAACCAGATTTTCGACAGTCCTTGCTTCATATGTGCCGTCTTCACGTTCATAAATACCCGCGACCTGAAAGTATTTGCCGTCAGTTGTCACGCCGTAAACATACCTGCTGCCTGTGCGCGGGTCTGTGGGCACGTCGCGAAGATAGCGTTTGGAAAGCAAATTGTTATCTATCATCCCTTGCACAAAAACCGCGCCGTCGGCAGGATCACAGCTATGCGCGTATGTGGCGTCAGCGTAATAGCAAAGCACATTCTGGTTAATTAGGTCTTCAGTATCAGGTTCAGGAATTGGATAAAACAACTGATGGTCGCGTTTGTAATCCTCAAGCGCGTTCGCGATAGCGACCAAGTCATCCAGCATTTTGTCATTCATCGCTTTGCTCCTTGAACGTTCTATTGCGATATACGAAACTACGGATAAAATTCCGATAATCAGAATGACGATTATGAGTTCCACCAAAGAAAAACCTTTTTTCTTTTGAAATTGGAAATTGGTCCGCCGTGGCGGATCAAATTTCGAATTTCGAATTTCGAATTTCGTATTTTTCATTTTATTTAGCATTTTTCATTTTAATTATGTAATCAAACTCCATTTCTGATTTTCGATTACAATAAATTTTATCACAAATTAAGTGAAATCCAAAAAATAATTAAGTTTGTGCAATAATCATTATACGGGATTTTCCAATTATTAATTTATTGTTTCAGAACGGCTAACGCCGCCTGGATAGCTCAACTGTATTGCTGTCTCATGTTTTTTGGTGTTGCACATTGCACTGTTGCCCGCTTTTTTCAGCGGGGAAAAAAGCGGGCGGAAAAAACCCGCAGTAGGGCAATGCTCACCTCAATAAATTCTGCAGGCAGAATTATATTTTGGTGTCCTCACTCCACTATGAGGCGAATCATGATTCGCCTCTACGTTTTGTTCGGAACGCATTGCCCGCTACTTATCCTGGGGGAGCATGAGGCGAACTCCGGGCATTGTGCCTTATGTCATCGTTTTAACGCCCATGCTCCCCCCGGTCCCCCCTAGGCCATATTTCTGCTTTGTACAATTTTATGTATGTGCAGTTATTTTATAGTCCTGCGCATGTGGTTTTATACAGAATATCCGTATTAAAAAATGCTCGCGAGGCAATTTAGCAAAGACCACCTTGGATGTACAGCAAAAGTAAAAAGGTAAAACGGGGGTTTGGGGGTTGCGCGTTCTGATAATGAAGATATAAGGCACGATGCCGGGTTTGATTCGCGCAACCACCAATAGTTTTTTGCCTTCTTTTTTGCTATCAAAAAAGAAGGAAGTGGTGCAAATAACAACAAAGTATACTTTAAAGAGACAGAAATTCACTAAAGTCAGACGCGGGCTTCCCCGCTGAAGCTAAAGCAATTCAGGTTATGGCAAAATAACTCAAAAGGTTTGAACTACGGAATCCCGTACAATGATTATTGTAAAAATTTCAATTATAATTTTAATCGGAACATCCCTTGACATTCTACTAATTACTTAATATAATCACTAACCATTTATCCCTTTACTGATTCATTTCTTAGATTAAGATATTATCAGTCACTAATTTTCGCCCATGAAATTATTCAGGAAAGCCCTCCTGATGATCATGGTCCTGTCAGCGGTTGTTTTTGCAGGCGCCGGCATTACTGAAAAAGCATCAGGCGCTGTTTTTCCGGATATTCCGGTAGACAGTCTCTTTTATCCGCATATCGAAAGGCTTTTTCAGGAGCATTTCGTCTCAGGGGATACCAGGACAGGCACTTTCCGCCCCAATGACACCATAAACCGCGCGGAGTTCGCGAAGATCACGGCGTACACAAGGCTGGCTGAGGAATACGGTGTACAGGATAACTGGGATAAGAAAGATAATCTGGCTATGGCTTTTGAGATATTCGGCCTTTTAAAGCCTTATTTCGGATGCGGGCAGGGAGCCTGCGAAAGCATCGGCGGAGCGCCTTTCACGGATGTGAGGGAATCAGACCCGAAGTGCATGGATGACATCGGGAATCCGGATGCCTGCGAGCCGTGGTTCAGCAGGTATGTGTACTACGCGGTAAGCAGAGGATATATAAAAGGATATGCGGATCCGGACGGGACGCGTTCCTGCAGGCCCACGGAGAACATACTGCGCATACATGCCCTGAAGATGATTATTGCGGATAACGGCAATATCCTTCCCGAAAGGGATCCCAGATACCAGAGGTTACTGAAACAGGCTGTATCCTTAAAATCATATACCCCCAAATGCCTTAAGGGTGCGGAGAATTATATCAAAGACCTGAACGGAGGCAACACGGCGGACGCGGAGAAACTCCTGAAGTACGCGCTTCTTGCGGACAGGCTGGATCTTTTCGGGAACAGGTGTGAGGTGTTCGGAAGCTTCAGGACGCCTGCGGAGAGGGCGCACTTTTTGCAAAGGCCCCTCACGCGCGGTGAGACTCCGAGGTATTTCGCCATAACGACTGCTTACAGTCCTGTGCGTCCGGATACTGCGGATACGACAATAAATACAGCAGCTGAGAACAGCAATTCACCTGCCGGTGTGCCTTCATACAAAATGCCTGTGTACGAAAAGACCCCTCTGTATAACAGGCAGGGCGGTGATGAATCAGTGTGGGGTGATAATGGCGATACCGGAGCACCCGCTCCTGAACAGCCTCCTGTGCAGAAAACCATTACTCCTCCGGTATCAAAAATGCCTGTTTATAATCCTGATGCGCCTTATACAGCCACCGCTGATCCGTCAGCAGGTTTAATCAAGCCAAAGCCTAAGGCTGTGGCAGTTACATCAAATCCGAAAAAAGGACTGCCGGATATTGTGGTCACATCAAATGAGGTAATACCCCTTACCGATGAATACGGGGAACCCTGCGGGACCATTCCCGCGGGCACAGAGTTTAGCCTTCTTATAGCAAGGAAGGGCGAGGACGGGGAATTTTACCAGTACACGGATTATGACCTGGACAGGAACTGCCGCTTCCCCTGCGATAAGCTTATGACCCCTCTATGCAGGGAGGCTGTGGCGGAGGATAATGCTGAAAACCCGTTTAAGGGGAATGCTGTTGTGGGAACGGAGATTGTGGCTGCCACAGATATAAGCACTTATTTTAAATTGATTAAAATGCCTGTGCCGGATGTATACAATGTGTACAAGGATACGATTAAGCAGGTTAAGGATATAAAAGAAAACCCGGGAAAATATATAAAAATAGTTGAGGAAAAAGCCCAGGCTGCCAGTATGGCGGATGGCAGTTACGAGATCGTTGGTATCTCACCTGCCTGGATACAGGCGGAAAGACCGAATTCACAGACTTTCGTAGTACGTGTAAAGAACACCGGCGGAAAGGAATGGAAACAGGATGGCACCTTTCTTACAATAGATACCGTATGGCTGGCGGCCAGGAACATGGAACGCAGGGAAAGAGGATTTTCCCGGAATGAAGACATACCGAGTTTAAGACTTAAAGATTCACGATACAGATTTACCGAAAAAAATGTTCAGCCTGACGATCAAGCGACATTTGCCATTTCTGTTCCGCCGAACCAGCCCGCCCGCGCGCAGATAAGGCTGATGTTAAACGGTAAATCCGCTTCCAATATCGACGCGGTATATCTGACAGCGGTGAAGGAGGAAAAAAGAGGTTTCAGGACAAGCGCGGGGAGCGTCTGGTTTCAGAAGTTACCGGTATTGAATATGGGGAAGGTGAAAAATAAAAGAGGTGAATTAGAGGATAGGTCTCTTGCACCATATTGGTCTAACATCACAACCCCTGATACTCCTGTTACAGTCCTCGGTCATGCTGTCATCGGCGAATACGCGGATACTTTCAAGACTTATATGTGGTATCCGGCGGAATATAATGGTGACCGCGGGTTTGTGGTTGCAAGTTCGGTGCATGCTGAACAGATAAATAATCGAAATCTTTTTATTTTTAAAACAAATGAGGGAACTCTATGGGGGAGAGAAAAATATACTTGTGGTACAGCTTTATGTAACAGGGTAATGGTGCGTCTTCCCGGAATAGCAGGCACAGACAAAGTAAGGGGAATTACAATCCACTTTCCCATTGCGAATAGCGAAGCGAAAAACATATTAAGCGGAAATAAAGATACTCCTGTTGG
>Ga0315297_10001789_pt1 | contig 13438 bp, 12 predicted proteins | sample YL17G15_0_MG_FD_203628 | JGI IMG/M metagenome (GOLD analysis project Ga0315297, IMG submission 203628) | Sediment microbial communities from Yellowstone Lake, YNP, Wyoming, USA - YL17G15_0 | ecosystem: Environmental > Aquatic > Freshwater > Lake > Sediment | place: USA: Wyoming | collected... | reverse complement strand
GCGCCTCATCGAGTACCTCGTCGAGAACTTCGACGAGATCGTCTACGCCTGACGGCGGCCCCCGCTGACGGATCGGGCCGACGTGGGAGCCGGCCGGCGCATCCGGCTCCGGGACCGGGCGGTCGGGGCCATCCGGCTCGTCCACCCCTTCCCGTCGGCGCTCGATGCCGTCGCCACCGCGGTGCTCGCCGTCATCGCGGGCGGCTCCGGGGCGGTCGTCGCGACGCTCGCGGCGGCGATGTTCGCCCTCCAGCTGTCGATCGGCGCGGCCAACGATGTCGTCGATGCCCCCCGCGACGCCGCCTCGCGCCCCACCAAGCCGATCCCCGCGGGCCTCGTCCCACCAGGCGCCGCCGTGGCCTTCGCCATCGCGTCCGCGGTCCTCGGGCTCGCGCTCTCGGCGACCCGGGGGCCGGCGACACTCGCGCTCGCCGGGGCGGGCCTCGGTGCAGGGCTCGCCTACGACCTTCGCCTCAAGGCGACGCCGTGGTCGTGGCTGCCGTTCGCGGCGGGCATCCCGCTCATCCCGCTCTATGCGTGGGTCGGCTCGGTCGGGACCGTCCCGCCGGCCGTCCTCGTGCTAGTCCTCCTCGCCGTGCCGGCCGGAGCGGGGCTCGCGGTCGCCAACGCGCTCCCCGACGAGCCGGGCGACCGCGCGTCTGGGACGCGGACGGTCGCGACGGTCCTCGGTCCACGGGCGGCATGGTGGGCGGCGACGCTGCTGCTCGTCGGGACGTACGTGGTGGCGGTCGGGACGGTCATCGCAGCCGGGGCGGGCGCGGGCGGGATGCTCGGCCCGGGCGGGATGCTCGGCCCGGACGGGCCGGCTGGAGGCGGCTCGGGCGCGGGGGCGGCTCCCGGCGACGTCATCCCGGGCGCGTCGGCCGCGTCCTGGGCGGTGATCGCGGTCGCGGGCCTGCTCCTCACCCTCGGGGCGTGGCTCGGCAGGGGACCGGCCCCCGCCCGACGGCGGGCGGGGTGGGGCGTGCAGGGCGTGGCGGTCGTCGCGCTCGCGGCCGGTTGGGTGGGCGCCCTAGCCGCCGCCGGCCGCCTGTAGCGACTTCGCGACGTGGCGAGGCCCCGGCTCGGCGCCGGGGCCTCGGTCCTCGGTGCTCAGCGGGGCCGCCGCCGCGGCCGGAGGTCACTCTCGCGGCTCGCCGCTCCGGACGCTCGCGATGGTGTTCTCGAGCTTGAGCTTTGCGATGGTGAGGTACTTGGCGAGGTTCGACCGGTCGACGTCCCCGATCTGCCGGGACACTTCGGGGTTGCGGACGATTCCCATGAGGCTCTCCAGCGCATCGGCGAAGTCCGCCTTTGCGGTCTGGAGGGCATCGTCGCGGAGGGGCCCCGTCGGCTTGGTCCCGGCCCACCCGTCGTCGCGCGGCTCGTCGGGCGACTCCTCCCGGACCGCGCCGGCCAGGGTCTTGTGGCGGGCGACAGGCGCGGCCTCCTCGGCAGGCGTGCCATCCTTTGACGGCCTGCGGCCGTCGATCCGCTCACGGAGCTTGACGAGAGACAGCTCGCCTCGAGCCACCTGGGCTGCCAGCCGCTTGCGCCGTCGCGGGTCCTGGACCTTCATGAGCTCGTATGCGTGCGACAGGGTGTCTTTGCGTACAGACACCAGCTCCTTCACCTCGGCCGGGGCGTCCGCGAGCCGGAGCCGATTCTCGAGGTAGCCCTTGTCCTTGCCGACCTTCTGCGCGAGCCGACGGACGCTGTACCCGTGTTCGTGGATCATCCGCTCGTACATGAGGGCTTCGTCGAGGGGCGAGAGATCCTCGCGCTGGAGGTTCTCGATGATCGAGATCTCGAGCGCCGTCTCGTCATCGAGCTCTTCGATGAGCGCGGGGATGAGCTCCAGTCCGGCGATGCGGGCCGCCCGCCAGCGTCGCTCGCCGGCGACGATCATGTACCTCGCGCCGGCCGCGGGCCGGACGAGGATCGGCTGGAGGATCCCGTGTTCGCGCACCGACGCCGCGAGGTCGTCCAGCGAATCCTGATCCATCGCGAGTCGCGGCTGGTCCGGGCTCGGATCGATCCGGTCGATCGGCACGCTTCGCACGCCGACGTTCTTCTTGTCGCCCTCCGGCGAGAGCAAGCTCACGATCGCAGGTGAGAGCTCGCCCTCCTCGGACAGCCTGCGCGCCGCCTGGGCGCGGAAGTCGGGCCTAGGCAAGGTCCATCACCTCCCGTGCGAGCTGTCGATACCTCTTCGCCGCATCCGAGCTGCTCGCATAGACGGTGATCGGCCGGCCCGTGAGCGGGGCCTCCCCGAGCCGTACCGTCTGGCGGATGATCGTGTCGAAGACGTGGTGGTCGCCCAACTCGCGCATCTCCTCGAGCATCTCGCGCCCGAGGATCGTGCGGCTGTCGTAGAAGGTCGCCAGGAGCCCCATGATCCGCAGGTCGCGGTTGAGCTTGTGCCGGATCGTGTTGATGACTTTGACGAGGGCCGTGACACCCTTGAGCGCGTAGTACTGCGTCTGGACCGGGATGATCACGCTGTCCGCAGCGACGAGCCCGTTGATCGTCAGGAGACCGAGCGTCGGCGGGCAGTCGATCAGGACGTAGTCGTAGCGGTCAGCCGCCCATTCGTCGAGCGTCTCACGGAGCGCCTGCTCACGGCCGATCGCGCTGAAGAGCTCCACTTCCGTCGACGCGAGCTCGAGCGTGGCGGGAGCGAGATCGATGCCGGTCGTCTGCGTCTCGATGACGATGTCCTCCATCGTCGCGTGCCCCTCCGCCAGCACGTCCGACATCGACGCCTTCACCGCGCCGAGGCTCACACCGAGGCCGACGGTGAGGTTCGCCTGTGGATCCATGTCGACGCAGAGAACGCGCAGCCCCTGCTCGGCCATCGCTCCGGCCAGGTTGATGGCGGTCGTGGTCTTGCCGACTCCGCCCTTCTGGTTCGCGATCGCGATCACATGAGCCACCGGGGCACCACCTCGCTCCCTCGTGTTCCCGCGACGTTCGTCGCATCAACGCGAGCCATCGTACCGCACCCGCGCCACCCTGCTGCTCCCGCACCCGCGTTCGACCCGCTCTGGGCCCCATTCGCGAGGCCGTGAGAGGCCGTGAGAGGCCCTGCGAGGGGGGCGTCTCCCGGCCGAGTTCTCCACATTCCGGGGCGGTTGTGAACAGAAGTGTGGACATCACCGGGGCGGTGGCGCGGCTCCGGACCTCCCGGGCGCGCGCACGGCGCCCCTTCGTGGTTCCGGCGTGCCTATCATGGCCGCGAACGGACGCCCGCAGCCGCGACACACGCGCTGTCTCTGCGCAAAGACACCAGGACGGCGCCAGGAGAGGACGGGGACGCGATCGTGACGACGAATGTCGAGCGCATCGAGCGACTCCAGCGCATGCGAGAGGAATCGCGCCTCGGTGGCGGCCCCGTCCGCATCGAGCGACAGCACGCGTGGGGCAAGCTCACCGCCCGGGAGCGGATCGACCTCCTCGTCGATCCGGGGTCATTCGTCGAGCTGGACGCGTTCGTCACGCACCGGTCGACCGATTTCGGCCTCGGCGACCAGCACTTCCTCGGCGACGGAGTCATCACCGGCCATGCGCTCATCGATGGCCGCCTCGTCTACCTGTTCAGCCAGGATTTCACCGTCTTCGGCGGTTCGCTGTCCGAGGCGTACGCGGAGAAGATCTGCAAGGTCATGGATCTTGCGATGCGCGTGGGGGCGCCGCTCATCGGACTCAACGACTCCGGCGGTGCGAGGATCCAGGAGGGGGTCGCGTCACTCGGTGGGTACGCCGAGATCTTCCTGCGCAACGTGCTCGCGTCCGGCGTCGTCCCGCAGATCTCCGTGATCATGGGACCGTGCGCGGGCGGCGCGGTCTACTCGCCCGCGATGACGGACTTCACGATCATGGTGGAGGGGACGAGCTACATGTTCGTCACCGGTCCGAACGTCGTGAAGACGGTGACGCACGAGGACGTCGATTCGGAGCGTCTCGGCGGCGCGACCACGCACACGACCATCAGCGGTGTCGCCCATCTGGCGGCGGGCGATGAGGCGGAAGCTCTCGACTGCGTCCGGCGCCTCGTGTCGTACCTCCCGCAGAACAACCTGGAGGACGCGCCGCGCATCGAGCCGCGCGACCGACGCGATCGCCGGGACGTCGAGCTCGACTCGATCATCCCTGCCGACCCCCAGAAGCCGTACGACATGCACGACGTCATCCGACGGATCGTCGATGACGGCACGTTCTTCGAGATCCAGCCGGACTGGGCCGGCAACATCCTCGTCGGATTCGCGCGGCTCGACGGCCGGAGCGTCGGGATCGTCGCCCAGCAGCCGGCGGTGCTCGCCGGGGCGCTCGACATCGACGCATCGATCAAGGCCGCGCGTTTCGTGCGGACGTGCGATGCGTTCAACGTCCCGATCGTCACGTTCGTGGACGTGCCCGGGTTCATGCCGGGTGTGAGCCAGGAGCACGGCGGGATCATCAAGCATGGCGCGAAGCTCCTGTACGCGTACTGCGAGGCGACCGTCCCCAAGCTCACCGTCATCACCCGAAAGGCGTACGGCGGCGCCTACGACGTCATGAGCAGCAAACACATCCGCGGCGACTACAACGTCGCATGGCCGACCGCCGAGATCGCGGTCATGGGAGCGGCGGGTGCGGTGAACATCATCTTCCGTGACGAGATCCAGGAGGCGTCGGATCCGGCCGCGGAGCACGGGAGGCTCGTCGCAGAATACGAGCGGGAGTTCAGCCACCCGTATGTCGCGGCCGCTCGCGGCTACATCGACGACGTGATTCTCCCGTCCGAGACCCGGCCGCGGCTCATCGCGGCTCTCGAGACGCTCCTGGACAAGAGGGTCACCAACCCACGGAAGAAGCACGGCAACATCCCGCTCTAGATCCTCGACACGGTCCGCAGACGTGAGGTCGCTTCCCATGACGTCGCTTCCCATGTCTTTGTGCAAAGACGCCGGCGCCTACCGGAGCAGGGGAGGGGAGTCATGAGCGCGTCCACGCCCCCGCCGTTCCGCCGGATCCTTGTCGCGAACCGGGGCGAGATCGCGGTCCGCATCATCCGCGCCTGCCGGGAGCTCGGGGTCGAAGCGGTCGCCGTCTACAGCGATGCGGACGTGAGCGCCGCCCACGTGCGGCTCGCCGACGCCGCCGTGAGCATCGGCCCGGCGCCCGCTGCCGAGAGCTACCTGCGCATCGATGCTGTCGTGGACGCGGCGCTCCGGACAGGGTCGGAGGCGATCCATCCGGGGTACGGATTCCTCTCCGAGCGCGAGGCGTTCGCCCAGGCCGTGGAGGACGCCGGCCTCATCTTCATCGGCCCACGGCCCGCCCTCCTCGCTTCGCTGGGCGACAAGCTGGCGGCGCGGCGGTTCGCGACGGGCGCCGGCGTCCCCGTCGTGCCGGGGCTCCTGGAGCCTGCGCGGATCGACACGCCGGATCAGGTCGAAGCTATCCTCGTCGAAGCCGACAGGATCGGGTTCCCGCTGCTCGTCAAGGCGGCGGCCGGCGGCGGCGGTCGCGGCATGCGGCGAGTCGAGAGCCGGGACGTCCTGCAGGAGTCGCTCATCGCAGCCGCCCGCGAGGCCGCCTCGGCGTTCGGCGACGGCTCCGTCTACCTGGAGCGCGAGGTCCTCCCGGCGCGGCACATCGAGGTGCAGCTGCTCGGCGACGACCGAGGCTCGGTCGTCGCGCTCGGCGAGCGCGACTGCTCGATCCAGCGCCGACACCAGAAGCTCATCGAGGAGGCACCGGCGCCGGGCCTCACGACCGCCGAGCGGCGGCGGATCCACGAGATGGCCGTGAAGGTCGCCACTGCCGCCGGACTCCGGAACGCGGCGACGGCTGAGTTCCTCTTCGACAGCGACCGGAGCTTCTGGTTCCTCGAGGTGAACACCCGGCTTCAGGTGGAGCACGGCGTGACGGAGATGGTCTCCGGCGTGGACATCGTCGCCGAGCAGTTGTGGATCGCGGCCGGCTACCCGCTTTCACAGCGGGTCCGAACGGCCTCGGTCCACGCCGCCAGGCCCTCCAGCGCCGCCATCGAGGTCCGGCTCTCCGCCGAGGATCCCGCCCGCCAGTTCGCGCCCACCCCGGGTCGTGTGGGTCGGTGGGTCATGCCCGACGGGCCCGGCGTCCGGGTCGACACGGCGATCGAGCCAGGCGACCGGATCCCCGCCGAGTATGACCCGCTGATCGCGAAGCTCATGGTCCACGCGGCCGACCGACCGGCGGCGATCCGGCGGCTGCGGAGAGCGCTCGACGAGCTCGAGGTGAGCGGGATCCAGACCACCGCGCCGTTCGACCGCTACGTGGTCCGCCACCCGTCCTTCCTCGCGGGCGACGTCTTCACGGGGTGGGTGGCGGCGCACTGGGACGGACCCGCGGAGCGAGCGAAGGCCGTCCGCGCAGCCCAGCTCGCGGCGGGTATCGTTGAGATCGAGTCCGCGGCCCCCGGCTCGTTCGCCGGAGGCGGCACGCCCACGTCGAGCCTCGCCTGGAGAGCAGCCGGGCGCGCCTCGGCGGTCGACAGGTGGCCACGATGAGCGCGACGGGAGAGGCGACCGACCTGATCCTCCACGACGCCCGGTCGGTCCGGGTGGTCGTCGCGGCGGCGTCCCACCTCGAGGGGGACACGCCCCTCACGATCGACCCGGCACCGCGGCCGATCCTCGGCGCCGGCGAGGACCGGCGCCCCCTCGTCGACGGCGCCCGGGTCGACGCGACGCTCCGGCGCCTCGATGGTGTCCGGGCCCGGCTCACGGTCGGCACCGGCGACGACCCGACCGAGCACCTCGTGCTCCTCGGAGAGCTCCGTCCCGCTTCGACCGGCCCCGCGCTCCGGGAGGTCGTCGTGGACGGCTGGCGCGTCGAGCTCGAGCTCGAGCCCGAGCGCCGTGCCGCGCTCCGCGAGCGCGCGCGGCGCGGCCACGAGGCCGGCGGGCACGGCGGCCCGATCGAGGTCCATGCCATCATCGCGGGGCGGGTCGTGGCGGTCTCGGTGCGGCCCGGCGACCTCGTCGAGGCCGGTCAGCAGATGCTCGTCGTCGAGGCCATGAAGATGCAGAACGAGCTTCGTTCGCCGCGCGACGGCACGATCGACAGAGTCGGCGTGAGCGTCGGCCAGACGATCGAAGTGGGTGACCTCCTCATGGTCATCTCGTGAGGGACAGCATGGACGACACGCAGCGGACGGCGCCGGCCGAGGGTCCGGTGGACACCCGGCCGGAGGAGATCGCGCGACCCGACCCGACCCGGGACCGGTGGCGTGCGTCGACGAGGGCCCGGGCGGTGGGGGAGTCGCCCGAGCGTCGCGAGCGCTTCCTCACCACCTCCGACATCGAGTACCGGGACGTGTACACCGCCGCGGACACCGCGGGCCTCGACGAGGCGCGCGACCTCGGCCTGCCGGGGGAGTACCCGTTCACCCGTGGGGTCCAGCCCACGATGTACCGCGGCCGCTTCTGGACCATGCGCCAGTACGCCGGCTTCGCCACCGCCGCGGAGACGAACGCCCGGTTCCGATACCTCCTCGAGCAGGGCCAGACGGGCCTTTCGGTCGCGTTCGACCTGCCGACCCAGATGGGCTACGACTCCGACGCACCGGAATCGGAGGGAGAGGTGGGCCGGGTCGGCGTCCCGGTGGACTCGCTCGCGGACGTGGAGACCCTCTTCGCCGGGATCCCGCTCGGCGACGTGAGTACCTCGATGACGATCAACTCGACCGCCGCCATCCTCCTCGCGCTGTACGTCGCCGCCGCCGAGAAGCAGGGGGTGGAGCGGGGGAGGATCTCCGGCACCACCCAGAACGACATCCTCAAGGAGTACATCGCGCGGGGGACGTACATCTACCCACCGCGTCCGTCGATGCGCCTCGTCACGGATATCTTCGAGTTCTGCGCCCGTGACCTCCCGCGCTGGAACACGATCAGCATCAGCGGCTACCACATGCGAGAGGCCGGGGCGACGGCCGCCCAGGAGCTGGCCTTCACGATGGCGGACGCGATCGCGTACGTCGAAGCGGCCGTCGCGCGCGGGCTCGACGTCGATGCGTTCGCCGGTCGGCTCTCGTTCTTCTTCGCCTCGTGGAGCGAGCTCTTCGAGGAGGTCGCCAAGTTCAGGGCGGCGCGCCGGATGTGGGCGCGGATCATGAAGGAGCGCTTCGGAGCGTCGAACATCCGTTCTATGACGTGCCGATTCCACGTGCAGACCGCCGGCTCCAGCCTGACCGCGATCTCGATCGACAACAACGTGGTGCGCACGACGGTCCAGGCGCTCGCGGCCGTGCTCGGCGGGGCCCAGAGCCTCCATACGAACTCGCGGGACGAGGCCCTCGCGCTCCCGACGGCCGAGGCGGCGCGGCTCGCGCTCCGGACGCAGCAGGTCCTCGCGTACGAGTCCGGCGTCACCGAGACGCCCGACCCCCTCGCCGGGAGTTACTTCGTCGAGACGCTCACCAACGAGATCGAAGCCGCGGCGTGGCGCCTCCTCGACGAGATCGACGCGATGGGCGGGACGCTCGCCTCGATCGAGGCCGGCTTCCAGCAGCGCCAGATCCAGGAGTCGGCATACCGGGTCCAGCGCGAGATCGAGCGCGGGGAGAAGGTCGTCGTCGGGGTGAACATGTTCCGCGATGAGGAGCACGCGACGGCCAGGACCCTGAGGATCGACCCCGACGGCGAGCGCAGGCAGGTCGAGAGCCTCCGGCGCGTCCGCGCCGAACGCGACCCGCGAGCCTGGGAGGCGACGATCGCGCGCCTCGACGACGCGGTCCGTGGGGAGGTGAACCTCGTCGAGCCGATCCTCGATGCGGTCCGCGCGTACGCGACGGTCGGGGAGATCAGCGATCGCCTCCGGGTCGCGTGGGGCGAGTACAGGGAGCACGTGACGATCTGATCCGGCCGTCCGCGGTGATCGGGCGACCGCGCCACCGGTACGCGAGCCGTGCGGCCGGCGCGTCCCAGGGGCATCGAGCCGAGGGAGGACACGACGATGAGCGACCATCACGCAGCGCGCGTGCCGGCGACCGTCCGCCGGATCGGCAGGATCCATCACGTAGCGGTCGTGGTCCGCGACATGGACGCGGCCCTGGGTCTCTACCGTGACGTGCTCGGGCTCGAAGTGGCGACGGTCCTCCCGATCCCGTCCGACCGGGTGATCATCGCGTTCCTCCCCATCGCCGGGGTGAAGATCGAGCTGGTCCAGCCCACCGACGACACGACGGGCGTCGCGAAGTTCCTCTCGAGCCGCGGGGAGGGGTTCCACCACATCTGCTTCGAGGTGGACGACATCGCGGCGGCGCTCACGCGCCTCGGCATCGAAGGGATCGAGCTCATCGACAGCGCGCCGCGGCCCGGCGCGGAGGGCCCGGTCGCCTTCCTCCACCCGCGGAGCTGCCACGGCGTGCTCGTCGAGCTCATCGAGAAGCCCGGAGGTCCCTCGTGGGCCACGCTCTACCCGAAGGGGTTCGTGCCGCCGGGCGAGATCGGGTAGGAGGCTACGCCTCCTTCACGGCCGCGTACCAGACGCGGTCGGCGACCTCCTGCACGCTCTCGCTCATCCGGGAGAACCGCCGGTAGAGCTCGCGGCGCCCCATGACCACTTTCAGGTCGTCGACCTCGAGGAGCGCGACCATCGCGTTCCGGTAGACGCGCTCGAGCTGTCGCTGGGCCTTGACGGCGCGGTCGGCGGCCTCGGTGGGGTCGGCGCCCTTCCTCGCGTTCCCGGTCGCCGCGATGATCGCGAAGGCATCGGAGAGGTCGCGCACGCCCTCCGAGAGCAACGCGGACATCCCGACGATCGCGTCGTCCGGCGACATCGCCAGGACCTCCGCCTCGCGGACGGCGTCCTTCGCGGCGTTGAGGACGTCGTCGAGTCGCTGCGACAGCACGTAGATGTCCTCCGCCCCGATCGGCGTGATGAACGCCGTCCGAAGGGCCGTCCGGAGCACGCGCTTCGCCTCGTCGGCGTCATGCTCCCGATCGCGCAGCCGATCCGCGGCGGTCGTGTCGCCCGCAGCCCACGCGCACAGGGCATCCATCCCGTCCACGGTGATCGCGGCCTGGTGCCGAAGCATGCCCAGGACGTCGGGCGTCTCGGGGAAGAACCAGCTGCGCTTGGGCTTCACGCCGGTCATGCCGCGATGAACCTCCAGAGTGGCAGCGAGAGCGCCGCGATGCCGGCGGCTGCGGGGATCGTCGTGACCCACGCGACGAGGATCTCGCGGACGACCTCCCAACCGACATGACGATACCGCCCGCGCCCCACACCGATGCCCACGATGGACGACGAGACGATCTGGGTCGTGCTCACCGGCGCTCCGATGGCCGACGCGGTGAGGATGAGCGCCGCGGACGTCCCCTGGCTCACGAGGCCGTCGACCTCGCGGATCGGGTAGATGCGCCGGCCGATCGTCTTCACGATGTTCCAGCCTCCGAACGCCGTCCCGAGCGTGAGCATGCTCGAGGCCGCGAGGATGACCCACGGCGGGACCTCGCCGACCGTGGGGATGATCCCGGCCGCCACGAGCACGGCGGCGATGATGCCGACGGTCTTCTGCGCGTCATTGGAGCCGTGGCTGAAGGCGAGCCACGCCGACGTGAACCACTGCGCCGTCCGGATCGGTGCGCTCGCGCGGACGGTCGCGCGTCGGAGCAGCCGCAGGGCGAGCTTCTCGACGAGGAAAGCGGCGACCGCGGCGAGGACAGGGGCCACCGCGAGGATGAGGAGGATGCCGAGGACTCCGGCGAGGTGGCCATCACTGACCGGGCCCCAGTCGATCGCGTCGATCCCGGCCGCGAGGAGGCCCGCCCCCACGAGGCCCCCGACGAGCGCGTGACTGGAGCTCGACGGGATCCCGCGGCTCCACGTGACGAGGTTCCAGATGACGGCGCCGGTGAGCCCCGCGCCGATGACGGCGACCGCCTGGCCGGGCGGCACGTCGATGATCTTCGCCACGGTGTTGGCCACGGCCGACCCGATGACGAACGGCCCGATGAGGTTGAAGACGGCCGCGAGGACGACCGCCTGGAGGGGGCGGGCGACGCGTGTCGCCACGAGCGTCGCGATCGCGTTCGCCGCGTCGTGGAACCCGTTGGTGAGGGCGAACGCGAGCGCAACGAGGATCGCGAGCACGACCCCGACCGTCACGGACGCACCGCCCTCCGCTCGTGGCGCCCAGGTGGGCGCTGCGGCGCATGATAGCGGCCGTCCCGGCGGGCCTCCGCCGTCCCGGCGGGCCTCGGCCGTCCCGGCGGCCCTCGGCCGTCCCGGCGGCCCTCGCCCGTACCGCCGGGGCTCGACCGTCCCGGCGGGCCTCGGCCGTCCCGGCGAGACGGCCTTATCGGACGCCGGCGCTCCTGAGCAGTGCGGGGATCTGCGTCGGGGTGTCCGCGACGAGGAAGCCTGCCGCCTGGAGCGCGGCCACCTTGGCCGCCGCCGTCCCGCTCCCGCCGCTGATGATCGCGCCGGCGTGTCCCATGCGCTTCCCCTCCGGCGCGGTCCGGCCCGCGATGAACGCGACCTTCGGCATCGACGCCATGTGCTCGGCGGCCCAGGCCGCGGCCTCCTCCTCGGCCGACCCGCCGATCTCCCCGATGAGGACGATCGCGTCCGTCTCCGGGTCATCGGCGAACAGCATGAGGACGTCGGTATGGGTCGTCCCGATGATGGCGTCGCCGCCGATGCCGATGCAGGTGGACTGCCCGATCCCGGCATCCGTCATCGCCTGGACCGCCTCGTACGTGAGCGTCCCGGAGCGCGACACGACGCCGACCCGACCCTCGCGATGGATCGAGCCGGGGATGATCCCGACCTTGGCCCGTCCGGGGGAGGTGGCGCCCGGGCAGTTGGGCCCGATGAGGCGCGCGCCGGCTTCCCTGACCATCTCGACGACCCGGAGCATGTCGAGCGCAGGGATCCCTTCCGTGATGCAGAAGATCGTCCGGATCCCCTCGCCGGCGGCCTCGAGGATGGAGTCCGGTGCCGCGGCCGCGGGCACGTAGACGACCGACGTGTTCGCGCCGGTCTCGCGGACGGCCTCCGCCATCGTGTCGAAGACGGGGACGGTGCCGTCGAGCGCCCGCTGGCCGCCCTTCCCGGGGGTGGTGCCGGCGACGATGTTGGTCCCGTACTCCTGCATCTGTCGCGCGTGGAACTCGCCCTCGCGACCGGTGATGCCCTGGACGACGAGGCGCGTCTCGCGCCCGACGAGGATGCTCACGCTGCACCTCCGACGGCCTGCGAGGCCGCGACCGCCATCTCGGCCGCCTCGTCGAGCGTGGCCGCCGTCTGGAACCGGGCCTCACGGAGGAGGCGCTGGGCCTCGTCCGCGTTCGTGCCGACGATCCGGACGACCATCGGCACGTGACGCTCCTGCTGCGCTCGCGCCTCGATGAGCCCCTTCGCGACCTCGTCACCACGGGTGATCCCGCCGAAGATGTTCACGAGGATCGCCCGGACCTTCGGGTCGTCCAGGATGAGGCGCATCGCCCAGGCGACCTTCTCCGCCCGCGCGCCGCCGCCGATGTCGAGGAAGTTCGCGGGCTCGCCCCCGGCGCGCTTCACGAGGTCCATCGTCGTCATGGCGAGGCCCGCCCCGTTGACCATGCAGCCGATGGTCCCGTCGAGGCGGATGAAGCTGAGGTCGTGCTTCCGGGCTTCGACGTCGACCGGGTCCTCCTCGTCGAGGTCGCGCAGCCCCTCGAGGTCGGGATGGCGGGGAAGCGCGGAGTCGTCGAGGACGATCTTCGCGTCGAGGCAGAGCAGGCGCTCGACGACATTCCCCTCCGCGTCGCGCTCCCGGACGATCGCCAGCGGGTTCACCTCGACGAGGTCGGCGTCGTCGGCGAGCATCGTTCGCACGAGGCCCTGCGCGATCGCGACGAAGGCCTTCACGCGCGGTCCGGCAAGGCCGAGCCCGAATGCGAGCTTGCGCGCCTGCCAGTCCGCGAGTCCGAGATGCGGATGGACAGATTCCCGGAGGATCGCCGACGGGTCTCGCTTCGCGACCTCCTCGATCTCCATGCCGCCCTCGGCGGACGCCATGACGACGATCCGGCGACTCCCGCGGTCGAGTATCGCGCCGAGGTAGAACTCCTTGACGATCTCCGCGGCCGGCCCGATGAGCAGCTTGCGGACGACGATCCCCTTGATCGACATCCCGAGGATCGCCTCGGCCGCCGCCTCCGCCTCGTCGCGGGTCCGCGCGAGCTTGACGCCGCCGGCCTTCCCGCGCCCGCCCACGAGCACCTGCGCCTTGAGGACGACGGCGACGGCACCGTCCGCGAGGTAGCCCGCGGCTGCGGTCGTCGCCTCCGACACCGAGCGCACGACCATCCCCGGAGGGACCGGCAACCCCTGCGCCCTGAGGAGCTGCTTGGCATCGGCTTCCTGGATCTTCACGGACGACCGCTCCTGTGGGTCGCGGACACGCTGCGCCGCTGGTGAC
>Ga0315297_10001787_pt1 | contig 13441 bp, 12 predicted proteins | sample YL17G15_0_MG_FD_203628 | JGI IMG/M metagenome (GOLD analysis project Ga0315297, IMG submission 203628) | Sediment microbial communities from Yellowstone Lake, YNP, Wyoming, USA - YL17G15_0 | ecosystem: Environmental > Aquatic > Freshwater > Lake > Sediment | place: USA: Wyoming | collected... | reverse complement strand
TTGAATTTGTTAATCGTCGCCTCAACGGTCGGCGATTCCGAGAGGTAGACGCGGATGCTCGCCGCCTGCAACTGGTTGAGCGCGCCCATGCCGATGCCGCCGACCACCACGCCGTCCACCTTCTCGCCGGCAAATGCCCGCAAAGGCTGGCACATGCCTTGGCCATGATGAAGGTTCTGGTTCGGGATGGCCCGGCAGTTCCCGTTTTCCGTGTCGACTATTAAAAAAATCGGCGCCGAGCCGAAGTGGGCGCTCACCGGGCTTTTAAGTCCCTTGTCCTCGGTTACTGGAATCAAGATGTTCATCGCGGGTTCTCCTTTCCTGGGTGTATCAATCACCCTTTTTTAAATGTTTTTACAACCCGTCCGCCGCGGACGTCCGCCGCAGCACGGTTTACCATTTTCTCTAGGCATATCGGCCGCGCTCCGGGCTCCGTAATCTTTGCCTCGCAGACGTTGGCACTGGAACACTTTTCGATGATCCGCGGAGACTACCCCGCCTTCAATCTTGAGCGCCTTGCCCTGGATTAAGGCCTCGGCGATTTTACGGCGCGCCGATTCGATAATCCGGCTGAAGGTCGGACGCGATACCTCCATCCGCGCCGCGGCCTGCTCCTGGTATAGCCCCTCGAGGTCCGCGAGCCGGACCGCTTCGAACTCATCGAGGGTGATCACGACTTCCTCCAACTCCAGGATAGGGATCCCCGCCGGTTTGAAAACCGACGCGATGGGCTTTCCTTCAATTCGACGGCAGCAACACGGCCTGGCCATGAAAAAACACCTCCGATTTAATTATGAACATATGTTCATAAATAGTCAAGGGAACCAAAACAAAACCTTTTAGAATGCCGAATTTCAGATCCTGCCTGCCGGATGGGAGTTCGAAGCATCAAAGATGAGAACCCGTTTGCAGCCAGGGGTCAAACGAGTCAGGGGGATGCCCGCTTTGGAAGCGGACACCCCCCTGATAATTTTAATCCGTGCGGGGACGGCCCTATGATTTTTTAGGCAGTTTGTTGAGCGCGAGGCCAAGTGCGTCGGCAACCCCCTGGCCGTAAGCTGGATCGGCCTTCAGGCAGTTGCCGATGTGGCGGACCTTGACCTCCTTGGGAGCATCGCCCATGGCTCTGGCGGTGTTGGCGAAGAGCACCTTCTTTTGTGCGGCGCTCATCAGGCGGAAAAGCTTACCCGGTTGGGAATAGTAATCGGTGTCTTCTCTATGGTTCCAGTGGTCGGCGGCTCCTTCCAGTTTGAGAGGAGGCTCGGCAAAATCCGATTGCTGTTGCCACTCGCCGTAACTATTGGGCTCGTAGCCGAGCGTGCTGCCGTAATTGCCGTCAACCCGCATGGTTCCGTCGCGATGGTAGCTATGGGTAGGGCAGCGCGAGGCATTGACCGGGATCAGATGATGGTTCACCCCGAGCCGGTATCGCTGGGCATCGCCATAGGAAAACAGGCGTCCCTGCAGCATCTTGTCGGGTGAAAAGCCGATGCCGGGCACGATGCTGGCCGGGTTGAAAGCCGCCTGTTCGACCTCGGCAAAATAGTTTTCCGGGTTACGGTTCAGCTCGAGGACGCCCACCTCAATGAGGGGATAATCCTTATGGAACCAGACCTTGGTGAGGTCGAAGGGGTTGTAGGGGCATTTCGCTGCATCCTTCTCCGGCATCACCTGAACAAACATGGTCCAGCGGGGGAAGTCGCCCTTCTCAATGCTCTCATACAGGTCACGCTGGTGGCTTTCCCGATCTTTGCCGGCGATCGCCGCTGCCTCTGCATCGGTCAGGTTGCGGATTCCCTGCTGGGTGCGGAGGTGGAACTTGACCCAGTACCGTTCATTCTTGGCGTTGATGAAACTGAAGGTATGGCTGCCAAAGCCGTGCATGTGGCGATAGGAAGAGGGAATGCCCCGGTCACTCATGACGATGGTGACCTGGTGGAGCGCCTCGGGCAGCGAGGTCCAGAAGTCCCAGTTGTTGCGGGCGCTGCGCATGTTGGTGCGGGGGTCCCGCTTGACGGCGTGGTTCAAGTCGGGGAACTTGAGCGGATCGCGCAGGAAGAATACGGGCGTGTTGTTACCCACCAGATCCCAGTTTCCTTCCTCGGTGTAGAATTTCATCGCGAAGCCCCGGATGTCGCGCTCGGCGTCGGCCGCGCCCCGCTCGCCCGCCACCGTGGAAAAACGGATGAAGAGATCGGTTTTCTTTCCCACCCGGGAAAATATTTTGGCCTTGGTATAACGGGTGATGTTACGGGTGACGGTAAAGTTGCCGTAAGCACCGGAACCCTTGGCGTGCATCCGGCGTTCGGGGATCACCTCTCGATCAAAGTGAGAGAGTTTCTCCAGAAACCAGACATCCTGCAGCAGCATCGGACCGCGCGGACCGGCGGTCATAACATTCTGGTTGTCGGCGACCGGAGCGCCGGTTTTATGGGTTAGTTTCTTCTTCATTCCCCCCCCTTCCCGCGCTGAGCGCTGGGTTTTGGCTTGTTTTTTTTCGAACATTCCCAGCAAATACCCTGGACTTCCACTTGGGTTTTTTCCGCACTGCCCAAGTTTTCCACGGTGTCTGGAATTTTCAGCTGATCAAAATCCTCACTGTAAATGTCGCGAATCATCCCGCAATTCATGCAAAAGAAATGGTGGTGGGAGTCCAGGTTTGCGTCAAATCTGGTTTTCTCCCGTGGGGGTCCGAGGGTAGATAGCAGCCCGAGGTCAATTAACAACCATAGCGTTCTGTATACGGTGTCCAGCGATACCATGGGAAGTCTCCCGCGAACGCCTTGGTAGATCGTTTCCGCATCGGGATGATCGCCGGCCCTGGCCACCTCTTGAAAGATCTCCAGGCGCTGATGGGTCAGCTTTACCCCGGAACGCTTGAGCCCTTCCTTAAAATGATTTATTCGTTGCCGCAATTCTTCCGGCTTGATCTCCATATCGTATCATTCCTATTTAGTATTTATTATTAGATAAGAATATATATTGAATTAAGTGTCAGGTCAAGACCGATTTTTTGATGAGCCAGCCGACCTCTCGGGCCTTCCGGCTTTACTATTATCCGTGGAGCTCCACGGCTTAAAGCCGTGGCATCTCTATTGATCTCCCGGCTTTAAGTTAAAAAATGAAAGTCTTGCAAAAAGTTTTTGGATATGTGAATATATTTCTATTATTGATAATAAGATGCAGAAAGAATACGAAAATATTAGATGCCAGCGATGTTCCAAGGAAGATGAGTGTATTGGAATATTTAAAGATATTCTAAAAAACAAGGGCGGAAGATTAACAAATGAACGCAAATCTTTATTGATAACCATTTGCAATATCAAAGGACATTTTCAACCCGAACAGGTCGCCGAAATGTTAAAAAATGAAGGTCATAAAATCTCCCTCCCAACTGTCTACCGCAATCTGTCCCTTCTTCTTAAAGCCGGAATAATCCAACGAGCCGAGATCCGGCCCGGCAAGCAATCCGGCGGGACATACTACGAACATGTTTGGGGGCGTCTCCACCATGATCACCTGATGTGTTCTCAATGCGGTCGCCGGATTGAGTTCAGCTACCCGGCCATCGACGTCCTCCAGGACGAAGTGGCCCGGCAGTACGGTTTCAAGTTGGAGCAACACCATCTGGAATTGGTCGGAACCTGCCCGGAATGCCGCCAGCGGGCCGAAAGCCGGAAACAAGGAGAAAGCGATGACCCTCGCGGAAATTAAGGAAGGAAACGTGGCCGAAATCAAGAAATTATCCGGGGGAAGAGGTTTGATCGAGAAAATCCAGGGATTCGGACTCTTCGTCGGCAGCAAGGTCCGACTGGAGCGAAAGGCTCCCTTTCGCGGACCCCTCCTGGTCGAGGACATGGAAAACGACGCCCGGATCATGATCGGACGAGGCATGGCCGCCAAGGTCGAGGTCGAGGTTCTTGAATCGAAAAAATCCCGGTGAGATAGTCATCGCCCTGGCCGGCCAGCCGAACTGCGGCAAATCTACTATTTTAAACGCCGTGGCCGGGTTCCGGGTCAATACCGGGAACTTCGCCGGGACCACGGTTTCATTCACCGAAACCCGGGTCCACTTCGAGGGCCAAACCTTTCGCCTGATTGATCTGCCCGGCACCTATTCCATCTCCTCGCATGATCCCGCGGAAAAGGTGGCCCGGGATTTCCTGCTTTCCGGGCAGGCGGACGTAGTGATCAACGTGGTGGATTCCTCCCTCCTCTCCCGCTCGCTCGAATTCACCCTCCAGCTCCTGGAGATGAATGTCCCGATGGTGATCGCCCTCAATATGTTCGACGACGCTCAGAAAAAGGGGATCGAGATCGACACCCGGAAGTTGCAGGAACTGACCGGGGCGGAGGCCTACCCGGTAGTGGCGGTCCGGGGAATCGGGATCCCGGAGCTCTTCCGGGCCGTGCTGAAACTCACCCGGAGTGGATTCCATCCGGTCCCGCCCGTCTATGATCGGGATGTGGAGGAGGACATCCAAAAGCTCCAGGAGAATTACCCCGAGTCCCTGAAAAAATCGCTGCCGATCGACCCGCGGTTCGTGATCATCCGTCTCCTCGAGATGGACGAGGAATTCGCGCGGAAGGCGGAGGAAGCCGATCCAGTTTTCGCCCGGCTGGCGGTGGAGACCCGGCGGCGCTCCGCGGAACTGCACAACTGGCCGGAGGAGAACGTCTTTTCCTCCCACCGGCACGCGATCGTGCTCAATCTTTTCGAACGAGTGGCCCGGGTCCGCCCCCGCTCCCGGGTCGGACTCGAGGAGCGGCTCGACCGCTTCCTCAGCAACCCGATCGGCGGGTTCCTGGGCGTGATGACTCTTTTTCTCCTGATGTTTTCCGCCGTTTTCGGTTTGGGAAATCTCATTTCCGGGATTCTATACGGCCCCCTCGCGGCCGCGGGGAAAGCGCTCGGCGGTTCTTTCTCCGGGATCACCCTGATGATCGTTTCCGGCCTGTATCAGGGCCTGGTGGCGGGCGCCGGGATCGTTCTCCCCTACCTCGTCCCCCTGCTCCTGATGATGGCGATCCTCGAGGATACCGGCCTCCTGCCCCGGATCGCGTTCATGGTAGACGGGGTCTTGCATCGGTTCGGCCTGCACGGGAAATCGGTGGTGCCGCTCATCCTCGGGTACGGCTGCAGTGTCCCGGCGCTGATGGCGACCCGGAGCCTCGAACATCCGCGCGACCGGATCCGGACCCTGCTGATCATTCCCTTCATCGCCTGCTCGGCCCGGACCGTGATCATCCTGGCCCTGGCGGGAAAATATCTGGGCGCCGCGGCCACTACCCTGATTTATCTCGGTAATCTCGCGGTCGCCCTGGGCGTCTGCTTTCTGCTTTCCCGCTCCGGGGCGGAGGCTGATCCCGGGATCATCATGGATGTGCCCCGCCTGAGAATACCGCCCATGCGAATTCTTCTGAAAAAGATCTGGCTCCGGCTTTACGAGTTCCTGGCCTTCGCCTGGATTGTGATCATCATCTCCAGCCTGGTTCTCGAGTTTTTCTCCTTTGTCGGGATCAACAGAATCATCAACGGCGCCCTGGCTCCGCTCTCCTCCGGCGTTCTCCGGCTTCCCCCCGAAATCGGGATCACCCTTTTCCTGGGTATCTTCCGCAAGGAGCTTACCCTGATCATGCTGGCCCAGGCCCTGGGAACTTCCCATATTTCAACTTTACTTTCCCATACCCAAATCCTGGTCCTAGTGGTTTTCACCGTTCTCTACATTCCCTGCATCGCCACCCTCTCCACGCTCTGGAAAGAGGGGGGATGGAAACTCGCGACCGGCTCCGTCCTCTTAAATACGACGGTGGCGATGGTCATAGCCGGCGCGATCGCCTGGACCGCAGCCCTTCTTTAGACTTTCCTCTCGCTAAAAATCTATTAGGGGATAAGGGAAAAATGGCCCGCAACCCTCAACGGGCTGGGGGCGACTGCTATGGTCTCCCAGGCGAAGAAGTCAAGGAATTGGATTTACGGCCGGGACGAAAAGTCTTGGATCTCAGCTGTGGGGTGGAAATGGAGGCGGCACCCCCCACCCCCCTTCACCGGAGAATTATATTCCCATAAGAAACTGATCGTCCGGAACTTCCAGCTCCAGTCTGCCCGGTAGGGCACCGGTTATTCTGAATGGGATAAAAAAGAGGCCCTGATCATGGGCCTCTTTTTTTTATTTGAAAAAGGAGGAGAAAAAATAAAAGAACCCCTCACCCTGCCCTCTCACTGGAAGGAAGAAAATTGAGGTGAGGAGGAAGCTTTTCCAGCGGGAATATTTGGGAAAATCTTTTACATGGCGGGCACGGCGAAGCCTTCGGCTTCTACGCGGGCCTGGACTTGGTCGCTGGTAAGGGTCTCGACCCCGGTTTTGTCGGCGATGGTCATGGTGCCGTTCTGGTACGTGGCGGTGAAATCGCCCTCCGAACCGAGTTTACCGGAGGCGCGGACCACGCCTTTTTCATCCTTGGTAATCCGGGTCGTGCCGGTGAAGGTATCGTGCTCGTAGAAATCGATTTTGATCTGGTTGTCGGCGCGGGAGATAATCGCCTTATTCGTCCCGTCTGCGACCATCACGGAATGGTCGTCCAGCTGGCTCAGGACATTCTTGCCGGTAAAGCACTCAATGAGGTTGAAGATCAACATGTCGAGGAAACCGCTGATTGCATACACCGGGATGATCATAAGCACCCACATTAAAAGGGTTCGGACGAACCAGTTGCTGCTGACCCCCTCGTTGAACTTGTAGATTTTCCGGGTGAGCTCGAACTTGCCGAAGCAGGCGGCGTTGGTGAGGGTAAACATCGAGATCACCAGCGCGAGCGCGACCATCTTTTTTCCGGTCTTTTTCATTTTCTTCCTCCTTGGTTAAGGTTTGACCCGCACTTAATATTTTGGAAAAGGAAAGGCGGGCAGTAAAAGTATATTTTAAATAACGCTGGGAAAATTGATTTTCCGTTATTATGAAGCCTGTTTTTACCTGTCTCCTTCACTCCCGGACCCGCGGTTCTACTTTACCAGCTCAAACGTCGCCGAGAGCAGCAGGCCGTTCTGAATCTGCCACTTATCCGCGATCAGGGGCAGGCGGAGGGCCTTGAAGGTGTAATCGAGCGAAAGGTATTTCTGGAGTTTGACCTGCAGGAGAAAATTGAAATCCAGGTTCATCAGGTCGATCCCCGAAAGAGAAGTCTTGGAGCTGTGAACAAACGGATACATGGCCTCCGCCTTGGCTTCGTATGTAACCTCGGGCCGGATGGCACCGGTGGCCCTGGCGATCGCCCCTGAGCCGAAAGAGACCGAATCCTGGATAATCTTTAACTCGAGCTCGGGGGTGGCGGCGTTATCAGCCACCGTGTAACCGTCCCGGGCCCAGATCTCCCAGGCGGACATCCCGGCCCGGAAGTTCAGCTTGATCTCCTTCCGGTCCAGGGCGTCCGCGAAAACCCCGGCGCTTTCCTTGACGAGGGCGGGGGCGAAGGCCCCGGTCAGGCTGATATCTTCCCTGGCGGCAATCGTCTCCGGCGCGCTGGCGTTGCCGTCCTTGTCCAGCTTGATTACCGTGACATTTGCCGAACGGACATCGTAACCCGGGAAAACCGCGGTCTGTAAAACCAGTTCGGCAAAGGGCCCCAGCCACTTGATGGAGGGAATGTTGTATAGATATGTGGAGTTGAAGTCGAGGGCGTCTATGCTCTTGGTAAAACGGCTGAGGGTCGGGGTCCGCGTGTAGTTCAACTGCCATTTCAGGTTGTTTTCCCAGGAATGGCCGCCCGCGTTAAGCCAGCCCAGCCCGCCGTTGATCAGGGTGCCGATGTTCCAGTTCGCCCCGTCAACACTGCCGACCACGCTCCGGTTGTGGTTGAAGGAAACGTTGGCCGCAGCCTTGAGCAGGGGGTGCCACCCGGCGGCTTTTCCCTCCGCCGGGGCCGCCGGCTTTTCCGGGACATATTTACCCTCTGTCTGGGCCTGGACCGACCCGGCCACGAAAAGCAGGAAGATTCCCAGAATCAGACCCGTAAGTACCAATATTTTTTTCATCTATTCCTCCTTATGAGATTGGAAAAAAGTCATATCCCTCTAATTTCACCTGTTTAATAATCCTGGCCTACTTCTTGGCGGGCTCCGCCGGGACAGGTGCCGGCACAGTCGGGGCGGGCGCCTGCTGGACCGCAGGTGTGCGTCCGAGGAGGCGGTCAGCCTTCACGCTGTTAGGCAGGAGCGGGTCCAGTTTGCCGAGAAACCAGAGCAGCGCGAGGAGCAGGACGGTCGCCAGGGCCAGGTAGCGGCCCCAGGGCTTTTTCTTCTTGGCGAACGGGTCGCCCAGGAGATGGTTAGAGCCTTGAGGAAAACAGGCCATCTGGGTCAGCGCCTCCCCGAACGGGATGTTGATCTTGGCCATGGCATTCACCGCCCAGCCGTTGGCATCGAGAAGCGGACCAATATTGCGCTGCCGGAGCTTCAACCAGGCAATCAGCATGGAGGGGCCGGAGATCATCAGCAGAATTCCCAAAATGCCTACGGGTATCCAGATGCCGAGACCGAAGAAGAGCCCAAGAATAGTCGAGAGGAAGGCGCCCACCCCGGCGACTGCCACGCCGATCGCGGCGACCGTGCCCACATCGATTTTCTTGGCCTCGGGTTTCTTCTCCGCGGCCTTATCGATGTTAGCGGCGGATGTGGCGGAGGATTCGACCTTGCTTTTCGCTTCCTGGTCGGCGGCCGCGGCCCGCTTGGCCACCTGGGCTTCCACCATCCGGAGGAAATTCTTGTAGGGGGACCAGAAAGCCTGGCGGATGCTGATGGGATTCTCGACGATTTTTGTGACGGTTGCGTCCCAGTCCTGACCCTGCAGATCGTAAAAAACCCCGTTCCGGCCCACCATCACGTTGTCGGTGTCACCGCCGGTCATGGCCGCGACGATGCTCCGTTTCGCGCCGGACGGACGCGTGCAGTCGCAGTAAACAAGGTAGGACTTGGCCAGAATGCCCAGCATGGCTTGCTTGGCCGGGTCATTCACCGACAGGCAGAAATCGCAGCTCCGGCCGTCGATGAAGAGGGTGCCGATCTGAAAGATGCCCCGCCGCTCCTTGTAGAACTCGGCGAAGTTGACGAAATTGCGCAGGAGCTTGACCAGGTCGCGCCGGAAGAGGCACATTTTCTCAACGGTGTCGATCTGGCTGCTTTCCCCGGCCAGGGCGGCGTCGCTCGCGATCAGGTCGGTGATGGCCTGCCGGAAATTCCCGGTCGAAAGCTCGCGCAGGCGGGCCTCGGGCAGAAGGGCGACGGGTGAGACCGGCTTGGCCGCCTGCCAAGCCTCGTAGGACGCTACCTTATCCTTAATGTACACCCAGTCCGCTTCCGAAAGCTCTTTCCGGCTGCCGAGCAGCGGCAGCACGGCGTCCTGCGCGAGGGCCGCGATCTTGGCAGCCCAGGCGGGGTTTAATCCGTCCGCCAGCGGGAGGGGAAAACCCGCGCCAATGCGAGCGAGCGGCAATTGGGCGATGTCCGGGTGATCGACCGTCAGATTCTTTGTGCTCAACGCCAGAAGGAGCGCATCGGGAGCGCCCAGGGCCGCCCCGGCGCGGGCATCGAACGCCGCCATCCGGCAGCGGATGAAGTAGTCGTCGACTTTGGCCTTGACGGCCGCGACGGCCGTCCCTTGGGCAGGAACACCGGATGAGTCGGCTCCCTTCGCCTGGCCCAGCCACTCGATGTAGACCTTGGCGTCCTCGAAGAACTTGTCCGCGAGGGCCTGATTCACGCCCGGCTTTCCGCTGCGGTCGGTTAAAGAGCCATGCGTCCTGATGATGTCCTCGATCGCGGCGCGGGTCGCAGGGTCATCGGCGGAGTCGGCGGGGACAATGCCGTCACCATTCAGCTTGGTTGCGGAGAAGATCTTGTCCAGGTCAGCAACCTCTTCCAGCGAGATGGCGTCAGCGGTGGTTTTGCCCAGGTTGGCGAGGATGCGCTTGGCCCCCGCCAGAAGGCCCTTGCCTTCCGGGGTGGCGTCGTTGATCGAGGCGAGGGGAACCAGGGCCGTGCCCTCGAAAAGGTCGTCAAGATTGCGGAAAACGGCCTGGGCCCAGGCCACAGCCGCCAGGATCTCGGGGACGCGGATGCGGCCGTCCTTGTCAAGATCAAGCAGGTCCAGGGTCCGGTTGGGGAACTCCAGGCCTCGGGTTGGGCAGGCGAGGGCCACCCAGAGTTTCTGGTCCAGCTCCGCGAGGTGCGCGATATCGGCACCCTGGTCGAGGACGACCTGGTCCACTTCTCCAGCGCGGAAAAAAGTCCATTTGTGTGTTTGACTCATGGTTTTCTCCTTGGGTGGATTCGAGCAAGAGTAAATTTACGGAATCAATCCAAAATCGCCACCGCGATCGGTTCCTGGCAAAATGTTGATTAATCCTTGGTGCTGCCGATCAGCCGGTAGATTGTCGCGCCCAGGATCCCGCCGACGATTGGAGCCACCCAGAAAAGCCATAGCTGCGCCGTCGCCCACCCCCCTACATATAAAGCCACACCCGTGCTCCGGGCGGGGTTTACCGAGGTATTGGTTACCGGAATACTGATCAGGTGAATCAACGTCAGGCCCAGTCCAATGGCGATCGGCGCCAGACCCTGCGGCGCCCTTTTATCGGTCGATCCAAGAATAATGATCAGGAACATCATGGTCATAACCACCTCGGTCACCAGGGCCGCGAGCAGGGAGTAGCCGCCCGGAGAATGGGCGCCGTACCCATTGGAAGCGAAACTGGCGGCCAAATCAAACCCGGCCTTGCCGCTGGCAATGAGATAGAGAACGCCACCCGCGATCACCGCTCCCAGGACCTGCGCGATGATATAAGCGGGAAGCTCTTTCGCGGGAAAACGGCCCCCCGCCCAGAGCCCGACCGAAACCGCCGGGTTGAGGTGGCAGCCTGATATGTGCCCGATTGCAAAGGCCATCGTCATAACCGTCAGGCCGAAGGCCAGGGCTACACCCAGGAAACCGATCCCCAGGCCGGGAAACGCCGCAGCCAGGACAGCGCTGCCACAGCCGCCCAGAACCAGCCAGAAGGTTCCGAAAAACTCCGCGCCATACTTTTTCATGATGTTTTCCTTTCAGCCGTTGGGGCTAATACAGAATATGGATATTTTTCGCCGTGTCTGATTATAGTATTACTGGTTATTACCCGAGTCAATTTTCCCACATAAAAATCGGCCGGGTTAAAACTTAAACCCGTTCACTGATCCTTTAATCTAATCCTGTCCCGTTCCCAGATACCTGACCGGTGCATCTAAGCCGCTGTGGTCTAGGATCTCAGCGATCGTCAGAATCGGGATTATAAAATTCTGACCGGGTTTTTGGCTTGACGAAAAGGGAGAAGGAAGTCAGGCGGCACCCTCCTCCTACGTTAAAACTTCGGAGGATAAACGCCACCCTCCTTCGCCAATCCTCCTACGCTAAAGCTACGGAGGACAGGGGCTACGGATGGCAGGCCCCCCTTCATCGGAAGATTCTATACCCCCTGTTTTCCCCCTCCCTTGGCGTGTCCCGTTAAAGGCGGGAAGGGGAGGGGGATGGGGGAGGGTGACAAAAAAGTTGATAATCCGGGACTTTAAGCTCCGGTTTGACCGATGAGGGGAGGACGGAATTCTGGGCTATACTGAAGGGGAAGAGAAAGTCGAGGCCCTGATCATAGGCCTTTTTTTGATACAATAATTTTACCATTGCCGCTGAAACGAGGGAAACAGTTGCACCATTAAAGTATGCCGGGTTTGAGTAAACCCGATTGCTTTCAGAAAAACAGAAAACAAAAGAAAAACGCAAATGTTGGAAAAAGTATATATCACCCTGGCCAAGGTGCTGATCGCTTTGATCATCCCTCTAGCGGTTTTTTTTGCCACTCCACCCGCAAGGGCCGAGCGGCCCATTCTCAACCCTGAAATCGGAAACTACCCCGATGGCTCGACCTCATCCAGTTCGGAAAAGGAGAAAAGAAAAAATTTCGAAGTGATAGTGGAAGGACAGCGGGCTTCCCCGGCTTGGAGCCAGGGGCACCATTTCGCGAACGCGAGCTTCTGGCGCCTCGATCCCGGGAACCGTGAGGTTTTGCTCTGGTACAACGCCACTCACAGGGATCCCGAAGGTTGGGAAAACCAGGAGCTGGAGCTGGAACTGGAAGAGGGGATTACTTCCTTCCTGCAGCTGGATGTGCTGGTCAGCGCGGCGCGCGAGCGAGGGAGAGGGTCCTGGCGCGAGAAAGGGATGGGCCTCGAAGCACGGATCGCCCCGCAAAAAAATTACGGCGCCTGGCCGCTGAACCCCGTTCTCTACCTTGAATACACGATGTTGAAAGACGCGCCCAGCCGCATGGAAACAACGCTCCTCCTGGGGGGAAAGATCCTGGAGGGGTGGTACGGAGTCATGAACGGCTTCATGGAACTCGAACCGGGCGAGGGGGAATTGCCGGAATACGGATTCTCCGCGGCCACCTCGCTAGAAGTAAAATCGCTTCCCGGTTTGAGCGGCGGTGTGGAATCCAGACTGGAATTCGAGGAGGAAATTGAACTTCAAAATGGGGGGGAGGAACGGGAACACGAAGGTGAACTTATGCTTGGTCCCTCCCTTTCCTATTCCGTCCCGCGCACGGATTTGCGGTTCACAGCTTGTGTGCTTTTCTCGGCCTGGGGCGAATCCTTCTCGATCGAACCGGTCCTGGTGGGTTCCTATGATTTTTGATTCTTCAGCTGCGCTTAATCCAAACCCGAGATCAAAGAGTTTGCTGTGGACATGGACTTGATGGGGGCACAGGTTAAGGAAAACCCGAAAAGTTTCGAAATCACGGGGAGGAAGAAGTGAAAGAAATCAAGATTGGCAAAGATCTGGTCGCTTTTTGCGGACTTTATTGCGCCGCCTGCGGGTCCTACCGCAAGGGGCGCTGTCCGGGGTGCCATAAGAATGCAAAGGCGAAGTGGTGTAAAGTTCGATCGTGCTGCCTCGAGAATTCCTTCATCACCTGTGCCGACTGCAAGGAGAGCGCGGATCCCAACCAGTGCCGTAAGTTCAACAACATCTTCTCGAAAGCGATGGCCTTTATCTTCAAATCTGATCGCCGGGCCGGCGTGCTCAAGATCCGGGAGTTGGGACTCGAAGGGTTCGCCAGGCACATGGCGGAACAGAAGAGGCACTCAATGCCGCGCCGAGGAACCTGATGGTTTCTCTTTTTATTTGATTAAATCGGGGAAAAATTCAGGCGGCACCCACCTACGCCAAGGCTACGTCGGACGAGCCGGGGGACATGGGCTTCGGCGGGCAGGCCCCGCCACGTTTAGACTTGTCTCTTTGAAAAGAAATACTTCAACCCAAGTTTTTCCGAAGACGAGTCGAGTTTCTGGTCTAGGGTCCAGACCGGAACTCCGCTCAAGGACGCTGAAGCTAATAAATGCATATCCACGTACCCAAGC
>Ga0315297_10001786_pt1 | contig 13453 bp, 9 predicted proteins | sample YL17G15_0_MG_FD_203628 | JGI IMG/M metagenome (GOLD analysis project Ga0315297, IMG submission 203628) | Sediment microbial communities from Yellowstone Lake, YNP, Wyoming, USA - YL17G15_0 | ecosystem: Environmental > Aquatic > Freshwater > Lake > Sediment | place: USA: Wyoming | collected... | reverse complement strand
GCGGTCCGGCGCGTCCTCCGTCTCCGAGCGGACGCCGCCCTGCACGACGACGCCCCGCGCCTCGAGGAGCCGCCGCAGCAGCCCCGCCGCGAAGACGGCGGGCTCCGGAACGGAGATGCTGGTGCGCCAGGGTCCCCGCGCCGGTGCGATGATGCCGCTCAGCTCGAGGACGCCGCGCGTCGGGCCGCGGTTCACGTCGATGCGGGTGCGGCTCCGCGGCGCGCCGGTGACCACCACGCTCACCACGGTGTAGTAGTCGTTCGGCGGGTCCACGAGGACGCGGGCGGCGTCGCCGGTCCGCTCGCCCGGCGTCACGACGATGACGATGCGGTTCTCCGCCGCGCTGAGCGCCGACGGGGGCGCGGCCCACGACTGGCTGAAGTTGTCCGGCGACCAGCCGGGTCCCGTCAGCTCGGCGCCGAGGAAGCTCGCATCGCCGACGACGTCACCCCGGATGAGGCGGATGCCCGCCGCCACGACGCTGTCGGCGAAGGGCGCGAGGCTCGCGGTGTCGAGGCTGAAGGTGGGGTCGCCCGTGCCGTAGAGGACCAGGTCGCCGAACAGGACGCCGTTGTTCACGCGGCCGTCGGCGAAGAGCACGGTCACGAACCGGAACTCGGTGCCAAGGTAGTGCAGCGCGGCGGCGGTGGTGAAGAGCTTGGCGTTCGACGCGGGGAGGAAACGCCGGTCGGCGCGCCACGAGAAGAGCGTGTCGCCGGTCGTCAGGCTGACGACGAGCGCGCCCCAGGTCGCGAACCGGTATGGGCGCGTGGTGAGCAGCGGCGCGACCCGCGCGGCGAGGGGGCCAGTGGGGCGTTCCTGGGCGCGCGCGGGCGGCACGGCCCAGGCGACGGTCGCCAGGGAGAGCGCCAGAACAGCCGCGAGGGTAGGCGCGCCTCCGCGGGCCCGGTGACAGGCGGCCGCGCGGCGCAGGGGTGTGCGGAGCGCCTGCGGAACGGCGCGCGGACGGTGCGGTGACGGTCGCTGCACGGCGCGCAGGTTAGGCAGTGGACGCCGCGCGGTCAACGGGCGCGCGGCCCGGCCTGCCCGGGTCTGCCGGCGCACTACCCCCTGAAGTAGAGGTACGCGGCGAGGATCAGAACCAGCACGAACGCCGAGGCGATGACGTCCCAGCGGGTCCAGCTGCTCCGCGATTCGCTGCGGTGCTCGGCCGTGACCGTCCCGAACGTCAAGCCGGCCAGCTTCTCCTCCGCGGGGGGCGCGGTCGCGTAGCTGACGGCGATCATAACGGCGACCGATACCACGAAGATGAAGAGGCTGTAGTACTGGAAGTAGATGTTGTTCACGATCCAGAGGAACGAGCCCGCCGCGTAGCCGCTCTCGAACCCCGTCAGGTGGAGGCTCACAGGAGTGTCCACCGCCAGCCGGAACATCCCCAGCGCGAATCCCACGAGCAGCGCCGCCAGGCACCCCTTGGAGTTGAGGCGCTTGTTGAAGATGCCGAAGAAGAAGACGGTGAAGATCGGCGGCGCGAGGTAGCCCTGCACGCCCTGCAGGTACTCGTAGAGCCCGCGCGCGCCCTGGACCACGGGGATCCACAGCAGCGCGATCAGCACCATCACCCCCGTGGCCACCCTTCCGATCCAGACCAGCTGGTGCTGCGACGCGCCGGGCCGGAGCTTCTGGTACAAGTCCATGGTGAACAGCGTGGACGAGGCGTTGAAGGCGCCAGCGAGCGAGCTCATCAACGCGGCGAGCAGTCCCGCCACGACGAGGCCGCGGATGCCGACCGGCAACACGGCCTTGACCATCAGGGGGAACGCGGCCTGCGACATCGCCGGTATGGCCCGACCGCTCGCGTCCACCATCTGAGCCATTTCGGGGAGCTGGCCGCTCTTCGCCAGCGCGAGCGCGATCATGCCCGGGATGATGAAGATGAAGACTGGGAGCAGCTTGAGGTACGACGCGAAGATCGTCCCGCGCCGCGCCGTGCGCTCGTTGGGCGCGCCCAGCGCCCGCTGGACGATGTACTGGTCGGTGCACCAGTACCACAGGCCGATGATCGGCGCGCAGAAGAGCATCCCGAGCCAGGGGTAGTTCCCGTTGAAGTACCAGGCGATGCGCCCCGCCTCCCTCACCGGCGCCCACGTTCCTTCCATCCCCGCGGGGATCAGCGGCTTCCAGAGGTTGAAGAGATCGGGGTCGAGCGCGGCGCGGAACTCGCTCCACCCGCCGAGCTTGGCCAGTCCGAAGATCGTCAGGAGCGCCGATCCCAGGACGAGGATCAGCGTCTGCACCGCCTCGGTGTAGGCCACGGCCCGCATCCCGCCGACAACCGTGTAGAGCCCGGTGAGGAGCACGACCGCCACCGAGCCGACCCAGAAGCTGTTGAGCGTGACGCCGCCGAGGTGCAGCTGCACTTCGGGCATAAGCGTGGCGAACACGAGGCCGCCGGCGAAGATGCCGACCGCGAACTTCGTGAGCACGTAGGCGACGAGCGAGATGAGGGAGAGTACCCAGCGCGCCGTCGGCGAGAAACGCCGCTCGAGGAACTCCGGCATCGTGTACACGAGCGACCGCGAGTAGAACGGCACAAAGACCCAGCCGAGCACGAGCAGGCACCAGGCGTGCAGCTCGTAGTGGGCCATCGCCACGCCGCTCGTCGCCCCGGAGCCGGCGAGGCCGACAAGGTGCTCCGAGCCGATGTTGGAGGCGAAGATCGAGGCGCCGACGATGAACCAGCCCAGGTTCCGGCTGGCCAGGAAGTAGTCGTCCGCCGTGTCGCGGCTCTTCCGGAACACCCACGTAGCGAGACCGGCAAGCCCGAGGAAGTAGGCCAGGATGATGAGCCAGTCCAGCGTCGCCATGCGTCCCTCCGCAGGAGAACGACACGCCCGACAGAGAGGTTATGCCTCCGTGGTGCCGCGTCAATCCGCGTCCGCTTGCGAGGCCCCCTCCGCAGGCGCACTTTTGCCCCACTGTCAAGAGGAGCCGCCGCCATGCCCCGCTTCACCCCGGACCAGGTCCGCTTCGCCCTTTCCAAGACCGGCGTGATGGGCCGCGCCGAGGCTGTCGAGTTCCTGAAGGCGCTGGACATCAAGATGAGCGTCGGCCACTGGTCGGCGGGGGACTTCTGCGACCGGTTCGCACCGCCCGGCTACCACTCGAACGACCCCACGTTCCGGAGCGACTTCGAGGGCCAGTGCCGCCGGACGAAGGCCGCCGGGATCGACGCCATCGAGATCCACCAGCACGTCTTCGAGAAGACGCTCAATGGGGACATCGACTGGCCGGCGATCGAGCGGGCGCAGAGCGGTTACCTCACCGAGCTAGGGATGACGGTGACGGCCTGCAACATCAACACGTGGACCAATCCCAAGTTCCAGCTCGGTGGTCCCTGCAACCCGAAGCCTGAGGTGCGCCGCGCGGCGCTCGACGAGGTGCTGAAAGCGGTCGAGATCTGCAAGGCGATGAAGATCCCGGTCCTCAGCGTGTGGCCGGGGTCGGACGGCGCCGACTACCACTTCCAGATCGACTACAAGCAGTCGCTCGAGTGGTTCACCGAGGCGCTGGTCGCCGTGAACCGGAAGTGCCTCAAGGCCGGGATCAAGCTCGCGGTGGAGCCGAAGCCGTACGAGCCGCGCGAGCTCTACATGATCATCCCGACCGCTGCGTCAGCGATTCTCGTCGCCCAGCGCGTGAACCAGGCCACGGGCGGCGCCAACTGCGGTCTCACGGTGGACTACGGTCACCAGAAGATGGAGGGAACCACCGCCTCCACGGCGTGCGATCTGGCCGCATACGCGGGCGTCCCGATCCACAAGTTCGACATCAACGACGCGCGCCAGGGGCGGAACGACCAGGACCTCATGTTCGGGACGATCTCGATCCCGGAGGGGGTGGAATACCTGTTCACGACCTTCGTGCGCGACTACCGCGGGTACTACAGCCAGGACCAGTTCACCTATCGCGACGACCCCGCGCGGGCGATGGAGCGGAGCATGGTGAACTTCGCCAACCTCGCGCTGAAGGCGGTGCGGGTGTACGCGAAGCAGGACGAGCTGGCCGTGGCGCGCGCGGCGGGCACGGGCCCCGACGTGCTCGACATCGTGAGCCCCATCCTCCTGGGCTAGGGTGCGCTGATGCCGGCCTTCGTCGTCGGCGTGGACTTCGGCACCAAACCGGCGCGCGCCGACTCCTAGGAGCGGGCGCTCGGGAACGGGATCATCGGCAGCCAGCCGACAGCTGGCCCAGCCGCGCCTGCTCGGCGGGCGCGAGCGCGAGGTCCAGGGCGCGCACGTTCTCCTCGGCCTGCGCGACGCTCGTGGCGCCCGGGATGGCGACGACCGTCTCGCCGTGCGCGTTGACGAGCCAGCTCAGGGCGACCTGCGAGGGCGTGGCGCCGTGCGCCGCCGCGATCTCCTCGAGCGCGCGCACCAGCGGCCGGCTGCGCTCCAGCCCGCTCCGCCGGAACGCCGGCATCCACTTCCGCGGGCCCGTGCGCGTGTGGATGAGGCCCGGCTCGCGGTGGTACTTCCCCGACAGGATGCCCTGCGCAAGCGGCGAGTACGCGATGATGGTGACGCCCAGTTCCTTGGCGGCATCGAGGACGCCGTTCCGCTCGATGCGGCGGTGGAGGAGGCTGTAGCGCACCTGGTTCGAGACCAGCGGGATGCCTCGTGCGGCGAGGGCCCGGTGCGCAGCGCGCATCCTGGACGCCGAGAAGTTGCTCACGCCGACACTGCGCACCCTCCCCTCGGCCACGAGGTCGGCCATCGCGTCCATCTGCGCGGCCACCGTCGCGAACGCGATCGGGTGGTGCACCTGGTGCAGGTCGATGCCGAAGGGGGCGAGGCGAACGAGCCGCTCGCCGATGGTGGTCCTGAGGCTCCGGGCCGTCCGGAACGCCGGCATCCACTTCGTCGCGATGACCACGTCGCCGGTCTTTCGGTCGGCGGCGACGAGCGCTGCGGCGAGCACGGTCTCCGACCGACCGCCGCCGTACATCTCGGCGGTGTCGAACCAGTTGATGCCGCCGGCGAGGCTCGCGGCGACGATGCGGTTCTCGGTGTCCTGGGGCAGGGCGGGCCAGTAGCTGCCGCCGAGGCCCTGGCCCTCGGAGAACTGCCAGCAGCCGAGGCCGATGGCGGAGATGCGGATCGGCGAGCGGCCCAGCGGCCGGTGGCCGTTCATGTCGTCACGCCCCGCAGTTCGGCTCTATCTCCCGCCGGAAGAAGCGCGTGCGGTCCGCGATGGCGCGGTAAAACTCGTCGTAGTAGCGCAGGGTCCGCTCCACCACACTCGGCTCGAGTCCGGGAACGGCCCGGTACACCGCGGCGATGGAGTCCCGCAGGGCCTCGAACCGCGCCAGCACCGGCTCGAACCGGTCCTGCGGCAGGCAGAGCCCGCGGTAGAGCCGCACCCGCACCGACGAGAGGTGCGTGACCGGATTGGGGCGGGCGTAGCGCGCGTTGATCACTCCGGTCCAGTCGAAGTCGAAGGGCACCCCGTGGAGCCCGTCCGCCATCCGCACCAGCGCGATGTTGTGCAGGAACGCCATCGCCCAGTCGGTGTTGGCGATGAAGAACTGGAAGACGCTCAGCAGCACGGCGTTGGACTGCTGCAGCCTGTTGATACGGATGCCGGCGCTGTCCACGAGAGTGCCGCCCAGCCGTTCGGCGAGACGCTCGGGGTCCTCCGTCACGATCCCGTACCGCGTCACCGGCCGGGCCCCTCCCGCCGAGTCCTCGTAGGTGACGCGGAGCAGCCGCGCCCCGAAGCTCACCGGCGTGAACAGCCGGAAGACGCGGTAGATCGCATACTCCTGCAACAGGTTCTGCTCGTAGTTGTCCTGGTTCTCGCAGTGTGTCACGAGCTTCGGGCGCCGCAGGTCGTCCCACAGCGTGCCACGCACCTCGTTCTGGACGAAGCGCAGGCGGATGGGCGGGAACTCGCAGTTCTTGAGCCGGTAGAGGCCGCGCGTCCGTACGCGGAGGGGGACGGTGACAGCGCTGTCGGGGCCAACGTAGGTGAGCGTGGCCGCGCGCCACTCGGAGTTCACGGTGTCGCGGTCGCGGAGCAGGGTGCGGAGGTCGGTGCGGAGCGTGACCGCGAGGACGGAATCGGACTGGAAGAAGGTCCCCCGCGCCGACTGCGCCGCCGCGTTCCGCGCCGTCCCCGAGGCCGCGAGCGCCGCGGCCAGCAGCCACGTCGCCGGTCCGCCCAGCCGTCCTCGGCGGGCGATCACTTGAGTTCGGCGTCGAACACGCCCGACGCCCCCTCCGCCCGGACGGAGTCGAGGAACGACGTGGGCTTCACGCTCTTCCGCAGCTTCAGCGCGTACTCGAGCAACTCGCCGTCCTCCGCCGTCTCCGAATGCTCGAGGTGCCAGCTCTTGGCGTGCTTCACCAGCGCCGTCTCCACCGCCTCGTGGGAGCGGGTCGAGCCGTCGGTCCGCACCCGGAGCACGGCGTCGTGCCGCGGTCCCTCTTCCTCCCCGGTCTCGGGTTCCGCGTCCTTGCGCCGCCGCCACGCGCGGTCGGCCAGCGCCTCCAGCTGCTCCGGCGCCAGCTGCTCCAGCACCTCGCGGTCGAGGCGGGCCACGAACTGGCTGGTGCGGTTCGCCGTGGCGAGAGCGCGGCGCAGGTGCGCCTGCGCCATCTCCCCTTCGAGCCGGGCCGGCGTCCGCCCGAAGTCGAACTCGAACAACAGCACCGTCACGAGGTTGAAGACGAGCGAGAGCGCGAGGGCCACGGTGAGTTCGACCCCGGCCGCGAGACCGACGCCGGTCACGACGAAGATGTACACCGCGTCCTTGCTGTCCTCGAGGGTGTTGCGGAACCGCACCGCGGCGACGATGCCCGCGAGGCTGAAGGCGAGCGCGAGGCTGAACTTCACGAGGACGACCACGCCGGCCACGACGACGGGGAGCAGGATGAGGGATTGGACCACCGACTGCCTGTAGCCGCGCTTCTGGCGGGTGACCGTGTACAGCCACGCCACAGGCAGCGCCAGGAGCCCCGCGCCGAGCATCGCGAGCGTCGCGATGGCCCACATAGGGGCACCGGGCAGCGGGAGGGTCGCAGCCCCGCGCCCGAACGACGTGCCCTCGAACGCGCCGAGCCCCCTGCCTCCCGTGAGCTCCTCGATGGCGCGGTCCAGCGGCGCGGGCAGGAGCCTGACGGTGATCGCCGCTATGGCGCCGATCGCCACGTAGAGCGTCACGAGCAGCAGGAAGGGATGGCGGGCGGGCAAGGACGTGATCCGGCTTATCAACCGCGGCACGGCGACGACCTCGATCGAGGGGGCTCCTCCAAATATGGGCGCCGCGGTCCGCCGGGGCTACGGTGCGGCGGGGAAGCCGCCGGCGTCGGCGCGCCCGGCCGCGCAGCAAGGCCGGCCAGGCGCACCTTGCGCGGGCCGCCTAAGGCCGCCGCGACGTGGAGCCGATGAACTGCGCCACGTTGTTCTTGAGCGCCACGAGGTCGGGCTCACGCAGGTACATCATGTGGCCCGCCTCGTAGTACTTCATCGTGATGTGGCTCCGCAGCTCCGCCGGCAAGCCGAGGTGGTCCATCGTGTACTCGGTGGCGAAGAACGGCGTCGCCATGTCGTAGTAGCCGTTCTCGACCTCGACCCTGAGGTTCGGGTTGCCGACGAGCGCCTGCGCGAGATCGGTGCCGACGTACGGAGAGCCCATCCGCCCGCCGCCCCCGCCGGCGGGACCACCCGCGGGCGCGCGGTTCCAGTTCCACTGGACACCGCCGCCCAGGCTGTAGCGCTGGTCGCCCCCGAAACGCAGCTCGTCGCGCAGGTACGCGTTGATGGCCGCGGTGTAGGCGCCGGTGATGGCCCGCGACTGCGGGTCCCCCTCGCCCCCCTCCGCGAGGAGGTTCAGCATCGGACCGGTGAAGCGGGAGTCGAGCCGCCCGGTGTTCTGGCCGCGCGTGCGGTTCAACTCGGCCATCCACTGGCGCAGGGAGACTCGCAGGTTGGCGCGCGTGAGGTACTCGTCGCTGAGGCCGGTGTAGGCCACGAGGCGACGGCGCACCGCGGCGGCCTCTTCGACGCCGAGGGCCGACCCCTTGTTCAGGGCGTCGGCGTACTCGTTCACCGCGAAGCGACGCACTTCGTCGAGGAACGCCGCGAGGTCCGCCGGCTGCGGGATGAGACGGTGATAGGCGGCGGTCGCGGCGTACGACGGCAGGTACATCACGTACGAGATGTCGTGCCCCGGCGCGAACGACGTCGTCTCGAAGTCGAGGATCGAGGAGATCAGCACCACGCCGTTGAAGTCCATCCCCTCCCGCGACTGCAGCCGGTTCACCAGCACGGCCGAGCGCGTGGTGCCGTAGCTCTCGCCGATCAGGTACTTGGGCGAGTTCCACCGCCCGTTGCGGCTCACGTACGCGTAGACGAACTGGGCCAGCGACGCAGCGTCCTCGTCGAGGCCCCAGAAGTCCCGTCCGGCGCCGCGTCCGACCGGCCGGCTGAAGCCGGTGCCGATGGGATCGATGAAGACCAGGTCGGCGACGTCGATGAGGCTGCTGGTGTTGTCCACCAGCTGGTAGGGTGCCGGTGGCGTCGAGGACGGGTCGTTCGTGACGACGCGCCGCGGGCCGAAGGCACCCATGTGCAGCCAGGCGGAGGCGGAGCCGGGGCCGCCGTTGTAGACGAAGGCGAGCGGGCGACGGCTCTTGTCGGAGACGTCGGTGCGCGTGTAGGCGGTGTAGTAGAGGCTGCCGATCGGCACGCCGCTGTCGTTCCTGAGGAGCATCGTGGCGGCGGTGGCGCGGTAGGGTATCGTCTGCCCGCCGATCCGGATGGCGTGCTCGGTGACCGACGCCTCCTCGCGCGGCTCGGCGTACGGGCCGGCGGGCGCGGGCCGGGCGGCGCTGTCGGCGGTGCGCGCGGGCTGCTGCGACTGGACGGCGGGCGGACGCTGATCCTCCTGGGACCGCGCGGGCCGCTGGGCCTGCGCCGCGGCGGCGATGGTGAGACAGGCGAGCAGCGTGGTCACGGCGAGCGACGGGCGCATACGTCCTCCTGAGGTATTGCTCTTCGCGAAGTCGTTGGGCCGGCGAGTGGTGCGGCGGAGAACGTCACGGTCGCCGCCGGCGTCGGCACTCGTGCTACAGCCTGCCGCTCGACCGGGCTGCCATCGCGGTTGCTCTAAGAGTCCGGGGGGAGACCAGGGAAAGCAACCGCGCGCGCCCCCGCCCTGCGTCCGTTAGCTTTCCCCCTCTATGACCTCCGCCTCCCCCGCGGGGCGCCCGCGAGGCCTCACCCCCACCGACGCGCTGCTCGCCCTGATGTCCCTCATCTGGGCGGTGAACTTCATCGTCGCCAAGGCGGCGTTCGCGCACTTCTCGCCGCTCGAGTTCAACACCCTGCGGTTCGTCATTGCGACGCCCGTCATCCTGCTCGTGGCCCGCCGGTTCGGCCGCGGGATGCCGGCCCGCGGAGACTGGGGCCGCTTCCTCGCGCTCGGCGTGCTCGGCAACACCATCTACCAGATGGGGTTCATCGAAGGGCTCGCGCACACGCGCGCCGGCAACGCCTCGCTCATCATGGGCGGCGTGCCGATCGTCACCGCGCTGATGAGCCACTGGCACGGGCACGAGCGCCTGAGGGGCCGGGACATCGCGGGACTCATCCTCTCCACCGTGGGGCTCGCGAGCATCGTCCTCGGCAGCGGCAAGGAGATCGGTTTCCGAAACACCGTGGCGGGCGACCTCCTGATTCTCTTCGCGACGGTGTGCTGGGCTTGGTACACCGTCGGGATGAAGCCGCTCGTGGACCGCTACGGCGCCTTCACGAGCACCGCGGGGACGATGGCCATCGGCAGCATCCCGCTCATCCTCATCGGCGCGCCGTCGGTGCTCGCGCACGATCTCCCCGCGGTGCCGGCCGCGGGCTGGGGCGCGGTCGTCTTCTCGGCGCTGTTCGCCCTCGTGGTCGCGTTCATCATCTGGTACGTGGGGGTCGAGAGGTTGGGCTCCACGCGCACCGCCACGTACTCGAACTTCACGCCGGTGCTGACGCTGCTCATCGCCTGGCCGCTCCTGCACGAGACGCCGACGCTCTGGCAGATGATCGGCGCCGGCGGCATCTTCAGCGGCATCTACCTCACGCGCTCGTGAAACTCGTCCTCTTCGACCTCGACGGCACGCTGCTCTGGACGGACGGGGCGGGGCGGCGCGCCATCCACCGCGCGCTGGTCGAGACGCTCGGCACAGCCGGCCCCATCGAGGGCTTCCGCTTCGACGGCCGCACCGACGGCGACATCGTGAAGCGGCTCGCGGAGGGCGCGGGCCTTTCGGCCACTGGGGCCGTCGTGGACCGGGTGCTGGAGCGGTACGTGGCGCTGCTGGAGGACGAACTCGCGCAGCCCACCCAGCGCACGAGCGTCTACCCCGGCGTACTGGATCTGCTCGCCGCGCTGGACGAGCGCGCGGACTGCGTCAGCGGGCTTCTCACCGGCAACGTGCGGCCGGGCGCGCGGCTCAAGCTGGCATCGGGGGGCCTCGACATCGCCCGGTTCCGCATCGGCGCATTCGGCTCCGACAGCGCGCACCGGCCGGACCTGCCGGCCGTCGCGCAGCGCCGGGCGCGCGAGGAACTCGGGCTCGACCTCGCGGGCAGCGACGTCGTCATCGTCGGCGACACGCCGGCCGACGTGACCTGCGGTGACGGAATCGGTGCGCGGGCCATCGGCGTGGCGACGGGGAGTTACAGGGTGGACGCTCTGATGGCCGCCGGCGCGTATGCGGCGTTCGAGGACCTCTCCGACGTCGAAGCGGTGGTCACTGCTGTGTTCGGGGGATGAGGTCGTGACGGGCGCAAGGAGCGGGGGTGCGCCGCGCGAGGAGCGCGCGTGGGCTCCACGCAGTGGAGTACAGCACGCCCGAGCGCGCCGTGCCCCCGCGACGCAGCGCCCGGGATCGACGTGCGCCACCGTCATTGCGACGCATGACCCGCGCTGGGCGCTGGTGCTCGCAGCGGCCATTGCGTGCTCGGCAGCCGCGCCGCTCGCTGCCCAGGAGTTGGTGACGACGCGCATCGCGCTCCGCACGGTCGCTGCGGTGGACTCGGTGCGGCGGCTCGGCATCGACATCGTCGAAGTGCACCGCGAGCGCGACGGCGGCGCGACCGTTGTGGCCGTCGTCTCGGCACGCGACCGGGCCCTCCTCGCCGCGCGCGGCTGGTTCGCCGAGGAAGTTCCGCGCCCGCCGCTCGTCGCGGCGATGGAAGCCCGCCGCGCGGCGCTGGGATCTGCGGCATTCGCGGTGTACCGCGACTTCGACGATCCGGCACGCGGGGTGGCAGCATACCTGCGCGCGTTCGCGGCGAGCCGTGCGAACGTCGTCGTGGACTCCGTGGGCGCATCCGTGGAGGGCCGGCCCATACTCGCCGTGAAGGTGGGGCCGAGCGGCGATGGTTCCACTCGCCCGAACGTCCTCTTCCTCGCCACCTACCACGCCCGCGAGTGGGCCGCGACGGAGATGGCGCTGCGCCTCGTGCGGTTCCTCGCCGACTCGCTGGCCGCGCGCCCCGGCGGCGCGGCGCTGCTCGCGAGCCGGGACGTGTGGATCATCCCCGTCGTGAACCCCGACGGCTACCAGTACACCTTCACGACCACGCGCCTGTGGCGGAAGAACCGCAGCCGCAACCCCGGCGGCAGCTTCGGTGTGGACCTCAACCGCAACCACGCGGGGTTCTTCGCCTTCGATGACGCCGGCTCGAGCCCGGCCCCGTCATCCGAGACGTACCGCGGCCCCGCCGCGGAGTCGGAGCCGGAGGCGCGGGCCGTCGCGGCGTTCCACCGCGCGCACCCGCCCATCGTCGGCGTGTCGTACCACACCTACACCGGCGCGGTGCTCTATCCGTGGGGGCACGCGTTCGGCATCGTCACGGGCGACCAGCCGATCTTCGCGGCGCTCGCGGGCACGGCAGCGCTCCCTGCGGTGCGCGACAGCCTCCCTGCCGACGTGCTCCGCGCCTACACGCCCGGACCCGGGTGGCTTCTCTACCCGACCAACGGAGACTACGACGGCTGGGCCTACCACGAGTTCCGCACCCTCGCCTTCACCACCGAGCTCACCGCTGGCTGCTGCATCGGCGGCGCGTACTACGGATTCGAGTTTCCCGACGACGAGGCGTTGCTGGAGCGGGTCTTCCGCGACAACCTCCCCTTCGCGCTCTCGGCCATCGAGGCGGCGGGCGACCCGGTGCACGCGACCGGCGCGTCCGGCGTGAGCGCGTACGACGCGGCTTTCGAGGCGGTGTGGCCCCGCGTCGTGGTCACGGCGCCGGCCGCGGCGGGCGGCCTCACGCTGGACATAGCCACCGGCGCGGGCGTTCCCCGGAGCGTGCCGCTCGCCGCGGACACCTTGGGCGTGGGTCGCTACCTGCACCGCCTCGTGAGCGCCGACCCCGGGCTCGCGGGTGCGCAGGCGGTCCGCGTGAGCCGCCTGGGACTGGCGGTGGAAGTGCTGGGGCGCGAGGGCGGCGAGTGGGCCGGCTCGCCGTGGGTCGGGATGGAGGTAGTCTTCGACTCGCTCGTGGAGGGGAGCCTCGCGTACTACGGTGATCACACGATGCTGACGTCGCCGGACATCGCGGTGGCGGGCCGGCGCGGCCTCCGCCTCTTCTTCTGGACCCGTCATCAGGGAAGCATCTACGACCAGTCTCTGGCCGGCGTGGTGGAGGCGTCCACCGACCGGGGCGCGACGTGGACGGAGGTGTGGCGCATCGTGGGGGCGGCGACGCAATGGTATCCGGTCGCGGTGCCGCTCACGGTGGCGGAGGGCGCGTCCACCGTCCGCGTGCGGTTCGTCGCCGAGGGGATGCCGTGGTACCTCGACGCCCTGGCGGTGGGCGCGGCGGACACGCGGCTGTTCGATGCCTCCGCGGCATCGCAGGGCAACCCGCTCGGCGTCTCCGCCAACCCCGTGCGCGTCGCGCCCATCGTGTTCACCTGGCCCGTGGGGCAGGGCGCCGCGCGGGTGCAGGTGTTCTCGTTCTACGGCACGCTCGTCGCCGACGAGCCGCTGCCGGCCGATCCCGGCCTCTATCGCTGGGACCTGACGACGCGCGCCGGGGAGCCGGTCGCCAACGGCGCGTACATCGTGGTGGTGACGCGCGGCGACGGCGTGCGCTACCGGCGGCGCTTCTTCGTCCTCCGCAGCGGGAGCTGAGCGTGGGCGTCATCGGGGTGGGCATCGACATCGTGCCGATCGGGAGGGTGGAGCAGCTCCTGGTCCGCCACGGCGACCGCGCCATGCGGCGGATCTTCACGGCGGGCGAGAGAGCGCTGGCTCACACCCAGGCGGCCCCCGCGCTCCATCTCGCCGCGCGCATCGCCGCGAAGGAGGCGGCCTACAAGGCGCTCAGCGGCGACGAGACGGCGCGCGGCATCGGCTGGCAGGACATCGAGGTCGAGAAGCTCGCCGACGGGCGTCCCATCCTCCGCTTCCACGGCAAGGCGGCC
>Ga0315297_10001785_pt1 | contig 13458 bp, 6 predicted proteins | sample YL17G15_0_MG_FD_203628 | JGI IMG/M metagenome (GOLD analysis project Ga0315297, IMG submission 203628) | Sediment microbial communities from Yellowstone Lake, YNP, Wyoming, USA - YL17G15_0 | ecosystem: Environmental > Aquatic > Freshwater > Lake > Sediment | place: USA: Wyoming | collected... | reverse complement strand
TCCGCTGTGGCCGACGCCCCGAGCAGCGCCTGGGCTGAGCCCGAGTGCGCATCGATCCCGCTCAGACGAATGACGGGGTACACGAGGATCATGAAGTCGGGGCGCCCGCTGGTCGCATCGATCGGCGAAGCTGTCCGGCCGTCGGGATCGTCAAACAGCGTGCCCGCCGACGCCGCGACGTGACCTCCCGCCGAAAAGCCCAGCACGCCAATGCGATCCGGCGCGACTCCCCACTCAGGCGCGCGGAAACGCACCAGCCGCACGGCCCTCAGCACATCCCTGAGCGGCGCCGGATGTCCGTACTCCTTCAGCCGGTAGCGGAGGACGAACGCCGACACCCCAATACTGTTCAGCCACTCCGCCGTCGCGCGCCCCTCTTTCTCGATCGCCAGACGGCTATAGCCGCCGCCGGGACAGACGATGATGGCCGTGCGGGTGGCGGTGGCAGCCGGCGCACGGAACACGGTGAGCGTCGGCTCGTGCACATTGCTGATCCGGCCGTCCACGAACGACTCCGGCCCGCCGTTCGTGATCTGCCCGGGCACGCCCTCGGGCCAGAGCGGAACGACGTCGCCGCGAGAACCAGGTTGGGGCCACTGGCCCTGGATCGCGCGCGCTTCCAGAAGGACGTCGAGGTCGAGGGATGACGTCGCGCCTGCTGAGCCGAGCCAACCGAGCCCGCCGCCAGCCAGCACGAAAGCGATGACCACTCGAATCAGGGTTCGCATAGCGAGCAGCGTAGCGCATTTCGCGGCGCACGAGAGCCACTTCGATGGTATACCGCCATTGACCTCGCCGTGGCGCGACACGGCCCCCGTGTGTCACACTAGGACCGGTTTCACAACCCGTGCTCGCGGCCACGTGACACGCCGCAATCGAAGGTTGTGAAACCGTCTCCAGAAACATCGTCGTTCCAGTGAGAAGCGGCCCCGGTGCGACTCGTGACTGCAGGCCGCCTTCGGCATTGCGCCCCCACTGTCTGCGTTCGCCTACCCGGGGGCGGCGCCCATCTCAAAGGACCCTGTTGTGCCATTCAGCAGCTTGAAGCTCGACGCCAGTTTGCTCAAGGCGATCAAGGAACTCGGCTACACGCGCCCGACGCCGGTGCAGGCGGAGGCGATTCCGCCCGCGCTCGAGGGCAAGGACGTGCTGGCCTGCGCGATGACCGGCAGCGGCAAGACCGCGGCGTTCCTGCTGCCGATCATCAACGCCCTCATCGCCAAGCCGCGCAAGACCACGCGGGCGCTGGTGCTCACGCCCACGCGCGAGTTGGCGATCCAGATTCTCGAGGCCCTCAACGACCTGGCCGTCCACACACCGGTGACGGGCGCGGTGATCATCGGCGGCCTCGGCATGGGGCCGCAGGAGCATGCGTTCCGCAGCGGGGCCGACGTGCTCATCGCCACCCCTGGCCGCCTGCTCGATCACGCCCGGAACACGTACGCCAAGCTCGCCGGTCTCGAGTACCTGGTGATCGATGAAGCGGATCGGATGCTCGACATGGGGTTCCTGCCTGACATCCGCCGCATCCTGCGCCATCTGCCCGCCCGCCGCCAGACGCTGTTCTTCAGCGCGACGATGCCGGCGCCGATCATGGGGCTCGCGCACGAACTGCTCCACTCGCCTGCCACGATTCAACTCGAGCGAAAGCAGGCGCCCGCCATCGGCATCACGCACGCGGTGTACCCCGTGCAGCAGCACCTGAAGTCGGCACTCCTGGTCGCGTTGCTCCAGCGCGGCGACATTCAGGACGCGCTCGTCTTCACGCGCACCAAGCACAGGGCCAACCGTCTCGCGGCGTACCTGGTCCAGCACGGCGTCTCGGCGGAGCGGATTCACGGAAACCGGTCGCAGGGGCAGCGGACCGCGGCGCTGGCCGGGTTCAAGGCCGGCAAGCACCGTGTGCTGGTGGCCACCGACATTGCGGCGCGCGGGATCGACGTCCAGGAACTCGGGCACGTGGTGAACTTCGATGTGCCCAAGGTGCCCGACGAATATATCCATCGCGTCGGCCGGACGGGGCGGGCCGAGGCGGTCGGCGATGCGTTCACGTTCGTTTCGCGCGAAGACGAGACCGACCTGCGGCGGATCGAACAGGCGATCGGCAAGCGCCTGCCACGCGTGACGGTCCCCGACTTCGACTACAACGCGGTGGCCAAGGAGCGGCTCGAGATTCCGCTGGCCGAGCGCCTCGCCGCGATGCGAGCCGCCAGGAGACCGCGCGGACACTCGCCCGCCCGCACGAATGCCCGCCCGGGCCAGAGTGCCGGCCAGCACGCGAGGCCAGGAGGGCCGCGGCCGGGGCATGCGGGACCTGGCGGATCGAGGCCTGGGCCATCGGGGCCCGGCGGACCGAGGCCAGGACCGTCAGGGCATGGTGGTCCGCGGCCGCGACCGTCGGGGCCCGGCGGGCCGTCGCGCCATCCGCGTGGGCAGGGGCGCCAGCGGTAGAGTGGTGACTGCGCGCGAGGGGCGCAGGAATGCACGCCCCGTGAGTCCTTCGATTCATGAATTCGGCAACGAGTTCATGCACTCGGGGCTCGGCGCCGAGGGAGCATCTTCATCCAATCGCCCCGCAAGTACGCACGACTGCAACTGCGAGTCGAAGCATTGAGGAGTTGGTGATGCAGCCGGGCCTCTCCGGTTCCCAGACCGCTGACGACCGCACGCGCGCCGGCCGTGTTCGCGACGTGGCCGAGGCGCGTTCCGAATACACCAGCGCGCGGACGATCGGGTCAAACATCGAGCACCGCCTGGCTGGCACCGTGATGCCCCGTCATCCGGGCTACGCTCCGCCGGAAATCGACTACGTGCTCGACGATGGCACTGAACTGACGATATCGGTCCGCGACAGCGACGTCCGCTTTCTCGATCGGGTCCCGAAACACACCGCGCTCGAACACGTCGACCTCATTCATCGCGCCCGGCTCACAGACCCCGATGCCGCCGCTGAACTCGACGCGCGCACGGCGGCGACGGGACAGGCGATCACCGCGCGGTTCGCGGGACCGACGCTGACCGACAACGAGTACGTGATCCCGTACACGTCGGCAGGCCAGTTCACGGAAGACCAGATCAGTCAGAAGGGCGCGATCCTGCTCCGCCTGTCCCAACGAGGCTTCGCGACGGCCGATTTCACGCTCTTGTCAGCCGGTGCCGCTCAGTTGTCCGGCACGCAGTTCGAGGCGTCGGTCGGCGATGCGATTCGCGACCTCGAGGTGCTCAGCGGCCGTCAACTGGGCAATCCCGACAATCCGCTCCTCATCGCGGTGCGGTCCGCCATGCCCGCCTACATCCCGGGCTTCATGCCCACGTACCTCAACGTCGGGTTGACCCCTGCCATCCTGCCCGGACTGCCCTCCAGGTACGGCCCTGACGGCGCCGCGCGCATCCGGCTGAACAGCCGGAAGACGCTGATGGAAGCCCTCGATCCGGAGGCGTATGCGCGTATCGACGCCGGCATCCGTCCCGATCTGACCCGGGCCGACACCGAAGCCCAGTCGGCCATGCTCGAGGAACTGATTGCCGATCGGGCCCCTGATCTGTTGACCGATGCGGTCGGGCAAGTCCGGTTCTTCCTGGACAAAGCGTATCGCTTCTACACGGATCACCTCGACGTCTTGCGCAACTTCATGGTGCGGGAGACGCACTACCCCGCCGTCATCGTCCAGCGAATGGTGTGCTCGGCCATCGACGACCGCTCCTACGCGGGCATCCTCTACAGCCGGCATCCGCGGCTGGGGACGGGGGTGTTTCTCCAGTATGCCAGAGCGGTGTTCGGCGAAGAGCTGATGACAGGCCGGCTCGTGCCGCAGGAGCGACACTTCGCGGAACGCCACCAGACGCGGCAGGAATTCCCGGCCGTGTACCACTTCTGGCCCCGGCTGTTCCAGCTTGAAGCGATCTTCGGCGGGCCGGTCATGGTCGAGTTCACCGGCGTGCACGGCACGTTCACGATTCTCCAGGTGAACGCGGCGGAGTTGTCGGGCTCGGGCATGCTGACCGCCGTGATGGACATGCACCGATCCGGGCGGATACCGGCCGAACGCGTCCGCGAACTGATCAAGCCGTATCACGTCCGGCAGATCGAATCTGACGCCATCGACCCGCGATCGATTCACACCCTCGAGCCATTCGGCCGCGGCGTGGCGGTGCTCCCCCGCTCGGCCGTGACGGGGCGGCTGGTCTTTTCGGTTGACGAGGCAGCGGCGGCACCCCAGGGCGGCGAGCAGGCGGCCGTCATCCTGGCCAAGGGACGGTTCGCGCCACAGGATGCCATCGACATGCAGAAGGCAGACGGAATCTGCAGCTTGAGCCCGGCGGCGATCCATGTCGTGACCACGGCGCAGAACCTGGGCATCCCGGCCCTGCTCAACCTGGAGCAAGACGGCGTCAGAATCGACGCCGCCCGACGCTGCCTCGTCAACGCTCGCGGCCGGGAGATCCGGGAAGGCGACTGGGTCACGATCTCGAGCCGCAACAGGACGTTGTATGCCGGCCGGGCGGTGTTCGCCCCGGCGAGGCTGTTGAGATTGATGGCCGGCGAGCCGGTCGAGCTGACGGCGGCCGAGCGGCCCCGCTTCGAGCAGCTGGCGACCTGCTATCGGGAGTATCGGCGCATCCTGGAAAACGTCGACGCCTCAGGCTTCGAGAGCCTCCAGGATCTGGGACACGCGATCCGTTATGGCGAACTGCGCGACCATGCTGCTCGCGCGAGGCAGTTCGTCAACGAGTGCTTCGATCAGCGCCCGGAAGGGCTGGTCCAGCGGCTCCTGGAGACCACGCTTGGCACGCATCTCATCAACCTGACCGCCTTCGAGTTGCTCACCGACGATCGGAAGGTCCGCCTGTTCCAGATGGCCGCGGAGGTCTGCCGGCAGCGGGCGCTCTCGGGCTACCGCGCCGGAGCGTTCGTGATCGGGAGCTTTGTCGACCCGCGGTTTCCGATCGCCTTCTGGGAACGCTTCCATCCGCCCGAGGTCGCGTACCTGATCAGCGAATGGACTCTCCATCAGAAGTACCTGGGCGTGCTCGATGTGATTGGCGAAAAGAAAGTCAGCAGGGCGAAGGACCTGATCCTGGCGGGCGGCCTGAATGCGGTCCCCGCGCTTGCCGCCGCGATGGCCTTCATACATCTGAAGCTGAGCCGGGTCGAGCTGGAGGAAGTCCGGCGAGCCGTGCCGGACGGCAGCGATCCTCAGACGGCGGAGATCCTCGATCTGCTCCTCCGTCCCTTCAGCGCGTTCTTCGATTTCCGCGATCGGTATAGCGTGTCTGGGCTCGTCCGGATATGCGAAGCCGAGGGGATACCTGTCCCGGGTCCCGACGATCGCTGACGACGGCATTCCCGCGCGGTTGCCGCGCGAGGGGCACGGGCGGGCACCATCCGCCGGCTCACACCAACTCCTGGGACAGTCGCGCTTCGGCCTCGCTCAGATCGAGGTGGTGGCGCAGGCGCATGGTGGCCACGCCGACTGGTGCCGGATAGACCTGCCCTGCCCGTCGGCGAGGCTCGACGTAGTCGATGACCTCGAACAACGCGCAGCAGGCGTCTTCGTACGACACGCCCGTCAGATCACGAATGTACCGGGTCGATCGATCGATCAGCTTGAGGTTGCTCGGCACGACCCAGATCATCCGATTTCCCAGCACGCGCCCCAGCCGCACCATGGTGCAGGTCGAAAGCGCGTTGAGCAGCATCTTCGCGCCCACGCGCGTCATCGGGTCGAGCAGAAACGCCCCGCCCGGCACGGCCAGGGTGACCAGGACGTCTGCATGTTGACGGGCGGCCGATGCGGCAAGGGTCTCGATGATCGCCGGACGTCCGACACAGACCAGCGCCGTGGTCGCACCACCGGCTCGGGCCGTGGCCAGCGCGGAGGTGAATGCCCCATCGGGCCGATCGGCCAGCGGCAGGTCGGGCTCCGATACGACGGCGATGACACCATCGAGGTTCCGCGCAGGGCGGCAGGCCCGACCATCCAGGCCAATGCGGAACCGCATCAACTCGGCACGCCTGATGGCGCTCAATACCTGACTCTGCCTGGCCGCGGCGTCCTCATCGAGCAGCGCGCGCAGATCCTCGGTTGTCCACTCGATGGTCTGCGTCCCGCGCCGCAGCACACTGCGCCACGCTGCCTCGGTGGTCGCCTCGGGCACAAACAGGAACGCCCACGACTCGGCGGCCTCGGCGTCGTCCCACTTGCGGAATGACGGCGTGCAGAAGGTCGGGCTCCGCTCAGTGGTATCGGTGAGCACATCGACCGCGAGCGCGTCGGCGAAGTACGACGTTCGCCGGCCGGCGCGGTAGATGGCTTCCTCCATCTCCACGAGGCGCGCGAGCGACGAGCACGTGCGATCGCTGGCCAGTTCCGCGTGAAGCGCGGACAGGGCGCTCCGCATGTCGGCGGGCACCTCGGCGGCCGGCCCCACCCGCTCGTCGAGCGCCCCGGCGTCGGAGACGATGGCCCGCAACGTCATCTCAAGCACCGTGAGCATCGCGAGCAACTCGATGCTCGTGGCCTGCATCCGCGTAGACCCGGTGACGGCCATCGGCCCGGTCGTCAGATTGACCTTCTCGATGCGAGGCTCGTCGATCACCTCGCGGCTGCGCCGGACGTGCGCACGCAAGACGTCATCGGGGTTGTTGTAGACGAAGAACACGCGGCCGCCGGATTCGAGTCCCTGCCACGCGGTCCCAATCACGAACGACGTTTCGCCGCCTTCGGTGATGGCGAAGACCACGTCGTCTTTCGCGACGCCGAGGTCGGCAATCTGCTTCCGGCCGAATGGCGCAAAGTCCTCAAACCCTTCCACCGACTTGATGAGGGCGTAGTCTCCGCCGGCCATCACGCTGCGCGTGCGGTCCTCCCATGTGTCCGGGTTGGGCCGGGCCAGGCCGCGTGTGCGCCGATCCTGCCAGAAGCGTCGCCAGATCGCATCGAGCTGGATGCTCAGGCGCCCGGTCGCGCCGCAGCCCGTAAAGAACAGGCGCCGGCCAGCACGCAGCGCGTCGGTGGCGGCCTGGGCCATGCGGGCTGGCTGCGCCGATTGCGACCACTCGTCGTACCTGGCGACGACATCGCGATCGACATCGAAGAGCGTCGCGAGCCCGTGAGCCACACTGCTTTTTGCGATCTGACTGAGGTTGGTCGAGCGAGGGTGAGACGACTCGGTCACCAGTTCGCCAAGGCTGAAATCGCCGGCAATCTTCAGGAAGTTCCGGGCGGCGTCGCGGGCGCTTTGCGATGCGTGTGGCATGGCCGAACAGGAAACAGGAACACAGCCGGTTGCGCGTGTAGCGTATCACGCCCGGCGTTGCCGGCTGTTCTTGTCGGCCTTGCCAGCAAGCGCTGTCGTCGTGCTACTGGCGCTGGCTCAGACTCACATTGAGCGAGACGGTCTCACCAGTCTTGATCGCGACGTCCGTGGTGAAAGGCACGAAACCCGGCTTGCGAACATCGACCCGGTGCGGCCCAGCCAGCAGGCTGACGACGAGCCTGTCGAGGCCTTGAGCAGGCTGCCAGAGTTCGCCGTCAATCACGATGTCGGCGTCGAACGGTTGCACGCGGATCGATATCTGGCCCAACGACACCTCGGCCGCAGCCGTCCGCCGCGGCGCCCGACTCTGGGGCGGTTCATCGCGCATCGGCGGCGGTGCACCGGGCTCTGGCGGCGCGTCGCGCAGGCCTTGCAGGTCGTCGGCTGGAACTGGCCGCGGCTGAGAAGGCTCGCCGGGACCGAGCCGTTCGAGTTTCTCCCGAATCTTCAGGCTCGAGTGTGGCGGGAAGTACAGCCGGCGGACGAGGCTTCGGAACCCCTCCTGATACACGGCGATGTCGTGCGCACCCGGTGAGAGATACAGGCGATCGAAGAACCCATCGAAGCGGCTCACGTTGCCGGCCAGGTAGCCATCCACGTACACCTCGGCAGAGGAGGGTTCGACCTGAATCCGCACCTCTGCCGACCCGTCCACCGCGCGGTAGCCGTACGGCGGATAGGGTCCTCGCGGCGGATAGCCGTACGGGGGGTACCACTGTGCATCCCATACCGGGTACCGCGAATCGACAGACAGACCCGGCACGCCGCCGACGGCCACGCCAACCGCGACCTGGGCACTGACGTGCATACCGCTCTGACCGACGCCACGCGGTCGACGCCCCCGGGCCTCGGAGGGCTGGGACGAAACGGCGAGAGCCGCGACGATCAGGATGACGACAATCAGTGGACTCCTGGTTCGCATGAGAAACTCCTTGCCGACGTACTACCCTCGCCCGTGCAACGACGATGCCAACGAGACTGGCGTGAGACTGGGCCAGAATCCTCGGGTCTCGGGGATGCGGAGAGAGCGCGCCGTCCTCTGCAAGTCACACGGGGCGTCCCTCGAAGGCGGCCCGGGCCTGCCCGCGCGGCATCGTCTCATCAGCGGGTTGACGTCTGGATGTGGGACTCAGCGCGTGGCGACCTGGATGGTGGCGGCCGCGCTGAGCTTCCAGTCGCGCTGCCGTTATGCGCCAGCCCGGGCGAACACCTTGTCGAGCCGGGCCTTGGCCAGCGCCGTCAGCGCGGCCGCGACGAGGCAAAGAGCGGCCACCAGGATGAAGAAACGGCTGTGGGACATCTGCTCCCAGTACTGGCCGACGAAGCCCGACAGGTAGCCGCCCGCAGCCGTCGCGACGAACCACGCTCCCATCATCGTCCCGCGATGCCGGGGCGGCGCAACCTTGGTGACCAGCGACAGCCCCATCGGGCTGAGGCAGATCTCGCCCAGCGCGATCACCAGGTAGGCCGACACCAGCCAGCCGGCTGAAACGCGTCCGGTATCGCCGCCCGCCAGTCCCGCGACTGCCATGATCCCGAACGTCGCGGCCGTCAGCAGCATGCCGAGGATGATCTTGCTGACCGTCGATGGCTCGCTGCCGCGCCTCCGGAGCGCGCTCCACAACATGACCAGCAGCGGCGAGAAGAGAATGATGCCGAGTGGATTGACAGACTGGAACGTCTCCGGCGCGATCGACGTGGCGGTGTTGTTTTTCGCCCAGAACGTCAACGTGAGCCCGTTCTGGTAGAACGCCACCCAGAAGGCAATCACGATCACGAAGACGACCAGCAGCGCGACGACGCGCATGAACGCGTCGGAAGTGGGCTCGTTCGCCGCTTCGGCTGCCGCGTCGGTCTTCTGCGCACTCGCCGGCAGGTAGCGCTTGCCGAAGGTGAACACCGCGATGGCGAGGATCATCGCAACGGCCGAGGACATGAAGGCCGCGTTCCACCCATAGTCCTTGCGCAGCCACGCCACCACGAGCGGCGCAATGAAGGCCCCGGTGTTGATGCCCATGTAGAAGATGTTGAAGGCGGCGTCCCGCAGTTGAGGGCGATCGGTGTAGAGGCTGCCGACGATGTTCGAGACGTTCGGCTTGAGCATTCCGGTGCCGCAGGCAATCACCGCGAGCGCCAGGAAGAAGGTCGAGCCGCCCCCCGTCGCCAGAACGAACTGGCCGATGGCCATCAGCACCGCGCCGATGATCACGGCGCGGTAGAAGCCGAGCCAGCGATCCGCGAGAAAGCCCCCGAGAAGAGGCAGGAAGTAGACGGCCCCCATGAACGCGCCCCACACCTGGGCGCTCTTGGCCTTCGGGAACAGGAGGTACTCGTCCATGTAGAGCACCAGGAGCGCAACCAGCGCGTAGAAGCTATACCGCTCCCAGAGTTCGGTGAAGAACAGGACGTACAGTCCCGCCGGGTGTTTGGCCGAAGTCGAGGGCGTGATCGGTTGATTTGTCATAAGGCTCCAGCTGCGGCGCCAACGAGGCGAACGGCATTGTCGCATGATTCGGGTCCGACGCAACCTCCCGGCACGCTTGAGGCCAACTCGTCATCAAATGGAGCAAGGGCTCGTCGCCCAGGCGGGAGCCGGGACTTGGCACGCCATTCCGGCGTTCGCCGGAATGCCGCGTTGAAAGACGGGCTGCGGAATCGTGAAAACACCGGTACGGGTCTCGTGATAGCCCTCCCTGGCGACAGTAAACACTTGGGCCAGCGAGTCGTATATCCTAGGTGGTCGCGAGGGGTGTGGTTTGCCTCGACGACGCCCTTCGGCCACGGCCTGAGTCCGGGATGTCCCCGGCCGAAGGGAACTAACGATTTTCCCGCGGTCATCCTCATATGGCACGTCTTACTCTCGCACGTTCTCCGAAGTTCTTCGCGGCGCTCGGCCTGGTGGCCGTCGTGGCCGTGGTGGTCGGCTGGACTCAGTACAACAAGGCCGCAACCCCACAGGGCGGACGCGGCCCGCGTGAAGCGGTGGCCGTCCGCGCAACCAAGGTCCAGCGGATCGCCGTGCAGCGGCAGGTGGACCTGTCCGGCACGCTGCTCGCGATCGACCAGGCCAAGGTCAGCAGCGAAGCGGCCGGGGTGATTCGGGAGGTCCCGGTTCAGATTGGCTCGGTCGTCGAGGCGGGAAGCCCGCTCGTCGTTCTCGACAAGCGCGAGTACGCGCTCGCGCTCGATCGCGCGGAAAGCGCGCTGCGACAGACCCGGGCGCAGTTGGGCATGACTGGTCCGCTCGGGGAGGGCGACAACCCGCCGCCCGACGACGAGGTCGCGTCGGCGCGCAATGCCTACGCGACCTTCGTGGACGCCAGGGCCAGCGCCGATCGCGCCAAGGTCCTCGCCGGTCGCGGACTTCTCGCCCCGTCGGAATTGCAGGCGACTGACACGAAGCTGAAGGTGGCGGAGGCGGCCTATCAGTCCGCCAGCGACACGGTCCGCGGTCAGAAGGCGTTGCTGCAGGATCGCCGGGCGTCCTACAACCTGGCGGTCAAGAAGGTGAACGACACGGTGGTGCGCGCGCCGTTCTCGGGCATCGTCGCGGACCGGCCGGTGCAGGTCGGCGAGTTCATCGGCGAGCGAACGATCGTGGCGACTATCGTCCGGGTGACCCCGCTAAAGGTGCGCACGGGCGCCCAGGAGAAGCACGCTGGCACCATCCGGCCCGGGCAGGAGGTGCAGTTCCGGGTGGAATCCTACGGCACCACGGTCTTCAGCGGGAAGGTGGCGTACGTGGGTCCGTCGCTCGATCAGACGATGCGGACCTTTACCGTGGAAGCGCTGGTGGACAACAGCGATCAACGATTGAAGCCCGGGTTTTTCGCCAAGGGCGTCATCCTGACCAAGAAGGACGAGGGCGTGCTGGCGGTGCCCGAGACGGCAGTGTCGACGCTGGCAGGTGTCTCGTCGGTCTACGTCATCCGGAGCGGCAAGATCGTCCAGACGCAGGTCACGCTGGGCGTCCGCCAGGGCAATGTCTGGGAGATTGTGGACGGCCTGAAGGGTGACGAAACGATGGCCAACAACCGGCTCAACGAGCTGGCGACGGGCACGAGCGTGCGGATTGGCACTGGCGAAGGGAGTGGCGGCGGGCGCCAGGGCGGCGGCGGCGGGCGCCCGGGTGGCGGCGGCGGGCGCCAGGGCGGCGGTCAGCGTGGCCAGGGCGGCCAGCGGGGAGGCGAGTCATGAAACTCGCGGATGTCAGCGTCAGGCGTCCCGTCTTTGCGGTGATGATGAGCGCGGCGCTCATCGTGCTGGGGTGGTTCTCGTACCGGGAGCTCGGCCTCGACCTGATGCCGAAGACCGACTACCCCACCATATCGGCGAGCGCATCGCTGCCGGGCGCGAGCGCCGAGGAAGTCGAGACGTCGATCACCAAGCCGATCGAGGCGGCGGTCAACACGATCAACGGCATCGACGAGCTGCGGTGCAGCTCCAGCCAGGGGTCGGCACGCTGCTCCATCACATTCGTGCTGGAGCGCGACATCGAGGCGGCCACCCAGGACGTGCGCGACAAGCTGGCGAGCGTACACTTTCCGCGAGACACGGAGCCGGCCACCGTCACCAAGATGGATCCCGATTCCTCGCCGGTCATCTCGATTCTCGTGTACGCCAGGCGGTCGCCGAAGGAACTGACGCAGATCGCGGACACGCAGATCAAGCAGGTGCTGGAGACGGTGCAGGACGTCGGCGAAGTGAGCCTGATGGGCAACCGCCGCCGAGAGATCCGGATACTCCTGAACCCGAGCCGACTCAACGCATACTCGCTCGCGACGGCTCAGGTCGCCAGCGCCGTCAGCCGGCAAAACCTCGAATCACCCGGCGGCAGCTTTACGACCGGGCCGGCCGAAATCTCGATGCGGACGATGGGGCGCCTGCGCGACGTCCGCGACTTCGAGAAGATTGTGCTCGCCTACAAGGACGGATCGGTCGTCACCGTGGGAGACGTGGCCCGGGTGACCGACTCGAACGAGGAAGTCCGCAGCCAGACGCGGCTGTGGGAAGCCTCGATGGGCAAGGACGCCGTAGGCGAGAACGCCATCTCGCTCTTCATCCGCAAGCAGTCTGGCACCAACACGATCGAGGTGGTCGACCGGGTAGTGGCGCGGCTCAAGCGCATTGAAGCGGGGCTGCCGGCTGACATCAGCGTCAAGACCACGCGCGACCAGTCGCGTTACATTCGTAAGTCGTTCGAGGAAATTCAGTTTCACCTGGTGCTCGGCGGGTTGTTTGCGGCCGGGGTGGTGTTTCTCTTCATCCGAAATGTCCGGGTGACCCTGATCGCGGCGCTGGCCATCCCGACCTCGATCATCGGCACGTTCACCGTGATGAAAGCACTGGGCTTCACGCTGAATAACATGACGATGCTCTCGCTGTCGCTGGCGACCGGCATCGTCATCGACGATGCGATCGTGGTGCTGGAGAACATCTTCCGGTACATCGAGGAGAAGGGCGTCTCGCCCAGGGAAGCCGCGATGAAGGCGACTGGCGAGATCGGGCTGGCCGTGATGGCGACCACCCTGTCGCTGGTGGTCATCTTCCTGCCCGTGGCGTTTATGACCGGCCAGGTCGGGCGCTACTTCTACAGCTTCGGGATCTCGTCGGCCGCGGCCATTCTGATTTCGATGTTCGTCTCGTTCACGCTGACGCCGGCGCTGTGCGCGTACTGGCTGCGGGAGGCGGACGCCCGGCAAGGCCACCAGTCGCAGACCAAGCAGCGCGGGTTGTACGCGTGGATCGACAGGAAGTACGGCGTCATGCTGGAGTGGTCGATTGCACACCGGGGCATCATGCTGACGATCGCGGGTGTGGTGGTGGCGTCGGCCGCCCTGATTTACCCGTACGTCGGCCAGGAACTGGTGCCCGACGACGACCAGAGCGAGTTCAGCGCGAACCTGCGGCTGCCGCGAGGAACGAGCTTCGACCGGACGCTCGAGTACGCGACGCCAATCGAGGGTGAGCTGCGGACCAGGCTCGGGGACAACCTGGACGCGATGATGGTGTCGATCCAGAACGGCAGTGCGAACTACTCGATCCAGCTCACCCAGATCGGCGAGCGCACGCAGTCGCAGCAGCAGTTGATGCAGGTCGCCCGCAGCGTCCTGGGCAAGTACCGGAACGCCCGGACCA
>Ga0315297_10001783_pt1 | contig 13471 bp, 13 predicted proteins | sample YL17G15_0_MG_FD_203628 | JGI IMG/M metagenome (GOLD analysis project Ga0315297, IMG submission 203628) | Sediment microbial communities from Yellowstone Lake, YNP, Wyoming, USA - YL17G15_0 | ecosystem: Environmental > Aquatic > Freshwater > Lake > Sediment | place: USA: Wyoming | collected... | reverse complement strand
TACTCCGAGTACGGCGGCGCGCTGCTGCTTGGTGTCGCTGGCGTGTGCATCGTGGGCCACGGCCGGTCGTCGGAGAAGGCCGTGCGCAATGCGATTGTCATGGCGCATCGGTTCGCGACCGACGGCCTGGTGCGGCGCATCCAGCAGGAATTGTCGTTGCTGCAGGGGACGGCATCGTGATCGCATTCTTGTTTCCGGGACAGGGGTCGCAGAAAGTCGGCATGGGACGCGCCTTTGCCGACGTCTTCCCCGTGTACCGGGACGCGATGGCGGAGGCCGATGCAGCGCTTGGTGAAGACCTGAGCGGGCTGTGCTACAACGGCCCCGAGGACCGGCTGGTGCTCACCGAGAATACGCAGCCCGCCATCCTGGCGGTGAGCGTGGCGCTGAGCCGCCTGCTCGTGTCGAAAGGCGTGCGGCCAGCGTGTGTCGCCGGGCATAGCCTCGGCGAGTACTCCGCGCATGTGGCAGCCGGCACCCTCGCGTTTGGCGATGCGCTGAGGATCGTGAGACGCCGGGGGCGCTTCATGCAGGACGCCGTTCCGGTCGGGCAGGGGGCCATGGCGGCCATTCTGGGCCTCGATGCGGACGCCGTCGCCGCCGCCTGCGCCGAGGCGGCGCAGGGCGATGTGGTGAGCGCCGCGAATCTGAATGCGCCCGGGCAGGTGGTGATCGCCGGGTCGAAGGACGCCGTCGCACGAGCCATTGAGCAGGCGAAGGCTCGAGGAGCCAGGCGGGCGATTCCGCTTGCCGTGAGCGCCCCGTTTCATTGCGCGCTCATGAGGCCGGCCGAAGCGCGCCTTGCGCCAGAATTACGGGCGCTGGCCGCCTCCGATCCTGTCGTCCCCGTCGTCGCCAACGTCGACGCCCAGCCCAAGCGCGATGCCCGGTCGGCCATCGAGGCGCTGGTTGCCCAGGTCTCGTCGCCGGTCCGTTGGGAACAGGTGATGCAACGGCTTGCATCCGAAGGCATCCGCAAGTATGTTGAAGTGGGTCCGGGAACGGTGCTGACCGGACTTGGCCGCAAAATCCTCAAGGACGGCGTCTTCCTGACGATCGAGGAACCGGCGGACCTCGACGCCGTGGTGGCCGACTTGCTGCTGTAAGTCCTGAGCGAACGAGCGTGGCACGCGAGGCGAGTGCGTCGAAGGATCGTAGACCCTGAGCGAACGACGGCGGTCGTTGAGTGAGTCGAAGGGCAGTTGGATGCAACGATGGTTGATTTGACAGGAAAAGTCGCGGTCGTGACCGGTGGGGCCAGAGGAATCGGCCAGACGATCGCCGCGGCGCTGGCTCGCTGCGGGGCCACGGTCGTCGCGGTCGACGTGCTGGCGGCGGTCGGCCCCGGGACGGCATCGACGGGTGACGGGCGCGCCATCGAGACGGCCGTGATGGACGTCACCGACGCCAGCGGGGTCGAGGCGACGATCGCCGCTGTCCTCGCCCGCCACGGGCGCATCGACATCCTGGTGAACAACGCCGGCATCACCCGCGACCAGCTGCTGATGCGCATGAAGCGGGAAGACTGGGACCGCGTGCTCAACGTCAACCTGACGGGCGCCTTCATCTGCTCGCAGGCGGTGCTTCGGCCGATGATGAAGCAGCGCGCCGGCCGGATCGTCAGCATCAGTTCGGTGGTCGGCCAGATGGGCAACGCCGGGCAGTCGAACTACGCGGCGTCGAAAGCCGGGTTGATGGGATTCAGCAAGTCGCTCGCTCGCGAGGTGGCGTCGCGCAACATCACGGTCAACGTGGTGGCGCCCGGCCTCATCGACACCGACATGACGCGCGCGCTTCCGCCCGAGACGCAGAACGAGTGGCTGAGCAAGGTGCCGCTCGGGCGCCTCGGCAGCCCGGAGGATATCGCGTCGGCCGTCTGTTTCCTGGCCTCGAACGAGGCTTCGTACATCACGGGGCAGGTCCTTGCCGTCAACGGCGGGATGTATACGTAGGAGGATGCATGTCTGCGGTTGCTGACAAGGTCAAGAAGATCATTGTGGACCAGCTGGGCGTCGACGAAGAGGAAGTGACGCAGGATGCGTCGCTCGTGGACGATCTCGGCGCGGACTCGCTCGACACGGTCGAGCTGGTGATGGCGTTCGAAGAGGAGTTCGGGATCGAGATCCCGGATGAGGACGCCGAGAAGATCACCCGCGTGAAGGAAGCCATCGAGTACATCGAAGCCCACTCGAAAAAGAAGTAGTCGGGCATTCCGACGGAGGCTCAGGTGAACAGGCGCGTTGTTGTGACGGGCGTCGGGTTGGTGTCGCCGCTTGGCGTCGGCACCGGGGCGACCTGGGAGGGCCTCTGTGCGGGCCGCAGTGGCGCGGGCCGCATCACCAAGTTCGACCCCTCGGCGTTCTCGTCGCAAATTGCCCACGAAGTCAAGGATTTCGACCCGTTGCAGTTCGTGGAGAAGAAGGACGTCAAGAAGATGGACGTCTTCATCCACTACGCGGTTGCCGCCTCCCACTTCGCGGTGACCGATGCCGGGCTCGTCATCGGGCCCGCGAACGCGCCGCGCATCGGCGTGTTCATCGCCTCCGGCATCGGCGGATTCGGGACCATTGAGCGCGAGCACAAGGCCCTGCTCGAAGGCGGGCCGAGAAAGATCTCGCCGTTCTTCATTCCCGCGGCCATCATCAACCTGGCGTCCGGCCAGGTGTCGATTCGCCTGGGCGCCAAGGGGCCGAACCTGGCCACCTGCACGGCGTGCTCGGCGTCCGCCCACGCGGTGGGCGACGCCTACGAAATCGTCAAGCGGGGGGTGGCCGACGCGATGATCGTCGGCGGCTCCGAGGCGGCGATCACGCCCATGGGTGTCGGGGGATTCGCCGCCATGCGGGCGCTCTCGACGCGCAACGACGAACCCGAGCGGGCCAGCCGGCCGTTCGACAAGGATCGCGACGGCTTCGTCATCGGCGAAGGCTCCGGCGTGCTGGTGGTCGAGGAACTCGAGCACGCGCGCCGGCGCGGCGCGGGCATCTACGCCGAGATCGTCGGCTACGGCATGACCGCCGATGCGTTCCACATCACGGCGCCCTCCGACGACGGTGACGGGGCCATTCGCGCCATGGACATGGCAATCAGGTCGGCCGGGGCAACCCCGTCGCAGGTGGACTACATCAACGCGCACGGGACCTCCACGCCGTTCAACGACAAGCTGGAGACGCTGGCCATCAAGACGCTGTTCGGCGACCACGCCAGGCGGCTGGCCGTGTCGTCCACCAAGTCGATGACCGGACATCTGCTTGGCGCCTCCGGCGGTCTCGAAGCCGCCATCATGGCGCTGGCCATTCGTCACCAGACCATGCCGCCGACCATCAACCAGGACACCCCCGATCCCGAGTGCGATCTCGACTACATCCCGTGGAAGGCTCGCCCCGCACCCATCACGTACGCCTTGTCGAATTCGTTCGGATTTGGCGGAACCAACGCCGCCATCCTGATGCGTCGGTTCGACGGCTGAGATCCGAGGTCGAATCCCCATGAAAATCGCGGTCTGCATCAAACAGGTTCCGGCACGCGACTGGCAGCCGCGCGTCAATGACGACCGCACGTGGGTGCGGGACCAGGACGCGTCGTTCGAGGTGAACGAGCCCGACGCCTACGCGCTCGAAGAAGGCCTGCGCCTCAAAGAGAAACACGGGGGCGAAGTCGTGGTGTGCTCGGCTGGGCCGGCCAGGGTGGCCCAGGCCCTCCGGGAGGCCCTGGCGCGCGGCGCGGACCGGGCGATTCATGTCGAAGACGATGGCCTCGCAAGAGGCGATGCGTTCGCGGTCGCGGAGGCGCTGGCCTCGGCGATGCGGGACGAGCAGTTCGACCTCGTGCTCACCGGGTTGCAGTCCGACGACCAGGGCTTCGGGCAGACCGGGGGCGTGCTGGCCGAGATGCTGGGCATCGCGTCGGCGACGATCATCATGGAAGTCGATGTGCAGCCGGGCGCCGTCCGCGTCAAACGTGAGCTCGAGGGCGGGTGGTTTCAGTTCGTCACCCTGCCGCTCCCGGCTGTCCTGACGATTCAGAGCGGCATCAACCAGTTGCGGTACGCGACGCTCAAAGGCATCATGGCCGCCAAGAAGAAGGAGATTCGCAAGGCTGTTCCGCCCGCGGGTCTCGCGTCCCGACAGCGCATCGTCAACCTGTATGTGCCCGAGAAGACCAAGCGCACGGAGATGATTGGCGGTTCGCCTGTAGAGGCGGCCATCGAACTCGTCCGACGCCTCCGGGACGAGGCACGGGTGATTTCATGATCCTTGTCATCGCCGAACAGCAGGGCGGAACGCTCAATCGCACGAGCCTGGAAAGTATCGCAGCGGCCCAACAGGCTGGCGGCGAGGTGAAGGTCGCCGTGGCCGGCGCCGAGGGGTTGGCGGTGGCGGCGGCGCTGGCAGCGGCCCAGGTGGCCGAGGTCCTGTGCGTGCAGGCCGCGGCACTCAACGCCTACACGCTGGATGGCTACGTGGCGGCGTTCGCGCAGTTGGTGCAGAGCGAGCGGCCCGATCACGTGTTTCTGCCGCACACCTATCAGACGCGCGACTTCGCGCCGACGCTGGCCGTCAGGCTGGGAATGGCGCTCGTGACCGATTGTGTCGCGACCAGGTGGCAGGACGGCCGGCTGATTGCCGCGCGGCCCATGTTCCAGGGTCGTCTGTACGCCGACGTGGCGACGAACGGCCCCGCGCTGGTCGCATTCCAGATTGGCGCAATTCGCGCCGACAGCCTGGTCAATGGCAGCGCGCCGGCGCCCATTCGCACGGTGGCGATGGCGATCGACCCCGGCGCGATCCGGCAGAAGCCAGAGGCGCCGTTCCGCGAGGCCAAGCAGGCCGTCGATCTGACGCAGGCGGAGCGCATCGTGTCGGTGGGGCGCGGGATCAAGGAGCAGGACAAGGTCGACATGGCCAGGCAACTGGCCGCCGCGATTGGCGCCGAGCTCGGGGCCTCGCGGCCGATCTGTGACGCCGGCTGGCTCCCGATGGACCGGCAGGTGGGCAGTTCCGGCCAGACGGTCGCGCCCAAGCTCTATCTGGCCCTTGGCATCTCCGGCGCGATTCAGCACCTGGTCGGCATGAAGGGCGCCCGCACCATCGTCGCGATCAACAAAGATCCCGAAGCGCCCATTTTCGAAGTCGCAGACTACGGTATTGTCGGCGACCTGTTCGAGATCGTGCCCGCCATGCTCAAGGAGTTGCAGCAAGTGTAGGCCGGGTCTTCAGACCCGGCGATCGGGTTCGACGTTCTGTCCCCCTCATCAAGGAGCTACAGGGCTAGTGCACCCAGCCGAGATCTGGATCTTCCGCTTCGTCGTCCTGGCGTTCGCGGCGGCCTTTGCGGCCCAGATCGCGACGCGTCTCCGGCTGTTCCTCCGCGCATCCAACAACATCCGCGTGCCTGATGGCGAGTCGGGCGCCCGGATCTGGCGCGTGGTCCGGGAAGTGATCTTCCAATCGCGAACCATCGCCGAGCGGCCGCTGGTGGGGCTGGCCCACCTGGGCGTGTTCTGGGGATTCTGCGCCTTCGCGCTGTTCACGGCGGTCGAGTTCCTGCGCGGGCTGGGCGTGGCCGACCTGACAACGACCGCGTGGTTTGCGACCTACGCCCTGCTGCTGGTGCCGTTTGCGCTGGCCGTCCTGGTCGGGATCACGGGCCTGATCAGCCGGCGCGTATTCGTTCGGCCTCCCGCGCTCGGGGAGCATGTCTCGAAGGAGTCAGTGCTGATCGGGTTCTTCATCATCACGCTGATGGTGACGTTCCTCCTCGATTTCAGCCTGGCCGAAGGCGTCGGCGCGCGCCTCAACTGGTGGGTGCATTCGCTGGTGATTCTCAGCTTCGTGGTGGTGATTCCCGGGTCGAAACACTTCCACCTGCTGGTGTCGCCGGTCACGGTCTATCTCCGGTCGAGTACCCTCGCGACGGTGCCGAACCTCGACTTTGAGCGGGAGCAGGTCGGCCTCGAGACGTTGAAGGATGTCGAGCGCAAGCAGGTGCTCGATGCGTTCACGTGCGTGGAATGCGGGCGGTGTCAGGTGAACTGCCCGGCCCACGCGACCGGGAAGCGGCTGAACCCCAAGACGCTGATTCTCCAGAACGAGGACGCGCTGCTCGCCGGCAGGATGGATGTGAAGCTGGCCGACATTTTCGATGCGACGGTGCTGTGGCAGTGCACCACCTGCGGGGCGTGCGAGAGCCAGTGCCCGGTGGGTGTGGAGCATCTGCCGCTCGTCATCGGCGCCCGCCGCGGCCTCGTGTCGAATGGCGAGGCGCCCGATGCGCTGGGCGCGGTCTACAACCACCTCGAGCGGCGCGGCAATATCTGGGGCCTTGGCGCCGACGAGCGGCAGAAGTTCGTGCAGGCGGCCGGGCTCGAGATCTTCGACCCGGCGAAGCACGAATACCTGATGTGGCTCGGGTGCGCGGGCGCGTTCGAGGCCGACTTCCAGAAGAGCCTGCGGTCGCTGTTCGAGATTCTACGGGCGCGCGGTGTCACGTTCGGCGTGCTCGCGAAGGAGCGATGCACGGGTGACGTGGCGAAACGCACCGGCAACGAGTACCAGTTCCAGGAACTGGCGCGTGCCAACATCCAGGACTTTTCCGCCGCTGGCGTGACGAAGATCCTCACGTCGTGCCCTCACTGCCTGCGCACGATAGGCGTGGACTACCAGGAGTTCGGCTTCGCGGTCGAGATCGTCCATTCATCGGTGCTCGTCGCGGCGATCACCCGGGATGTGGCCGTCCCGATCACCGACCACGTGACCTTCCACGATCCCTGTTACCTGGGCCGGTACAGCGGGCATACCGAGGAGCCGCGAGTGCTGCTGCAGCGGTTCGGCGCGTCGATTTCCGAGCCGGCACGCCACGGCGCGAATCCCTTCTGCTGCGGCGCAGGGGGCGGACTCCTCTTCGAGGAACGTGAGGAGGGCAAGCGCATCAGCCAGGAGCGCGTCGAGCAATTGCAGGCGACTGGCGCCACGACCATCGTGACGGCATGCCCGTTCTGCTCGATCATGCTGAAGGGCGCGCAGGCGTCGGCCAACTCGGCGGTCGAGTGTGTCGACCTGATGACGTTTGTCAGCGGAAGACTGAAGACCGTCCAGTGAACGAACCGTCATGGCAGGGCTCCCGTTTCAAGCGTGCCCAGATCGCGGCAATCGCCGCCATCGGATATCCCCTTATTGCATTGCTCGGCCGGACGTTCCGCTGGCGCGTGGGCGGGCACGAACATTACGATGCGGTGGTGGCTGCCGGCCGCCAGCCGATCCTGTGCCTGTGGCACGGCCGAATCCTGCCCGGGACCCTCTTCCTGAAGCGGCGGGGCATTATCGTCATCACGAGCCAGAACTTTGACGGCGAGTGGGTTGCGCGCATTATCCAGCGGTTTGGGTTCGGGACGGCGCGCGGGTCGAGTTCGCGCAACGCGTCCGGTGCGCTGCGGCAGATGGTTCGCGAGCTGCGCGCGGGCCATCCGGCGGCCTTCACGGTCGATGGGCCACGGGGACCGGCCGGCGTGGCCAAGGCCGGCGCCGTGTGGCTGGCAATGGCGAGCGGCTGCCCGCTCGTGCCGTTTCACATCGAGGCCGACAGGTTCTGGACGCTCAGGAGCTGGGATCGCGCACAGATCCCCAAACCCTTCAGCCGCGTCGCCTTCGTCGTCGGCGATCCGCTGGAAGTTCCTCGTCAACTGGACGAGGCCGGGATTGAAGTCTGCCGGCAGCAGCTCGAGACCCGGCTGGCGGCACTGCGCGATCTGGCGAGGGCGCTCGTCAGCGGGAAGGCGTGATGCCGATAGTGATCGTCACCTCTGATCGGTGTGCGCTCCATCAGCCGCCGCCGGGCCACCCGGAGCGGCCGGAACGCTACGACGTCATGTCGGTGGTAGCGGGGCAGTGGCGCAATCGGGGCGCGCGGGTGGTCGAGCCCGACCGCGCGACGCGTGAGCAGCTGGCCAGAGTCCATGACGGGGCGTACCTCGACGAGCTTGGGGAGACCGCAGGGCAGGCCGTGATGCTGGACCCTGACACGTTTACCTCTCCCGAATCGTGGGAGGTCGCCACCGTGGCCGCCGGTGCCGCACTCAAGGCAGTCGATGCCGTGCTCGGCGGGACCGTCACGCGGGCAGTTGCCCTGGTCCGGCCTCCCGGTCATCACGCCGAGCCGTCGCGCGCGATGGGATTCTGCCTGCTGAACAACGTGGCGATTGCGGCCGCCGACGCGCTGGCCCGCGGCGTCGCTCGAGTCGCCATCGTGGATTTCGACGTTCATCACGGCAACGGGACCCAGTGCGCCTTCCTCGGGGATCCACGGGTGTTGTTTGTCTCAACCCACCAATGGCCCTACTACCCGGGATCGGGACATGAATCCGAGGTCGGCGTGGGTGACGGCGCGGGGTACACGGTGAACGTACCCATGGCGGCCGGCGCCACAGACGACGACTACGATGTCGTGTTTCGCCAGGTCGTGGTGCCGGTCGTGACGCTGTTCAACCCTGGCCTGGTGCTTGTCTCGGCCGGCTACGATGCGCATGCGCTGGATCCGCTCGGGGGCATGCGGATGACGGAAGCGGGCTACGCCCGTCTGACTCGTCATCTCGTGGCCGTGGCGGACCAGTCGTCGGCAGGCCGGCTCGTGATGGTGACCGAGGGCGGGTATCACCTGCCGGCGTTGGCGGCGTCGCTTGACGCGTCTCTTCGCGCGCTGGCCGGAGAGGACAGTGAGGCCGTCTCCGCCACTGTCCGGGTTGAGGCAGAGCCGCCGATTCGTGGCGACGCGGCCGTCAAGAGAGTCCGCGCCATCCAGGCCCGTTACTGGCGTGGGCTATAATTCCAGGAGCATGACTGAGTATCAGCCGCAGGTCATCGAGACGAAGTGGCAGCAGCGCTGGGCCGACTCCCGTGCGTTCGAAGTGACGGAGGATCCGTCCAGGCCGAAGTTCTACTGCCTCGAGATGTTCGCGTACCCGTCGGGGCACGCGCACGTGGGTCACGTCCGCAACTACATGATCGGCGACGTGATGGCGCGCACCAAGCGGATGCGGGGCTACAACGTCCTCCACCCGTTCGGATGGGACGCGTTCGGGCTGCCCGCCGAGAACGCCGCCATCAAGAACGGCATCCATCCCGAAACGTCCACGCTGGCCAACATCAGTCACATGAAGGGGCAGTTGCGGCGCCTGGGCATCAGCTACGCCTGGGAGCGTGAGCTGGCGACGTGCCTGCCGGACTACTACAAGTGGAACCAGTGGCTGTTTATCCGCATGTTCGAGCGCGATCTGGCGTACCGCAAGCGCTCGTCGGTCAACTGGTGTCCATCGTGTCACACCGTGCTCGCCAACGAGCAGGTGGTCGACGGCGGGTGCTGGCGATGCGGCACGCTGGTGGCCAATCGCGATCTCGATCAGTGGTTTCTGCGGATTACGCATTTTGCCGATGAGCTGCTGCAGGCCATCGACGGTTTGACCGGCTGGCCCGAAAAAGTCCTGACGATGCAGCGGAACTGGATCGGACGGTCCGTGGGCACGCGCGTGAGGTTTCCGCTGGTTGACGAGTCAGGATCTGGCGGGGCGGTGGACATCGAGGTCTTCACGACCCGGATCGACACCATCTTCGGCGCGACGTTCGTGTTGCTTGCGCCCGAGCACGATCTGGTCGAGCGCATGGCGGCCGAATCAGTCGATCCGGCGGCCTTCCGCGAGGCCGCCAACAGGTTCCGCCGGCAGGACCGGAGTGCCCGCCTGACCGGCGAGGTCGAGAAAGAGGGGTTCAGCACCGGGCGGTTCGCCATCAATGCGTTCACCGGCGAGCACGTGCCAATCTGGGTGGCCAACTTCGTCCTGGGCGAGTACGGCACCGGCGCCGTGATGGCCGTGCCCGCGCACGACCAGCGCGACTTCGAGTTCGCCACGAAGTACCGGCTGCCCATCCGCGTGGTGATACAGCCGGAGGGCACTGGCGCCGCAGTGCTTGACCCCGAGACGATGACCGCCGCATACGAAGAGCCCGGGCGGGTGGTCGCCTCCGGGGAGTACAACGGGCTGTGGTCGAGCGACGCCATCGACATCATGGCCGGCAAGGCCGAGCGCCGGGCGATTGGCCAGCGGACCGTGCAGTTCAGGCTCAAGGACTGGGGGATCTCGCGGCAGCGGTACTGGGGCACGCCCATCCCGATCATCTACTGCGAAGCGTGTGGCATGGTGCCCGTGCCGGACGGGCAGCTCCCGGTCGTGTTGCCGAAGCTGACCGAGTTCACGGGTCGCGGCAGTTCACCACTCGCGAGCGTGCCCGAGTTCGTCAATACGCGGTGCCCGACGTGCGCCAGGCCCGCGCGCCGCGAGACGGATACGATGGACACGTTCGTCGATTCGTCGTGGTACTTCTACCGCTTCTGCGATTCGACCAACGATCAGATGGCGTTCGACCCAGCCAAGGTCAAGTACTGGGGCCCCGTCGACTTCTACAGCGGCGGCGTCGAGCACGCGATCCTGCACCTGATCTACTCGCGGTTCTTCGCGCGGGTGTTCCGCGAACTCGGGATGGTGACCCACGACGAGCCGTTCGCCCGCCTGCTGACCCAGGGGATGGTGCTGAAGGACGGCGCCGTCATGTCGAAGTCGAAGGGCAACGTCGTCGATCCCGACGACATGATCGAGCAGTACGGCGCCGATGCCCTGCGGCTGTACGTGATGTTCGTGGCGCCGCCCGAGAAGGAAGTGGAGTGGAGCGACGCCGGGCTCGAAGGCGCCTTCCGGTTCCTGATGCGGGTCTGGCGTCTGGTCCAGGCGTGGCGCGAGCCGATGGCGTCGCGAGTGGTTCCGATCGTCGCGAGCGAACTGACCGGCGCCGAGCGGGCGCTCAGACGCAAGACGCACGAGACGATTCGCCGCGTCACGCTCGACCTGGATCCCCGCGTCCACCTCAACACGGCGGTGTCAGCGCTGATGGAGCTGGTCAACGAGCTCTACCTGTTTGCCGATCAGCACACGCTGGCCGGGAGCCCGAGGAGGAGAGCCGAGGAGGACGCGAGAGTCGAGGCCGAGCGGCCGCAGACCGTCGCCGTGCTGGCCGAGGCCGTCAACGCGCTGGTCCTGATGCTGTCGCCCTTCACCCCGCACATGGCCGAAGAGCTGTGGGAACAGATGGGGCACCAGGACGGCATCATCTGCGCGCCGTGGCCGGCGTCTGATCCAGACGTGGCGAAGAAAGACGAGGTCGTGATCCCCGTGCAGGTCAACGGCAAGCTGCGCGGGAGGATCACGGTTCCAGCCGACAGCTCCGAGGAGGACATTCGAGCCGCCGCGCTGGCGGACGACGCGGTGGCCTCCCACGTTCGCGGCAGGACGGTGAAGAAGGTCATTGTCGCCAAGGGCAAACTTGTCAGCATTGTGGTGCAGTAGGAGACACGTGCGCACGTTCCTGAAGATCGCCGTCACCGCCGTGCTCGCGGCGCACACCGCCGCGTGCGGCTACACCCTCGCGGGCCGGGGCTCGTTCTTGCCGTCGTACATCAAGACGGTTGGCATTCCGGAGTTCACCAATGCGACGCCGTACGTCGAGGTCGAGCGGTTGTTTACCGACAGGATCCGATCGGAGCTGATCGGGCGGGGCAAGTACCAGGTGCTGCCCCAGCAGACGGGAGTGGACGCGCTTCTGCGGGGTTCCATCGCGAGCGTGACGATCATGCCCGCCAACTTCAACCAGCAACAGCAGGCGACGCGCTTCATCATCACGATCACGACGGCCATTGTGCTGGTGGACCTCACGACGAACAAGACCATCTGGGAAAACCCGCGCATGGTGTTTCGCGAGGAATACGATTTGCCGGCCGAATCGCAGGCTGGAAATCCTTCGGCCTTTTTCGGACAGAGTTCGAATGCGCTCCTGCGGGTGGCGACCGATTTCGCGCGAACCGTGATCAGCTCCATCCTGGAAGCGTTCTAGCCGCAGATGGCCGAGAAGACCCCGCCCCGCATCTCGCCCGCGTCGCTCGAGCAGCAGATTGCCTCGGGGCGCGTGCAGCCTGTCTACCTGCTGATCGGGCCCGATGACGAGGCCAAGGCGCGCCTGGTGGCGCGATTGGCGGAGACCGTCGAAGAGGACCTCAGGCCGTTCAATGTCGACAAGATGTATCCGGCCGAGCAGAAGGACGAGGCGCGCAAACAGTTCTGGAACCTGATGCAACTGGTGCGAACGCTCCCGCTGATGTCGCCGAGGCGGGTGATCGTCGTCGCTCATGCTGAGCGGTTGATGCCGATCTTCAAGCAGGCCGATGACGAGGCCGCCCGCGAGCCGGTGGACAGGTCCGGCCGGCGCGCCAGGAAGGCGGTGCCGAAAGCCGCTGGCGAGGCCGAACTGGAGGCGCTCGAGCAATACTTGCTCGCTCCCTCGCCAGAAACCACTCTCGTATTTGTCGCGGGCCCCGACCTGAAGCGCAACGCCAAGCCGGTGATGTTGATCGAGAAACACGCGACGGTTGTCGCCTGCAATCCGCTGTCGGGCGCCAGCGATGCCGAGGCGTGGGTCAGGGCGGAAGCCGCCAAAGAGGGGATTCGGATTGAGGCCGGTGCCGGGCGGCTGCTGGCCACGCTGGCCGGCGGCGACATCACACGCCTGCGGGCCGAATTCGAGCGCGCGCTGCTGTTTGCGTCCGGCGACGGCCTGATGACCGAGGCTGCGGTGCGGGAGGTGGCGAGCGGCCCGATCACGCAGGACGCCTGGGCGATGACCAACGCCATCGGAGCCGGCGACACGAAGGGCGCGCTGCGCGAACTGGCGCTCAAGTGTGATGCCGGGGAGTTCCCTGTGATGATTCTCGGGCAACTGGCGTGGTTTACGCGGGCGAAGCTCGCGCCGGCTCGCGTGGCACGAGCCGTCGACGCCGTGTTCCGGACCGATCTTGCCCTGAAGACGTCGCGCGGAGAGCCGCGCGTCCTGCTGGAGCGGCTCGTCGTCGAGTTGTGTGGAGAAGGCGGCCGGTCGTAGGGGCGCGATTCATCGCGCCCGAACCGTTACGCCGTCTTGGCGGCGGTTCCGGCGGCGACCTTCGTCTGGAGTCGGGACTTGTACCGGGCGGCCGCGTTCCTGTGGATCACGCCCTTGGTCACCATCCGGTCAATCAGCGAAACTGTGGCCTTCAACTCGTCCTTGGCTTTCAGAAAATCATCCTCGTCTATCAACACGCGGATGGCTCTGAGCGCATTCCGGAGCTTGGACCGAAGCTGCCGGTTGTGTTCACGGTGGACGACATTCTGACGATGCGCCTTGAGCGCGGATGCATGACTGGCCACGGAATCCCCTGAAACTGTATACCCCGCGGGCTGGCCCCATGCCGGCCCATGAACTTTTAATCATAGCATTTCGCGGCCGCTGGCGCGAGCCACAGGATCGACGAAGGCCGCCTGAGTCATCTCACAAATCTGACGTGCGCCCGATCGACGAAAACGTCCGCAGGGCTACAAGTTCCGCCGGTCCATACCTCC
>Ga0315297_10001782_pt1 | contig 13477 bp, 10 predicted proteins | sample YL17G15_0_MG_FD_203628 | JGI IMG/M metagenome (GOLD analysis project Ga0315297, IMG submission 203628) | Sediment microbial communities from Yellowstone Lake, YNP, Wyoming, USA - YL17G15_0 | ecosystem: Environmental > Aquatic > Freshwater > Lake > Sediment | place: USA: Wyoming | collected... | reverse complement strand
GGGTTCCCGGTGACCTGCAAGAACGGCCAGTACGAAATCGTCCAGGGCCTCGCGATCAACGAGTTCAGCCGGGCGCGCATGGATGCGACGCACAAGGAGCTCCTGGAGGAGCGCGACGGCGTCAAGGAACTGATCTGATCCACTGATCCCACAGAGCGAGGGCGGTGGGCCGGGCCCCGCGACCCAGCCCCACGACAATGATCACTGCCGAGAAGCGTCGTCTGCGTGACGTGCTGTTGGGTCCCGCGCGCGACCCGATGTCGCCCGAAACGCGCAAGCACATTGCGCTCGCGGCGTTCCTGGCCTGGATCGGCATCGGCGCCGACGGTCTCTCCTCGTCCGCGTACGGCCCTGCCGAAGCGTTCATTGCGCTCGGCCCGCACAGCCAGCTCGCGCTCTACCTCGCGATCGCCACTGCCTTCACCGTGTTCGTGATCTCGCTTGCCTACAACCAGGTGATCGAGCTGTTCCCGAACGGCGGCGGCGGCTACAAGGTCGCGACGAAGCTCGTGGGCGCGCACGCGGGGCTCGTCGCCGGTGCGGCGCTCGTGGTCGATTACGTGCTCACGATCGCCATCTCGGTGGCGAGCGGCGTGGACGCGCTCTTCAGCCTGCTGCCCGCAGCGCACCAGATCGTGAAGCTCGAGGTGGAGATCGGCGTCATCATCCTGCTGATCTACCTCAACCTGCGCGGCATGCGCGAATCGATTCGCATCCTCGCGCCGATCTTCGTCGGCTTCGTCATCACGCATCTCGCGCTGATCGCCTACGGCATCGCCAGCCGCGGCGCCGGGCTGCACGTCGAGATCGCGGGCACCCTCCAGGAAACCCGCGACCTCACGTCGCAGGCTGGCGGCTTCTTCGTTCTGGCGTTGTTCCTCAAGGCGTACTCGCTCGGCGGCGGCACCTACACGGGCATCGAGGCCGTCTCGAACAACATCAACATGCTGAAGGAGCCGCGCGTCCGCACCGGCAAGTGGACGATGTTCCTGATGGCGCTCTCGCTGTCCATCACGGCCGGCGGCATCATCCTGCTGTACTTGTTGTGGGACGTCGTGCCGTCGCAGACGGGCGAGACGCTGAACGCCGTCGTCTTCGGCAACATCATCGACAGCCTGGGATTTCACGGCGCGACCAGCCACGCGATCCTGACCGTGGTGCTCGTGTTCGAGGGCGCGCTGCTGTTCGTGGCGGCCAACACCGGTTTTCTCGGCGGCCCCGCCGTGCTTGCCAACATGGCGGTGGACCGCTGGGTGCCGAACCAGTTCAGCGCCCTGTCCTCCCGGCTGGTCACGCGCAACGGCGTGCTGCTGATGGGCGCGGCCGCGCTCGGCATCCTCATCTATACCGAAGGCTACGTCGGCCTGCTTGTGATCCTCTACACCGTCAACGTGTTCATCACGTTCACGCTGTCGTTGCTCGGCCTGACCATCTACTGGTGGAAGCAGCGCCGCGACGACGAACTCGCGCGGCGACGGCTGCTGCTGTCCGGATTCGCGCTGTTGATCACGGCGGCGATTCTCGTCGTGATCGTGATCGAGCGCTTCCTGCAGGGCGGCATCATCACGCTGTTCATCACGTCACTGGTGGTCGCCACCGGCCTGCTGATCCGTCGCCACTACGCCCGCGTGCGTCACTTGACGCGCCAGTTCGAACGGGAACATCGCTGGCGGGTCCGCGAGATCAGCGGCCAGCCGCCCGCCCTCGATCCATTGCTGCCGACCGCAGTGTTCCTGGTCAGCTCGAATCGCGGTCTCGGCCTGCATACCGTCGGGCGCGTCGAGGCCCTGTTCCCAGGCCACTTTCGCAACTTCGTCTTCCTAAGCGTCGGTACGGTGGACAGCGAGTCTTACGGCAGCGAGCAGTCCCTTCGCACGCTGCAGTACGAGACGCGCGCGACACTGGACGCGCTGGTCAACTTCGCGCACGTGCAGGGCAGGGGTTCGCGCTGGTTCGACGCCTACGGCAGCGACCGGCGGGCGGAACTGGAGAAACTCGCCCTCGAGGTCCGGGAGCACTTTCCGCACAGCGTGTTCTTCGCCAGCCGACTCGTGTTCGAGAAAGAGCAGTGGTGGAACCGCTGGCTGCACAGCCAGACGCCGCTCGCCATGCAGCGCATCCTGAACGAGCGCGGCGTCGAGCTCGTCATCCTGCCAGTCACCCTGCGCGCATCGGACGCGCCGAATGGAGACACCCCGGCGCCGGCCTGAAGGGCGTTCCGCCGGACCTGGCGGATTCCTATCCCCTTGAATCGACAGACTTACTGCGGCGCACAATGACTCCGGTGTGCCCGGGGGCCTCGCGCTCGACCCGGCCGCAGCGAAGCAAGTCCTTGGTGTGACAAGCAATTTCGGTATTGCGGCACTGCAGCAATCCGGTGCATATTCGGCACCATTGCAGGACAACCCGTCCTGCCCACTGCGAGGGCTTGCAGCGGTGATGACAGCTTTCTGGATCGTCCTCTTCGCCGGCGGCGCGCTCGTCCTCGCTTACGAGCGTGTTGCACTGCGAACCGCCACCCTCGCATTCGGCATCGCACTCGCCGCGTATACCTTCCTCGGGCACGGCTCGCTGCCGTGGCAGTTGCTGCTATGGCTCGCGTTCGCCGCCATCGCCGGGCTCAACGTCGATACGGTTCGCCTGCGGTACGTGACCAGGCCGTTCCTGCGCGTGTACCGCCGCCTGCTGCCGTCCATGTCGGACACCGAGCGCGAAGCCCTCGAAGCGGGCACGGTGTGGTGGGACGGCGAACTCTTCACCGGCAGGCCGGACTGGTCGAAGCTGCTGTCCGCCAAGGCGCCGAGGCTTTCGACGGAAGAGCAGGCGTTCGTGGACGGGCCCTGCGAAGAGCTGTGCCGGATGGTGGACGACTGGGACATCACGCACCGGCGCGCAGACATGCCGCCGCAGGTGTGGGAGTTCCTGAAGAAGAAAGGCTTCTTCGCGATGATCATCCCGAAGCGCTACGGCGGGCTCGAATTCTCGGCGTATGCGCATTCCTGCGTGCTCGTGAAGCTCGCGAGTCGCAGCGCGACGGTATCCTCCACGGTCGCGGTGCCGAACTCGCTCGGCCCGGCCGAACTGCTGCTGCATTACGGCACCGAGGAGCAGAAGAACCACTACCTGCCGCGCCTCGCGCGCGGCGAAGACATCCCGTGCTTCGCGCTCACGGCGCCGCGCGCCGGCTCGGACGCGGCGTCGATCCCCGACACGGGCATCGTGTGCAGGGGCGTGTACGACGGCAAGGAAGTCCTCGGCCTGCGACTGAATTTCGCCAAGCGCTACATCACGCTCGCGCCGGTGGCGACCGTCGTCGGCCTCGCGTTCAAGCTCTACGATCCGGACAAGCTGCTCGGTGGCGACAAGACAGAGTACGGCATCACCTGCGCGCTCATTCCGCGCGCGACCTCCGGCATCACGATCGGCCGCCGGCATTTCCCGCTCAACGTGCCGTTCCAGAACGGCCCGGTCTCGGGCAAGGACGTCTTCGTGCCACTCGACGCCATCATCGGCGGGCCGCAGATGGCGGGCCAGGGCTGGCGCATGCTGGTCGAGCAGTTGTCGGTCGGCCGCTGCATCTCGCTGCCCTCGAGCGCGACGGGTGGCGCAAAGGCCGGCACCTACGCGTCGACCGCGTACGCGCGCATCCGCAAGCAGTTCAACCAGCCGGTGGGCAAGTTCGAAGGCGTCGAGGCGGCGCTCACCCGCATGGCGGGCGCGACCTACATCATGGATGCGGCACGCTCGGTGACCGCCGGCGCGATCGACGGCGGCGAGAAGCCCTCGGTGCCGTCGGCAATGCTCAAGTACCACTGCACCGAACTCGGCCGGCAGGTCGCGAACGACGCGATGGACGTGCATGGCGGCAAGGGCATCTGCCTCGGCCCGAAGAACTATCTCGGCCGCGGTTACCAGGTGGTGCCGGTCGCGATCACGGTCGAGGGCGCGAACATCCTCACGCGCAGCCTGATGATCCTCGGCCAGGGCGCAATCCGCTGCCACCCCTACGTGCTGCGCGAGATGAACGCGGCGAAGGACAAGGACAAGAGCCGCAGCCTGATCGAGTTCGACCAGGCGCTGTTCGGCCACATCGGTTACACGCTGTCGAACGCGGCGCGCTCGTTCGTGATGGCCGCGACGCTCGCGCGCTTTTCGGCCGCGCCGGACACCGGCGCCACGCAGCGCTACTACCAGCACGTCAACAAGTTCAGCGCGCAGTTCGCGTTCGCCACCGACATGGCGATGCTGACCCTCGGTGGCTACCTGAAGCAGAAGGAGCATCTATCGGCGCGCCTCGGCGACGTGCTCTCCTCGCTCTACATGGCGTCGATGGTGCTCAAGCACTACGAGAACCAGGGACGCCCGGAAGCGGACCTGCCGCTGGTCGAGTGGAGCTGCCGCACGCTGCTCTACAAGGCCCAGGAGCAGCTGCACGGGTTCCTGCGCAATTTCCCGAACCGCTGGGTGGCGGGTGCCATGCGCCTCGTGATCTTCCCGCGCGGCCGCACGTATTTTGCGGCAAGCGACCGCCTCGGCCGCAGGATCGTCGAGCCGCTGATGGTGCCGAGCGAATCACGCGAACGGCTCTCCGACGGCATCTACAAGACGGTGGAACCCGGCAACCCGATCGGCCTCCTGCAGGCAGCCCTCGTGCTGGCGATGACCGCAGAGCCGCTCGAGAAGCGCATCCGCGTCGAGGGCGTGAAGACCGGCCGCATCGGCGCGCTCGACCTGCCGGGGCAGATCGGGCAGGCGCTGGCGATCGGGCTGATCAGCGCGGCTGAGGCGCAACTGCTGCGCGAGTACGACCACAAGGTGATGGACATCATCCACGTGGACGATTTCGAGTCGGAGGAGCTGGCGGCCGGGGTGCAGGCGGACACGCGTACGGACGCCGGGGCCCAGTCGACATACCGCCAGATCGCCTGACGCTCACCCCGCGGATCACGCGCGGCGCGGGGTCTGGGCCGACTTTGCCGTCTGGCCTGCGCGAACCGCCTGGGCCTTGCGGTACTGCTTGCGCAGAGCGTTCATGTACCCGGTCAGCGCCGCACACGCGGCATCGCTGTCGCGTGCCTTCAGGGCACGATAGAGGTGCTCGTGCTGGGTGGCGACCTGCCGGCGGTCGCGGAAACGGAAGATCACCATGTTGACTGCCGGCTGCAGCGACTCGATGACGCCGGCTGCGGCAAAGTCGAGCGCCGGATTGCCGGCCGCTTCGACCAGGGTGCGATGGAATCGCACGTCGGACGCGCAGAACTCCTCGTCGCTGAGCGACGTAGTGCGCTGTTGCGCGATCTCCCCGGCAAGGGCCGCCAGGTGGGCATCGGTGCGCCGCTCGGCCGCCAGGCGGCAACAGTCGAGTTCGATGGCTTCGCGCGCCTCCGCGATGTCGTTGAGCGCGAACTCTCCCATTGAGACGAGCAGGGACGCGGCATTCGCGACCGTCAACCGGGCTTCATCCCGGGTCGGCCGGTTGACGAAGGTGCCGCCGGTCGGTCCGCGCCGTGAGCGGATGAGATTCTGGGCGGCCAGGCGCTTCAACGCCTCACGGACCGTCGGGCGCGACACGCTGAAGCGCGCGGCCAGTTCGTCTTCGGTGGGCAGTCGTTCATCAACCTGGAGGCGTCCTTCCAGGATCGCATCGCGAATCTTCTCCGAGATCTGCTTGGCGAGCCCCTGGGTGACGAGGCCTTGATAGTCGATTGCCATCGTGAGCGGCGGTCCTTGCTGCAAAGCTGCCGAATGCCGGAGCCTTACACTAGCATTTGTCGGACGAATGTGAAATAAAAGCGCGACCCGCCATTGGAGGAACGACACCCGTGTTTGGCATCACTCCCTCCGCCCGTCTGCGCCCGTCGCCGTACTACGAGGCCACGCTCGCCGCCGGCGTCACGGCCTTTACGACCTACAACAACATGCTGATGCCGACGAGTTTCGGACATCCGGAGGAGGAGTACTGGCGCCTGCTGCAGGGTGTCTCGCAATGGGACGTGGCTTGCGAACGGCAGGTGCAGCTGAAGGGGCGGGACGCCGGGCGGCTCGCGCAGATCCTGAGTCCGCGTGACCTGACCCGCTGTACGGTCGGCCAGGGGAAATACGTGCCGCTCTGCAATCACGCGGGCATCCTCATCAATGACCCGATCCTGTTGAAGCTCGACGACGATCGGTACTGGTTCTCGATCGCGGATTCGAACATCTTGTTCTGGGCACGCGCGATCGCCGCCGAGCGCGGCCTCGACGTCGAGGTCAGCGAACCCGATGTGTCGCCCCTGGCCGTGCAGGGGCCGAAGGCCGAGGACGTGGTTGCGTCGATATTCGGGGACTGGGTTCGGGAGCTCAAGTACTTCTGGTTCCGCGAGACGGCGCTGCAGGGCATCCCGGTGGCGGTCGCGCGGTCGGGTTGGTCGAAGCAGGGCGGGTTCGAGCTGTACCTGATGGATGGGACGCAGGGTACGAAGCTCTGGAGCATTGTCAGGGAGGCCGGCAAGCACTGGGATATCGGCCCCGGCAACCCGAACTTCTGCGAGAGGGTCGAAAGCGGCCTCCTGTCTTACGGCGGCGATACCGACGAAAGCACCAACCCGTTCGAGGTGCGCCTGGCCAGGTACGTCGACCTGAACGTCCCGGACGACGTAGTCGGCATCCAGTCGCTCCGCCGCGTGCACGCGGCGGGACCACGCCGCCACCAGCTCGGACTGGTGCTCGAAGGCGACGAGCCGACCGCCCTGGGGTTCCACTGGCATGCGATCCGGAAGAACGGGAAGCAGGTGGGCAACCTCACCAATTGTGTCTGGTCGTATCGCCTGAAGAAGAACATCGGTTTCGCCCTCCTCTCCACCGAGTGCAGTGCCGGCGACACGGTGGAGGTCGTCAAGGAAGGCCGTGCGCTGGCGGGCAAGCTGACGCAACTGCCATTCCTGTAGCGGAACCGCCCGGGCACGGCAGGGCGGTTCAGTGCCTGCCGCATGTCGTCGCCGACTCAGGGGCCCTTCCAGTCGATCTGCACGATCTCGGCGCTACGCCCGCTGAGGTCCCACACGCGCCCGAAATCGCGCAGCTTGCTCTTGACGCTGCGGGACACCGTCACTTCCGGCCCCATCCAGTATTCCGTGTTGGTGATGACGACGTCCTCGCCCGGGCGCTTCCCCGCGATCGGCTCGATATTCCCGCTGAGGATGTTGGGTATCACGAATCGGCGCGTCTTGCCTTCCCGCTCGAACTGAATAGGGACCTGCTTTGCGCCGAGAAACGTGCTGACGACGAGCTTGAAGAGTCCCGTCGTGCCACCGGCGGCGCCGGATGCATCAGCGCGCTACCCGCATGATGCAGATGCGCTGCGCCGGCGCCCCCCGCGTACTGGCCAGCCCCGAGAAGATGCGCCCAGGCGAGAGCGGTGAGCACCAGCAGGGCGGCACCCACGGCAACGTTGGGACGAGCAAGGAGCGGCTGCAGCGGAAGGCGATTACGCACGCCGCGCTGAGACTCGTAACGTCGATGCTCACGGTATCGGGGGGCCTGCGCTGGTCGTCGGGTCAGACTAATTCATTCCTACCATTAGTTTGACAAATTGGCAATAATGCCCGCCCCGATGCGTTCATCGCGCGTGACAGGAGGCGAGCAGCATGTTTCGAGCACTGGTGCTGGAAGACGTCGGTGGTTCCGTCACCCCCTCCATCCGCGAACTCGATGAGACGACGCTGCCGGCCGGGGATGTGACCGTTGCCGTCGAGTACACCACCGTCAATTACAAGGACGGTCTCGTCGTCAATGGGGCCGGTGGACTGGTCAAGCGCTATCCGCACGTGCCCGGGATCGATTTCGCGGGCACGGTGCTCGAGAGCAGGCACGCGGCCTATCGCGCCGGCGACAAGGTCGTGCTCACGGGTTGGCGCGTTGGCGAGGTGCAGTGGGGTGGGTGCGCGCAGAAGGCGTCGGTCAATGGTGACTGGCTCGTGCCGCTTCCCGCCGGCCTCAGCGCTCGCCAGGCGATGGCCGTCGGAACGGCAGGATTGACGGCGATGCTCGCCGTGATTGCCCTCGAGGCGCACGGGCTCGCCGCCGCGTCCGGCGAGCTGCTCGTGACGGGCGCGGCAGGCGGGGTCGGTTCGGTCGCTACGGCGATTCTCGCGCAACGCGGCTACCAGGTGGTCGCCTCGACCGGTCGGGCGGAGGCCCATGATTACCTGAGACAGCTCGGTGCGAGCACCATCGTCGACCGCTCGCCGTTCTCCGAGCCCGCCAAGCGCCCGCTTGAAGCCGAACGTTGGGCCGGGTGCGTCGACTCGGTCGGCGGCAATACGCTGGCGAGAGTCCTGGCCCAGACAAAGTACGGGTGTTCCGTGGCGGCGGTCGGATTGGCCGGTGGCAGCAAGCTCGAGCACACGGTCATTCCGTTCCTGCTGCGCGGCGTGAATCTGCTCGGCATCGACTCCGTCATGTGCCCGCGTGAGCGGCGTATTGAGGCATGGCGACGCATCCTGACCGACTTGCCGCTCGACCGCCTGGACGCGTTGAGCACTGAGGTACGCCTCGAGGACGTGCCGAGAGTCGCCGGCGACATCCTGAAGGGACAAGTGCGTGGGCGTGTCGTCGTCAACGTCAACGCCTAGCCGGAGCACCGCTCGCGCGTGCTGCCCTGCAATCCGCAGGCGACCCGACGGGAGTTCTACGATTGACGTCTCACCGCCGTCTCACGCGATGGCGTCCGACCACGGCACCGGCCGCTGTTCCTGACGCAGGCCGCGTTGGTGTCACGGACATCACACCGGCCTTCCCGCCGCAGGCTGTCCCGCTTGCTCCGAACGCCAGGAACCTGATTACATGCCGGTGTCGGCCGGCACGCTGCCTGCGATCCGGCTTTGCCACACGCGATTCAGCTGGGAATGCGGCTTCAGCCCCAGCCGCTCGTTCAGGAGCGCTCGCGCCATGCGGGTATGGCCCGCGCGTTCCGCCGCCGACGTCAGCGTCTGCGCAATGAGATCACGCTGCGCATGCGACCCGCCGGCGCGTGCCGCGATCGCCTTGACGGGAACGAGCAGTTCCACGGCATCCGCGTAGCGTCCATCCGCATGCGCCAGGACCGCCTTCGCGACCGGCAGGCCGACCTGCCGCGTCATCACGCCATTGTCCCGCTCCGATGTCGCCGTGGCCTCCATCACACCAAGCAGGCGCCGCGCCGATTCGCTGCGCCCTGCGCCGGCGAACGCCATCATTGCGTGCGTGTCATTGAACGCGTACCAGCCATCTTCGATGCGCGGCTCCCACGCGTCGGCAAGCGCCTGCCAGCGCGTGCCGACGTCGACCCCGTGCAACTTCAGTCTCCAGAGCAAGGCGCTGGCATCGAGCATGTCCATTACCACCGTGGAATTGCCGGCTCGGATGCGGGTGTCGTAGAGATCGAGGACTTCGTCCCAGCGCTGCTGGTCGAAGTGATAGAGCGCCAGGTGCCACCAGTTGTGTATGGCGAAGAAATTGTCGCGCGCGAAATCATCGGTGCGCGAAGCAAGCCACTCGATCCCATCCTGTACGCGATTCGACATCTCCATGACATGGGCCACCGCGTGAATGGCCCACGCGTCACGCGGATTGCGATCGACAGACCTGCGGCCCGCCTCCTCGGCCCGTGCGTAGTCAGCCATTTCCTCCAGCCCGAACGCATACATGCCGAGGTAATGGCCCTCGAGCGGCGATCCCGGGTCGATCTCCGGCAGTCGTCGCGCGACGCGATCGCGCAACTCGCTGGACTGGCCGAGGAAGAAATCGCCCTGGTGCGCAGCCAGCATCGCCAGCGCATCGCTCGGCTGTTCGACGAGGATGCGTTCCCAGATGTCCACGGCCGCATGCAGTGAGCCGTCGATCCAGGACTGCAGCGCCGCGAGATGCTCGCGTTCGCGCAAGGAGGCGCCGTTGGCTGCTGCCTGGCCTGCCTCCAGCGCCGCACGCGCGTCGGGGAGCAGCGACTTCTCGGTGCCGAGGACACACAACAGACCCTTCAGGACATGGCCCATCACGAGTCCCGGGTCGGTCGCGGTGGCTTTGTCCACTTCCGCGACCGGATCGTTGTTGAAGATCATCAGCTTGGCGACCGCAGTGTCGTACTGCCGTACGGCCATGGCGTCATTCGCAGACAGCGGCACCCCGAACTGGTCACGATGGAACATGGTGGGTTCTCCGTGTAGTAAGAAATCCCCGGGAGGCCGGGCATCCGCGCTAGGCGAGAAACCCGAGCACGCTCGCGTTGAAGGCGGCCGCGGCACCGAGGTTCGACAGGTGCGCGGCCGGCAGCTCGATGCAGCGCGCGCCGGGGACGGCGGCTGCCAGCGCGAGTGCTGCTCCGGGTGGCGACGAAGGATCGTCGGAGCCGGTGAGCACGAGCGTAGGAGCGCGGATGCGAGCCAGGCTGCCGCGCTCGTCGAGATCGCGCAGGGCCGCGCAGCACGCAACGTAGCCCTCGGGCGAGGTCGCGAGCAGCATCGCGCGAATGCGCCGTACGGTGTCTGGTTCTGTGGCGCGGAATGCGGCTGTGAACCAGCGCTCGATCACGCCATCGACGATGCCGGCGATGCCTTGTTGCCGGACCGACTCGATCCGCGCATTCATCCCCTCCGGCGGTCCGAAATACGGCGCGGTATTGCTGAGCACGAGCCGGTCGATGCGCTCCGGCGCGTGCGCGCCCAGCCACATTCCGACGGTGCCACCCATCGAGAGCCCGCAGAAATGCGCGCGCTCGATGCCGTGTGCGTCCAGCAGATCGAGCACGTCAGTCGCGAGCTGCTCGACCGTATAGGGACCGCCTGGAACCGAGGACAGGCCGTGACCGCGCGTGTCGTAGCGCAGCACCCGGAAATGCTCGCCGAAGGGACCGACCTGCGGCAGCCACATGTCGAGCGCGGCGCCGAGCGAGTTCGACAGCACCACGACCGGACCCTGTTCGGGTCCATCCCATCGGCAGTGCAGCCGCGCCGTGCCCGTGTCGATGATCGGCATGCGAGGAGCTTACCGGTTTTTGCGTTACTCTTGCCGCCGTGACGCCCGCCGACGACAACGAAACCGTCCTGTACGAAGTGAACATGGAGGCGGACGCAGCCATCGAGGGCGCGTTCGACACGTGGTTGCGCGATCACATCGCGGACCTGCTCCAGTTCAGCGGGTTCCTGTCGGCGGAGATCCTCGAGGACCGCAGCGGTCCGCCGGGCAGGGTGCGCCGCATCGTGCAATACCGCCTGCGCAACCAGGCGGCGCTGGACGACTATGTCCGCAATCACGCCCCGCGTATGCGGGCGCAGGGCATCGGGAAGTTCGGCGACCGCTTCAGCACGGAACGGCGCGTACTTGCGCACCGCGAGGAATTCATCCGCGGCGCCGTGTCCACGGAAAACTGCCTCAACTGCGGCGAAGTCCTGACCGGCCAGCATTGTTCCCACTGCGGACAGCGGGCCAAAGTACGCGTGGTGTCGCTGTGGGGCCTGCTGAAAGACGTGCTGGGCGACGCCCTCGACTGGGACTCGAGATTGTGGCGCACGCTGCGGCCTCTCGCGTTCAAGCCGGGGATGCTCACGCAGGATTTTCTGCGCGGGCGGCGCGCCAGCTACACGCCGCCGTTCCGCATGTACCTGATCCTGAGCGTCGTGTTCTTTCTCACCACGACAATTGGTGCAGACCCGGGCGCGGACCTGCAGCTGAATCTCGACGACGACGGCGCGAACCTGCAGTTGCGCGACGGGGAGCCCGCGGCGACGCTGGATACACCGAAGGCGCCGGATGCGCCCAAGGCGCCCGCCACCGCCGACAAGCCGGCGCCGAAGCTCGACTCCGCCCGGCAGAAAGTCGTGGACTCGATCGTGGCGAAGCTGCCGGAAAAGGAGCGGGCCAGGGCGAGGACGGAGTTGCAAAGGGAATTTGCGGTGCTCAAACCCAGCGAGGTCGCCAAGGTGCAGCAGGTGATCGACGACCCGTGCAACACCGACAACCTGAAAATCAGCATCGGCCCGGTCGGCGACAAATACGCGCCCCGGCTGCGCGAAGCCTGCCGCAAGATCGTCACCGACTCCAAGGGTTACGGGCGCGCGCTCTACGACAACATCCCGAAGATGATGTTCATCTTCCTGCCTCTGATCGCCGCGGTGATGTACGTCCTGTACCTGGGCTCGGGCCGCTACTACGTGGAGCACCTGCTGTTCTTCGTGCACTTCCATGCCTACTTCTTTCTCGGCGGCATCGCGATCGTGCTGCTCGACCGCAGCGGAACCCTGCTGAAGAACACTGGGGCAGGCGGGTGGCTGACCGCCGCGGGAGGTGTAGTCACGGCCGCGTTCGTGATCTACACACCGTACTACCTCTATCGCGCCATGCGCCGCGTCTACGGCCAGGGCCGGATCGTCACGCTCGTCAAGTACGCGCTGCTCGGCATCGGCTACCTGTTCTTCATGACCCTGACGGCCGTGGGACTCCTCTTCTATACGGCCCTCACGCTCTAGGAATCCCGGCCCCTGCCGGCCCGCTGCCGTGAACGCTCCTCGCTTCATCCTGCACGTCGACATGGACGCCTTCTATGCGTCAGTCGAGCAGCGCGACGATCCGGCACTGCGCGGCAAGCCGGTGATCGTCGGCGGGGCGGGTGGGCGAGGCGTCGTCGCCGCCGCGAGCTACGAGGTGCGCAAGTTCGGGGTGCACTCGGCCATGCCGACGCGCGAGGCATTGCGCCGTTGCCCGGACGCGATCTGCGTGGCCCCGCGCATTGCCCACTACAGCTCGGTCTCGAAGGAAATCTTTGCGGTCTTCCACGAGTTCACGCCCCTGGTGCAGGGCTTGTCGCTCGATGAAGCTTTCCTCGACGTCACGGCCAGCATCGGCGCGCTCGGCAGCGCGGAGCACATTGCCCGTGAGATCAAGCAGCGCATCCGCAACGGCACCGGACTCACCGCATCCGTGGGCCTGGCCCCCAACAAGCTGGTGGCGAAGATCGCCTCGGACCTGCGCAAGCCCGATGGCCTCGTCATGGTGCGGCCGGAGGACGTGACCGGCCTGCTGGACCCCCTGCCGATCCGCAAGCTGTTCGGCCTCGGCGCGAAAACGGCGCCCAAGGTCGAGGCGCTCGGCATCCGCACGCTTGGCGAACTGCGACAGGCCTCTGCGGCGCGGTTGCGCCCGATCTTCGGCCGTTACACGGAGCGCGTGCAGCAACGAGCCGCCGGGATCGACGACCGGCCGGTCGTGCCGGACCTCGACGAGAAACAGATCAGCGCGGAAGAAACGTTCGAGACGGATATCGCCGACCGCGCGAAGCTGCAGGGCGAGATCACGCGGCTGGCGGACAAGGCCTGTGCAAGGCTGCGCACGAAGAACCTCGTCGCTGGCTGCGTGACGGTGAAGATCCGTCGCAAGGACTTCACGACCTACACGCGGCAGAAACGCTTCGAGCCCCCGACGCAGGAAACGCGGGTGATCACCCGCATCGCCGCCGAGTTGCTCGACG
>Ga0315297_10001780_pt1 | contig 13485 bp, 11 predicted proteins | sample YL17G15_0_MG_FD_203628 | JGI IMG/M metagenome (GOLD analysis project Ga0315297, IMG submission 203628) | Sediment microbial communities from Yellowstone Lake, YNP, Wyoming, USA - YL17G15_0 | ecosystem: Environmental > Aquatic > Freshwater > Lake > Sediment | place: USA: Wyoming | collected... | reverse complement strand
GTGGGTCGTTTGCCCGGCGCCCCCTCGCCCGCCCCGCCCCCCACCCCCCCCCCCCCCCCCCACGCCCCTGCACCATCACCGCCCCAAGCGAAACGACGAAAAGCGAAAAGACCGAGCATGCCCTTCCTGCAACTCACGATCGACATCGGCGCGCGCGACCCGCAGCCCGTCGAAGATGCGCTGTTCGCGCACGGCGCCGTCTCCATCACGCTGCTAGACGCCGCCGATGACCCCGTGCTCGAACCTGCGCCCGGCCAAACGCCGCTCTGGCCCACCGTCGTCATGCGCGCCCTGTTCGATGCCGACACAGACCCGCTGCAGGTCACGGCTGATCTTCGCGCAGCCTGCGGGGACGACATCCCGCAACCCGCGTTCGAACGCATCGAAGACAAGGCCTGGGAACGCGAGTGGCTCAAGGATTTTCGCCCGATGCGCTTCGGGCGACGCCTCTGGGTCTGCCCCGGTGGCATGGCAGCGGATGACCCGCATGCGGTGCGCATCGAACTCGACCCGGGTCTTGCCTTCGGTACCGGCACCCACTCGACGACCGCCATGTGCCTGGACTGGCTCGACAGCCTCTGCGCAAGCACACTCGACCTCGCAACGGTAATCGACTACGGCTGCGGGTCGGGCATCCTGGCCGTGGCGGCGCTGAAGCTCGGTGCGGCCCGAGTCGTCGCCATGGACATCGACCCGCAGGCCCTGCTCGCCACCGGCCAGAACGCCGAGCGCAACGGGGTCGCGGACCGACTCCAGGTCACTGCTGACCCGGACGTGAGCGGCAGCGCGGCCGACCTCCTCGTCGCCAACATCCTTGCGGGCCCGCTGCTGGAACTCGCCCCCCGGTTTGCCCGGCTGGTCCGATCCGGCGGGTGGCTGGCGTTGAGCGGCCTGCTGGTGGGCCAGGCAGACCGAGTGGCGGCGGCGTACGAGCCGTGGTTTGATATCCGCCTGACCGCCACGCGCGACGGCTGGGGACTGCTGAGCGGACGCCGCCGCGCGAACAGACCATAAAGACGAGAGACGGATGTACTCCCAGTGTCCTGACTGCCAGACGCGCTTCCGCGTGACGGCCGATGCGCTGCGCGCCGCGCACGGCACCGTGCGTTGCGGCCGTTGCGGCAGTGCTTTCGACGCACTCTCGCGACTGAGCGACACCGTTCCGCCGGTGGGCGGTGCCGCCCCAGCGGCAACACTCAGCGGCTCGCCGCCCGCGTCTGCGCGGCTGGGCGAGACGGCGCCGGCGGCCGAATATCATTTCTCTGCCGACGACCTCGAAAAGGTCTTCGTCGACGCGCGCGACTGGCACCGCCAGTACGGTGCGGCCACCGCGGAAACGGCGGAGCCGAGCGGACAGGGCGACGAACCGTCCGAACTGCTCGTCGACGAGAGTGAGTCGATGGAGGACATCACCCTCGAAGGCGAGCGCATCCAGATCGAGTTGCCACCGGGGTTCGAAGACGACGAAGACGCGTTCGAAACGGTCTCACAACAGTCGCAACACGACCTCGACTCTGCGGATCGGTTTGCGGCCCCGGACGACGTGCCGGAATCCACCTTCATCGACGAGGTCGAGGAAGAGGATGCGGAAGCGGAACGGGCTGCTGCCGAAAGACCTTTCGACTCCATCGCGCCGCATCGCTGGCGCGCTCCCCTTCAGGAGGTGGAGGACGAGGCGCTACCCCTTGGCCGTCGTGCGGGCGCTGACGCAGAGGAAGCTGCCCCGCGGCACGGACGACTTGCGTGGACGCTCGGCTGCCTCGTGCTCGCACTGGCCCTGCTGGCGCAACTCACTCATTACTTCCGCCAGGAGCTGGTGCGGCATCCGCAGGTCGGCCCCGCGCTCGGCACGATCTATGAACGGCTCGGTCTCCCGCTCGCGCCGAACTGGGATCCGCGCGCTTTCGAGATCCGGCAATGGGGCGACGCCGGCGCCTCGCCTGCCGCCGGCCACATGAGCGTGCAGGCCAGCATCACCAACAACGCGACGTTTGCGCAACCCTTCCCGCTGCTGCGGCTCGAACTCGAGGACCGGTTCGGCGCGCCGGTTGCGACACGGGATTTCGAGCCGGCCGAGTATCTGAAAACCCCGGCGGTCGCGACGCGCATGCTCGGCGCAGGAGCGAGCGCCGAGGCGGACCTCGAAATCGTGGATCCCGGCGCGGACGCCGTGGGTTACCGGCTCGACCTCTGCCTGCGCGAGTCGGCCGAGCTGCTGCGCTGCGCGCAAGGCCCCGGCTGACGCGTCGTGCCCGTGATTCAAATAGGCCCCTACCGGCTGACCGGGCGCGCGCTGCTCGCCCCGATGGCGGGCGTCACCGACCTGCCTTTCCGCCGGCTCTGCCGTCGCATGGGCGCGGCGCTCGCGGCCGGCGAAATGATTTCCGCCGACCCGCGACTGTGGGACACGCGCGAATCCCGGCGGCGCCGCGATCACTCCGACGAACCGGAACCGCGCGTCGTGCAGATTGCGGGCGGAGATCCGCTCACGATGGCAGACGCCGCGCGCCGCAATGCGGCGGCCGGCGCGCAGATCATCGACATCAACATGGGTTGCCCGGCGAAGAAGGTCTGCAACAAGGACGCCGGCTCCGCGTTGCTCAGGGACGAATCCGTGGTGGCCGCCATTCTGCAGGCCACGGTGCGTGCGGTGGACGTGCCGGTCACGCTGAAGATTCGCACGGGATGGGATGCGCAATCGCGCAACGCGCTCGCCATCGCCCGCATCGCGGAAGATGCGGGCATCCAGGCGCTGGCCGTGCACGGTCGCACGCGTGCCTGCCGGTTCGAGGGCGATGCCGAGTACGCCACCGTTGCAGCGGTCAAGCAGGCGGTGCGAATTCCGGTGATCGCCAACGGCGACATCGACTCGCCCGCGAAAGCCCTGCGCGTGCTGCGTGAGACCGGTGCCGATGGCGTGATGATCGGCCGGGCCGCCCAGGGCCGGCCGTGGATTTTCCGCGAGATCGCCGCGCTGCTCGCCGGCGACGCAACGCCCCGGGCGCCGACGGCGCCGGAGGTGCGTGATATCATGCTCGCCCATTTGCGTGACGTGTACGAATTCTACGGCCATGAGCCGGGAGCCAGGATCGCGCGCAAGCACATAGGGTGGTATTGCACGGAGCGCCCGCAAGCCGAGGCGTTTCGTCGGTCCGTCATGCAGGTTGCTTCGGCCGAGGCGCAATTCGCCATGGTGCGCGAATTTTTCGACGCCCTCGCCGGGATGCCAGCGGTCGCCGCATGACGGGGGGCAGTTTTTCGATTCGAGGACGATAGCGCTCATGGCGCCCCGCAAGAAAACACGAACCCGCCGCGAGCCGAGGCCGGCCGCGGCAGCCGCCGGACGCAGCGTACCGCTGCGCTCGCTCACCGAGCAGGCGCTCGACTCGTATTTCACGAGCCTGAATGGCCACGCACCGGGCCACCTGTATGACCTGGTGATGCACGAGGTGGAGGAACCGCTCTTCCGCGCGGTGCTCGACTACGCCGAAGGCAACCAGAGCCGCGCCGCCGACATCCTCGGCATCAATCGCGGCACTTTGCGCAAGAAACTCAAGGTCTACGGCATCGCCAGCTGAGCCCGCCGGGTCGGATCGCCGACGAAGGATTGCAGATCGTGACCACGCCGATTCGCCGCGCACTGCTCAGCGTCTCCAGCAAGGAAGGATTGCTCGACTTCGCGCGCGAGTTGCGCAGCCGCGGCATCGCGCTCCTGTCCACCGGCGGCACGGCGAGCCTGCTGCGCAGCAACGGCATCGACGTGACGGACGTCTCCGCCGTGACGGGGTTTCCCGAGATCATGGCTGGCCGCGTGAAGACGCTGCACCCGAAGATCCACGGCGGCCTGCTCGGCCGTCGCGGCCTGGACGACGAGGTGATGCGCACTCACGGCATCGACGCCATCGACCTCGTGGCGGTGAACCTCTATCCCTTCGCCGCAACCATCGCGAAACCCGGGTGCACGTTCGAGGACGCGGTGGAGAACATCGACGTCGGCGGCCCGGCGATGGTGCGCGCGGCGGCGAAGAACCACGACCGCGTCGCCATCGTGGTCGACCCGCTCGACTATGGCACGGTACTGGCCGAAATGGACCGCAACGGGCTCGCAGTCGGCCCGGAAGCGCGCTTGCGCCTGGCGACGAAGGCCTTTGCGCACACGGCGCAGTACGACGCGGCCGTCGCCGCATACCTCGAGCGCGCGGCGCGACCCTCCAGCGGCGAATTTCCGGAATTGCTCGCCCTGCAGTTCCGCAAGCGCATGGACCTGCGTTACGGCGAGAATCCCCACCAGCAGGCGGCGTTCTATGTTGCGAGCGACGCGCAGGGCGCGAGCGTCGGCGCCGCGTCGCAGTTGCAAGGCAAGGAACTCTCGTTCAACAACATCGCCGACGCAGACACCGCCTTCGAGTGCGTGCGGCAGTTCGAGCAGCCGGCCTGCGTGATCGTCAAGCACGCGAATCCGTGCGGCGTCGCCGTGGCCGCCAGCATTCGCGAAGCCTACGACCGCGCCTTCCGCACGGACCCCACGTCGGCGTTCGGCGGCATCATCGCCTTCAACCGGCCGCTCGACGGCGGGACGGCCGTGGCGATCGTCGAGCGCCAGTTCGTCGAAGTCATCGTGGCTCCTGCGGTCGATCCGGAGGCGCGCGAAGCGTGCGCACGCAAGGAGAATGTTCGGCTGCTCGTCACGGGCAGCCTCGCCGCCAGCAACACGCGCTTCGATTCGCGCAGCATCAACGGCGGCCTGCTGTTGCAGACGCGCGACCTCGGCATGGTCGGCGCCGGCGACCTGAAGATCGTCACCCGGCGCGCGCCGAACGACGCCGAACTGGCCGACCTGCTCTTCGCCTGGCGGGTCTGCAAGTACGTGAAGTCGAATTCGATCGTCTTTGCCAGGGGCGGGCAGACCGTCGGAGTGGGCGCCGGCCAGATGAGCCGCGTCTACAGCACGCGCATCGCCGCCATGAAGGCACGCGACGAGGGCCTCGAACCGGCCGGCTCGGTGATGGCCTCTGACGCGTTCTTCCCGTTCCGCGATGGCCTCGACGCCGCCGCCGAGCACGGCATCACGGCCGTGATCCAGCCGGGCGGCTCGATGCGCGACCCGGAGGTGATTGCGGCCGCCGATGAGCACGGCATCGCGATGGCATTCACCGGCATGCGCCATTTCCGACACTGAGCCCGTGAAAGTCCTGATCATCGGTTCCGGCGGCCGCGAGCACGCGATGGCGTGGAAGGTCGCGCAGTCCGGCCGGGTCTCGCGCGTGTTCGTGGCTCCTGGCAACGCGGGCACGGCGCTCGAGCCGCACACGTGCAACGTCGCTGTCGCCGCTGACGACCTGCCGGGCCTGCTGCACTTTGCGCAGCAGGAACATATCGACCTCACCATCGTCGGTCCCGAGGCGCCACTGGTGCTCGGTCTCGTCGATGAATTCCAGGCCGCGGGCCTGCGCTGCTTCGGCCCGAGCCGGCTCGCCGCGCGGCTCGAAGGCTCCAAGGCTTTCAGCAAGGATTTCCTGCACCGCAACGGTATTCCGACCGCCGCGTACGCCACGTTCACGCGGGCAAACTTCGACGCCGCGTGGATCCGCGCGCAGCAGGCGCCGCTGGTCGTGAAGGCCGACGGCCTCGCCGCGGGCAAGGGCGTGGTGATCTGCGCGACGACCGACGAAGCCGTCACGGCGGCTGAGGACATGTTTGCGGGCCGCTTCGGCAAGGCCGGCGACACCGTCGTCGTGGAGGAATTCCTCGCCGGCGAGGAAGCCAGCTTCATCGCCATGGTGGACGGCCAGCACCTGCTTCCGCTCGCCACGTCGCAGGACCACAAGCGTCTCGGCGACGGTGACCTCGGCCCGAACACCGGCGGCATGGGCGCGTACTCCCCGGCGCCCGTGGTGACGCAGGAAGTCCACGAGCGCGTCATGCGCGAGGTCATGTGGCCGACCGTTGCTGCGCTCGCGCGCGAAGGCACCCCGTACCTCGGGTTCCTTTACGCCGGCTTGATGATCGCGGCCGACGGCACGCCGCAGGTGCTCGAATTCAACTGCCGCCTCGGCGATCCCGAGACGCAGCCGATTCTCGCGCGCATGCGCTCCGATCTCACGGTGCTCTGCGAGGCCGCTCTTGACGGCCGCCTCGAGACGACCCGGGTGGACTGGGATCCGCGCGCCGCCGTCGGCGTCGTGCTCGCCGCGGGCGGTTACCCCGAGACGGTGCGCAAGGGCGACGTGATTCACGGCCTCGACGCGGCCGCGAAGCTGCCCGGCAAGGTGTTTCATGCGGGAACCGCGCTCGCGGACGGTCGGGTCGTGACGAACGGCGGGCGCGTACTCTGCACCGTCGGGCTCGGCACGACGGTGCGCGAGGCGCAGAAGCAGGCCTACGAACTGGCCGGGGCGATCTGCTGGGAGGGCCTGCAGTACCGCAAGGACATCGGCTATCGCGCGATCGCGCGCGAATAGCCGCAGGCTACGGGAGATGGCCGAATTCAAGCGTAGCGTACTGACGGTAGAGAAAAGCTTTCGTCGCCGTGCACGCACCGCGGTAAGCCGGGTTCTCACCGTGTTCGGCGGAGCTCGCGGCGACAGCCGGACGCACCTCGACCCCGCTGCGATCCGCACGGTGCTGGTCGTGCGCATGAACGGCCGCATGGGCAATACGCTGTTCCTGACGCCGCTGCTCACGGCGATCCACGCAGTGCTGCCGCAAGCGACGATCGACGTGTTCGTGAGCTATCCGGACGCGGCCGATCTGTTGCAGGGCCTGCCCGGCCTGCGCCACGTGATCACGCTGCCGCACATGCACTGGTGGGACTTCCGCACCTCGCTACGGACGCTCAAGGACTTCCGCTCGCGCCGCTACGACCTCGTGATCGATCCGGTGCCGAATTCCTCCGGCGGGCGCGTCGCGCTCCTGTTTTGCCGCGCGCGCTGGCGCCTTGGATTCACCGATGACGAGCAGTGGCTGCGGCTCGACTACGCCGCCGAACTGCCGCCGGGTGTGCGGCACGAGGCACTGCGCCCGCTCGCATTGGTGCAGCAGGCCTTCGGCTACCAGTTCGCGCCCGGTGCGCCGCGGCTGCGTGTTGCCAACAGCCCCGACGAACTTGCCGCGGGCGCTCGCCTGATCGCACAACGCATGGCGCAAGCGACCCGGCAGGCGGCGCCGGACTGGCCGACGATCGGTTTCTTCGCCAGCGCCCGCGGGAAAAAAGATCTCGGTCCGGACTGGTGGCGTGATTTCTGGGAGGCCTATCTCGACTTGATCCCAGCGACCGCCCCGCTCGAGGTGCTGCCGGCAGCGGACCACCCGCCGGTCCATCCCGACTTCGCGACCGTACACTGCCAGTCGCCGCGCATGCTGGCGGCCACGATCGCACACGTGGACGGATTCTTCTGTGCCGACACCGGACCCATGCACCTGGCCAGCGCCGCGGGCGTGCCGACGATCGCGTTTTTCGACAAGACGAAACCGGCGGCCTTCGGCCCGATCAAGCCGGAAGATACAGTGCTGAAGATCACCGGGATGACGCCGCGGCAAGTGGCCGAGGCCTGTGCCGGAATCGTTGCAAGTCGGGGCGCGGCGGAGCGCGGCGAAACGCCGGCCTGGTGAGAGGCCGCGGCGAGCGTCGGGCGTGAAACATTGATAGATACCAGCTCACCGCCCCCACCCACCCGCGCAATACCGTGGCGACTGGCGGATCTCAACATCGGCCGGCCGCTGCGGGTCGGTCGGCTACCGTCATGACGCGCCGGGTTCGGCCGCAAGCTGCTGTCGCCGGCGGGGAAGACTGGCCCGCCCATCTTCCAGCGTCGCGGGGCTCATGGCGGTCGTCGCCGCGAAACCCTGGAACCACTGGAGCTTCGCAGGCCGCGCGAGCGCCTTGAGCCGCGCCTCCATGGACGCAGCAGCACTTCGGTTCTCGAACCACACGACCGCTGCAAGGGCCTGCGGACGATTGGCCCGTGTGAAGGCGGCTCCCCTGCCCGCCTGGTGGGCCTCGAAGCGCTCCTGCGGCCATGGGCTGATGCCGATGTAGCTCTTGCCGCCGTCGCAATCGAGCCGGTAGACGGCCCAGGGTCTGGCGACAGCCGCAGGACCCGCTGCTTCGTTGTCGAGCGTCGCGCCCTCAACGGCCTCGGGCACGACTGTTCCTGGAGACGGCTCCACCGAGCACCTGGTCGATCGTCACGACGTCGACCAGGCCGAGCGCGCCGTAAAGCGCAGGAATGATCTTTTCCGGGGGATGTCGCTTGCGCAGGGCCGCCACTTTGACGGTGCCGGCACGGTACACCGGCAGGTACATGCGACCAAGCAGCGGATGACGTCCCCAGGCATCTGACAGCTTGTCGGCGCGCTCGTCGGAGCACAGGTACTCGTTGCGCAGAACGCCTCGCACCTTTTCCGTGTTCCAGTTCCTGTCCCAGGTGAGAAACGAAGACTGATTCTTTGCGTCGTCCTGGAGCAGCGCCAGCAGCGTGCCGATCTGCAGGTCGAGATTGGGCAACTCGTCGATCTCGGTGACACCGAACGCCATCAGTATCGCGTTGTTCGCGATGCCTTCCGACAACGCCGCGCCGCGCGTGTTCATCGTCTGCACCGTCGACTCGAAACCCAGCTTGCGGCGCACATGCAGCGCCTGGATCAACGCGAAGGTCGTCACGTGGCCAGGCACGACCTCGTGCGATACCAATTGCATGAACTCGGGCACGGAGATCCCGAGCGACGCGTTGATCTCGTACGTGGCTTCGTACTGAGGCGAGCCGTCACGGCTTCGCGCGCGGCCGAGGTAATTCATGGACCCGGAAAACCAGGCGTCCTCGATGGCGAGGAACCGGATGTTGGCGCGCGGTACGTCATGCAGAGCCCGGGGCAGGTAAGGTGCGATGTGCTGCGCCGCGCCCGCGTCGAACTGCGCGATGCAGGCATCGGCCAGCATGGCGATGGATTTCTTCGGCACCATGCGCTCGCACCGCCAGGCGTCGGCGGCGGCGAGCAACTTCGCCCGGGTGCCAGCCCTGTAGCCCTGTCCTGCAAGCAATTCGGCGACGCGTTCACGCTTGGATACGGGATCGGAGGGGGTGGGAGCCGCTCCAGTGGAGGCGACTACGCAGCGCTCGTACGGCACTGGCGGTCCCCGGTCGAGCCTTTCCTGCACGAGATCCCACATCACGCCCAGGCACTCGCACATGCCCAGCAAGTAGGCCCCACGCAACCCGCCGATGACCCCCGCCATCGCGGTCGTGTCGCCGATGGCGGCCGGAATGTCCACGGCCTTCAGGTACGCATCGACGGCCGATACGTCGATCTGCTTCCCGGCCACGCCACCGCTCTCACGGAGCCTGGCGGCCGCGGGATGCTTGTACGCCTTGGGCAGCGGTTCGTCGGAGAACCAGGAATCAGCGATGAAACGCGCAGTGCCCGACGGGTTCATGACGTCCCCGCCCCACAGCGTGTCGATCCCGAGGATCGCCGTGGCCGTCGCCTGCGCCAGCTCACGTTCTCCTGGCTTCATTCCTGCGCTCCTGCCGTGGTCTCTCATCTACTGAAAACATCGGGACCGGGCTGGATACTACCTGCTGCGAGATGCGGATGCCGGGACACACGCATATCCGTTGCGGGGTAGAAGGCAGTCGCCAGCTCGCCGAGATGACTCGCTTCAGAGGTCGCCGCGGAAGCGTCAAATTGCTCTGCGCAATCCAGTCGTCATCGACCAGCCGCTCACGGTCGTTCTCGGGCCGACCGGGAAAGGCCTACAACTCCTCGACTTTCTTGAGCAGCGGATCAAGAACCTCAAAGGGTCTGTGCTTTCCGTAGCCAAAATCCCACCGGATTCCGACGGTGAGCTCATTTGCATTCCGCTCGCCAGCAAAGCTGGAGCCGTCGTTCAACTGGTATTCCAGATAGAACATTCGATTGAATGAGTCGATCGTCCGGCGCAGGCCGATGATCTTCTTGTCGACCTCGTAGAGGCCAGCCTGCGGATCCCGATCGTCTGCCATGAACCAGTTGCCGCCGGCCACCAACCACCATCGATCGCGGAACTCCCACTGAGCGTAGAGTTCCACGCCGTTGCCGTCGACGTAGAGGTTCTGGTCATTGATGGCGTGATTGTCCTGCCTCGACCAGACCAGACTTGCATACCAGTGGTCACCCGACCACCGCGTGGATGCCGCCAATGCCTGGTCGTTGCCGTCGAGTCCCGCGGCAACAATCTCCGGCGCTTTCCGATCTTCGATCCGTGACAGGTTGTACGCGACACCAAAGCCCCACCCCGCCTCGGTATCGAACCAGGCGCTTGCGCCGAACTGGTTACCGAAGTTGACGTCCGCGACCTGGGGGATCGGCTGACTGCGCTGGTACTGCAAATTCAGGTTGAAGGGCTTGATCCGCAAGCCCTTGAAGATGTCCAGGTACAGTCGGGTCTGCAGGACTTCATCCGCCCGCCCGGTCCCCGAGGCTCCGCCGTCCGTGCCCGCGTTGAAGGCGCCCGCTGTATTGCCGCCAAACACGGCGAACCGATCCGTCATGCCGGCGATCTTGTAATAGGTGGACCAATTCTTGCCGAACGAGGCGAACACGTACGGGGAATCGATGCCGACATAGTAAAGCCGTGGATTCAGCGCATGGCCCTGGTTGTCTTCGCCGGAACTGGCGTTCGATGAGAAGACGTCGAGAATATTGAAACCGCCCTCTACGCGCCCAAAAAAATTAGTGCCCTCGCCCAGAGTCCGCTGGAGCCGCGCGCCGACTCGTGAGCCGCCATCGCCGACCGAAAAGCCGGAACCCTGGTCATCGTTACTGAACTCCGTGCCATTCTCGATCGCATGTATCCGAACACTGCCGTAGAGCCTCAGGAGCGGCTCTTCTGTTTTCACCTCCGCATCGCCGCGACGCTCGAAGGGCGTCACGAAGCGACGCGCCGACTCCGGGTCCTGGTCGAGGGCTGCATCATTGCTTATACGTTTGCCCTCAGTCTCAGCTGCAGTGACTGCTTTCTTTTCGTCCTTCTGCGTCTGGCTGGAGTCAACCGTCGATATAGCCGATTCAGGGGCGGTCTCGCCTGGTGTGGGCTCCGGAGCAGCGCCTGACTGCGCTTTAGCCACTCCGGCCCAGAACACGGCCAGTAACGACAGCAGGATGAAATTGCACTTCAAGGATGGCTCTAATTCGAGAATCAATGAGCCTTCGGCGTCACAAGGCAGTCGGCGTCTGCCGCGGCAAACCCGGCAGCCATTGTACCGCCGGGCAAGCGGGGGCGGGCCGACGTGGCATGGTGAAGCAGATCGCGCCGATGGTATTGACGACGCAGACCGGCTTCTCTAAACGGGTTCCGGGCGCTCCTGACTGCCGTCGGTTGTCTTTCGGCGCCGCATACCCGCTAGACTCAGCCCGTGAGGGAGCACAAACATGTGACCGACACGCCGACAGAGCGTGAGGGAGAAGGTCTGCGGACCAAACCGTGCCGCCGCAAGGTGGTGCAGTGGGGCATCGTGCATGCGGCGGGCTAGGCGAATCCTGCCTGGTATTGGCGGAATGATGCGGCCGCGCGCGCGCCCGAGGTGTGGCTGGCGCGACTTGATTGGTATCCGCCCTGCAAATTGCTACGCTCGCGCCGTCCATACGCCGCAAGGGGCGCGCCGTTGTCCCTGATCGCCGAACTCAAGCGCCGCAACGTCTTCCGGGTAAGCGCCGCCTACCTGGCACTCGGCTGGATTGTCACGCAGGTCACCTCGACCGTGGCGCCGTGGCTGCACCTGCCGGAGTGGGTCGGGCCGGTCGTCCTCTGGATCGGCATGATCGGTTTCCCGTTCGTGGTGTTGTTCTCGTGGATCTACGAGCTCACGCCTGAAGGCCTGAAGAGGGAAAGCGAGGTCGATCGCTCGGGATCCATCACGCACCACACGGCCCGGCGCCTCGACTACGTGATCATCGCGCTGCTCGTCGTCGCGATCGGGCTCTTTGCTTTCCACGAATTCCGGCCGGCCGCGGAGACGCGCATGACGGTGGTGGCGAGGACGACGCCTGGCACGGCACCGTCGACGACCGGCGTGGATCGCTCCGTCGCCGTGCTGCCGTTCGTGGACATGAGCGCGGGCAAGGACCAGGAATACTTCGCCGACGGCATCTCGGAGGAGCTGCTGAACCTGCTCGCGAAGGTGCCGCAGCTCAGGGTGATCGCGCGTACGTCCTCGTTCTCGTTCAAAGGCAAGGAGGTGGACATCGCCGAGATCGCGAAGAAGCTCAATGTCGCCAACGTGCTGGAAGGCAGCGTGCGCAAGTCCGGCGACACGTTGCGCATCACCGCACAGCTCATCAGGGCGTCCGACAGCTCGCATCTCTGGTCACAGACCTACGACCGGAAGATGACAGACGTGTTCACGGTGCAGGACGAGATCGCCGCGGCCGTGGTCGAGCAGCTCAAGGTCACGCTGCTCGGCGACGCACCGAAGGCGCGGGTCACGGATCCAGAGGCCTACGCGTTTTTCCTGCAGGCGCGCGACATGAGCCGGCAGTACAGTGCCGCCTCGCTGGAGCAGGCGATCGGGCTCTACAAGCAGGCCCTGGCGATCGACCCATCCTATGCGCCCGCGTGGGACGGCATGGCGGTCGCTTACTTCGGGCAGATGGACCTCGGTGTGCTGACGATCGAACAGGGTCTGCCGCTCGGCAAGGAGGCCGCCCAGAAAGCGCTCGAGCACGACCCGTCCTTCGCGCCGGCGTACGGAACCCAGGCCATTTTCGATGCGATCATCGGGCGGGATTACCCGGCGGCAGTACAGCACCTGCAGCGCGGCCTGGCACTGGATCCGGCCAACGTCGATATCATCGGTATCGCCGCCGCAGTCGCCCGCCGCCTCGGCCGGCTGGATCTCGCCATCTCGCTCGGCGAGTACCAGGTCGCGAATGATCCGGTGAGCGTCGAGGGCTATGATGGGCTGGGCCTTGCCTACCGCTACAAGGGTCAGCTTGACGAGTCCATTGCCGCCTACCGCAAGTTGCTGAGCCTGGCCCCGGATGCCGGCTGGTATCGAACGGCGCTGGGCGGCGTGTTGCTGCAGAAGGGCGACGCGGAAGCGGCGCTGACGGAATTCCGGAAGGAACCCATCGAGGTATACCGCCTTGGCGGTCTCGCAATGGCATACCAGGCCCTCGGTCGGAAAGCCGAGTCGGATGCCGCGTTTGTGGAACTGATGAAAAAATACCCGGATACGAAACCGTTCGCCACGGCCGCCGTGCTGGCGTATCGCGGCGACATCGACCGGGCTTTCGAGATGCTGGAAACGGCCGCCCGGATTCACGACATCGACCTGGGCGCGCTCGCCGTCTTCCCGACGTTTGCCCCCATGCACGAGGACCCGCGCTGGCTGCCACTGCTGCGCAGGTTGGGGCTCGCGCCCGAGCAGCTCGCCGCGATCAAGTTCGAGATCAGCGTGCCGAAGCAATAGGCGCGTCCGAACCGGCACTTGAGTCAAGTCGCGGCCA
>Ga0315297_10001779_pt1 | contig 13489 bp, 15 predicted proteins | sample YL17G15_0_MG_FD_203628 | JGI IMG/M metagenome (GOLD analysis project Ga0315297, IMG submission 203628) | Sediment microbial communities from Yellowstone Lake, YNP, Wyoming, USA - YL17G15_0 | ecosystem: Environmental > Aquatic > Freshwater > Lake > Sediment | place: USA: Wyoming | collected... | reverse complement strand
AATTTACGGGTTTGGCGCTGCTGCTCATATCATTGCCCAGGTGGCAAGGTATGAAGGCAGGAAAGTTTTAGCTTTCACCCGTCCGGGTGACTTAATTGCGCAGGAGTTTGCCTTGAGCCATGGTGCCGATTGGGCTGGTGGTTCCGACGAGTCTCCTCCAGATAAGTTGGATGCTTCGCTGATCTTTGCACCCGTTGGCCCCCTGGTAGTGGCTGCGCTGAAAGCCACCCATAAGGGTGGGATCGTCGTCTGTGGTGGTATCCATATGAGCGATATCCCTGCTTTCGCGTATAACCTGCTTTGGGAAGAACGCGTCATCCGTTCGGTGGCAAACCTGACCCGTCGGGACGGCGAGGAATTCCTGGCATTAGCACCCCGGGTGCCGGTAAGAACCGAAGTGACTGCCTTTCCATTGGAACAGACCGGGGAGGCCCTCAACCGCCTGCGGAGCGGTCAGTTGGTGGGTGCCGCGGTGATATCGATCGCCCCCGAATAAAAAAAAATTATTGCCCTCCCCTGGCTAGTTCCCGGTGGGAAATCTATGGGGGAAAATTGCATTATTGAATCACGGTTGGAAAAGGAATTATTGAATGCCGTTCCTACTGTCGGACCGAAAATCACCGGATGGTTTACCGGTGTGGTGGGTTTCCTCGGTCCGGTTGTCTTGACGCTCCTGGTGGTCCATTTCTTCAAGAAATACTTCATGAAGTAAAAAAAAGTAAATATTTTATCCAATGTTTGAGACCGCTCGAAAGAGCGGTTTTTTGGTTTTTTTACAGATGGTTTCCACCCAAGATATCACACCCTGAATTTCAAGCGGGGTGGTACTATAATTCCACGAAATTAACTGTGATAAACTTCGCTCATGGATCCTGTCACTGCCCTGGCAAACCCGAATATAGCCTTCATCAAGTATTGGGGAAATCGTGACGCGCAATCCCGCCTGCCAGCGAATGGATCCATCTCGATGAATCTGGACGGGCTGGATACACGCACCACTGTCCGTTTCGACTCCACTCTCGATGAGGATAAGGTATCAATAAACGGAAATAAAGCAAGTGAAGCTGCGCTCGCACGGGTCAGCCTGATGTTGGACGAGGTACGCAGCATGTCTGACACCCACCACTTCGCCCGCGTGGACAGCGCAAATAATTTCCCAATCGGAACCGGTATCGCCTCCTCTGCCTCTGCTTTTGCAGCGTTGGCATTGGCTGCCACAATCGCAGCCGGGTTGCATTTGAACGAGGTCGCCCTTTCACGACTCGCACGCCGCAGTTCCGGTTCAGCCTGTCGCTCCATACCGGGCGGGTTCGTAGAGTGGTTTCCCGGCCAGAGCGACGCTGATTCCTATTCCGTCTCCATCGCACCTCCTGGATATTGGGACCTGGTCGACTGCATCGCGGTCATCAGTAAGGAGCACAAACCAACCGGTTCCACCGAGGGCCATGCTCTTGCGGTGACCTCACCGCTCCAATCCGCGCGGGTAAGCGATGCCCCCCGCCGGCTTGACATTTGCCGGCGCGCCATCCTGGAGCGTGATTTCAATCTCCTGGTTGAAATCGTTGAAGTTGATTCCAATTTGATGCATGCAGTCATGAGAACTTCGTGTCCCCCCCTTTTCTACTGGCAGCCAGCCACCCTTGATGTGATGCTGGCTGTACAGTCTGCCCGGGTCAGGGGGCTTCCAGCCTGCAGCACGGTTGATGCTGGACCCAACGTTCATGTGATCTGCACGGGATCTGCAGCCGAAGAAACAGCGGACCTGTTGCGAAATATTCCCGGTGTCAGTGAGGTGCGATTGGCAAAAGCAGGGGGACCAGCCAGGTTGGTGGAGAATTCAACCCCGGGGTCAGATTAGAATTAAGTGATAAAGGTTCGCTCATTCCTAATAAACGCTCAAAACGGATATAATCATATGGTCCGCCTCCCAGGAGGCGCCTTTAATGTCGACGAGGTTTTCAAATGAGTATCAGTCTGCTCGGCGGGATTGTCTTCGTCCTGGTATTCGCTGGAATCATCCTGCTCCACGAATTCGGACACTTTATTGTCGCCCGGATACTTAAAATAGAAGTGGAAGAATTTGGCATCGGTTTTCCACCTCGCCTGTTCCGTCTATGGCGTGGCAGGGGGTCCCTTCTCATTGGTAAAGACCGGCTTGTCATTCCGCTTAATTTTGATTTTCACTTCGATCCCAAAACTGCTCTTCATCACCGGGTAACTGCGACCGCTTCCCGTTCCACTGACGGGAGGCTCGTCCTCGCTACACTTCAACTTGAAGCTGCCGAAAGCGGATCAAACTCATCCCTGCCCGTCCCGGATCAAGGAGCAATTTCCGTCCCAGACGCAGATGACAGGAAGAAATTAAATTCCCCCTCTCCAAAGCCCGGAAAAATTAACTTGAGTGGAACTCTCGAGGAGATCAAGCCGGGCACTGAGTTTACCCTTAACTGGATTCCTCTTGGCGGTTTTAATAAGATCAAGGGGGAAGACGATCCGGATGAACCAGGTGGGATGGCTGCCGCAAACCCCTGGAAGCGGATTGCCGTGTGCCTCGCTGGGGCTGGCATGAACCTGCTGACTGCGGTGGTGGTCTACACCTTCTTCTTCAGTCAGATTGGCATCCCCGACAGTCATGCTGCGGTCATCGCCAGCATTGATTCCCCTTCACCCGCTGAGAAAGCCGGGTTAAAGGCAGGGGATGTGATCCTTGCCGCCGGGGGATTGCAGGTTAATGGTTTTAATCGGCTGACCGAGATTACCCATAAATACCTGGATCAGCCCCTTCCCTTGGTCATCTTGCGGGACGGCAAGCCGCTGGAGATCACCGTCACTCCCCGTTCCGTCTATCCGCCTGACCAGGGACCCATGGGGGTTGGCATTGCCCAACCGCTTCTCCCTGCCAGGTCATGGTTTGCAACCATTCCCTCGGCCTTTTCCGCGACCTGGCAGGATGTTAACAGTCTGCTGGCTCTCCCCGGTCGGATTATCGCCGGTACGATTTCACCGCAGGCTGCCCAGATCGGCGGTCCGCGCAGCGTCTGGAATTTATTCCAGCAAGCCGTATCCCGGGATGTGACCAGCCGCCAGCCAGCCGCCAGCGGCGGAACTGCCTCCAGGCCTACTAATTACACCCTTCTGACAATTATTTCTCTGACTGTTACCATTGCAGTCGTGAACTTGCTGCCAATTCCGGCGCTTGATGGAGGTCGCATATTCATGACCTTGCCTGATCTCTTTTTGCGCCGTCGCATCCCCGCCAGGTACCAGGCAATGATCAATGGAATTGGCTTCATTATCCTGATCACCCTGTTGGGGATCTTTTATGTAAAAGACATCATAAGTCCGGTGAACTTCATCTTGCCCTGACTTTGAAAGATGGATCAGTATGTCTCGGAATATGCCTTTTAAGAATGTCATCGAGGCTTTGCTCGACAATGGCAAACCCTTTCCCGCAAAGTACTTGCATAGTTTTTCAAACCTGGAACCTGGTGACCTGGACAAATTGACCAAGGCCTGGCCTCAGGTTTCGCCAAGCCGTAAACAATCCCTGCTCGAAGACATGGAAGATCTGGCTGAAGCAGATACACTGACCTCCTTCGAAAACCTGGCGAGATCACTTCTCGCGGATCCCGATCCAAGGGTCCGTACACTGGCCATCCATCTATTGTGGGAATGTGAAGATGCCAAGCTTGTCCCAATCTATCTCGATATGCTAAAAAATGACGGGGCTGTAGAAGTTCGGGCGGCCGCTGCGAATGCCTTGGGGCAATTTGTTTACCTTGGTGAACTGGATAAGATTCCCCCGAAACTGCACCACGAAATTGAAGACCACCTTCTCACCGCGACCAGGACTTCCAAGGAGACCCTGGTCCGCAGACGGGCATTGGAATCCTTGGGTTATTCGGGGCGTGAAGAAGTGATCCCGCTCATTGAAGAAGCTTATCACCAGAAAAACCCCGACTGGGTTGTAAGCGCTCTGTGTGCCATGGGTCGTTCTTGTGATGAGCGCTGGAAAAAACAGGTCCTTTCCCAGCTGCATTCCCCTCGCGAGGAGGTTCGTTCCGAGGCCATTCGTGCCGCTGGTGAACTGGAAATGAAATCTGCCCTGCCGGTGTTGATGGATCTCCTGGAGGACGAGGAAGATATCGAAGTGCGCCGTGAGCTTGTTTGGGCGCTTTCCACCATCGGCGGGGAAAGTGTGCCCGCCAGGCTGGAAGAACTGCTCGAGGTCGAAGAAGACGACGAAGAAGCTTCGTATATCGAAGAAGCGCTGGATACACATTCATTCAATGAAGACTTGGGAGGTTTTTCCTTGATCGATGTTGACCCTGATGTGGATTTCATTGAAGAAGATCCAGGCAGCGAATAAAATTCAAGAGTTGTTCGATCAGGCGGATCGCAGGCCCTCTGAATTGGTTTTCCTTTTGTCTCAAAATAAACCGTCATGTCGTTGCTGAATATTTTTGCCAACAATCTCCTGCCCATCCTGTTGCTGAGTGGAGCGGGTTTTGCCTTGGGCAGGGTTCTCACCCTTGACTCGCGTCCCCTGGGACGGGTGATATTTTTCATTCTCAGCCCGGTGTTAATCTTCAACCTGTTGACCAGCAGCAAGTTGGTGGTGGGAACCATCGTCTTGTTAATGGGCTATGCTGCATCGGTCATGGGCCTCACCGCCGGGATTGCCTACGTGTTGGGCAGGTTTTTTCACCTCGAACGCCCCTTGCTCACGGTCGTGGTACTGACCAGCCTTTTTTCCAACAATGGCAATTATGGTCTGCCCCTCATTTCTTTTGCCTTCGGACAGGAAGCCCTGGCTTACGCCAGCATTTACTTTGTGACGAACTCGGTGATGCTCTATACAATTGGTGTGTTGATCGCCAGCCTTGGTCATTTGCGGTTGAAGGAAGCACTCCTTGGACTTTTAAAAGTTCCGGCGATCTACGCCGTTATCCTTGCTGTCATTTTTATCCGCACCGGGTGGGTTTTACCAGTACCGATTCAAAGGACGGTCACACTGGCAGCCGGAGGAGCCGTCCCCGCCATGATCATCCTCCTCGGGTTGGAATTGCAAAAAGTGGAGTGGACGCATAATGTGCGCGCCCTGAGCATTCCTGTGATTTGCCGCCTGCTGATCGGACCGGTCATCGGGTTGTTGCTGGCGGCGCTTTTCGGGTTGAAAGATACCAACCGAAAGGCTGGAATTACCCAGGCCGGGATGCCCTCAGCGGTCATGACCACCATCCTGGCCAACGAGTATAAACTTGACACCTCGTTGGTCACGGCGATCATCTTTGTTAGCACCATCCTGAGTCCGTTGACATTGACTCCCCTGCTGTTCTTTCTCGATCGTTGATGCTCATCCCAGTCCGGTTGCGCATGGACGTTATTTTTATAAGGGTGATTGATGGACAGAAAAATTGATATTCTCCGTCTTCATATCTGGGTTTCGGGACGGGTTCAGAATGTTGGTTTTCGAGCCTTTGTCCAGCAAACCGGGGCAGAATTGGGGCTCACCGGATGGGTTCGAAATGTCGGCTATGACTCAGTGGAAACGGTCGCTGAGGGTGCACGCGAAGTTCTTGAAAGATTTTCCTTGGCTGTACAAAACGGTCCGCGTGGCTCCAGGGTGGACGAGTCCAGGGTCGATTGGGAGGCAGCCAGTGCAGAATTCAAAAGTTTTGGTGTCAGGAATAGTATCTGGTCAAATTGAGGCTATAATTCTCCTTCAAGGAGTAAAGGATTTCTCATGAAAAGAAAATATATTTCCCTCATCAGTGTATGCATTTTGATCCTATTCGTGGGGACGTTCCTGGTTTCCTGCGGGTCCAACGCTGCCCCAACAACTTCTCCTGGTGGGGCTTCTGATGGCAAAGCCCTTATGCAGGAGCGCTGTACCGTATGCCACTCGACAGATCGCATTACAACAGCCCACAAGACAGCCGATCAGTGGACTTCGACAGTGACCCGCATGATCAGTCATGGGGCGCAGCTCAACACGCAGGAACAGCAAACGTTAATCACTTACCTGGCAGCTACTTACAAGTAGTCCAAATAGACCGGCAGTTGCCAGCGCCGGTCTTTCTTTTTATCCAAACCCCAATCCCCGTTCTTTCAGGGACACCCACTTCCCTTTCCCCCGTCCGATGATCATGTGATCGAGCACATCCACATCCAGGAGCTTCCCCGCCTGGATGATGGACCGTGTTACGGCGATGTCGTCGGGGCTGGGGGTCGGATCCCCGCTGGGGTGGTTGTGAACCACGATCATGGCGCTGGCATTGCGCCGGATGGCTGGTTTGAACAGCTCACCCACGTGCACCTGGGAGGTATTAACCGAGCCTTTATAAACCTCAACGATATCCAGCAGCTGGTTACGGGTATCCAGCAGGAGGACGCGCAGGTGCTCCTGCTCCAATGCCGACATGTCAAAGGCCACCAGCGCGACAGCGTCTTCCGGGCGGCTGATGATGACGTGTTTCTCGGCAGGCTCCTCTGCCATCCGCTTACCCAATTCGATGGCAGCCTTGATTTGGGCTGCCTTGGCCTTGCCGATGCCGTGTTGATTGCATAATTCCTCAAAGGGAGCCTGGTGCAATTTGGCCAGGGTCTGATACTTGCTCATCAGTCGCTGCCCCACCTGGACGGCACTTTCCCCTGTCACGCCTACACGCAGCAGGATGGCGAGCAGTTCGGCATTCGAGAGCACCTGTGAGCCCCACCGTTCCAGGCGCTCACGCGGGCGTTCTTCGGCCACCAGGTCGGCGATACGATATACGGGCTTGAAGGGTTCATTCATTGTATTTCAATCTCCGAATTAATATCTAAAACTATACAATAAGAGCCCTGAATCGACAAGCGGCTTGACAGAGTATCCTGTTCCTTATATAATCCCGCCTGCCTGTCCCGGGACATTCGGGATCTTCCTCGCTAGCTCAACGGCAGAGCGGGCGGCTGTTAACCGCTAGGTTCGAGGTTCAAATCCTCGGCGAGGAGCTTTTTAGCCTTCTGCGACGTATTTATAGACAATACGTCGCTTTTTTTATCCCCTTTTCACCTCCTGTAGGATATGAGCCGCGAACCCCTGGGTTAACAGCTCCCCGCTTAATGAAATTGGACATGTTTTCACAAATTAAATTTGCTATACTATACTTATTAATCAATCAAATTCGTATGTTATGTAAATACCCTTACCGAATCATAGTTAGGCGCTGCAGTCATAATTGAAATTGCAATATAGATAAATCTTGAGTACAAAGGACAAATAATCAGCATGAGGATTCGATATGCAAACGAAAACGATTCGTCATTGTTGGCTGATTTGGGGCGCAAAACTTTTTACGATTCTTTTATTGATGGGAATACTGAAGAAGATATTGCTTTGTATTTAACAGAACATTATTCTTCGGAAATACAATCGTCAGAGATTGCAGATACAAACACAATTTTTCTAATTGCTGAAATAAATGAAATTACTGTTGGATACATAAAATTAAAGGCACAAAGTAGCAATGAAGGAGTAACTGCCACTAACCCAATAGAATTACAAAGGATATATTCAATAAAAGAATATATTGGAAAGGGTGTGGGAGCAGAATTGATGAAAGCGTCAATAAGTGAGGCGAAAGAAAAAGGCTTTAATTCTATCTGGCTAGGTGTGTGGGAGAAAAATGAGCGGGCAATAAAATTTTACGAAAGGTGGGGATTCAAAAAAGTAGGTGAAAAAACTTTTACTTTGGGTAATGATACTCAAAACGACTTCACGATGGAGTTAAGGTTAACATCGTGATAACATTTGGATCTGCAAAGTGGCAGGACTAATAAAACCGCGCCTAACCAAGCGTTCACTGGATTGTGGGAATGGTACGGCTTTTCAAGCTTTTATCTGGCTTCGGATTTCTTCTGCTCTCAGGCATTATCCCAGCCCGCCCCACCACCACTAATGCCAACCGTTGAAATCAAATGTGCCTCGTACAGGACTTGAACCGCGAACCTAGCGGTTGGAGGTTCAAATCCTCGGCGAGGAGCTTTTGACAAAATTAATTAGCCTTCAGCTTTTCAGCTAAAGGCTAATTTTTATTCTTTTTTGACTAACACCTATAAAACAGATATTCGATTAACGAAGAGAATTTAAAAGGGGGTAAAGAACTTATAAAGAAGTGTATGAAAAATGCTTGTCTTGAGAAGATGGTATCGAATATTCCAGCTTTGGCTTCAGGGTGTTTGACGGGTTCTGTTCTCCATACCAAATATCCTGCTTCACAAGAAATATTCGTAATCATCACGCTAAGGTCGGTGACGAAAATGATACAATACAGGAAGGTTCCCAAAAATTCTTCACCAGTGGGACGTAAATGAAGACAATTTTGTTTTGATGTGGAATTCATGTGGTAGTAATATTTCTCATTATCCCATTACAAGGAGAAGATCATGAAGCCGGTGAAAAATCCCTTGATGGCGGCTGCCGCAGCAGCCCTGATCCTGGCTGTCCTAGCCTGCAACGTTACGAGCGCCCCAACTCAGGAGCCAGCCTTGCCTGCCTCAGCCAGCGATACGCCGAGCATTCCCACCCCTACGTTAACCATCGGCCCCACGGTTACGACCGAATGCATCTTCGACTCCTTACTGCAAGAGGACATCACGGTGGAGGACGGGGCGGAGTTTCCTCCAAATACCGCCTTCACCAAGACCTGGAAGGTCCAGAACACCGGCTCCTGCGCTTGGGAATCCGGCAGCCAGCTTGTCTTCGTCTCCGGGGATACCTTGAACGGCCCTGGCTCTGTGGACGTGCCACCGGTGGCGGCGGGCGCCAGCACGGAAATCTCGTTGAACTTCACTTCCCCCGGCACGGCCGGCAGCTACAAGTCTTACTGGCAGATGCGCCGTCCCGGGGGGAGCCAGTTCGGTGCGCTGCTCTTCGTCGAGATCATCGTTCCCAAGGCTGAATGGGACCTGTACCGCGTCGAGGATACAGGTCCGGTCGTGGTTGCGATCCAGTATCTGCTCCGGGCGGAAGGCTACTCACTGAGCGCGGACGGAATCTTCGGCCCTGCCACCCATACGGCGGTTCTTGACTTCCAGACGGCGCACGGCCTGGCTTCGGATGGCATCGTCGGCCCGAACACCTGGCAGGCATTGATAACCGGGCATGAGGTGGCGAACGGCAGCCATGGAGAGGATGTACGGGCAGTGCAATACCTGCTGACCAACATCTATGGCTACGGCCTGACTGTTGACGGGATCTTCGGCCCTGCCACCCGAACGGCGGTTCTTGACTTCCAGACGACGCACGGTCTGGATTCGGACGGTATCGTCGGCCCGAAAACTTGGCAGGCCCTGGTCACCAGCCCATAATTGCGGGCTGGTCTGGACGCCTCGGACATTGTGTGGAATCGCCCGAGGTCCTGGTCGCCGACTTGACCAGCATCACCGCCACCATCAAGAAGATCACGTGTGGCGCAGACACCGCTGTGGCCGTCGCCACCGCGGTGACCTTCACCCAGGCACCCACCGCCGCCAACGCCAAGGTGACCGACCAGCACAAACTCGTCCTCACCCTCGACACACCCGCCTGGATCGACAACGACGAATATTATCTCGTTGCGCTTTCCTGTGTCGCCCCGGCGACCACTCAGCTTGATTTCCTGGGTGCCGTCGCCAACTTCACCCTGAGGGCGTAAATCGAAGGGTTCAAATCCTCGGCGAGGAGCTTTTTAGCCTTTTGCGATGCGCTTTAATACAGTGCATCGCTTTTTTTATGCCATTATGACCTCCTGCAGGATACGAACCTCGAACCCCTGGGTTAACAGCTCCCCGCTTATTGAAAATGTGCGTGTCTTACCAGGGTAAATTTGCTATACTTTAATTATATATCACTCAAATTTGTATTTTATGTGAATTCTTTTATTGGATCATAGTTAGCCAGACAGAAATGATCACCGCGCTTGCCCATTGGCCCTCAGGTCCAGTCCGTCTCCGCTGGGTCCCGCAACCCAACAGGTATGCGGAGCCGGTAACGGCTGTGCATTGCTTCTGCTTTGCGGGTGAAGAACTCATTCTCGTTGACGTGACTGGACGTGGCGTCACCATTCCGGGAGGTCACGTAGAAACTGGCGAGGGTCTACTGGATTGCCTGCAGCGTGAGTTGGCCGAAGAGGCATGTGTAACTGTCGATTCACCAAGCTTACTTGGGGCTGTCGAGTGTGATCATTCAGTGAACCCCGCGTTTCGACCGAATCTTCGCTATCCGCAACTTGGTAGTCAGTTGCTGTACGTTGGCACTGTGACGCAGATTCTGCCGTTTGTTGGACGGCATGAGACGTCGAACCGGATTATGATCCCGGCGGCAGAATGCCTGGATCGATACAATGATTGGGATCCCGTCCTCCAGGCAGCATTTGAGGACGCCCTCTTATGGAAAGCTGGCTAACACAGCGTGCACCTGACACTGGGGATTCTGCGCGATTTACAAGCATTTTTCCCTGGCCTAGCCCGCCGGGACAGGCTGGCTTTGGGCTTTCTCTACATCTCAAGCCGAATCCATGCCCACCCACACGCTGCTAACATACACCGTTAGGCGCTTCGGCAAGATCGATACTCACGATCATTTAATCTTTTCATAATAGAATAAGTTTTTCTCAACCAATTCAATCCTTTTGGGGATTGACTATCACCTTTAGCGAGGAGGTTGACGCAAATGAATACAATTAATCATAAGGTTGATATATTTTTTAGTAAGGCCCAAAAGTGGCAGGAAGAATATGAGAAATTGAGAATGATCATTCTTGACTGTGGGCTGACCGAAGAATTTAAGTGGATGCATCCTTGTTACACGTTTCAGGAAAGTAACATAGTTCTAATCCATGGATTTAAAGAATACTGTGCGATTCTGTTTATCAAAGGTGCCTTGTTACATGATGTCCATGGTCTTCTAATCCAACAAACGGAGAATGTGCAGGCGGCGCGCCAGATTAGGTTCACCAATGTTCGAGAAATAGTTGAGATTGAACCCATCTTGAAAGCTTATATTCATGAAGCTATTGAAGTGGAAAAATCCGGTTTGAAAGTAAAATATAAAAAGGCTGTAGAATTCATCATTCCTGAAGAATTGATAAATAAGTTTGAGGAAGTTCCTGGCCTGCAAGACGCTTTTGATGGATTGACACCGGGACGGCAAAGAGCCTATATTCTATATTTTTCTGCACCCAAACAATCCAAAACTCGGGAGTCAAGGATTGAAAAATGTACGCAGCAAATATTCAATGGAAAGGGATTAAATGATTAGTTCTGGCATAACAGAACGGTGTTGTTATACAAGGCGTAATCCTTAAACCTGATAATTAATATTGAAGCAGGACAAAACTGCATTATGAAACTATCAATTATTATTCCGCCCAACAAGGCGTGCATTCCTCGGCGAGGATTCTCTCACTCTCTTGATTGAAAATGGTGAGTTTTTTTTCGCTTCTCGGACTTTTGCTCCTACCTAAATCATGATCTTCGTGAACACCACAACCTAGCATTATGCGCGTCTTTTTCGTTGACGACAAAAAAGGTAAATGATATAATAATTTACTCGATTTTATCAACTTGATGTGGTTCATAAGATGTTCGAAGGGAATGGGTTAGGATGTTTAATTCGAGAACGAAAAAGTTAATTACAACCCTGGTTGGCATTTTGCTTCTAATCTCCTGCAGCCAATTTGTACCCTCTGAGTTGCAAAGTGCAACTTCTGCTCCACCTTCTCAACCAAACGTAACTTCTGCTTCAACTTCTCAACCAATTGTAACTTCTACGATAGGGCAGATCTCTACCACACCTACCGACCAGCCTTTTATGCTGCCCGGTGGCAGGCTTTTACTCGCCGCCCTTGCGAGTTCCGGGGAATTTAATCAATACTATTGGCTGCAATTGCCCGATATGACGATCACGCCCCATTCGTATCTGGCCGGTGACTATCCAGCCAGAGACCGGGAAGTGACCATCTCGCCCGATCTCACCCATCTGGCTTTTGGACACGAGGTTTACACAAAATCGGGCGATGATTTGTATGCCGGCCTTTCGTTTTCAGTGCTTCTCACAGATCTCGAAGGTGATCAGACGACCCAGATCGGTCCAACCTATAGGTCGGAAGGTATCACTATGGCTCTGGCTTGCGGCGATGAAATCTCCTGGTCTGCAAATAGCCAGGTTTTTGCATTTGCGCTGTCAGGGACATGGAATAATTATTACGAACAGGAACATCACTTATACGTATACGATCTCCCATCGAGCCAATTCAAAACCATTACTATCCTGACTTTTTCTCCATCTTCGTTTTCGCTTTCGCCGGACGGTACGCAAATCGCCTTCACCTCTTTTGGAGAAATCCCGGGCCTATCCTTGATCAATGTGGATGGAAGCAGCCAGCATCTTATCGTCGAGGGTTGGGTTAACAGCAACCTTGTCTGGCACCCGGATGGGAAGCGGATCTTCTTCAAGACAGATCAACCCGAGCTTGGTATTTACACTGTTGACGTTTCTACTGGGGCAACAACGCTGATCACCTCAACCAGCGATAAAGCGAATTGTTTGGGGCTGTCCCCGGACTTTAGTCTGCTCGCTTATGATGATGGCGGCATTCGGGTGGTTAACGCTGATGGGGGCGAGCCGTTGCAGCTTAATCGTAGGGAGAACAATTCCCTTGTGTGGTCACCCGATAGCCAGTACATTGCCTATTATTCTGTATTTGACCCGCATGTTTTTGTCATGGACACGGCTGGCAATGGCAAGGTTTCAGTCTATCTCGATGATTGGCCGGATCCGTTTGAACTCATTGGCTGGCTGCCGTAACAAGCTCTCTTGAGCAGGTATGCTGAATTTCGCTCCCTGCCAGAGGAACAGGAAGGCCAGCTGGAGTTGTTCCTGGCTGGGTTGCAGGTCTACTGGAATCTTTGGGCGATTGGTGGGACACATCTCTACCCTAGGCTGCGTAAAGAATTTGGGGAACGGATCACCCGTACATCGGAGTTCGTCGTGCGCTATGCACGCCAGAAAGGTGATCTAAAATAAGCGGCACCCTACCTCCGCTCCCCCGCAATGAACACATCAGAAATTATAGAAAAATATATTATGAACGCAGAGATCACAGATTTACGAAAGCGCACCATTGAAAAAATCCTTCTCAAACAGGATGAGTTATTCCGGTGGGGATTCGACAAGAAACAAGCCCGTGAGCGCCCGGAGTACATATACTATTCGCCTAATTTCAAATCCACGTTATGGACTTTGCTCCTGCTCGCTGATATTAAAGCACCTGTTGATCTCCCGCAGATCAAACCTTCCATCCGGCTTGTTACCGAGCGATTTTATGATCCTGAACAAGGAATTTTCAGGTTCCCGGGCAATATTCGTTTTCCCATTCCCTGCCTGAATGGCAACATGATCTATCTTCACCATTATTTTCATACATCTTATTCAGAAATACTGGACAAAACCATTGGTTTTTTCGCC
>Ga0315297_10001778_pt1 | contig 13491 bp, 6 predicted proteins | sample YL17G15_0_MG_FD_203628 | JGI IMG/M metagenome (GOLD analysis project Ga0315297, IMG submission 203628) | Sediment microbial communities from Yellowstone Lake, YNP, Wyoming, USA - YL17G15_0 | ecosystem: Environmental > Aquatic > Freshwater > Lake > Sediment | place: USA: Wyoming | collected... | reverse complement strand
GTCTGATCATGCCAGAGGGCCCTCCGAGTTCAGTCTCGCTTGCAGACCGGTAAAACTTCAGACCATTGTTCCCCATAAGATGGAGGAGATGATCGATACCGGCATGGTAATTGCCGTTTCCTCCTCCGAAAAAAGGCTGATCCGGCAGACCCTGTACCCAGAAGAGTGGACTGGAAGAGCCTGACCCTGTTGCGATTTTGCTCAATGGATTGAGAAGCGCAAAGCAGGCGCCTGCCATAGTACCCTTCAGGAACCGTCGTCTGCTGATCGCTTTCTGGAGGATGCCGGGGTTATTCCGGCTCCGCGGGATAATGTTTTTTCTTTTCATCTTCGTTCAATAGTTGCGATATCTATTCTTTTTACATTATTTAATCCTTTTTGTATGTCATATTTCAAATAACTTTAATTTATAAATATATAACTATAAGAATATATTCGGATAAAAAAAGGAGGCCTTTGGCCTCCTTTATAAAAATCTGCTTTCGCCTACACTTAATATCTGTCTATGGCATGCCCAGAAAAGCCCTCCCTATAAACGTAGCCATTTGGGCACGGCTGACGTACTGTGCCGGCCGGTAGGTGCCATCAGAATATCCCGTAGTAATCCCCTCATCATACATCTTCTGGATATACTTGAATGCCCAATGGGTATCAGGGATGTCCGAAAAATACTCATCCAAAGTATAGCTGAAAGAGTCGCCAAACAGGGCTTTGATGATGAATGTCGCCATCTGTGCCCGGGTCACGTTTTCTGAAGGCCTGTAGGTACCATCAGAATATCCCGTGGTAATCCCCTCATCATACATCTTCTGAATGTACTTGAACGCCCAGTGGCTATCGGGTATGTCCGTGAAATGAGGGGTTAAATTATAGGTGAAACTCTCGCCAAATCTTGCCCGGACAATAAAAGCCGCCATCTGAGAACGTTGTACATTCTGAGAAGGATAATAGAGTTTGATCACGCCATAATCGTAGCCGGTTGTTATCCCTGACTCATAGAGCGCTTCGACGTAGGCATATGCCCAGTGCTCTCCAGAGACATCGTTAAACGTCGTGGCTTTATACATCCCGCTGCTTTCTGTCGCAAGGAGCACAGCATCACCGGCAGCAAACACCGATGAAACTCTGATACCTTCAACATCATCCCACGGTTTGAGGCCATTGCTCACATCAATCCAGGTTGTTCCTTTATCAGGACTGACATACACGGCACCGCTACATACAACTGCATAGAGATTGCCGTTCTGATCCATCGTCACTGAACGAACATCACAGCCTGGAGCAGGAGTCTGCACCTCTACCCAGTTATCTCCCTCATCTGAAGTTTTATAGAGCCCTCCATTCCATAAACCAACATAGATATCGCCTGTGGTGCTGTCGAGAAACAAGGAATTTTCAATTACATCAGGGAAATCAGGAAGTCCGCTGTTTGTAATTTCCCAGGTTGTTCCTCCATCAGTGCTCCTAAAAATCCCGTCACCCCCGGTACCTGCATAGATAGCACTTCCAGCAGTGCCGAGTAGAGCAACTATCTCCTGAGGATCGTCGGAAAAAGGCAAAGATGATGTTGGACTCCAGTGCTCAGCATGATCATCGGTTTTATAAACATCTCCATTTTCGAGTCCGAGATAGATGCGGCCATTTCCATCAATGCCAAGAGAGAGCCCCTCATCATACAGATCAAGCCCATAAAATGAATAGGTGGGAAGACCGCTGGAAGCCTGAGTCCATGTATCTCCATTGTCTATGCTCTTCACAACACCATAAACATCTCCAGCCGTAGCATACATAGTGCCGTGGTCATCTATCACGAGATCATTTGCATCAGAAGGATCTCCGGAACCTGTCTCTACCCATGTATCTCCTTTATCAGTACTCTTATAGATACCTCCTCCATCCGACGCAATAAATACGGTACCATTTGCATCCATGACAAAGGAGTTGTTGAATTTCACGGCACTGATTTTATTGGTCATATCTACCCAGCTTGCTCCAAAGTCATCGGTACTAAAGATTCCATGTCCTGTACCGACAAACAGTTTGTTGTTCAGCGTTACACACATGGATTCAGCAAGAAAACCATTGATTGCAGTATCTGTTGGGTCCCAGGTATCACCATTATTGGTGCTTTTGTAAACGGAACCTGTCAGCGGCATGAGATTCGTTAACACTCCTGCATAGAGATTCCCATTGCTGTCTTTTTCAAGGGAGAAGACAAGATACAAACCACTGATATTCGGGAGTCCATTGTTCTTGGGAGTCCAGCTTGCCCCGCCGTTATTGCTGAAATGCACACCCCCTCCAATTGTACCGGCAAACAGCCAGTCATTACTGTCAATCTTTAGTGCACGAATATTGAGGTACGTAATACCGTTGTTTATAGGGTTCCAGGTCGCACCATTATCAGTTGTCTTGTAAACACCGCTCTCATCGGTAGCTGCATAGACATGGTTAACTGAATCAACCGCAAGTGCACTTATCTCGATTCCGCGAAGCCCGCTGTTGCCGTTCGATACAAAAACACCGTCATCTGTACCAACATAACCAATGCAGTTCGGTGTAATTACGAATGAGGAAATATCATCAGGTAGGTTTGTACGGACAGTCCATGTATCACCTCCATCCGAAGACCAGAAAAGTTGATCCCATCCGCCAGCATATACTCTTGGCGCGCATGTTGTTCTTGCTCCTATACTGTCAATATCCCTGAACCGCAAACCTTTATAGACCCAGGTCTCGCCTGAATCACTTGTTTTATATACTCCTCCATTCGTTCCCACAAATACGACATTGGTATCTTCCTGACTACAATAAAGAGATTTTGCAGAAGTTCCATTCGGCCCTTTCTTTGCCCACGCTGCAAAGGTTACAGCCGGCAGAAGACAACAAACGATCAAAGTAACATAAAGTACTGTCAAATATTTCCTGAAATGCATCATTCACCCCTCTTCCTTACCTTTTTATTGCATTCTTAACAATGCGACTGAGAGTAACGCTATTATCAGATCCTGGGCAGAGTATTCGCTATCCTGAGTCCCTCATCGCCTGTTCTTCTCTATTCATCATACATTCTTCAGACATAATCTAAACCACGACGAAATCACCAACTATCACTTTGATTGTCATTTAGCAAGGAGGGCCTGACAATCCAGAAACCTCACAATTTCAATATTGAAACTCATTGACTTCAGCCAATAAGAAAAAGTGTATTGGGAGGAGGCGAATTGCCTCCTCCCACAAATAACAGGTTCTATTTACGGCACGTTCATAAACCCCCTGATAATGAACGTTGCCATCTGCCCGCGGGTAACATTCTGCGATGGCCGGTATGTCCCGTCAGGATATCCCGTCGTTATCCCTTCCTCGTACATCTTCTGGATGTACTTAAATGCCCCATGCGTATCAGGCACGTCAGTGAAATGAGGGGTATCCTCATAGGTGAAGACCTCGCCCAAGAGTGGCCTGATAATGAACGTTGCCATCTGCCCGCGGGTAACATTCTGCGATGGCCGGTATGTCCCGTCAGGATATCCCGTCGTTATCCCTTCCTCGTACATCTTCTGGATGTACTTGAACAATCCGTGAGACTCAGGCACATCGTTAAAGTGGGGGGTACTCTCATAGGTAAAGTCTTCCCCAAAGAGCGCCCTGATGATGAATGCTGCCATCTGTCCACGGGTGACATTCTGCGATGGCCGGTATGTCCCGTCGGGGTATCCACCTGTTATGTCCAGATTGTACATGGTGTAGATGTAGTCATATGCCCCATTACTTTCCGGCACATCACTAAACACCTCGGCATTTACATTGACAATCCCACGGTTCACACTCATTGGCACAGGACTCCCATATGGATCCGATCCTGATGCACTCTGCTCAAGGTATGTTTCACCATATACAGCAGTCGCCTTGACGTCAAAGCTCACATACGCAACGATGCCATCCCCTATCGCTGTATTATTCGAGATCGAAAGTACGCCCACTGTCAATACGCCGGGTAAACCTTCATTGTATACCACATCCTTATCTGCAGCACTTCCCGCAGGCCCAACCACAACCGTCGGGTTCTCGAGGATATCCGTATCAAAGGTTATATCCGTAGCTACGGCTGCCACTTCATACCCCGATACATTCCTGAGAACAAGGGGTACAGTGACTGTATCTCCATAGGCACCTGTATCCACCCCTAACCTCAGAGAAGGCTGAATCGCCACCATCACGCCCTCTTCATCCTGCAGCGATACCATCGCTTCCGCGTTGAGGACGTCACCCGTTGGAACTATCCCCAGATGGTTGTTGATACACATCACAACTTCATCGATACTCACCGTTCCATCGATGTTCAAGTCAACACAGATCTCGACAGCTTTTTTCTTGAGAAACATATTGATGCAGGACTGTACTTCTGCAATGGAGACTGACCCGTTACAGTCGCAGTCACCTGCCATGCACGCTGTCACATTCACTGATCCATCTTTACCACCAACGACAACAGGATTCCCTATCGGATCTGATGCAGACGGAGTATTAGAAAGGGTTGAGGTACCAAGAGGTGCATTTTCGAGGATGTCGAACGTAACATATGCCACTACCCCGTTGCCGATGATGTTGTTATTTGATATTTTAAATACACTCACGCGATATAAGCCTGTTGAAACAAGATGCGTAGAAACCGTCTTGTCCGCTGCAGTACCGGCAGGCCCTATCAATGCCCCAGTAGGTGTGACCACTAACGGGTCATATCCGATATCAACCGAGATGGCAGAGATATCTGAACCTGCACAATTCGTCAGGCTTATCGGTATTTGTAGGCTTGTTTCCCTTTTACCGCTCGCTGCCCCAAGATCTACCTGCGGGGTACAAGCACCACCCGGAGTTGCATATGCCGTTGCCCCGGTTGAAAGGTTCCCTGCATTGTCTACCGCACACACGCGGTAATAATAAGTGGTCCCGTTCGTAAGTCCTGTGTGAATTTTCGATGTTCCGGCACCAGAGTAGATCACTTCCCCATTTGTACATGATACATTCGGATAGCCACCTGTGCTGACCACAAGTTTGTAGTTATTGATCCCGCACAATGCATCTGAAAATCCGCTCCAGTTTAAGGATACCTGGGCGGTGCCGGGAGTGGCTGCCAAGGTGCCATTGGTTGGCGCTGTGGTATCGAGGATGATCGTATCAGAATATGGACTTGTATTGGCATTGCCCACACCATCCTTAAACCATGCATACACTGTCTTTGTCCCCTCCCCGGCCGTCAATGTCCACGATTTTGAAGTTGCATAGGTTATCCATGAAGAACAGGTATCGGTATTGCTGATGCACATCTGTGGAACGCCGCTCGGATCTGTCGCTGTTAAACTCAGGCTCGCAGATGTCGTGTTGGTACATGTACCTCCATCGTTGATGGTTATCGAGCCTGCAGGAGGTAGATTGCCACACTGAATAACGCTAAACCACCAATATGGCCCCTGGATATCACCACCGGAAGTATGGGCAACCACATGCCAATAATATTTCTTCCCCGTTTCCAATGCAGGGAAAGCCATCGTAGGGGTTGATAAATTATTGCCGATTTTGACAAGCGGTTCAGTCACATCTGTCCCAAAATATAAGTCGTATCCTGTAGCGCCTGCAACTGCAGCCCAACTGAAGCTGCCGCTCGAATTGCAAATAGAAGCACCATTTGAAGGAGAAGGATTGTAGAGGCCCGTTCGTAAAGTAGAAGGAATTTTGGTCATTGAAATATTGTAGGTCCCAGCATCGCTCACCCCATAATCTTCAATAACAATTGTGTATAGACCACCTTGTTTCAATTGGACATCGAGGGTATCACCACCATAGGAACAACATTGATACGAATTTGCCTCCGCTGGCCCTCCACCAGGCGGATACAGAATGATATATGTATCCAGATTGCCAGCTGCTTTTACCGCATTGATGATCACCCTGTCTCCTGCTGTGCCGTCGAACTTGAATGCATCCAGATCAGAAGGAACATTGATCGTTCCGCTTAACGTCTCGCCTGAAGCAATTGCACCACCGTCCGGATCACCTGGAAAGTTTGCTGCCCCTGGAACCTTTAAAAAGCTTATATTGTAGGTCCCAGCATCGCTCACCCCATAATCTTCAATAACAATTGTGTATAGACCACCTTGTTTCAATTGGACATCGAGGGTATCACCACCATAGGAACAACATTGATACGAATTTGCCTCCGCTGGCCCTCCACCAGGCGGATACAGAATGATATATGTATCCAGATTACCGTCTGTTTTTACCGCATTGATGATCACCCTGTCTCCTGCTGTGCCGTCGAAAGTCCACGTATCTATATAGGAAGGTCCGGTTAGGGCGATGTTAATTTTGGTTTCTCCGGAATTTATCTGCCCTCTGTCAGCCCCCCAAACAAACGAAACAAAACTTAACAATAAAATCATGACAAAAATCAAAATACTACTCTTCTTTCTCATTGCCCTCTCCTTTCTTTTTCACAACTGATGATTTCCCCCGACTGCATGCTCCTCTCTGATGTAACACAACTCTCCGGAATAATTTGTGAGCCATTCATACATCTGAAAATTGGATCATTGGCTTCATTTTCATTCCCGTTGGTCGCGTTGGCCCAATGCCTTTGCGAGTAAAGGATCTTTCCGACGTGTTTAAAAATCGTGAAGAAAGATTCCGGCCAAGCCGGAATGACAAAAATAGAGAACTGCGGTAGAGAGCGAAAGGAATTTTTGGCGTGACTATACTGTAGCTTGGTTAAGGACAGAATAAAGAAAATAAAGCAACCAATGAATTGAGGCTTTTTCACCCCATTTTCCCTCTCCTCCCCAGGAGTTATTGAGAATCAAACTAAATGCCCCAAAGCTAACTACCGTTTTTTGCTTTGGCAAATCTTGCGAAAGACGCCCCCGATCTATTTCAGGTTTAAGTATATATACATCTTTCTGAAAAGTCTATGAGAATATTGCTATTTGTTTTAGTAAAATTGCTCTTTTGAAAATATTTTTTAAATTAATTGCAGAGGGCTATATGACGAAAAAATGCAATGGTGTAATGGCTGATTATGAATTGAATCAAAGAATGCTCAAAAAAGCCCTTGAAATAAATACCGCCATCTGCCCTCGTGTCACGTTTTCAGCAGGTCTATACGTGCTGTCCGCATACCCGGTGGTAATCCCCTCGTCATACATCTTCTGGACATACTTGAACGCCCAATACGTATCGGGTACGTCAGTGAAATAAGGAGTTGTAATATAGGTAAAACTTTCCCCAAATTTAGCCCTGATGATAAACGCCGCCATTTGTGCGCGACTCACGTTTTCAGCAGGCCGATACGTTCCATCTATGTACCCTGTGGTAATCCCCTCGTCATACATCTTCTGGACATACTTGAACGCCCAGTGGGTATCTGGTATATCCGTGAAATATGGTGATGGGTTATAGGCAAAATTCTCGCCAAACTCTGCCCGGACAATAAAAGCCGCCATCTGGGAACGGATGACAGAAGATTGAGGACAGTACTTTAGAGGACTCTCAGAACATCCTGATGTAACACCCTGTCTGTACAATTCTTCTATGTAGTGGTAAAGCGAATGGCTAATAGGAACGTCTGCAAACAGCGGATAGTCCAAGGTGAAGGCCTTGATACAGACATTTGTATTCGGGTAGTAACTGGTAATATCACTCCAAGAAGTTCCGTCATAGCTGATATAGCTCTCTCCCGCGTAAGCTGAAGCAAGGCTACTATAGTTAGCAACCTTATTTTCAATCGGGATTGGATAATTATACCCAGGGGTTGTCAGTTGCATCACAATTGAGAACCTTTGGCCGGCAGAAAGAAAAACGGGCGAATTGAGCGCAGTGGTATGATAACCCGGCCCGGCAATAGTACCGGCCTGGGAATACGCCAGAGTGCCGCTTACTGGGCTGGAAGTACCTTCTTTATATATGTACATTTCATAGGGAGAATCGAAAGACGCCGTATAGAAGCTGACCGCAAGAAGTTTTTCATCGGTATATGCATGAAAGATATTTGCAAACCACGCAGAAGTTGTTCCATACCCTAATGATGATACCCAACCAAGGGGGTCATACTGGTAGATATGACTATAATTTGTAACAGCTTCAGCAGTGTTGAATACAAAATTACCTGTACCAATGTTAGAGTCATAATATGAGATGTAAAAATAGCCATAATCTCCGAAGCCTTTCCCCCAGCTGTTTTTGACGATAAAAGCCCCGTTGCCTGGAGGGACAGTTGGAAAATATGAGGCCGGATAACCATCGTTCCACCCGACAATCACCACAGCATGGTTTGAATTATTTGTACCATTGTAGTAATACGAATCTTGGAGGGAATAATAAAAGGAACTGTTCCAGTACATTGTTGTGTAAAGACCGCCGTAAGTTAGAAGGGCCTGCTTTATCTTGTCATTATCAAGTGGCCCTGCTCTATCGGGAATAATCAGAGCTTCCTGCAAATGATTCTTTTCAATTGAACCTATTGGAGATACTCCGGATAAGGGATTATAGGGGTCATCCTGCTCATGAACGGGCCCTCCCCATCGGGAAAGATATGCTGCGGACATATAGGCATTTCCCCCTGCACATGGCTCCTGATCGAAGCCATGAGTGTTTTTGAGGTTATTTTCCGAAAAATCCCACACCTCGGAGGGCATCAGCATTGATTCAAGCGATCCGTAAGTGCCGAAAGTCCAGCAACTGCCGCAGTTTCCCTGATCCTTTACAGGGGTAAGCTTACCCTGCGCTCGCAGATCATAACTTGAAGGAAAAGCAAGAACCTGCTGAGTCCGAACCATGTTCTTGCCTGTTAAATAAGAGATGTCATGAGGGGATGGCATGAGTCCCAGACTGTATCCATCAGATGCCTGCTTTCCCAATATTCTTGTCTGAACATTCGTGATATATTCCAAGAAATGAGGATTTACCGGGGCTAAAGCTACTCCTGTTATCTCCTGTGCACTTGTGGTATACAATGGACAGAACAGTAAACAGCTTGATAGGAGAAAAAAAATACAAAACAGAGGGGAATGTATCTCCCTTTTTCGAGAGCGTTTCATAATATCCTCCAGAAATTAGTATTTTTTAAAAAAAACTGTAGGCTTATTTTTTTGAGAGCAATATATGTGCCATTGAGGAGTATTTTCATTGTATGTACATAAAATCATTAGAAAGTCTCTTGATTCCCCTCCTTCCTTCTTTCGGAATAATCTGATAGAGATCTGTGCTTATACAAAATACTGTCAGGGAATGGCAGGTTTTTAAGTTAGGTTGCTGTGAGAAGTTACATCAATCAAACGCCTTTGAAAGACATGTTTCCATATGATCCATCGTAATATAATCACAAGGTCTATAAGTTCTGTCTATATCCCCGGTTGTAATACCCTCCTCATACATCTTTTGGATATACTTGAACGCCCCGTGGTTTGCCGGTATGTCGATGAAATACGGAGTTGTGCTATAGGTAAAACTCTCCCCAAATTTTGCTCTGACGATAAATGCCGCCATCTGCGCACGAATCACATTTTCAGCAGGCCGGTAAGTGCCGTCCGGATAACCACTCGTTATCCCCTCTTCATACATCTTCTGAATATACTTGAATGCTGAGTGGTCATCAGATACATCAGTAAAATGAGGGGTAGTGGAATAGGAAAAGCTTTCCCCAAATTTCTTTCTGATTATAGAGGTTGCCATCTGTACACGGTCTACTGAGGAGATCAGTGCATCGTTCACTGGACGTGATAGTCTAAAGGTTCCGTCGGGATAAGGGGTTATAACCTGGATTAATTCAATATCAAACCAGGAAAAGGGAGGCGCAAATCTCCTCAAGCCGTCAACGACTCTCAATTGGCCAGATGTGACCCAGTAATTATTAATGGTATTTTCTTGTGATTTTGACCTACCAATAAGCCACACCTTTTTATGTTCATTCAGGAATCTATTTACATCCGGCCCTGCAATGATGTTGGGAAAGATGTGGTGCTGATGATTATCGGGGTCTTGAGAGGCATATAGAAAATGCATATGCCCCGGGAAATAGTACGAAAAAGTTATTGCTGTAAGTACATTAGTGTGTAAGAAAGTGTCATCCGGTTCCATATGCCCATTTAAAAAAGAAGAAACTTCTTTCATGGGATCTTTGAATTGTTGTTTATTAATCTGGATTATTTGTGGCATTGAAAAACCTATGATTATGGAACAGATGGAGACAAGCAATACGCGTTTGGATATATGAGAAAGTCCGTAAGCAACCGGCAGCAGAAATAATCCTAATGCGGGCATCATGAATCGTGGCACCAGTATTGGACGAATCGCATATGAAGCTATAGCGCCAGATACTATGGTTCCTATGAAAACAGACAGAGAAAAAATCGCCAACAGCGCATCCTTTTTCTTATTGATAAGTGATCTGAAGATACCGAATAAAGCTAATAGGATAAAAATACAGTAGGCAATATTCGAATACAAAGGACGATTAGGTGTCAGAAATTGATAGGAATATGGATAGAGAAGAGTATCCAATAAAGTTGTCACGGTAACGTTTGGGATCCAAAAATCATGTACTACATCTAAAGTTTGCCTCAATAAATTCATAATCCAAGGGATATAGCATAGTATGACAATGCCAGCAGTGAGAAGATATATTGATAATTGCTTTTTTTTATTGAACAATAACCAGACGAGGAGCAGAATATAGCTTATCACCGTAGCCAATAATGCGTAATAATGAGTGTACGCAGCAGCTATAGTAAAGATACCAAGTTTTAACCAGTCGTTCCTTTTTTCTTGTGTGGCAGCCAAATAGGCATATGACACACAGCCGGTAACAAAAAAAGCAGCCCACGTATACATTCTTGCCTCTTGGGCATATACAAGGGTAATCGGAGTAACAAGCACCATAAAAACATAAGAGATGCCTGTTTTATCTCCACAAGCCCGGCGTATGGGACCTATTCCTAACAGGGCTAATGCTAAAGCTCCAAAAACCGAAAATAAGCGTAACGTAAAATCTGAATGGCCGAATATCGAAACATGAAGCCGAAGGAGAAGGTAATAAAGAGGTGGATGGGTATCATGAGATCCAATGGTTTTCCATATTTCTGACAAGGGTAGCTTTACGACCGTTGCTGTAAAAGCTTCGTCAATCCAGAGGCCCTCATGGGTAATACCAGACAAAAAATAAATTATACCGATAATTATCAGGATTATCAGGGTGATGATATTTTGTCTATCCAAAACTCTCTTTACTGATATATCATTCAAGAAACTTTGTTTACATAAATAATTTACCGAAGGACCCGGATTCCATAACTATTTTTCATTATATCAGACTGAATATCACATGTATGCATCATGTACAAGTTAAAGTCATAATGTATTGACTTTGGATGCTGAAACGATTTCAGCATGACTTCTGTAAGAATTCCCTTGAACTGGGATGAAAAATATTTTCACAATTCAGCACTATCTTCTATAATACGTTATGATTCAATTAATCCTTCAGAAACTTTCACGTTCTCTTGGATATGAAGTCATAAAATGCACTCCACATAAAATAATGCTTTTAAAATCCTCGGGCATTCACCTGCGAGACATTATTGCTGAAGTTGAATCTCTGTGGGTTCTATGAACAGCAAAAGGCCATCATGAAACCATGGGAACGGGCACGAAAGCACAATAAAGCATGAGCGATCTCCTGGAATTCCGTGAACTCTATAAATATAGGGAACTGCTGAGGAACCTCGTCTCAAGAGACATCAAGAAGAGATACAAGCGGTCAGTTCTTGGTTTCCTCTGGGTTATGCTCGACCCCTTGTTGATCATGCTGATTTTCTATATTGTTTTCTCAGGCTTCTTTAAGAGTACCATACAAAATTATGCCACATACGTCATATCAGGTCTTATCATGTGGCAGCTTTTTTCGCAGGGGACTCAGGTATCAGCGTTGGCTTTTATGACCAACAGGAATCTCATTAACAAGGTACACCTCCCCATATCTATTTTCCCGTTGTCTGTGGTTATCTCATCGCTCGCGCATTTCATCTTTTCTCTTGTCCCTCTCTTCGCAATTATTTTTTTCTCGGGAACAACTCTGAGCTACGATCTTATCTTTTTACCCTTTGTTGTCATTCTCATCTTCATATTTTCTCTGGGTATATCCCTTACGATATCAACGCTCGCCGTCTTCTTTCATGATATCATCTACATTTACGACGTATTGCTTCTTGCATGGATGTACCTTTCAGCCATTTTTTACCCGATCTCAATTGTTCCTGAAAAATTTTCATATTTCGTCTTTTTTAACCCGGTCTACCACTATATAAGCCTTTTCAGGGCATTTTTGTACGATACTTCAATTCCAAAAACAGAACATGTCCTTTTGGGATCGCTCTTTGCTTTTCTTTCACTCGCCGTCGGATTGCTTATATACCGAAAATTCAGGCATAAAATAATCTTTTACCTCTGATGAACAGTATTGAACTTCAGAATATATCAGTGTCCTACAGACTCGTACGAGAACGACCGCACTCATTTCAGGAATTTGTGATCAATTATATTAAGGGCAAGAGGACCGAAACGTGGACGCTCTGGGCATTATGGGATATATCGCTCACCATCACAAAGGGTGAATCATTGGGCATTATCGGATCCAATGGCGCAGGGAAAAGCACTCTCTTAAAGGTTATATCAGGTGTTCTCAAGCCAATGGAGGGGCGGGTTCGGGTTGAAGGGACGATTGCCTCTTTAATTGAGCTCGGTGCAGGGTTTGACCCTGAACTCACCGGCAGGGAAAATATCTATCTCCATGCAGCCATACTCGGGTTTTCGAAAAAAGAGATAGACGCTGCGTATCAGAGTATCATCGAATTTTCAGAACTGCAGGATTTCATCGGGACACCACTCAAAAATTACTCTTCCGGAATGGTGGCACGACTCGGGTTCTCGATTGCCACGGAAGTTCATCCTCAGATATTAATTATTGATGAAGTCCTTGCAGTGGGAGATGCACATTTTAATAAAAAGAGTAAAGAGAGGATAGAGCAGTTCAGAGAAAAAGGGGTAACAATCCTTTTTGTCTCTCACAACATGGAAGATATCAGCTATCTGTGTGACAGGGTCGTATGGCTCACCAACGGAAAAATTCAGGCTATCGGAACCCCGGAAAAAGTCATTGCTGATTATCTGTCTGTGTCAGCAACATGAATCAAACGAAAGTGCCTCCTGATCCGGCAAAATAGATACCGTTGAAATCGTATCTCATAACAATTCCTGCTTATAACGAAGAGGCCTCGATTGCCAGGGTTCTTCAAGATGTAAGGAACTGCTATCCGACTGCGGATATCCTGGTCGTCAATGACGGATCTACAGATCATACCTCTGAAATTGCAAGAAATGCAGGCGTCATGGTTTTGGACATCCCCTACAATATAGGCTATGGTGGTGCTGTGCAGACCGGTTTCC
>Ga0315297_10001776_pt1 | contig 13494 bp, 12 predicted proteins | sample YL17G15_0_MG_FD_203628 | JGI IMG/M metagenome (GOLD analysis project Ga0315297, IMG submission 203628) | Sediment microbial communities from Yellowstone Lake, YNP, Wyoming, USA - YL17G15_0 | ecosystem: Environmental > Aquatic > Freshwater > Lake > Sediment | place: USA: Wyoming | collected... | reverse complement strand
GAACCCGCACCCGGCGAGGCCGAGGTCGTCAAGGGCAAGCCACGCCCGTTCGGCGCGGCGGACCTCCCGTTCCCCGAGGAGGAGACGGACACGCCGCCCGAGGAGCATCCGTTCCTCAAGGACGCCCCCAAGGACGAGGTGGGCAACCTCCCGCCCGAGGGCGAGCCCCAAGGCCAAGCGCCCAACCCCAAGGTCCCCGGACCCGAGCAAGACAAGGCGCTCGCCGTGCGTGGACCGGGCGGCATCGCCATTCCCAAGCCCAAGACCAAGAACCAGCAAATAATCGAGTTCCTCGACGATTTCTTGGGCTCGATAAATTGGATTGACATTCAGGTCCAAGCACTCACGGATATGCTCGTCTACGGCAACGCGTGGGTGGAGCTTGCCTACGATGGGCAAAAGGCCCTTGAGCGCAACCTCAAGCCTGACGAGGCCAAGGACATCGAGAACTACTCCAAGCCCGCCCCTGAGGGCTACAAGCCCGGACCCGGTGACAAGGTCATCGAGATAAAGGGCGAGGGCAAGGTGTGGGACATGAAGCTCCTCGACCCCTTGTTCATGCGCGTCCGCCGTGACAGTTTGGGCAACGTCTACGGGGCCATCCAATGGCTCGCGTGGCCCCCGGTCGTGTTCAGCAACGACAAGGTCGTCCATGTGGCGTACAACCGCAAATCGTGGGCCTACGAGAACGCCTACGGGACGAGCCAACTCATGTCCCTCATCAGGGTTCAGGACATGATTTGGCAACTCGAATCGGACATGATGGCCGTGAGCCACATCAACATCGCGCCCGCCTTGACCATCTACGGCGGGACGCCTACGAGCCCGTACACGAACCAGCAAATGGGCGGGCTCATCGACGACATGGACGCCCGCGGGCCCGCCTCGAACATATTCCTTAAGGGCGATTGCAAGGCCGAGGCTCTCCCGCTCATCGCCCAACTCGGAGGCATCTCTCAGTTCTTTACCTACCTCAAGGACCAACGCATCATCCTACTCGGCGTCCCCCCTGACCTCATGGGAATCGAGATGCCGGGGAGCTACTCCAAGAGCGCCGTGAGCATCGCCGAGTTCAAGGCACGGGTCAAGGCGCTCCAAGAGGTGTGGGGGAACGCCCTCCACGATTTCATATTCCCGCGTATCCTGAGGCCCGTGTTCGGGGACGATTGTCCCATCCCCAAGTGTGTGTGGAAAAGCCCGTTCGAGGAGGACCGGACCCAAACAAGCAACCGGGTCCGCGAGGACTACAAGCTCGGGCTCATCACCAAGCGCGTGGCGCTCCAAGAGGCGGGCTACGATTGTGACCCATCGGACCCGGACCTCGACGAGTTCTACAAGCCACCCGCGCCCCCGCCCGGTCTTGGCGGTCCCGAACAGTTCGAGGACAAGGACGGCAACCCCGCCGTCCCCGCGGGCTCGGGCCCGGACGGCGAGCCGGTGGACAAGGACGGGGCCCCGCTCAAGCGCAAGCCCCCGCCGCCCCCGTTCGGAGGACCACCCGGTCAAGGCAAGCCCCCGTTCGGCAAGGTCCCCGGCAAGGGCGTCGCGGGCCAACCCGCGCCAAGTGTGAACGAGGATTTCGGCAAGCCCAACGCCCCGTACAAGGCCGCCTCGAACGCCGGGACGCTCGTCTATCTGAGCAAGCTCGCCGAGAACTACGGATTCCAAATCTACCTCGTGAACTCGGAGTTCATCGCCAAGAACATCGACCCGAGGTGGGACTCGGCGCTCGGCAAGGGCCACCTCATTGGCGGACACCATTGGGCGCTCGGGATGCTCTACATCCCCGTGGACGAGATATGGATAAGCAACGCCGTCCCCTCGTCCGAGCGCGAGTACATCATGCTCCACGAACTGACCGAGGCCCCGCTCATGAAAAACGGGATGTCCTACGGCGATGCACACCGGCGCGCCACGGATGTCGAGGAGACGGCTAAGTCCCTGACCAAGAGCATCAGGGATTTCAACTACGGCATCGGGGACATGAGTGACGGCTCGTTCAGGGCCAAGGAGGCGGACCAAACCGAACAGGGCGTCCCTTTTTTCGCCTATGACCCGGACCAAGCCCGTGACGAGACGGGCAAGTGGACCACGGACGGGGGAGGCGGCGGGCCCGCGGTTGAGATGGAAAAGTCCATCCTGTTCGAGCGTGACGACAAGGGCGTGTTGTGGGCCATTCCCAAGGTCAAGGACCGCGAGAACATGAGCAAGGCCGAGGCTCTCGATGTTGCCCGCGCCTACGGTCATGACCGCGCTCAACTCACGCGCCAACATCCCGATTGGTCCACCGAGATGATTGACGAGGAGGCCAAGAAAATGGTGGGCCTTGGCGAGAGGGAGTCCACCATGCTCATTCACCCGCCCGAGCCCAAGGCCCCCGAGGTCAAGCCCCCTGAGCCCAAGGTCGAGCCCAAGCCTGAGCCCCCCAAGGCCCCCGAGGCTCCCAAGGTCCCCGAGGTCAAGCCCGAGGCTCCCAAGCCCAAGGCGGCCCCCAAGGAGGTCCCCAAGAGTGAGCCCAAGACCGAGGGCAAGGATGCCATCCAAGGCCCCGAGCCCAAGAAGGGCGCGGACGTGGGACTGGATGGCAAGAACCTCGGCAAGCGTCTCGCGGGCAAAACGTCATGGGCGAACCACGCGATGTCATTGGATGATAAGGCCAAGAGCTACAAGGTCGAAAAGGTCACGACCCCCGATGGGACGACGCTCGATGTCCGAGTGGCTCCCGGCCTGATGAAAACGGACCCCGGCCAACTCACGGCGTTCAAGCGCGGGCTCCACGATATGCCACCAGGGCTCGCCAAGGCGTTCGAGGGCCGACAAATCATCCTCCATGACTACAAGGACCGGCCCATCGAGACAACAGGAACAACGGGATGGTCCAAGCGCGAGAGCATCACGGGCGGGTTCTACAACCCGGCATCCAAGACGCTCCACATCACCTCGCCGTTGGGCAACGACCCCGGCATCCTCCCGCACGAGGTGTCCCACGCCGAGAGCCACAACATCCAAGACGAAATCAGCAAGGAACTCTACCACAAGCTCGGCCCTCAAGAAAAGATGAAAGTGGACGAGTACATGAGGAGCGTGACGGCGAACCGCAACGAGCGGCTCCAACGGGCCGAGAGCAACAAGAGCTACGGGATGGACAGGCTCAAGGACCGTGAGGAGGAGGCCAAGCGTTATCTCGGAAAATACAAGGAGGACCTCCAACAAGCTCAGGACCCGAACAACCCCAAGTACCGAGACGACCCCGAGGCGCGCAAGGCCGCCATCGAGCGGGCCGAGGGATTCGTCAAGGCGCGGGAAAAGATGCTCTCGGACAGGGCCCACAAGACCGCCGTGACCCTCATCGAGAAAAAGTTCGCCTTGGAACGCAAGACCGCCACCGATAATACGGACCCCACCACCCATTTTCAAATGGTCACGATGGCGAGAGGCAAGCTCGGCCCAATGCCCGCCTACGGGGTTGCGGCATGGCCCAATGTCGAGGAGGGCAAGCCACCCGAGGACGCCTCAGAACTCCACAAGGCGTACTACAATTTCTACAAGGATGCAAGGACCGCCAAGCTCGGCGGGCCCACGACCTACGCCCGCTCCAACAAGGGCGGAATGGGCCACGTCGATGAGACCTACGCCGAGATAAACGCCTTGTACGGGACCAAATCGCACCGGGGCCAAACCAAGGAGGAGTTGGAGCGGGACTACCCGGAACTCGCCAAGAGCTACAAGGAGCTACGGGACGCCTACGCCAAGAGGAGGAGTTGAGATGGCCGATGAGGAGGAGACCGTCGAGGAGACCACGCTATACGACCGAGCGGGACAGATAGTGCCCGAGGCATTGGCGGACGAGTACGCCATCAAGGGCCGAACCGTCATCAAGAGCGCCAAGGACGGCCATCTCATCGAGTTCAGGTGGTTCGACCTTGAGGGGTCCGAGAACCTCCCCATCATGCCCACCGATGAGGAGTTGGGACCCGAGGAGGAGGAGCCAAATCCCAAGGCCGCCCTCAAGGCCAAGGTGGATGCGCTTGAGCTTGAGGTCGTGGGGGCAAAGACCGCCGCCGGGCACAACGCCGCCCTCGACAAGCTCATGAGGTTCATCGCGGGGGCCGCTCAGGATGGACAAGGACGAGTTCGGTAGGCCCATCCTCGACGCCCCGTTCGTGGCGTTCGACGAGAGCCAACCACGGGACGAGAGCGGCAAGTGGACGGACACGGGTGGAGGCTCCTCCATCCCTGTCGCAAGGCTCACCAATTACACGGAATACGAGGACCACACAAACAAGGTCTACGGGGACCTCAGGGCCGAGGCCACGGACCCGGCCAATTTCGAGCGGTTCAAACCAATCGGGCAATACACCGCCGATAAGTATCAAGAGGTCAACAAGACGCTCCTCGGCAAGACCTCGGGCCTTGGTGAGTTCTCCAAACAAACCGCCGCCAAGATTATCCCGGCCATGGACAAATACATCGAGGAGCATCCAATAAGAGAACCCGTCAAGCTCTATCGGGCAATCACATTGGACCCCGGCTCTCTTGATGCCGGTCAGGAATTTTCACACAAGACATTTGGCTCGTTCACCGCCTCCGAGGATTTCGCCCAACGATGGGTCGTGGGCGGCGCGGGCGCATCGGCAATATATGGCAATCGAGAAAAATGGGTGTTCGAGGTAGACGCCCAAAAGGGAGACCCGTTCGCCCCGGCATTGAGGATGGAATCCGAGAATAAAGACATGGGCGATGAGATTGTCAAGGTCGAGAGGATAAAAGGGTTCAATGCCGAGGAGGGCGAGTTCACGATGGCTCGGGATACTAAATTGCGGGTCGTGTCCGTCGAGACCAAGGAGTATGAACTCCATGGGCGTAAATACCCCATAAAGTTCGCCAAGGTCGAGATTGTCCGAGGAGAGCCCAAGGCCGTCAAGGCGTCCCAAGAGGAGGAGCCCGCATCAACCTCCGAGCACTCCTCGAACTCCCGGTTCGTGGCCGAGCCTGACGAAATCGAAATCCATGTCAAGACCGTCAAGGCGTCGTGGTCCCCGCCCGCGCTCGACCCGCCGTTCTCGTTCGAGGCGTTCGACCCTGACCAACCGAGGGACGAGGCGGGCCGGTGGACCGATGGCGGCGGCGGTGTCGTCGAGGATTATGTGCCCATGTCCGCCCCCTCGGAGACGCCCGAGCGGGCCGCCAAGCGCGAGGAGCTACACAAGGCGTTCTTGGAGGCCAACATCAAGCAAGCCAATCTCGACGAGGAGACCAACAAGCTCAGGGCCGAGATGGGCAAGATTGGGGACGAGCATCCTGACGACACCGGATATAATGATGACGAGGGCCGCCGCTCATTCACGGACCCCGAGGTGGACAAGAGATACGGCGAGCTACACGCTCAGAAAAAAGCCCTCATGGCCAAATGGAACGAGGCTTGGGAGGACCGCTCGGCCAAGCTCAAGGAGTATCGGGCGTTCGACATCCCCGAGGAACTCAAGGCGGTTCGTGGCCCTGAGAACAAGACCATCAAGGTCGAGGATTGGGAGCAAAAGACCGGCAAGAACTACACGACGCTCCTCAAGGAGACGGCGGACAAGAACTACGCCCGCGCCATCCTCAAGACCCCGCGTGGAGAAATCACGGTCCTCGCCTCGCACGAGTTCCTTGAGGACAAGTCCATCGAGACGGTCCAAGCTCACATCAACGCCAACCCGGACTTGTGGGAGAACGTCTCAAGATTGGAGCTACACCCCACCGAGGCCGAGTATAAGCGTGACCTCGATGGCGATAAAGGATTCGTCGAGGTCATGACGGCGGGCGGCCATTGGGATTCATCGGACAAGACCATCCGCCTGTTCGGGACCCGGATGATGAACGACGAGGTTTTGAGCCACGAGGCGGGCCATGCCAAGTTCTCGGAAATCGAGCACGGTGAGAACGTCCTCGATTGGGATATGCGGCGGCTCAAGGATTCGCCTGAGGAGCGCGCCAAGCTCGAAAAGGCCGTGGCCGAGAACGAGGCGTCATGGACCAAGGCCCGCAAGGAACTCGACGAGGGCGTGGGCAAAAAGCTCAGTTCCACGGATGAGCAATATCGCGAGGCCAAGCGCAAGAAATACGACATCCAAGACGCCGGGTGGCGGCTCTCATCGTACTACAAGCCCGAGGAGGACCCCGAATACCAAGCGGCGGTCAAGGAGGAAAAGCGCCTCAAGATGAATGTCACACGCCTGAGCAACCAATACACCAAGCAATCCAAGGCCATCTACGAGAAACACAACACCAACGAGCTCTATGAACGGTGGGACAAGGGCTATCGGTCCCCGCTCCAAGACAAGCTCAGGGATTTCAAGAGCGCCGTCAAGACCGAGGGCGGCTCGACGGACTACTCTCGAAAATGGGCCAAGGCGGGCTCTTACTCTCGATATACCGAGGAGTACGCCGAGGTCTCGGCCATCATGAGGGGGCACATGGGCCCGAAAAAAAAGGATGAGTTCATAAGAGACCATCCCCTTACTCACAAGAGCTACACCGAACTCGACGAGACGTGGAACACGGAAAAAGGGAGGGTCAAAAGATGAGGACGGTCATCACCTATTTCGACAAGAACGGCGAACTCGTGCCCGAGCCCTTGGCCAAGCAATACGCTATCAAGGCCGTGCGTGACGTGTTCGATGACCGCGGCCTCATGACTGAGCACGAGACCTTGTTTTTCGAGGGCGAAAAGGAGCCCGCACCCAAGGACGAGGAGGAGTAGTTGCTCGCCGCCCGCCCGTTCCAAGCCGCGGCCGCGGCCCGCCCCGCCCGCCGTCCGTGGGGCAAGCTCCAAGTGGAGCACGTCGAGGACAAGCTCGGGGACCTCTACGAGCGCCACGCTCGCCGATGGCTCAAGAGGTTCAAGACGAGGGTCCGGCGCAAGTACGAGGTCAAGGCGGCCAACGATTTCTACGATGACGAGTTCGGCGGGGACCTTGAGACCGAGGACGAGTACGCCGAGCTTGAGGAACAGATACGGCAAGCCCTCCAAATCTCCCTCAGGCTCGCCGAGAACAGGGGCAAGGCCGAGGGCCACTACAAGACCACCGCCGTCCAAAACCGGCTCGACACGGGCGTCGAGGCCCAACTCGCCTACCTCAAGGGAGCCAAGGACGACATGAGGCGAGGGTTCGCCACGACCGTCAACGACATCATCGACGAGGAGGGCCCGAACCTCAACCGGATGATGGTGGAGCTTGAACAGGACTACCCCATCACGGTGGCGAGAGCGCGGACCATCGCCGTGACCGAGACCGAAAAGGTCTACGGGTGGGCCTACGCGGACATCCTTGAGGAGAACGGATGGAACTTTTGCACCTGGCGGGCGAGCCCGGACGAAAAGGTGTGCATCCGGCCCGTGGCTCCTTGGGGCCTGTCATGCTCGGACCTTGATGGCGAGGTCATGACCCTTGCTCGATGGCGGGAGCTATTCCCGCTCCATCCGAATTGCCAGTGTTGGAACGAGGGGTACAAGGGCGATTGGACGGGATATTAAGCGCCAAGCCCCCGTCCCGGCCCGTGGCGGAGCGAACGCCCGCAAGGCCGCACATACAGACCTTGACCCCCAAGCTCTCCGAGGGCCTCAAATGGCGGCCCCCGCGCGACAAGGCGTGACAGGGGCATCGTGTGGACATTCCTGACGTTTAACAACTTTTGACAATGGCCGAGCGCAATCTTGAACCCGGTTCTCTTGAGTGGCGAGCGTCGATTCAGGTCCCCAAGGACGCCATCGCCCCCTCCGATGCGCTCAAGCGCCTTTTCCCCGGTCTCGTGTCCGCCAAGATACGGGTCCGCCTGATGGACAAGACCGTCAATACCAACAAGTGGTCTGTCGATGATGCGGGCCTCAACGAGGTCGTGGCTCAGGTCAACAAGGAGGGCCTACAACTACGCCTCGACCACTCCACGGACCTTGCCAAGGTCGTGGGGCGGCTCTACAAGGCCGAGCGCCTCGGGGACGAGGTGTGGGCCGATGGGCTCGTCCAATCCGCCAACCCGGATGTCATGGTCCCCATCCTGTCCGGGTTCGCCGATGGGGTGAGCGTCAAGGGAGACGCCAAATCCGTGACCTGTCGTGAGTGTGGCAAGGCCAAGTGTTCCCATGTGGCCGCCGCCGTGCTCATCAAGGGTCTCAGGTTCAAGGAGGCGTCCATCGTGACCGAGCCCGCCTACGCCAACTCCAAGCTCACGGTCATGGATTTCGCCGCCTCAGTAGACAAGTTCATCGAGGATGTGAACAGGATGTCCGACAACCCGCCCGCCGCCGCCCCCGCCGCCCCCGCTCCCGTGACCGTAACCGCCGCCGCGGCTCCCGCCCCGGCCCCGGCTCCCGCTCCCGCTCCCACCCTCCCCGAGTTCAAGACCGCCGAGGAGTTCGCCGCCGCGTTCAAGGACGCGCCGTTCCTCAAGGACTACACGCTCGTCAAGACCTCGGACCTCAAGCGGTTCGGGTTCACCGCCGAGGAGGAGGAGGCCCCCGCTTGCGAGGCTTGCGGCGGACCCCTCGCCGAGGACGGCTCGTGCCCCAAGTGCGCCGCCGCCTCGGAGGAGGAGCAAGCTCCCCCACCGCCCCCGCCCAAGCCCAAGGCCAAGGGTGGGGCCAAGAGTGCGGGCGTCAAGGCCACCGGCAAGTTCGCGGGGCGCGCCGAGTCCCCCTCGAACATCGACCGGGCGGCGGGACGAGAGGCCACGGCCTCCGAGAACGGCAACCCGTTCGAGGAGTTCATGGCCAAGGCTCGGCAAGGCATGGGCTTTCAGGGATAAGCCCAAGGACAAGCTCAGGAAAAACAATCTCAGGGAGATGACGTAGATGACGACAACCTATACGGGCAGGGTCTTGACAGGGTCCAAGCGCGAAAGCACGTCAACGCAAGTTGACATCGACGGGCACTCCCGTCCGCTCTCCTTTTTCATGGCGGACATCGACCCATCCTCGGCCAACATCACCGCTCTCTTGGGCGGACAGGCCATGGCCCAATACGCGGCGGACGGGACCAACTTCAAGTCGGGGTACATCTACCCGACAACCTACGAGGACCCCCAATTCGTGGGGTTCGCCCAAAAGGCCATGACCCTGAGGGGCTCGGACACGACCCTCCTCGGGTACGATGTCTCGGTCATCTCCCACGGGTTCGTAGGCAACGTCCAAGCGGACGGGGTCATCACCATCGGCTCCCAAGTGTGCGCCTCGGGCAAGGCGGTCCTCAACGGGTCCAACGACACCGTCAACGGCTCGGTCAAGGTCGTGCCCCCCCTCATCATCGAGAGCCGGACCATCACCGCGGGCGAGGTCACGGCCAACGCCGTCGTCCTCAAGTTCAAGCCCACGGGCATCATCGCCGTGCGCGAGGTGTCCGCCACGGCGGCGGCCAAGACCCTCGTCCCCAACGCCAAGACGCTCGCCGCCAACGAGTGCAAGCTCTCGGCGGACGGCATCACCCTCAATTTCTACGCGGGTGAGTTGACGGCGGCGGATGTCTACGCCATCGACTACTACCCGGACCCTCGAATAATCGTGGGCAAGGCCATGTCCCACGGGCTCGACAATGGAAAACTTGACCTTTTGGTCAAGGAGGTGTAATCATGCCGTTCGGCATCTCGGATTTAAGCGCGGTGTACACTGCGGGAGGTCTGTACCCCGTGCTCGACAAGGCGATAATCCAAATCGCCATGACCCCGCAAGTCATCCGCAAGGCGTTCCAGAATTGGAGCCTTGTCGGCGTCAAGTCGAACTCCATCAGCATCCCCAAGCAATCCGGGGACCGGCGCAAGGTCGTGGCGAGAGTGGCCGAGGGCGGCCTCATCTCGATGGACTTCACGCCGTACAATTTCCAAGTGGCCACCCCGTACAAGGTGGCCGAGGCTCTCGGCATCACCAAGGAGACCATCGAGGACTCGATGCTCCCGGTGCTCCAAGACCAAGTGACGCGCAAGGCGCTCGTCGTGGGCAACACCATCGACGTGGACGGCGTCCTCTCCCTCCTCGCCAACAAGACCGCCGTCAACGCCACCGGCAAGACCCGCGAGAGCACGGGCACACTCGTCACGACCAACCCCACATCGACCATGGGCACGTTCGACCTCGTGAACGGCCAAGCCCTCCTCAAGCAATACAACTTCTTGGGGAACGCCATGTTCGTGAACCCCAACGTCGAGGCATACATCCGGGTCCTCCCGTACTTCATCGCCTCGAACTTCTACGGGGGACCGCCGCAACTCGTGGAGGGCAAGCTCGCGGGAGCGGGCGGACCCGAGGCCATCGGGCGCATCATGGGCCTCGATGTCTACGTGTCCAACAACATCGTGGACAACCCGCTCGGTGTCGGGACCATCCTCAACAGGGCCATCATTGCCTCCCTCGGCGGACAAACCTTCATGGGGCAATACGCGCCCCTCGGGTTCTTCGTCGAAAAGAGGCCGGTCCAGACAACCAACGAGCAAATCCTCAACCGCGAGGTCGAGGCCACCTACATCTCGACGAGGTATTGCTACATGGTCACGCAACCCCTCGCCTACATGGTGTTCGACAACCTCGGGACATTCGTAGAGGGCACGGCTCCCCTGAGCTACACCACGAGCTAATCGAGTTCGCTCCTTTCCCCCCTGAGCCCCCCGCATTTCATTGGGGGGCTCGATTACGGTCATGGCGTACATAACGGTGAGTGAATCCACCCTCGCCGCCCGTCTCGGCGCAAGCCTGACCGGCGGGACCTACTCACTTTTGGGGCTCACCATGCCCCAACTACAATTCGCGTCCCTCCTCAACGGGGCCGTCATCGAGGCCCGCAATGTATTTTCGGACACGGGAGGGTTCAGCGACCCGGACCTCGTCAACTACAACGAGGCCGCCTTGAACTTGGCCGCCTACCGCACCATCAACGGGCTTGTAGGGCGGCTCATGACCTACGGCATTTCGTACTCGGTAGCGGGCCTTAATGTGAACAAGGGCCAACTCCAAGCCTACCTCAAGGAACAGGCCGCCACCTACTACGAGGCTTACACGCAATTCGTCCGCAACCTCCAAATCATGGGCACGATAAGCAACGCCCCCACTCTTGTGTTCGACACGGATGCCCCGAGCGTCTCCTCGGGGGCCGGGTGGACCTCAAGGGACAACGACGAGATACTCGGGGGCGGAACATGAGAGGAGGGATGATGGGTCATGGGATTCCGAACCGGGCTTGATTGCACCAACGAGAGCCTCTACTTTACTCTCCAAGGCAAGAGCATCATCAAGTTCGACCGGGAGGCCGCCCAACGGTTCCACGACCGCCTCAAGCGATGGGCGGACGGCTACGGGCTCACGGACGGGCTCATCGTGGGTCTCCAAGGGTCCACCAAGTTCGTCTCGACCGACAAGTTCCTCACGGTCCTCTACAACAACATTCCGATTCTCAGGCTCGACCGGGACCAATGCTCCCGGTTCTGCGCTCGAATACAAGCGTGGATAGACGAGCCCAAAATGAGACCGATAGACAAGATAATCAAGGAAATACGAGCACAAGAGAGGGAGATGATTAAGAATGGCATCAACATGGACGTTGCTAATTCAGGGTAAGACTTTTGCCGCGACCACCGTCATGCTCGGCATACTCAATTCGGGCTCGAATGTCGAGCGTGTCCGCCGTGTCGGCATGATAAACTATCAAACCGCCGCCGTGACGGGCGTGATATGTGCCCTCGAACTGAGGCGTTATCCGGCCACGATGACATGGACCACGCCCACCTCGGTCTCGCCGGTCAAGCACGACACCAACAACTCGGCGCTCTCCTCGGTCACGACCGGACACGCCGGAACTCCCGGCGGCTCGACCCCGGACGTGCTCAGGCGGTTCATTTGGTCGAGCGATGAGGCATCCGCCTCGACCGCCACCTCGGACGAATGGGAGTGCCTCGTGCCCCTCAACATCCTATGGGATGCCGGGTATGGGGACGCGAGCGTCCAAGCTCTCGCCCTCCGTCAGAACGAGGGCATGGTGCTCTACAACAACTCGGGCGCGGCGGGCATCGTGGACGCGTGGATGGAGTTCACGGACGAGGCGAGCTAAGGAGGCTTGGCGATGACGTTCGTCAAGTGCCCCAAGTGCTCGACAATGACCGCCGTGGCGGACCCCGTCACGGACGGTCAGGCGTTCACCTGTCCCAAATGCGGGGCCATGACCAAGGCTCACACATACAGGACCTACGACACCAAGCTCGGACCCGCAAGGGCCGAGCCCGCCACCGGCCTCCCCAAGGTCGAGGCCGTGGCCGAACCGAGTGAGGGCGATGGTTGAGGACACCTATCATGTCCGGGCAACATTCCTCGATACGGAACCGCTCCCGTCCGTCGAGGCGAGCATCGCCGCCGCTCCCGCCGTCGAGGGCGCGTACCTCAGACACGCCCCTTTTCTCCTGATATACAACGAGGTGGGCTCGGGCAAGCTCGTCAAGATTAGGCGCGTGGCGCTCAGGACCTTGAGTGGTCAGGGCCAAACGACGCTCCTCCCCACGAACCTCCAACTGAGCCGCATCTCGGCCATCACCGTGGACGGTGACACCATCGTCCCGGACAAGATGAACACAAGCATCGGGGACCTACCATCTCAGGTCAAGATTCAGCAATACGCCAACACGACCGAGACCGCCGGAACCGAGCTACGCCGCCTCCTCAATCTGCCCGAGCAGAACATGGTTCGGGCCTTGAGCCTAATGTGTGTCCCCAAGTTCAAGACCGCGGAATGGACCTGTGGGGATTACGCTTGCCAAGGGGTCTCGGGCCACATCCTGAGGGAGGGCGAGGGCATAACCATAAGGAACACCACCGTCCCGTTCTCGATGGCGTGGCGCGTGTTCTGCCTGTTCACGACCTCGGCGGGGACCTATGTCGTCTCCGAAATCATGAGGTCCGTGGACGACCAACGCAACTTGTTCACCATCTTTAACGGGTCCGGGTCCGGTGTGGTCATCAATGTTCGACAACTGATTGTAATGGAGGCCGGGACCGATGATGTCCCCGCCGTGGCCATGTACCGGGTCGAGAGCTACTCCAATGGCGATGATGTCTCGGCCATGGCCATGGACACCTCCAAGAGCCTCTATCCATTCGTCAAGGTCAAGACCAAGCCCGAGGCGGTCCTTTATGGCGCGAGCTACGGGGCCATCATCGTCAATCCCAAGTACCGGCGGGTCCAACTGAACACATGGGGGACGAGCCCCGGCCTCGCGGGCGTGGACATGAAATCCCAACTCGACAACGCCCTCATCATCGACAACATCGGCTCGGTCTCGGCGGAACCTATAACACTGAGGGCGGGCGAGGGCATCGCCCTTATTCAGGCGGAGAACGCAAGCGGTCTTGGCCTTTGGGCCGCCTCGGTCACGTTCTCCCTGTCCGATTTGCCCGCCGATTTGTATAGCCTCGGGAGAGTGGTCTCAAATGCGTAAGGTCAAGCAATCAACGACCAAGAACATCCTCGTTTGGATGACCGA
>Ga0315297_10001775_pt1 | contig 13495 bp, 14 predicted proteins | sample YL17G15_0_MG_FD_203628 | JGI IMG/M metagenome (GOLD analysis project Ga0315297, IMG submission 203628) | Sediment microbial communities from Yellowstone Lake, YNP, Wyoming, USA - YL17G15_0 | ecosystem: Environmental > Aquatic > Freshwater > Lake > Sediment | place: USA: Wyoming | collected... | reverse complement strand
TATCAGGATGTGGTAACTCAAGCTCAAGATTTTTTGATACCAGATAAATTGCATCTCTCCAGTGAATATGAGAATCGGTTTTAAGGCAACAACCGCCCAAATTTGACTTGTGGCATTCGCTGCAAATCCGATAAAGAGCGAGGTGAGAAAATATCTTGTCCAGCTTTTTTCTGATTTCACTTATTTCTCCAATTAGATTTTTCACTTCGTTTTCAAAAGGCAAGGCGCGTTTAACCAGTTCTCTGGCAATCGTCATAGATTTGTTTAGTTCTTGATAAATTCCTAAATAATAAGCTCGTAGTCCATTATCAGCCATAGCTGTTTCCTCCCCTAAATTGTCAATGTCCAATATTCATTTCATCATATCATAATCTCAAAACATGTACAGTTCTTTTTATTTTTTAAAATTCTTGTTAAGATAGTAACATGCAATACGTTGGTGATTTTCATATACATTCGAAATACTCGAGAGCGACGTCTAAAGAAACAACCATTGAAAATTTAGACAAATGGGCAAAAATTAAAGGGATTCAGGTTTTAGGAACCGGAGATTTTACCCATCCTCAATGGTTAAAAGAACTAAAAAAGAATTTAGAACCAGCAGAATCTGGGCTATTTAGGCTAAAATCCTCCGCCTACGCTAAAGCTTCGACGAACAAGCAAACTCGATTTATCTTGACAGTGGAAATTTCCAGTATTTATTCAAAGAATAATCGCACAAGAAAAATTCACAATATTATTTTTGCACCGAATTTTGAGGCCGTTGAAAAAATAAACGCCCATCTTGGCTGGATTGGTAATTTAAAATCGGATGGCAGACCAATTTTAGGATTGGATGCCAAAGAATTGGCAAAAATAGTTTTGAATGTCTCTCCGGATTGTTTAATTGTCCCGGCCCATGCCTGGACCCCTTGGTTTTCTATTTTTGGCTCAAATTCCGGCTTTGATTCAATCGAAGAATGTTTTGATGAATACTCAAAATATATTTATGCTATTGAAACAGGGCTTTCTTCTGATCCGGCAATGAATTGGCGCTGGTCGGCTTTGGATAATATAACTTTAATTTCCAATTCTGATGCTCACAGTCCAAGTAAACTGGGCAGAGAGGCGAACGTGTTTGAAGGAGAAAAAATAGATTATAATTTGATTATAGAAGCAATAAAGAATGGCCCCGATATTCATCGGGACAATGGTCTCAAATTAATTGAAACCATCGAATTTTTCCCGGAAGAAGGAAAATATCATTTTGATGGCCATCGAAATTGCCAAATTTGTTTAAGCCCCGAGGAATCAAAAAAATATAATAATTTATGCCCTGTTTGCGGCAAGCCATTAACTATTGGAGTGATGAATCGAATATCCAGACTCGCCGACAGACCAGTTGGCGCCAAACCAGTCAGAATAATTCCGTTTAAAAACCTGATTCCTCTTCAAGAAATCATTGCCGATGCCCTAAAAGTTGGAACTGGAACCAAGCAAGTTGCCGAACAATATAAAGAAATTATCCGAAAAATTGGTTCGGAGTTTAAAGTGCTTCTGGAAGCTAAACGAGAAGACATATTGGCAGTTAGTTTACCAGAAATTGCCGAGGGAATTATGCTAGTTCGGGAAGGAAAAGTCAACATTCGACCCGGATATGACGGCGAGTTTGGAAAAATCAGTATTTTTGAAAAAAGTGGACAGCAAAAAAAGATCAGCGGACAAAAAACATTATTTTAACTTAATTATTTATGAGCAAACTTTCTGTTAATAAAATCGTAAAAACTTTAGTTGAAACTGATTTATTTTTCGTTTCGTCTTTCGGTTTGATTGCGCCGATTTTTGCAATTTTTATTACTAAGCAAATTCAAGGAGGCGATGTAAGAGTGGTTGGTTTTGCTGCCGGGATTTATTGGATATTAAAATCTATTTTACAAATACCAATTGGCCGCTTGCTGGATAAAATAGGGGGCGAAAAAGATGATTTATATTTCTTAGTAGCTGGCTATTTTATAACTGCCCTGGTTCCTTTCGGTTATATTTTTAGTCATCTTCCCTGGCACATTTATCTGCTAGAAGCAATACATAGCGTGGGCATGGCCTTAGCTATTCCTGCTTGGGCTGGCATGTTCACCCGTCACATTGATCACGGCAAAGAAGCATTTGAGTGGAGCCTGGAAAGCACTGGACTAAGTTTTGGAACCGGAGTAACCGGAATAGTCGGCGGAATTTTGGTTAGCAAGATTGGTTTTAATTTTGTTTTTATGTTAGTTGGAATTGTGGCTATAATCGGCGCTCTGCTTCCGCTATTAATTTCCAAAGACGTCGCTCCGCATGGCGACCATCATCTAAGATTTTCGAAAATAAAAAAACCACCATCATTATAAACTTATGGAAAAAATAAACAAGCAAATGAAAATTGATGAGGTGCTAAATAAATATCCGGAAGCCGCGGAGATTTTTGTAAAACACGGATTCCATTGTATTGGCTGCATGGCCGCAAGTTTCGAAAGTATCGAACAAGGCGCAATGGCACACGGAATTGATGTTGAAAAATTGATTGAAGATTTGAATAAAACGATTAAAAACTGAAACAAGAACAAAAAAACTGCAAACCGATTTCGGCTACAGTTTTTGTTTTAACTCTAATTATTTTTTTATATAGGGATAGATACCGGACAAAAATATAATTATCCCAACAATAGTTAATTGGATGCCACCTATAAAGTTTGATAGCATTATAATAATCATACCTACAGGGACCAGAATTCCCCCGTGTTTTAGATAAAATTTAAAGAACTTTTTCATTTGTTTCTCCTTACCAAGCTATCATATTACTTTTGTATATTCTGTCAAGATGATAAAATAAGAGTGCAATATGACTAACCAAGAAATCGCGAAAATTTTATATGAAATTTCGGAATATCTCGCCATGGGTGATATTTCGTTTAAACCCCGCGCTTATGAAAAAGCCGCGCATTCGATTGAGACGCTTGAAGAAAACGTTACTGATATTTATAAGCGCGGTGGCATTAAAGCTCTTGAAGAAATTCCCGCAGTAGGAGCTGGAATCGGTGAAAGAATCGAAGAGCTTTTAAAAACCGGCCATTTGAAAGATTATGAAAAATTGAAAAAGAAAATGCCGGTAAATATCGAGGAATTAACTGCGGTTGAAGGCATTGGTCCGAAAATGATAATGAAGCTTTATGAAAACTTGGGTGTCAGAAATTTAAAAGACCTGGAAAAAGCCGCAAAAGCTCACAAAATCAGGGATTTGGAGGATTTTGGCGAAAAAACCGAAAAAAATATATTAGAGGGCATTGAATTTTTAGAGCACAGCGACGGCCGATTTGTCTTGGGATTTATAATGCCCCAAGTTAGAGAAATTGAAAAAAGGATTAAAAATTTAGACGGGGTTAAACAAGCAATAGTGAGCGGATCAATCAGGCGCATGAAAGAAACAATTGGCGACGGCGACATTCTAGTAACGGTTTCTTCGCCGCAAACCGCTAAAAAAGTGAGCGAATTTTTTGTTAATATGCCAGAGGTGATACATATTTACAGCCATGGCGAAACAAAATCTTCGATTAAATTAAACAATGGCATGGATTTTGATTTAAGGGTAGTTCCCGAACAAAGCTTCGGCGCTGCCCTTCAATATTTTACCGGCAACAAAGACCACAATATTGTTTTAAGAAAAATTGCCATTGAAAAAGGTTATAAACTTAATGAATACGGAGTTTTTTCCGCCAAAGGCGGACCAGCCTTGGGCTGGCGCAGAATTGCCGGCAGGACAGAGGAAGAAGTTTATAAAGCCCTGGGACTTACATGGATGGAGCCAGAATTGCGGACAAACACCGGAGAAATCAAAGCATCGCTAAAAAATAAATTACCAAAAATAATCGGTTATCATGATTTAAAGGGCGACTTGCAAATACATAGCAAATGGAGTGACGGGATAAATACAATTGAGCAAATAGCTGGGGAAGCAAGGAGAATGGGCCTGGAATATATTGCGATTACCGATCATGTCAGAGGAATAATGGGTGATAGGATAGGTGAAAAAGAATTAGCCGAACAGGGAAAAGAGATTGATAAATTAAATAAAGGCTTCAAAAAATTCAAAATTCTAAAAGGGGCGGAAGTTGATGTTCTGAATGATGGAAAATTATTTATGAAAGATGAGGTTTTAAAAAAGCTGGATGTAGTTGGTGCAGCTATTCATTCAAATTTCAAGATGTCGAAACAAAAAATGACTGAACGGATTATTAGGGCAATGAAAAATCCAAATACCGATATATTATTTCATCCTACCGGCCGTTTAATAAATGAAAGGCCGCCCTATGAGTTGGATATTGAACGAATAATAAAAGCTGCCAAAGAAACAAAAACCATTTTAGAAATTGATGCTTTCCCAAATCGATTAGATTTGAAAGACGAATATATAAAAATAGCGGTAGAAAATGGAGTAAAATTAGCAATTGATTCTGACGCCCACAGCATTTTTCATCTTAATTTTTTAGAATTCGGCATTGCCCAGGCGCGTCGGGGCTGGGCAACAAAAAATGATATTATAAATGCCTGGCCAGTTGAAAAAATGTTAAAATTTTTAAAATAAATGCTGATGGAAAAATCGGCGGCTATAATAAAGGCATTAAGAAAAAAAATTAAGTTATTAAAATAAGAAAAAATGATATTATCTTGACATCAATATTATGGTATACTGAATATAGAAAATATCAAAGGTCGATTTATTAGAAATTAGTAATTTTAATTATATGTGTTGTCATCGTCATAAATTTATTTTTATTCCGCTTCTTATAATAATTGTCGGCGCCGTAGCGCTTCTAACCAATTTGGGAGTTTTGGACGTTTCTATTTGGAATTGGTGGCCAATTCTTATTGTTATTTTGGGCGTTTATATGTTTATCTGGCATAAAAGAAAAAAACATTTGTTAAAAGGGCTGCTCTTGTGCGGAGTTATTCGCAAAATAAAGAAAAACGCCAAAATAGAAAAATTATTGGGAAATGAAAAGGTTCGCGAAGAATTGGGAAAAATCGAAGAAATTGTTGAGGGCGTGATATCGGAACAAATAGACAAGCTGCATGCAAAATATACAGAAAAAAAAGAATCCCCAGAAACAGAAGAGGAGATTTAGAAATTTTATTATAAAAAACCCCGCGACGGCGGGGTTTTTTATTTTACTTTTTTTACTATTTCAGAAAAAATTTCTGGATGATTCATCGCTAGCTCTGCCAAAACCTTTCTATCCAATTCTATTTTATTCTTTTTTAAACCATTGATAAATCGGCTATAAGGCAACCCTTGAGCTCTACAGCCGGCATTGATGCGAATATTCCAAAGCTGGCGGAACGCCCGCTTTTTGGCTCGCCTATCGCGATAAGCATAAACCCAGGCATGTTTTAGGGCATCTTTGGCAGCTCGATATTTTGATTTTCGGCCCCATTTGTAACCCTTAGCGTGCCTGATTATTCTTTTTTTTCTGTTGCGTTTTTGTACGCCTCGTTTTACTCTGGTCATAATTATCTATAAGTAGTCTTTTGGATTAAGGTCTTTTTTAACGCCCCTCCCATTTCTTTTGATTTCCGTTTTCTACGCGTTATGTTGCCGGAATATTTTGCATTAAAATGGTTTTGATGAGAAAAACGAAAAAGCACTTTCTTGTTCTTAGTGACCCTAAATCTTTTGGTTATTGATTTATTGGTTTTTGGTTTCATAATTTCGCTATGGTTAATGCTAACCCTCTCGGCGTTCTTTTAATTTGCTCTTCGACTTGATGCGGGGTAGAAATAAGTTTTAGAAAGCCATTTAATTTTTCCCGAGCCAAATCCTGATGAGCCTTTTCCCGTCCGATAAGCTTAATTTCGATTCTCACTTTATTCCCCTCGCCCAAAAATTCTCCTATTTGTTTTGCCTTGTGTTCTAAATCATGCGAGGAAGTAGAAAGCCCAATTCTTACTCCTTTTACTTCGATTTTTTTCTGCTTGACTTTACGCTGCTGCTCTTTTTTGGCTTGCTGATACTTATACTTCCCATAATCTATTATTTTACAAACGGGTGGGTTGGCATTGGGAGCTATTTCCACTAAGGAAAACCCTCTTTCGCGAGCAATCTCAATCGCTTTATAAGTATCCAAAACCCCCAAGTTTTTTCCCGTTTCGTCAACTACCTGCACCTTAAAAGCCCTTATCTGATTATCCACTCTCGTGAACTTTTTATTCGGTTTTTTGAAAAAAAATGGTCTAATAAGTTTAATTGTTTATTCTATTTATTTTGGATTTTGTATTTTGTGTGAGTAATTTGTATTTTGGGCGAAAAATTTATGTGGAGGCGGGGAGAATCGAACTCCCGTCTGGAAAGTTTTTCTAAATAGATCTACAAGCTTAGTTTATTTATTTGCCTTGACTATCTAAGTAGAAATAAACAAAATCTTAAATAGTCCAGTCTAATTTTATTTCGGTATTTTAACTTAGACAATTAAACACCTATCTCAATAAACTATAGCACCTTTTTTGCCAATTGAGAATCAGCAAATTAGATGGGCCAATGCACTAGGCAACGGCCATTGCAAAATTTGGTTTTGCAGTTATTTTTTCAGATTTTTATATACGAGACCTGACACTCGGCTTGCTCATTTTAAAATAACTCCCCATCGAGACCAATCGCCCCCTAAATTTCTTTTATTTTTCTTTCAATCTCGCGCCGGGCTTCGCGTTTTTTGATAAGTTCTCTCTTGTCTGTTTTTCTTTTGCCCCTGCCAACTCCAAATTCTAATTTGATTTTATCCTTTTTAGTATACACTTGAATAGGCACCAATGTCAACCCTTTTTCCTGGCTTTTGCCAATTAAATATTTAATTTCTTTCTTGTGAAGAAGCAGTTTTCTGCTCCTGGTGGGCTCGTAATCAGAAGGCGTATTTTTTGATTGATAGGGCGAGATAGTAGCATTAAGTAAATAGGCTTCCTCGCCCTTTATCACTACGTAAGCTCCTTGCAGGCTAAGATGTCCATTTTTTACAGATTTTACTTCAAATCCATATAACGCCAAACCGGCCTCGAAAGTTTCAAGTATTTCATAATCATATCTTGCGCGTTTGTTTAAAGCTAGAATCTTCATGATTTTCTGGCACGTTGAAATCCTAATTTTATTGTTATTAGAATAGATAAACTAGCCAAGCAAATATAAAATGGGAAAGCCAACAAAATAAAATTCAAGCTTCCCACTGCTATGCAAGCAAAAAATCCGCCAATAAAAGTAAGAACCCAGGAACTGATAGTTTCTGTTGATGGTTTTTCATACGATTTCAAAACCGTTAAAATCGCGCCTGTCGCATCAATAAAAATAATTATAAACAACGCTATGGCGGCTTCTTTGGTTATATACCACAGGAATAGACCAACACCAGATCCGATTAAAGCAAAGATATCTCTTTTGAGAAATCCGCCGAGACCATATTTAATTGCAAGTATAAAGACCAATAAATCGCCTATTGCTTGGGCGCCGACTAAAAATAAAGAATAAGACGCGCCTTTGGCTAACTGTGAGAAAAATGCAATTGAGCCAAGTATTGCCCAAATTAACCAGGACATTCGTTCGGGTTTTGTTTTTCCTAAAAAAATATCTTTTATATAAGGCACAAAAGACATTAAAATCGCTAATCCCGATAAATATCCGGCTACTTCACTAATCATATTTTCATCATACCAAAAAATTGCCCAGCTGGCGATTTTGCTATGGAAACAAACATATAAAAAGGAGGGTAAGTTGAATAAGTTTTTTAAATAGAATATGATAAAAGTATTATGATAAAAGAAGAGATTAAAAATTTAATAGAGAAAATAATAAAAACGAAAATAGATTTTGCGGTAGAAATTCCGGAAGAAAAAAAATATGGCGATTATGCCACGAATGTGGCTTTAATTTTGGCTAAAAAACAGGGCAAAAACCCCATGGAAGTCGCCAATAAATTAGTTTCGGATTTTGATATTCGAAATTCGGATTTCCTCAGCAAGGCCGAAGTTGTTAATGGATTTATAAATTTTTATTTAAATCCGGAATTTTTAAAAAAACAAATTAAAGAGATTTTAAAGCAAGATAAGAATTTTGGCAGGCAAAAAATTGGCAAAGGGAAAACCGTAATTGTTGATTATTCTTCTCCCAATATTGCCAAGCCTATGCACGTGGGTCATCTTCGTTCAACTTTTATCGGTCAGGCGATTTATAATATCTACAAATTTTTAGGCTATAAAACTATTGGCGATAATCATTTGGGAGATTGGGGTACGCAATTTGGCATAATGATCGCCGGCTGCAAAAAATTTAGGCCGAGAATTTCTAACCTTAAAAATATTACAATCAACGAAATGCTGGATATTTATATAAGATTTAATATGGACATTGAGAAAAATCCCGACCTACAGGAAGAGGCAAAAGAAGAATTTAAAAAATTAGAGGACGGAGATAAAGAAAATAGAAAAATTTGGACAATTCTTAAAAAAAAGTCACTGAAAGATTTCGAAAAAATCTATAAAATTTTAGGGATTAAGTTTGACTTGATTCTTGGCGAGAGTTTCTACGAAAAATATTTGGAAGAAGAGATTGAAAATGCTTTAAAAAGAAAAGTGGCCATTAAAAATCCCGATAATTCTGTGATTATCCCCTTGGATAAATTTAACCCGGTGCCTTTTTTAATTCAAAAATCAGATGGAGCAACGGTATACGGAACCAGGGATTTGGCCACCATTAGATACAGGATAAAGAAATTTAAGCCAGCAGAAATTATTTATGTAATTGGCAACGAACAATCCTTTTATTTGGAACAACTTTTTCATTCTGCCGAGCTTTTGAATTATATTTCTTACAATCGGCTTTATCATATGAAATTTGGTTTAGTTCTGGATGAAAATCGGCAGAAATTATCTACTCGGGCTGGCAGAATTATTGATGCGAGAGAATTGATAGATAAAGCCATTAATTTAGCTGAGAAGACAATTGAAGAAAAAAATCCGAAATTGTCAGAGAAAGAACGAAAAAAAGCTGCGCAGATTATCGGGGTCGGTGCGTTGAAATATAATGATTTGTCTCAAAATCGTCAGAGTGATATTGTTTTCAATTGGGATAAAATGTTAAGCTTTGAAGGAAATTCCGGGCCCTATCTTCAATATAGTTATGTGCGTTTAAGAAGTATTTTAAGAAAAGCAGGGGCGTTAAAAAGTTTCAAGGCCGAATTTTTAAAAGAAAAAGGAGAATTAGAAATTCTAAAAGAGCTAATTAAATTTCCAGAAATTGTTCAAGAATCAGCCGAGAAATTTCAGATAAATATGCTCGCAAATTATTTATACAATTTAGCTGGCTTGATTAATGCTTTTTACGAAAAATTTCCTGTGCTTAAAGCTGAAAAAGATATCAAATTCGCCAGGCTAGCCTTAATCAAGGCCGCTACTGTTGTTTTAAAAAATGGCCTGGGCTTATTAGGAATGGAAGTTCTAGAAAAAATGTAATCCTTGTTTACTAAATTACTGGGGGCCCCGCCATAAACGGGGCTTTTATCTTGATCTTTTTTATGATAAGATATAAAATATAACGTTATGAAGTTAAAGAATAATTATATTGTAATAAGACATGGTCAAGCCGTTTCCAATCAGAATCAAACGCTCAGTTCCTGGCCGGAAAAATTTAAAAATCATCTTACGAAAAAAGGCATAAAAGAAATTCGAAGAATAATTCCAAAATTAAAAAAAGAAAGAATTGATTTGATATTTACTTCCGACTTGCTGCGCACGAAACAAACCGCTCAAATGCTTGCCAAAAAATTAAAGCTTAAAGTAAATTTTGACAAAAGACTAAGAGAAGTAAATGTGGGGATATTCAACGGCGAATTAGTTAAACAATGGAATATATTTTTTGCAAATAATTTGGAGAAGTTCATCAAAAAATCTCCCCAAGGAGAGAATCGAAGAGAGATTAAAAAACGGATAATAGATTTCATAGAAGATATTGACGAAAAATACAGCAATAAAAATATCCTTATTATCGGCCATGGAGACCCCTTGAGAATTCTGCAAGGTTCAGTAAAAGGGCTCTCGGAAAAAGAAATGAGTAAACAGTGGAAAAAATTTAAAATTAATACGGGACAATATAGAAAACTATGAACATGCCAGAGATCGAAAAAAAGATACTTGAATTTTGGCAGAAGAATAAAATTTTTGAAAAATCCCTGAAGAAAAAATCGCCAAAGGGAGATTTTGTATTTTATGAGGGGCCGCCAACTGCAAACGGGAAACCGGGTATTCATCATGTTTTGGCACGGATATTTAAAGATTTAATTCCGAGATATAAAACAATGCAAGGATATCATGTAGAAAGAAAAGCTGGCTGGGATACCCACGGTTTACCAGTTGAATTGGAGGTTGAAAAGATGCTGGGCTTGAAAAATAAAAAAGATATTGAAAATTATGGTATTGAGAATTTCAATAAAAAATGCAAGGAGAGCGTTTGGAAATATAAAGAAGAATGGGAAAAAATGACCGAGAGAATTGGATTTTGGATTGATATGGAAAATCCTTATATTACTTATGAAAATGATTATATTGAATCATTATGGTGGATTATTAAACAGATCGCTGAAAAAAAATTATTGTATAAGGGGCACAAAGTTGTTCCCCAGTGCCCTCGTTGTGGCACAGCTCTTTCTTCTCACGAAGTTGCGCAAGGATATAAGAATATTGAAGAGGAATCGGTTTATATAAAATTCAGGGTTAAAGGAAAAAATAATGAGTATATCTTGGCGTGGACAACTACACCCTGGACTCTACCGGGAAATATTGCTTTGGCAATTGGCAAAGATATCAAATATGTAAAAGTTAAGCAGAATAATGATTTTTATTATTTAGCAAAAGATCTATTGAGCAAATTAACTGGCGCCTATGAGATTGTTGAAGAAATAGATGGCGATAGTATGTTCGGTTTAGAGTATGAGCCATTATTTCCAGGCGTTATTAAAGGCAATGAAAATAACGCTCAAAATGCATTTAAAGTTTATCCCGCAGATTTTGTTTCCATAGAGGAAGGCACGGGCGTAGTTCATACGGCCGTGATGTATGGCATAGAAGATTACGAATTAGGCGAAAAAATCGGCTTACCAAAAGTTCATACTGTTAACCCAGATGGAACTTTTAATGAACTGGCTCCACAATGGCAAGGAAAATTTGTTAAAGATGTTGAAAAAGAAATTGTTGAGGATTTAAAAAATCGCGGTCTTTTGTATAAAACCGAGAAATATGCCCACGATTATCCATTTTGCTGGCGCTGTGATACCCCGTTAATTTATTACGCGAGAGATTCTTGGTATTTTGCGATGAGCAAATTAAAAAACGAATTAATAAAAAATAATTCCAAAATAAACTGGGTGCCGAAGCATATTAAAGAGGGAAGATTCGGAGAATGGCTGCGCGAAGTAAAAGATTGGGCTATTTCAAGAGAACGTTACTGGGGTACGCCAATACCTGTTTGGACATGCGAACAATGCAAAGAAATAAAAGTGATTGGTTCGCGAAAAGAACTGGGCCTTGATGAAAAATTTGATTTGCATCGGCCATTTATTGATGAAATTGAATTGAAATGTAAGTGCGGCGCAGAGATGAGAAGAATTCCAGAGGTTATGGATTGCTGGTTTGATTCTGGAGCAATGCCTTTTGCGCAAAACCATTATCCGTTTGAAAATAAAAATTTTATTGATAAAGGCGAGAAATATCCAGCCGATTTTATTTGCGAAGCAATTGATCAAACCCGCGGTTGGTTTTATACGCTTTTGGCAATTTCTACAATTTTAGATAAGGGTACTTCTTATAAAAATGTAATCTGCCTGGGCCATATTTTAGATAAAGATGGTCAGAAAATGTCCAAACATATCGGTAATGTCCTTGATCCGTGGGAAATGATTGAAAAATATGGAGCAGATGTTTTGCGCTGGTATTTGTATACCGTAAATCAGCCGGGTGAGCCAAAAAGATTTGATGAAAACAGCCTTAAAGAGTCTAGAAGAATGTTCAACACTTTATTAAACGTGGTAAGTTTTTATAAATTATTTTCCGGCAAAAAAATCGAGGATTTAAAGAAAGGTGATTTAACCAATATTTTAGATAAATGGATAAATTCTAAATTAAACCAATTAATAAAATACACAACAGAAAAACTGGATAATTATGATATTACAACCGCGGCAAGAAACATTGAAGATTTTATCAATGATTTATCGGTTTGGTATGTGCGAAGATCGAGAGACAGATTCAAAAATAATGATGAAAAGGCAATGAAAACATTGGGACATGTAATTTTTAATTTAATCAAATTGATAGCTCCATTTATTCCATTTACCGCAGAGCATATTTATCAAGAATTGGGAGGCGAAAATTCTGTGCACCTGCGCGACTGGCCTAAGGTCGAGAAAAAATTAATTGATGAAAAATTGGAAAAAGAAATGAAATTAGTTAGAGAATATTGTAGTATAGCATTACAAAAAAGAGAAACAATTAGAATAAGGCAACCGATATCAAGATCGGCTACTGATTATAATTTTGAAGATGAGTTTAAACAATTATATAAAGACGAAGTGAATACCGAAGAAGTATATTATGATAAAAATCAGAAAGAAAAAGTGGTTAATGTTTTAACTATTACTCCAGAGCTTGAAAGAAAAGGATTGCTACGTGATTTTGTGCGTAGTATTCAAGCAAAGAGAAAAGAAGTAGGTTTAACGCCAAAGGACAAAATTAAAGTATTTTACGGTGACGAGAAATTCCGGGAAATCGTCAAAAAATACACAGACCAAATCAAAAAGCAAGTGATTGCTAAAGACATAGTTTTTGTTGAGGGAGAATTAAAAATCGAAAAAATTTAGTTTCCACATGAAATTAAGAATTCAAAAAATCAACGAACTTTTAAAACAGGAAATCGGCAGTTTAATCTCAAAAGAACTCGATTTTAATAGAGATACGCTGATAACAATTACCGAAGTTAAAACTTCGCCTGATTTAATAAGCGCGAAGGTTAAAATCAGCGTTCTTCCAACTTTTAAATCAGAACAAGTTTTAAGAGTTATAAATTCCCAAATTTTTAATTTGCAAAAACTGCTTTACGCAAAACTAAAAATGAAAATAATTCCGAAAATAAAGTTTGAGCTTGACGTTTCCCACGAAAAATTTGACAGAATTAACCAACTGATTAAAAAAAAATAATCAGTAAAATTAATGAGAGAAAATTTTAATAAAGTAAGTGAACTAATCGCACAATCTAAAAATATTCTGATTGTTAGCCATAGGGCACCCGATGAAGATGCCGTTGGCTCGGCTTTGGCCTTAAACCTTGCTTTTAAAAAACAGGGCATAGACTCTTCGGTTTTTATATCAGATTATTCGCCTCGAGAATATAAATTTCTACCTGGCTATAATTTAATTAGTAGCGAAATCAAAAATTGCGAATTTGATTTAATTTTTG
>Ga0315297_10001774_pt1 | contig 13497 bp, 13 predicted proteins | sample YL17G15_0_MG_FD_203628 | JGI IMG/M metagenome (GOLD analysis project Ga0315297, IMG submission 203628) | Sediment microbial communities from Yellowstone Lake, YNP, Wyoming, USA - YL17G15_0 | ecosystem: Environmental > Aquatic > Freshwater > Lake > Sediment | place: USA: Wyoming | collected... | reverse complement strand
GTATCGCCCTTGATGAAGCTGATGTTGGCCAGGTCGAAGCCGCGCACCTGGTAGATCCTGCCCGGCACCACTTCGTACAGGCCATAGGCCATGTTCAGCACGGCCTGGCGCTGCAGCGACGGGTGGATGCTCGGGAAGTCCTTGCTCTCCAGCAGCCACTGGTAGCTGCCCATATCCCAGGCCACGTGGCCGGCATCGGCCTTGATCTGCTTGTAGGGCGGCTCGGCGATGAAGCCCTTTTTGGCCTCGTCGAAGTCACGCTTGTCCGCGAACGGCAGCGTGGCGCTGACGCCCTTGCGCAGTTCGAGCGTGAAGGTCGATGGCGGACTGCCGTTCGGATCGAAGTGCTTGACCTGCGCTGGCGGGTTGCCCACCGCCGCGCCTTGCGCCAGGGCCGAGGCGCCCGCGCAAGTGGCGAGTGCGATCACCAAGCCACGGGCCATGAATTTTGTCAATTCCATTGAATGCTCCTGGTGTTGTTGCGCGCGACCGACCAAGCGGCGCTGGGCATGGAAATCCGGCCGATGCGAACGCCGAGTTATCTGTTGAGCCGCGTGATCTTGTTGCCCTGGATGCCGACCCCGGCCATCAGTCCCCGCTGGCCGAAGATGAACGCGTAGACGTCCTGGTTCGCGGTGATCGTCGTCATCGACCTGGCCATCCCCTCGTCGACCACGACGACGCTGGGTCCGACGCCGACCTCGAAGCCGTTCGTGTCAGTGAGTGTTTTCAGCGCGTTTTCGTTCATGAAGAACATCGCGTAACCGAATTGCTGGGCGCCGGCCTGGAGGCCCCAGGACGCGCCCGCCGTGCTGTAGTAGCCCACGACCTTGCCTCCCTTCAGCAGTGCGCCTTCGCCGTACTGACCGCCAATGACGAATCCCGCCCTGGTGATCCTGGGAAACACGAGCACGGCGACGGCGTCCTTGCCCAGCGCCTTCGCGGCCGGCACGGTCGAGATGAGCTTGTCGTACGCCCGCTTGGAATTGGCTGCGAGTTCGCTCGGCGTCTGCGCCGACGCGGGCAGCGCCGCGGTTGCCAGCGCGATAGAGGCGATCATCAGCGCGACGGCGCGCAACAGGATTCGAATGTTCACAAAGGTTCCTTGATCGATTTGTGCGGCTGCGAAAAATGAGCCGGCAATACTGAGCGATTGCTTGCTCCGGATGTTGTTGCGCGCGACCGACCAAGCGGCGCCGGGCATGCAAAATCGACCATTATCGGGATGACTTCCCAATGTGTCCAATGCATTCGACGCAACGCTGCCATATACTGGACGTATGACCCTGGAAATCCGGCAGATGCGACACGTGCTTGTGTTGGCCGAGCTCGGCAGCTTTGCCCGTGCCGCTACCGTGCTGCACTTGAGCCAGCCGGCGCTGTCGCGCAGCATTCAAGGTGTGGAGCAGCAAGTCGGCGCCGCGTTGTTCCTGCGTACGGCCGCCGGCGTAGTGCCGACCGACATCGGCCGCGTGCTCGCGCAGCGGGCGCGCCAGGTCGTGCAGATGGCGGAGGAAATCGAGCAGGAGGTTGTGTCCAACCGCACCCTGCAGACGGGCCAGCTTTGCGTGGGTACCGGCCCTTATCCGATCGAAACGATCATCACGCCGGCACTCACACGTTTCATCACCAGCTACCCGCAGGTCAGCGTTCGCCTGCAACTGGCGGATTGGGACGTGTTGTTGCCGCGGCTTCGCTCGCGCGAGATGGACTTCTTCGTCGCCGAGATCAGTACGCTCCAGCGCGAGCCCGACCTGGTCGTGGAACCCATGTCCGAGCATGCCCTGTACTTTGTCGGGCGACGCGATCACCCGTTGGCGCGGCGCATGGACGTCAAGGCTGGCGACACGTTCGCGTTTCCGATCGCGGCGACCTCACGCATTCCTCCGCGCGTGCTCGCGCCGATACTGGCGGCCAAGAGCAAGTCGGCCGACGGCGCGCACTTGTCACGGCCGTTCCCCACCATCGAGTGCAATGTGGTGTCGGCAGTCAAGCGCGTCGTGGAAGGCTCCGATGCCCTCACGGCCCTCACGCTGTCCTGCATGGCCACCGAACTGCACGACCAGCGTCTGACGCTGATCGGGTCGGAACCATGGATGTCGGTGCACTATGGAGTGGTCAGCCTCAAGGATCGTCCCACGAGCTCGGCGGCAGCGCGCTTGCGCGAATTCGTCGTCGAAGCGGAAGCCGCAGTCACCCTCGCGGAAGAAAAATTGCTTGCAAGCTGGAGCGCGGACCAGGCAGGGTCGCGCGCGGCGCCGCGCAGCCATAAGGCAGGCGCGTGGGCTACGCGCTGAGCACAGCGAGATTGCACGCCGTCCCGGTATGGCGCGGGCGGCGCTTGCCCTAGTATTCCTGCAGCGCCTCGACCCGCCCGGAACTTATCGCCTTCACCAGCGCCGCGTGGTCCTTGCGCGTCTGGTCGGCGTAGGCGAGCGCGAATTCGCCCAGCGCGCGGTCGAAGGCGTCGCTCTTGCCGAGATAGCCGCTGATGGTCGCGGCGTCCCCCGACTTGGCATGGGCGCGCGCCAGCGTCCAGCCGCAAATCCCCGCGTAGCGCGTGAGCTTCGCGGCGCTGAATCCGTCCACGGGGATCGACATCTTCATGTCGCGCAACTGGCGCACGAAGAAATCATGCCCGCGCCGTCCGCGCACCCAGCCCAGGAAGATGTCGCTGGACGACTGCAGCAGCCGCTGTCCCACGACCACGCGCTGGCCCTGGTTGTCGTACGCGCTCGGACCCGCATGCGGCTCGAGCACGGAGCGGACCGCCTCCTTGAACTGCAGGATCAGCGGATGGCCGTCCTCCGAGAACATGAGCCCGATGTAGCAGCGCGTCCCCACGCTGCCGATGCCCACCACCTTGAGCGCGCAATCTTCGAGCCGATAGCGGTCGAGCAGCACCCGGCGCTCGTCGGACAGCGACTCGCGGTAGTCCGCCAGTCCCTCCTGGACCCGCTGCTCGAAGTCGGGCTCCGCCACATGCACCAGAATGGGCGGCTGATCGACCAGCCGGTGGCGCCCGTCGACCAGCGTCGTGATCTTGGGGAAAAGGTTCTCGATCACGCGCTCGCGCGCCCGATCGGCGAGCTGCTGCCGCATTTTGCGTCCCTTGGCATCGGGCGCCGCCTTGATCAGCGCCTCCGCGTCCAGCCGCTGGTACCACACCTCCAGCGGCCGCATGCGGGAGCACTCGCGCAGGTGCTCGCGATACGCGCGCACGCATTCGCGGACCGCGATCAGGCCGTCGTCGTCGGGCAGGCGGTTGTCGCGGCCGGCGACCAGAAAGCTGACGACGAGGCGCTTCAGGTCCCACTCCCACGGCGCCGGGAGCGTCTCGTCGAAGTCGTTGAGGTCGAAGACGAGACGCCGCTCGGGTGTCGCGAAGCCGCCGAAGTTGAGCAGGTGGCAGTCGCCGCAGGCCTGGACGCGGATGCCCGTGGTCGGCGTCGTGGCGAGATCGTGCGCCATGAGCCCCGCCGAGCCGCGCAGGAACGTGAAGGGACTGCGTGCCATGCGTCCGTAGCGAATGGGTACCAGCTCCGCGAGCCGGCCGCGGTTCGAAATTTCCAGTATCGCGACGGGATCCCGGCCATGGCGAGGGGGCTTCCAGGCCGCGTGGCTCTCGCGCGCCACGCGCTCGCGCAGAGCCTTTCCCGTCGCGAGCCGCTCCGAACGGGCGTGAAAACCCGCACCGCTGTTCGCAGTGCGCGGTCTGGTGTCTGCCTTCCCCGATTGCTTTGTCGTCGCCATCGCAAGCGCATTGTCGGCGCGTATCGGCTGCCGTGCAATCGCCGCGCGCTGTCCATGCCGCGCAACGAAGGACGGCGCGCGGCGCGGGCGTTTCCCGGTCGCCACGGCCGGCGCCGCCGGCAAGCGCGCTTCATCCGGCTTCGATTCGATGATCTAATACCGTCCCGGCCCCGGTTGCGGGATGCCGGAATGTCGCGGCGACACTCGCCCGCTCACCCTGCGGAGACAATCCATGCGTTACGGCTATATCGCGCTGGCGGTGCTGTTGACCGCCGTGGTGCTGCTGTTCAAGTTCCAGAACCTCGACGCCGTCACGGTCACGCTGCTGACAATGAAGCTCACGCTGCCGGTCTCGATCTACACGCTGGTGGTCTACGTGCTTGGGATGATGACGGGCGGCGCCCTGGTGGGCTTCATGCGCAGCGTCTACAAGGGCGCGACGCAAGGGCGGGGATGACGGATTCGCGACCGCTGGAACGGCTGGCGCGCTGCGCGCTGCTGGCGGTCGCGCTGGGGCTCGCCGGCTGCGGCACGCTGCTGCGCAACGGCGTGCCGGTGGACATGATGGCCACGGCCGTGATCCCCGGCCTGCCGGAGGTGCGCGCGCCCGCTGGGCGCCAGAGCGCGTTCATGGCGCGCGACATGGCCGAATCCTTCCTCCAGGAGGCGCCCGGGGATTTCCCCGTGGGCGCCGACGGCGTGCGCGCCTATCCGCACCTCGCGCTGTCCGGCGGCGGCGCCAACGGCGCGTTCGGCGCGGGCTATCTCAACGGCTGGACCAGCACCGGCACGCGCCCGGTCTTCAAGGTCGTCACCGGCGTATCCACCGGGGCTTTGATGGCGCCGTTCGCGTTTCTCGGCCCGGGCAAGGACGACGCGCTGCGCGAGTTCTACACCACGACCCGCACGCGCGACATCTTCGTGCTGGGCGCGATGATCTCGATCCTGCGGCAGCTGTTGTTCAGCGACGGCATCGCCGATACCGCGCCGCTGGCCTCGCTGATCGCCACACACGTCGACGAGGCCTTCCTGCGCGAGATCGCCGCGGCGCACCGCGGCGGCCGCCGTCTCTACATCGGGACCGTCGACCTCGACTCGCAACGCTTCATGATCTGGAACATGGGATTGATCGCCACCAGCGGACATCCCGACGCGCCGGACCTGTTTCGCAAGGTGATGCTGGCGTCCGCCTCGATCCCCGTTGCCTTCACGCCGGTGCTCTTCGAGGTCGAGGCCCCCGATGGCCGTCGCTACGACGAGCTGCACGTCGACGGCGGCGTGGCCGCCAACGTGTTCTACAACGGCCATCTCTTCAGCGCCAGGCAATTGCGCGAGCACGCGGGACGGGGCGCCGCGCGGGAAGATGCCTACGTCATCCACAACGGGCAGCTGGCGGCGATTCCCGGGGTGACGCGGCGCTCGATTCCGGGCGTGGCGCTGCGCACGCTGCGGGCGGTCAGCACGGCGGGCATGCTCGGCGACCTGTTCCGCATCTATGCGGTGACGGTCTTCGAGCAGTCGGGATTCCACTGGATCACCATCCCCGACGGCGTCGAGCTCCGGGGCAGCGAGACGTTCGATCCGGTGCTGATGCAGCAGCTCTACGACACCGGCTACCGGATGGCGCGCGAGGGGCCGCAGTGGCATACGCGGCCGCCCATCATGCTCGACACGGACGACGAACGATAGGAAACTCGCGCACCGAAGCGCCCCGCAGCCCGCGGCCCGCAACTCGGCTCCGCCCCACGACCATGAACCTTCCAGGAAGCCGACAATGAATTCAGGACGCACCACGCACCCCATCGCCCTCGCCTGCCTGTTCTCGGCGTGTGCTGCCATCGCGCCCGCAGCGGCGAGCGCGCAAGCCAAGGGAGGCTATGAATCCCCGCCGGTGCTCGCGGGTTCCAGCCTCGCCCCCGCGGCGCTGCTGAAGGGACCGTTGCACACGGTGGCCGAGCCGGTCGCGCTGGAGGGCTTCTTCGGGCGCTTCGTGATCGAGTCGACGTTCGGCAAGTTTTCGGTGCTGGGCGTGAACATGCTCGGCGTGCGCGTGAACGAGCTGCAGGCGATCCAGACGCTGCAGGAGGTCCAGACGAGCCAGGCATTCCAGGATTCGCTGGTGCGCGCGGCGTCGGCGCCGGTCCAGCTCGTGCAGAGCGCGGTGACCGATCCGCTCGGGACCGTCGAGAACATCGGCCAGGGCATGGGCAACGTGCTGGGGCGCGTCGGTTTCCTCGCCCGGTCGGGCGCCATGTCGGTCGCGGACAGCACAACCGGCCGCAACACCGCGCCGACGCCGTCGGGGCTCCCGCCCGCGCCGGCAGGGGAAACGATGCCGCCCGCGTTCAACGGCGATCCCTTCGGCTACAACAAGGCCCGCCGCGACTGGGCCAGGCAGCTCAACATCGACCCCTACACGTCCAACCCGGTGTTGCGGCCCCTGCTCGACAACGCGTCGACGGCCAGCTTTGCCGGCAGCTTTGCGATCAACACGGCCATCAGCGCCGTCTCGATGGGCGCCAACCTGGTCGTCGGTTTCGACACCGACGTTCGCGACGCCGTGTGGAACCAGCCCCCGGTCGACCTCACCCGCCAGAACGAGTCGCGGCTCCTGGCCTTGGGCGTGAGCGGACGCACCACGCGCGATTTCCTGCGCAACCGGTGGTTCACGCCGTCGCTGCAGACTGCGCTGGTGATCGCGCTGGCGAAGATGGGCAGCATTTCCGGCATGGAGCCGCTGGTCCGGGCCGCCGCGCAGGTTCAGGGCGAGACCAATGTCCGCTTCTTCATCGAATCGATGCGGATGCTGGCGCGGTTCAACGAGAAGGAGGGCCGGCTGGTCAAGCTGCGGACGAGCAACATGGTTCCGGTGGGCGTCGAGGCGGACGGAACGCTGGTGGTCTCCGCGGCGATCGACTACGCCTGGTGGGACAAGGCCGCGGGCGAATTCGCGCAGCGCAAGGACGTGAAGGCAAAGCGGCGCCTCGCCCTTGTCGCCGGCGGCGCGAGCGACCGGGCGAAGCAGGAGTTCGACAAGGCGGGTTTGCCGCTGCGCAGCGGGCTGCGCCCGTGATGGCGTAGTCGCCGCAGGATAGGCATTCAAGTGCGAATACGCGGCATCGCCGTCGCGCCGCCGGGAGCTGCGACAGGTCCGCTGCTGCTTGCCGTCCTGCTCCGCCCGACGGCAAGCAGCCAGAACATGACCGTCATTGCGCTCGCCCGTTCGTCCGACTCCGGACCTGCGCAGATGCCTTGCCCCGGCCGCGTGCGGTATCGACTTTCGTCCTGGGCCGCCGCCCGGTCGCCGCATTCCGCTGGCTATCCGCGGTGAATTCCAGCAGAAACGCCATCATCGCCTGCGATGCCCGGGCAGCCGCCTCTTCATCCCGTGCCGCGACGGCCCGCAGGATGCCGGCGTGCGTCCCCGCCGCCCGCGGAATATCCACTTCCCGCAGGTGCGTGAACGAGAACTGCCGCGAGAGCACGTACAGGCTGCCCATGAATCGCTGCAGGAACTCGTTGCCCGCAGCCGCGCACAGAATCGAGTGGATGTCGCGCGCGATGCGCAAGTACAACTCGCCGTCGCCGATGACGGCTGCGTCTTCGACGGCCTGCGCGAGTTGCAGCATCGTCGCCCGCTGATCGACACCGGCGCGCCGCGCCGCCAGGCGCACGGTCTGCTCCTGCAACGCCGAGCGCGCCTCCAGCAGCTGCAGCTGCCGCGCATGCGTCATCTCGAGGATGATGATCGCCGAGCGCGGCCGGATCGCCACCAATCCCTCCCTGGCCAGGCGCTGCAACGCTTCGCGGATCGGCGTGCGGCCGATGCCGGTCCGGTGCGCGAGGTCCTCTTCGGTGACGTTGGCGCCGGGTTTCAGCGCGTGAGTGACGATCAGTTCCTCGAGCACCTCATAGGCGTGGGTGCGCAGCGTCTTCTGGGTCGGCTTCACGATCCGCGCTCCGGCGCCTGTCATCCGAAGACCAGGTTCGGCAGCAACGTCACCAGCGGCGGCACGAACAGGATCAGGAAGAGGAAGGCGATCATGGCCACGACATAAGGGATCACTTCGCGGGTGAAGCGCTGCATCGACACGCCCGCGATCTGCGAGGCGATCAGGCCGCAGATGCCGACCGGCGGCGTGATGGTGGCGATCATCATGTTGAGCGTGAACACCACGCCGAAATGCACGGGGTCGATGCCGGTCTCCTTGATCAGCGGCACCAGGATGGGCGAGAGCAGAATGATCATCGAGGTGGCTTCGATGAACATGCCCATCACCAGCAGGATGAGGTTGAGGACGACCAGCGTCATCAGCGGTCCCTGGCCGGCCGAGCGGATCAGGTTCAGGAAGATGTCCGCCGCGCCGGCCTGGATCACCAACCAGCCGAACACGCTGGCCGCGGCGACGATGATCATGATCACGCCGACGTATTCGGCCGATTCGCAGAACATCCCGAACAGCTCGCGCCAGGTGACGCTGCGATAGACGTAGCGGACGATGAAGATCGCGTAGACGACGGCCACGCCCGCCGCCTCGGTGGCGGTGAAATAGCCGCTGGTCATGCCGCCGATCAGCAGCACCGGCGTCAGCAGCGCCCAGACGCTGCGCCGCACGGCGGTCATGATGTTGCCGAAGCTCGCCCGGCCGCGCGTGTAGCGCACCGACGAGATGACGCCGCGGTGCGCGAGCCACGCGACCACGGCCATCAGCCACAAGCCCAGCAGCACCCCGGGGACGACGCCGCCCAGGAACAGCCTGCCGACCGACGTGCCGGTGAGCGCGCCGTAGAGAATGAACGGCACGCTGGGCGGAATGATGGGGCCGATGGTCGCCGACACGGCGGTGATGACCGCTGCGGTCTCCGGTCGAAAGCCCTCCTTGACCATCATCGGGATCTCGATCCGGCCGAGCCCGGCGACGTCCGACGTCGTCGTTCCCGACATTCCCGAGAAGATCATGCTGGCGACGATATTGACATGCGCGATGCCGGCTTTCATGTGTCCGACCAGAACCACGGCGAGATCCAGCAGGCGCTGGCTGATGCCGCCCGCGTTCATGATCACGCCCACCAGCACGAACAGCGGGATCGACAGCAGGATGAACGAGTCCATCCCCTGCACGAAGATGGCCGGCACCGCGCCGAGGTTCACGAACGGATCGTTGGCGACGATCAGAAAGCAGACCAGCAGGATGACATAGGCGATCGGCACGCCGACCAGCAGCGTGCACGCGGCGATGACGCCGATGATCAGTGCTTCCATGCGGGTTCGACGGCAGTGGTCATGCCGGCTCGCGCCAGAGCGCGGCGATCCGGACGAGCATGAAGGCGGCGGTCAGCGCGGCGAAGATCGCGATGGGCGCATGGAACCATGCGCCCGTCATGCCCAGCGCCGGCAAGCGGGCAAGATTCGCCACCGGCAGCGATTGCGTCGTGGCCCAGAGCATCAGCGCGCAGAGCACCACCACCATCAGCGCGATGCCGCTTTCGAGAACCTGCCTGGTCCTGCCCCTGCGTTCGGCGGCGATGAGCGGGATGGCGAAATTCAGTCCCCGATGCGTGCCGGAGGCCGCACCCAGACTCGCGCTCCAGATGAAGGCGATGCGCGCCACTTCGTCGGCCCAGGCGGTGGCGAATCCGACATAGCGGCCGGCGATCACCGCGATCATGGCCAGCGTCACGACGACGAGCAGCACGCCCGCCGCGGTCCGGATCGCGTTGGCGAGCCGGTCGGCGGCGTCAAGCATTCGCGCTGCAGTTGCGGTCGAACACTCCTCAGGCCGCGCGGATGAGTTGCAGCGTGGGCAGCAGCTCCGGCTTCACGGCGTCCTGCACCGGGCGCAGCCTGACGGCGAACTCGTCGCGGTTCGGCACCACGACCGTGACGCCTTTCTTCGTGAACTCGTCATAGACGCCGCGCTCCTGCTCGAGCCGAAGCCTGCGGTTCATCAGCGCCGCCTCGCGCGCCGCGGTCATCACGGCGTTGCGCACCGGCTCCGGCCACGACTGGTACGACTTGTCCGACACCACCCACAGATGGAAATAGATCAGGTGATCGGTGCGGATCAGGTATTTGGCGACCTCATAGTGCTTCTGGTCGAACGAGGGGCCCGGCGCCGTCTCGATGCCGTCGACCACGCCCTGCGACAGCGCAAGGTAAGTCTCGGGCCATGGTACGGTGGTGGCGATGGTGCCCCAGGCCTTGGCGATGTCGTTGTACGTCTGGTTGGGAGGCACGCGCAGCTTCATGTTCGCGAGATCGGCGACGGCCTTGACCGACTTGCTGCGGGTCATCAGGCAGCGGCTGCCTGCGTATGACCAGCCCGCGACGCGCAGGCCCTTCCCGTGGATCTTCTCGTTGAACGTCTTGCCGATGTCGCCGTCGAGCACTTTCCACGCGTGGTCCGGGCTCTTGAGTCCGTACGGCACGTCAAGCACGGCGATCTCGGGCACCACGCCGCTCAGCACCGTATTGCTGACGATGTCGACGTCGATGTTGCCGGCGATCGTGCCTTCGAGGGCGACGCTCTCGTTGCCGAGCGCGCTGCGGGAGAACACGCGGACCGCCACCGCATTGCCCGCCAGCTCCTTCACGCGCGAGGCGAAGAAGGCGGCCGCGACGCCGATCGGATCGTCGTCCGCGGCCGGGTTGGCGACCCGGATCGGGATGACCGTCTGCGCCGACAGCGGCAGCGCCATGGTGGCCGCCAGCGCCCCCGCCCCTTGAATGAAACTGCGTCTTGCCTGGGTTGTCATGGTGCCTCCGGGGTGACGTACCGCGATGAAACCGACGAGGCCGGGCAGCCGCTTGGCCTTCCGGTGTCCGGCAATATCTCACCGGCTATCTGATATGTCAAAGGGCTTCTGATATATTCACGCCACGCGGCGAGCCTGCCGCAGTTTGCAAGGGGAGAACGCGTGACTATTGCCCCAGAAGCAGCGCGGGCGATCGCCCTGGCCGGCGATCTGCCGACCGGCCTGACGCCGCAGGAGTTGCGGGTGGTGTACACCGCGGAACGGATGAAGCTGCAGCCGCCGCGCCCGGAGATCGCCGGCGTTCGCGAGATCGACCTGCCGGGACGGGAGGGTCCGATTCCCGCGCGCGTCTACGTGCCCTTCGACGACGATGCGGTGCGTCCCCTGCTGCTGTATTTCCACGGCGGCGGCTGGGTGGTGGGCAGCCTCGAGGGCTATGACACGTCGTGCCGGCGCCTGGCGCTCAACGCGAATTGCAACGTGGTGTCGGTCGGCTATCGGCTGGCGCCGGAGCATCCGTTTCCGGCAGCTGTGCACGACGCGTGGGACGCGACCACGTGGTGCTGCGCGAACGCGGCGCAACTGTCCATCGACCCGACGCGCGTGATCGTCGCCGGCGACAGCGCGGGGGGAACGCTCGCGGCGGTCGTTGCGCAGCAGGCGCGCGACGAAGGCGGTCCCGCGATCGCGCTCCAGGTGCTGATCTATCCCGCCACCGACATGACGCGCGAATCCGACTCGTACATCCGCAACGCGCAGGGCTACATGCTGACCGCGGCTGCGCTGCGCTGGTTCTACGACCTCTATGTGCCGGATGTCGTCCAGCGGGCCGACTGGCGCGCGTCGCCGCTGTTGCGCCCGTCGCTCGCGGGCGTGGCGCCGGCGCTGATCATCAGCGCCGAGCACGACCCGCTGGTGGACGAGAACGAGGCGTACGCGCAGCGGCTCTCCGCCGACGGCGTGCCGACCGAGTATGTCTGCTTCCCCGGCATGATCCACCCGTTCTTCACGCTGGGCGGGGTGGTCGAGGATGCGGCCAAGGCGGAAGAACTGATCGCGCGGGCGGTGGGTCGGCTGGGGTGATTTTCCAGTCGCCGTGGAGCGGCTCCTCCACGTAGTGGCGCAGGCCCCGTTCTTGAGGAGCGACGTAGCGGCCGCGGTCGAGGTTGCGCAGCAGGCGCTGGCCGCCGCCAAGCGCGCCGAAGACGCGTTTGACCTCCTCTCGGCTCACTGCCAACTCGGCATGCCGCTGATCGTCCAGGGTCGCTTTCGGGAGGCGCCGCGACATTTCGAGCACAGCATTCAGCGCCAGAGCAGGCGCGACGCCGCCCGCGCCCTCCTTGCCCCGCTGGTTCACCGAAGGCTTCGACACGCGCGATCTGAAGGAAGCCAAGGCGCTGCCCGAGGCGCCATGCTGATGCGCCGAGGTTTGCCCTATGTGCCGCGACAGCAGCGCGCCCGCTATGGCCTGAGCACCTCGACCACGAACGAAGCGGTCGCGTTCCGGGCGGCCGTAGAATCGGACCCATGTCGGACCTATCGCACCGCGCGCGGGCGGCCCAAGCACGTGCGGCAAGACGTTGGTATGTATACCTCATCCTCTGCCGCAGCGGAGCGATCTACACCGGCATCGCCCGCAATGTGGCTGTGCGCTACGCACAGCACGTCGCCGGAAAGGGTGCGCGTTACACAAGGGCCAATCCCCCGCGCCGGCTACTCGTCAAGTTCGCCTGCCTGAACCAGTCAGAAGCCGGCCGGATGGAGGCGGCGATCAAGAAGCTCAACGCCGCAGACAAGCGGCAACTGGTCGGCAAGACCCGTACCGCCGCGCGAAAACTCCTGCTCGGCTGACCGATGGCGGAGCATGCATCTGGAACGCCATGCCCGAACGTCTGCAATTCAGCGAATCGGGATGGCAGGCCGACAGGCAGTTCGCGGCCACAACCAGCCGTAGCGCCTCGTCCTCCGAAGCGGACGCCCTGCAGCAACGCCCGACCACCGCTGCTGCCGCCGGCGACGGACAGCTCCCGGGCATCGGACCTGGCCGTCGTCGCGTCAATGGGGGGGCCCGCCGGGGAAGCCATCCGCGAAACTCTTGCGACGGTCTTCTTTCACGTTGTCGCGGGCCGCAGCAAGGCTTCGATGTCCTCGCGGGGATAAGGAACGCTTCTGCCGTCACTGTGCAGCTTGACGTAGAAGTCGTTGACGGCGGTGGCGATAGGCGCGTGGCGATGAATGATCGCAGCGACGCTGGAAGGCAGGTCCGGGATCAACTGGTGCAATGCTTGTCCCTGCGCGATAGCGCGAACGAGTTCCATCCGCTCTCGGAGGCTGCGCACCGTTGGGCTCCAGGCCTTGACCAGCCAGTTGACCCATTTGGCCAGCACATAGCCGCGGTCCAGGCTGGCGTTGTGTTGCAAATAGCCAAGCTCATCGCTCGAGAGCGCGAAGCGCGCTGACGTGGCCAGACCGAGATCAGCAAAGTAGAGCCTGTTCCCGTCGGTAAGGATGTTGTCGTGGTGAGCATCACCGTGCAGCAGCCCCAGGGAGTTCATCAAGGGAACGTCGACCGTCAATCCGTGGTTGACCATCGTGCAAGCCGACTCCATCGCCTCGCGCCCCGCGGCCATCTGCTGGTCCAACCATGTGGACAGATTCCATGGCATGTACTCCAGAAAGATCATGACGCTGGCTGTGGCATCGGCGAGCGCCTTGAGGCGCACGCCCATGGCCTCGGAGCCTTCCCAGTAGCTGACCATGCCTTCAATGTCGGCCAACTCATTGGGCAGAGGCGCCGCCCCCGCTGCGGCCGCGCCCGCGAGCACACGCCAGTGGTACATCAAGGGGAAGCTCTCCAATTGCCGGGAGAGAACCCAGCCGGTCGTCATCACGTTGGCGACCAACTCGCGCCAGACGCCGAAACCGGGCGAGCCGACATTGCGCTGGCAAAACGTCGGCAGCTCGAAGATGTTTGCGGTTGACAACTGG
>Ga0315297_10001773_pt1 | contig 13497 bp, 13 predicted proteins | sample YL17G15_0_MG_FD_203628 | JGI IMG/M metagenome (GOLD analysis project Ga0315297, IMG submission 203628) | Sediment microbial communities from Yellowstone Lake, YNP, Wyoming, USA - YL17G15_0 | ecosystem: Environmental > Aquatic > Freshwater > Lake > Sediment | place: USA: Wyoming | collected... | reverse complement strand
AGGGCATCATCCAGCGAGCGGGGTACTATCTGGGCGTGGGTCTCGCCAGCTACGTGAACATCTTCAACCCCGAGGTCATCATCATCGGCGGCGGCCTGACCAAGGCGGGCGAGCTCCTGCTGGCGCCGGCCAGGGCAGAGATGGCGGCGCGGGCCATGCCGGAGGCTCTGAGGGCAGTACAGCTAAAGATGGCCGAGCTGGGCGACTACGCTGGCGTGATGGGTATGGTTGCCCTGCTGAGGGATGGGCGCCGCTAGCGCACCAGCGTCAGGAACCTGCGGACACGCATGGGTTGCTAGTAGCCTGCCCTTTCCAGCGGCTCGAGAATCAGACGGCGGAACTCCTCTTCATCCTCCGGGTCGACGTTCCACTGCACGATCTCTCCGGTGCGGGCATCGATGCGCACCTGGGAACTGCCGCGTTCGATGATGTAAGCTATGTCCTCCGGCGGCCCGCCAGTAACCACGACGGAGCTCACGGCAAAACTCGTTGGCAGGCAGATGGTGACGTCCTTTACCTTGATCCAGGGTCTTGACCCGCCGGACTCGGACGGACACGGCCCTGGCGTGCTTATCTCCCGGACCACCGCTGGCGTTGGGCTGGGGGTGGCTGTTGGTGCCCTGAAGGCGAGGGGGCTAGGAGCGGCCACGTCTGGCGACTCGCCACCGCCGAGGCAGGCACCGGCGCTGAGCAACATAGCAACGGCAATCAAACCTATCGAGAGCCGGCTTGCATTGTCGCGCAGCAAGGCAGGTCACTCCTTGTTGCTCACCACTATACCCTGCCCCTCGATCACCTCGCCGATGCGCCAGAGGCCAAAATGGCTCAGGGAGAACTGCTGCTCCAGCTCTCGCCCTTGCTCCGGCGAGGCGGCGATAAGCAGGCCGCCCGACGTCTGAGGGTCGAAGAGGACGGAGGCCAGCTCGTCAGAGATGTCGTCCTGGAAGGTCGTCTTCTCCTGCCAGGCATGGCGGTTGCGTGACTCGCCGCCGGTGCGAGAGCCCTGCGCGACGTACTCCAGGGCGCCCTCCAGGATGGGGACGCGCCCCGCCTCGATGCGAAAGGCCACGCCGCTGGCCTCCGCCATCTCGAAGGCGTGGCCCACCAGGCTGAAGCCGGTGACATCGGTGAGGGCGTGGGCACCCACCTCGCGCACGATGTGGGATGGGTGGCGGTTAAGGCGAGCCATGCTCTCGATGGCCGCTTCCAGGTGGTGGGGCGCGGCGATGTCCATCATGGCGGCGGTGGTGACGATGCCCGTGCCCAGGCGCTTGCTGAGGTAGAGGGCGTCGCCGGGGCGGGCGCCGTTCTTGGTGAAGACACGCTGGGGGTGGACGAGGCCTAGAACGCACAGGCCGTACTTGGGTTCTTTGTCGATCATGGTGTGGCCGCCGGCGATGATGCCGCCAGCCTCGAATACCTTGTCGGCGCCGCCGCGCAGGATATCGGCGACGATATCCTGGCCCAGGTCTTCGGGGAAGGCGGCCACGTTGAGGGCCAGGAGCACCTCGCCGCCCATGGCATAGACGTCGCTCATGGCGTTGGCGGCGGCGATGGCGCCGTAGGAGTAGGGGTCATCGACCAGCGGGGCAAAAAAATCCACCGTTAGCACCACCGCCTGCTCGTCGTTCAAACGATAGACGGTGGCGTCGTCGCGAGCATCCAGGCCTACCAGCAGGTTGGGTAGGTGGGTGCCCGCGAGCACGTCATTGAGCTGGCGCAGGACCTGCGCCAGGGCTTCTGGCCCTGCCTTGCCTGCTCAGCCCGCGCAGGAAGCGAGTTCCGTCAGGCGGATCTCTTTCCTGGTCATAGACCTCCCCTCGATACGGACGCAACTAGTATACGGTTCCCCTTTCGGCCACCACAAGGGCGGCTGTGCTAGAATCGAATCGAGGGCCTCGGTGCTGACGCCCAGAGAGATCATCGACCTTCTGCGCCAGGAGTACGGGGAGCTTCGCTGGCGGCCTCGTAGCGACCCCATGAGCGAGCTCGTCCGCACCATCCTCTCCCAGAACACCTCCGACACCAACTCCGGCCGCGCCTTCGCTCGCCTGCTGGTTCGCTTCCCCCTCTGGGAGTCGCTTCTGGGCGCCGACCCGACGGCCATTGCCGAGGCCATCCACGTGGGCGGCTTGTCCCGCGTGAAGGCGCCGCGCATCAAGGTGAGCGTGGAGGAGGTGTGGGCCCGCCTGGGCTCCTTCGACCTGTCCTTCCTGGCGGAGATGCCCCTGGCGGAGGCCAAATCCTGGCTCCGCTCCCTGCCGGGGGTTGGGCCCAAGACCGCCGCCTGCGTCCTGCTGTTCGCCCTGGGCTGCCCGGCCCTGCCGGTGGATACCCACGTCTATCGCGTCGCCAGGCGTCTGGGACTGGTGCCGCCTGGCGTGGGGGCAGCGGCTGCCCACGACCTGATGGAGGGCATGCTGGCCCCCGAAGAGGTCTACCCCTTCCACATGAGCCTCATCAAGCATGGGCGGCGCATCTGCAAGGCGCAGAGGCCGCTGTGCCCCCAGTGCGTGCTGGCCTTCGGCTGCCCCTCGGCTGTGCTGTGAGGTGGTGGCCAATGCTATATTGGCTGTGATGAGGGGAACGATCCTGCACAGGCCATCCTACCTGAAGCTTTCGCCCCAGGAGTTGCGCCAGCGCCGCGAGCAAGCGTGGGAGCTGATGGCCAGCCCCTGCCGCGTCTGTCCCAGGCACTGCAAGGTGGATCGCCGCCAGGACGACAAGCGGGGCTTCTGCCGGGTGGGCGTGCGGGCGCTTGTGTCGTCGTTCAGCCCCCACTTCGGCGAGGAGCCGCCGCTGGTGGGCGTCGGCGGCTCGGGCACGATCTTCCTGGCGTCCTGCAATCTGGCCTGCGTCTTCTGCCAGAACTGGGAGATCTCCCAGGCCCGCTGGGGCCGCGAAATGACCGACGAGCAACTGGCGGGCGCGATGCTCAGTCTTCAGGCGCTGGGCTGCCACAACATCAACTTCGTGTCGCCCACCATCTACGTGTTCCAGATCATGGCCGCCCTGCCCTACGCCGTCGCGGGCGGCCTGTGCCTGCCGCTGGTGTACAACAGCGGCGGCTACGACTCCCTGGAGGCCCTGCGCCTGCTGGACGGCATCTTCGATATCTACATGCCGGACATCAAGTACGCGGATGAGGCGTTCGCCCGCAAGTACTCGCTGGTGAAGGACTACTATCCGGTCGCATGGGCGGCGCTGAAGGAGATGCACCGCCAGGTGGGCGACCTGGTCACCGAGAACGGCGTGGCCGTGCGGGGGCTGATCATCCGCCACTTGGTTCTGCCGCAGGGCCTGGCGGGCACGGCCGAGGTCATGCGCTTCATTGCCAAGGAGCTATCGGTGCACTCCTACGTGAACGTGATGGCCCAGTACCGGCCGGAGAACAAGGCCCAAAACTATCCCGAGCTATCGCGGCGGATCAGCGCCGAGGAATACCAGGAGGCAGTGGAGCTGGCCCGCGCGCAGGGGCTGCATAGGCTAGCGCGGTAGGGAGCGCGGACCCCTCAGCGGTTCGCCCCTCTCCTTGCTCGCACCTAGTGCCTCTGTGTATACTCTAGCCATCCAGCGCAGCGAGAGGGAGTAGATTGATCAGGGTTGGCATCATCAACGTGACCGGCTACGCCGGCGCCGAGCTGGCCCGCCTCCTCTACCTGCACCCGGAGGCGAAGGTCACCTCGGTCAGCGGGCGCAGCGCGGCGGGCAAGCCGCTGGCGGAGGTCTTCCCCCACCTCTGGCCGCTGGACCTGAAGGTTAGCAGCGAGCTGGACGAGGTGGACTTTGTCTTCTCCGCCTTGCCGCACGGGGCCAGCGCCGAGGCGCTGGTGCCGCTGGTGCGCAAGCGCCTGCCGCTGGTCGACATAAGTGCTGACTTCCGTCTGAGCGACGCCGCCGAGTACCAGCGCTGGTACGGCGTAGCTCATCCGGCGCCGGAGCTGCTGCCGAAAGCGGTCTATGGCCTGCCGGAACTGAACCGGTCGGCTGTTCGGGAGGCGCGGCTGGTGGCCAACCCCGGCTGCTACCCGACGGGGGCGCTGCTGGCTCTTGCGCCGGCGGTCAAGGGTGGCATCATCGAGCCGGATGTCATCATCGACGCCAAGTCGGGCGTATCGGGGGCGGGCCGTAGCCTCGGGCTCAGCTACCACTACGCCGAAGCCAACGAGAGCGCGGTGGCCTATGCTATGGAGGGCCATCGCCATCTGCCGGAGATAGTCCAGGAGCTGGGGCGGCTGTGGTCGAAGGCCGAGGCCTCCCTGCGGGTCACCTTTCAGCCGCATCTCGTTCCCATGACCCGCGGCATCCTCACCACCTGCTACGCGCCCGTGGCCGATGGGCGGGCGGTAACCAAGGCAGGGGTACACGCCCTGTACGAGGACTTCTACAAGGATGAGCCGTTCGTGCGGGTGACCGCCGAGCCGCCTCAGACCAAGCACACCTGGGGCAACAACCTTTGCCTAATCTATCCCATGGTGGACAGGCGAGCGGGCCGCCTGGTGGTGGTGAGTTGCATCGACAATCTGGTGAAGGGAGCGGCCGGCCAGGCCATCCAGAACATGAACCTGATGCTGGGCTTCCCCGAGGCCGCTGGCCTCGACCTGCCCGCTGTCTACCCGTGAGCCGATCGGGCCGGGCCTCTCGACGATGAGTTCGGAGATTGTAGTCATTCCCCAGGGGGGCGTCGCCAGCGTTAGCGGCTTTCTGGCCGGCGCCGTCCGTGCGGGCATCAAAGAGGGCGTCGACAAGCTGGACCTGGGCATCCTCTACTCGCAGCAGGCCTGCGCGGCGGCCGGCGTCTTCACCAGCAATCTGGTGAAGGCGGCGCCCATCCTCCTCTGCCAGAAGCACCTGGCCAACGGGCGGGCGCAGGCCATCGTGGCCAACAGCGGTTGCGCCAACGCCTGCACGGGCGAGGAGGGCCTGCGGCAAGCCTACGAGATGGCTGAACTGACCGCCGCCAAGCTGGCCATCCCGCCCGAGGATGTGCTGGTGGCCAGCACTGGAGTCATCGGCAATTGCCTGCCCATGGACAGGATTCGCGCGGGCATCGGCGAGATTGTGCTTTCCAGCAAGGGAGGCGACGACCTGGCCCTGGCTATCATGACCACCGACACCGTGCCGAAGCAGATCGCTGTTCGCTTCGATTGCCAGGGGCATCGCTATACGCTGAGTGGGGTGGCCAAGGGGGCGGGGATGATCCATCCCAACCTGGCTACCATGCTCTGCTTTATCACCACCGACGCGCCCGTTCGCCAGGACTTCCTGGACGCTGCCCTGCGGCGGGCGGTAGATGTCTCCTTCAACATGATCACCATCGATGGGGATAGCAGCACCAACGACATGGTGGTGGTGCTGGCCAACGGCCTGGCGGCAGGGGAGCCGCTCACTGCTGAGCATCCGGCGGCGGAGGCTTTCGGCGATGCCCTGACCCAGGTTTGCACTCACCTGGCCAAGGCCATCTGCCGCGACGGCGAGGGGGCCACCAAGCTGATCGAGGTGCGGGTGGAAGGAGCGGCCAACGACGCCGACGCCCGCCGCGCGGCTCGGGGAGTGGCTGGCTCGCTGTTGGTCAAGACGGCGGTCTACGGTGAGGACCTCAACTGGGGGCGCATCCTGGCTGCTCTGGGCGGCAGCGGCGCCGACATGACTGAGGACAAGACCACCCTCTACCTGGGCGGCGTCTGCCTCTATCGGCGGGGCCATCCCCTGGACTACGATGAGAGGGCCGCTCGCGCTGCCCTGGCAGGGGCAGAGGTGGAGCTTCGGTTGGAGCTGGGCCTGGGCGAGGGGGCGGCCACCGCCTGGGGCTGTGACATCACCGAGGAGTACGTGCGCCTGAACAGCGCCTACACAACGTGAGATGAGCGAATCGCCGATCATTGTGGTGAAGATTGGTGGCAGCACCCTGGGCAGCCACGACACCACCCTGGAGGACCTGGTGGCGTTGCAGAGGGAGGGCTGGCGTCCGGCTGTGGTGCACGGCGGTGGTGCCGCGATAAGCGAGTGGCTGGACGCTCGCGCTACCCCCACTCGCTTCGTACGCGGCCTGCGGGTCACCGACGCTGAATCCCTGCAGGTGGTGGTGGCGGTTCTGGCGGGCCTGATCAACAAGGAGCTGGTGGTGTCCATCAGCGCCCTCGGCGGCCCGGCCATCGGCCTTTCGGGCGCCGACGGCGGCCTGATCCGCGTTCGCCAGCTGGACCCCGAGCTGGGCTACGTTGGCCAGATCGAGCGGGTGGACAGCGACATGCTTGTACGGCTACTCGATGCAGGCTATCTGCCTGTCATCGCGCCCCTGGGCATCCTGTGGGAGAACCAGAGGCTCCAGAGCCAGATACTGAACATCAACGCCGATACGGTGGCCGGCGAGATGGCCCTCGCCCTGGCCGCTCAGTGGCTGGTATTCCTGACCGACGTGGCGGGCGTCAGTGGCAGCGACGGCGCCTCGCTGGCCCGCCTGTCCTGCCAGGAGGCGGCGGCCCTCATCGACCAGGGGACGGTCTCCGGCGGCATGATCCCCAAGGTGGAGGCCTGCCTGCGGGCCTGCCAAGGGCGCACGCGCACGGCCATTATCGACGGCCGCCAGCCGCATGCTCTCCTGGCGGCGGTTCAGCAAGGCCGGTTCCTGGGAACGACCATCGCTGCGGGCGAGGAGAGGCCATGAGCGACTGGCAGCAAATGGAGAAGCGCTACTTCTTCGCCACCGGCAAGCGCCAGCCAGTGACCCTGGTGCGGGGTCAGGGCGTGCGCGTCTGGGACGACCAGGGGAGGGAGTACCTGGACTTCGTGGCGGGGATCGCCTCCGTGAGCCTGGGTCACTGCCATCCGGCGGTGGTGTCGGCTTTGGCCGAGCAGGCCGGTGTCCTCATGCACGTCTCCAACCTTGCGTACAGCGTCCCTCAGGTTCGCTTGGCCCAGCTTCTGGTGGAGAATAGCTGCCTGGATCGCGTCTTCTTCTGCAATAGCGGCGCCGAGGCTATCGAGGGGGCCATCAAGCTGGCGCGCAAGTGGGGCAAAGAGAAAAGGGACGGCGCCTACGAGGTCATCTGCACCGACAACGCCTTCCACGGCCGGACGCTGGCCACTGTCACGGCCAGCGGCACCGATAAATACAAGCTGCCCTTCGCGCCTCTGCCTCCGGGCTTCGTCCACGTGCCCTACAACGACGTGGAGGCCATCCGCAAGGCCACCAGCGCCAGGACCTGCGCCGTCCTCCTGGAGCCCATCCAGGGCGAGGGCGGCGTCAACGTCCCCAGCGACGACTACCTGCGCCAGGTGCGGGCCTGGTGCGATGAGGCGGGCATCCTGCTGATCCTGGACGAGATCCAGACGGGCGTCGGGCGCATGGGCAGCCTGTTCGCCTACCAGCAATGCGCCGCCGAGCCCGATATCATGGCCTTGGCCAAGGGTCTGGCCGGCGGCCTGCCCATTGGCGCCTTCCTGGCCAAGGAGCACTGCGCCGTGTTTGCGCCGGGCGACCACGGCAGCACCTTTGGCGGCAATCCCCTGTGCACCCACGTCGGCTATTCCGTGCTGAAGTACGTCATCGATAACGACATCCCCGGCCAGGTAGCCAAGAGGGGCCAGCACCTGGAGCGCCGGCTGCGCAGCCTGGCCGACCGCCATCCAATCGTGACCGACGTGCGGGGCCGCGGCCTGCTGTGGGCCATCGAGCTGGACGGCGAGCTGGCCGAGCAAGCCGTGGTGATGTGCCTGGCGGAGGGGCTCATCGTCAACAACGTAAAGCCGACTGCCCTGCGCCTCATGCCGCCCCTGGTGGTGAGCGAGGAGGAGCTGGACCGGGCGGTGGAGACCATCGATAGGGTGCTAGGGAAGCTGGAGGAAGAAAAGAGGGAAACACATGCCTGAGAAGCTGATTCTTGCCTATTCCGGCGGCCTCGACACCTCCGTGGCCGTGCGCTGGCTGAAGGAGGAGCGGGGCTACGACGTGGTTTGCCTGACCGTGGACGTGGGCATGCAGAAGGATCGCGAGATGCTGCACAGCCGGGCGCTGGCTGCGGGGGGCGTCGCCTTCCGCTGGGCCGATGCCCAGGAGACGTTCGTCCGTCACTTCGCCTTCCCCGCCCTCGCCGCTGGCGCCGTCTACGAGAGGCAGTACCCGCTGGCCACCGCCCTGGGGCGGCCGCTGATCGCCAAGCTGCTGGTGGAGACCGCCCGTCAGGAGGGGGCCACCGCCGTCGGCCACGGCTCGACGGGCAAGGGGAACGACCAGGTGCGCTTCGATGTCAGCGTGCAGGCGCTCGCTCCCGACCTGCGTATCGTCGCCCCCGTGCGCGAGTGGGGGATGACCCGCGAGGACGAGATCGCCTATGCCCAGCAGCACAACATCCCTGTGCCGGTGACCAAGGAGAGCCCCTACTCCATCGACGAGAACCTGTGGGGGCGCAGCATCGAGTGCGGCGTCCTGGAAGACCCCTGGGCCGAGCCGCCGGAGGACGTGTTCGAGTGGACGAAGTCGGTGGCCGAGGCGCCCGATAAGCCGGCGTACGTGGAGATCGGCTTTGAGCGGGGGATGCCCGTCGCTCTGGACGGCCGTGAGCTCGATGGCGTGTCGCTGGTAACCCGCCTGCACGAGATAGCTGGCGAGCACGGCGTCGGCCGCATCGACCATCTGGAGAATCGGCTGGTGGGCATCAAGTCGCGAGAGATATACGAAGCGCCGGCGGCGGTGACGTTGCTCAAGGCCCACGAGGGCTTGGAGCAGATGACGCTGTCCAAGCCGCAGGTGCGCTTGAAGGAGCGCATCGCCCAGGAGTACGCCGACCTCATCTACAACGGCCTGTGGTTCACCGCTCACCATCAGGACCTGGCGGCCTACGTTCAGAGCACCCAGCGGCACGTGACCGGCACGATACGGGTGCGGCTGCACAAGGGCACGGCGATGGTCGTGGGGCGCAAGTCGCCCAAGAGCTTGTATGATTTCTCCCTGGCCACGTATGATAAGGGCGACGTGTACGATCAGAGCGCGGCGCCGGGCTTCATCCACATCTGGGGCCTGCCAGTGCGAGTGCAGGCGCGCGTCCAGATGCTGGGGGAGGAGGGCGAGGGGTAGTTTCGGCTATGACCATCAAAGCCGTCCTCTTCGATCTCGGCGATACCCTGTGGCACTTCCCCAGCATGCCGCCCCACATCCTCGTGCGGGAGGAGACGGTGCGCCGCATCAACGCCCTCCTGCGCCGCTGGGGCATCGAGCCCGATGGCCCGCTCTTCTTCCTGGGGCGCGACATCCGCGTCGCGGTGGAGCGGGAGACGGGGGAGGCCTATCGCACCGACTACGTGAGCCCCGACTATGTGGACCTGTGCGCCGAGATAGCGGGGAGCTTCGGCCTGCGCCTGACCGAGGAGCAGACGCACGAGCTGTGGGACGCCTGGAACCTGGGCGGCCAGTTCTTCGGTCGCACCCTCTTCCCCGACGCCCTCGACACCCTGCGCTGGCTGCGGGAGCATGGCCTCAAGCTGGGCGCCGTGACCGACCGCGCCTTCGGCGGGCCGCGCTTCATGGCCGAGCTGGCGGAGTACGGCCTCGAGCCCTACCTGCAGGAGGTGACCATCTCCTCGAACGTGGGCTACCTGAAGCCGCACCCCAGGATCTTCCAGCACGCGCTGGACGCCCTGGCGGTGGCCGCTGAGGAGACGGTGATGGTGGGCGACTCGCTGCACTGCGACGTGGCTGGGGCCAAGGCCCTGGGCATGGTCGCTGTCTGGAAGCGCCCGCCTCTGGACGAGCCGACCGAACTGGGTGCGGACAAAGTGGACGTGGAGGGCGAGATCGCCCCTGACTACATCATCGATAATCTCTGGGAGCTAACCCAGCTTCCGGTTCTCAATCATGGCTAAGAAGAAACCTGACAAGGTTTGGGCTGCCCGCTTCGCCAAGGCCACCGACCCGCGGGCCGAGGCCTTCACCGCCGCCATCGACGTCGACCGGCGGCTGTGGCGGTACGACATCGCCGGCTCCATCGCCCACGCCCGTATGCTGGCCAAGCAGGGAATCATCCCGCCGGAGGACGGCGAGGCCATCGTGCGTGGCCTGACGGAGATAGGCAGCGAGATAGCGGCCGGCTGGGTCGGGTTTGGCCTCGAGCTGGAAGACATCCACATGAACATCGAGGCCCGCCTGCGGGAGAAGATCGGCTCAGCCGCCGACCGCCTGCACACGGCGCGCTCCCGCAACGACCAGGTGGCCACCGACCTGCGGCTGTACCTGAAGGACGCCATCGGCGGCGTGCTGGCCGCCCTGCGTCGCCTCCAGGGGGCGCTTCTCGAACTGGCGGAGGCCAATCGGCAGGTGATAATGCCCGGCTACACCCACCTCCAGCGGGCCCAGCCCGTGCTCTTCGCCCACCACCTGCTCGCCTACTTCGAGATGTTCGACCGCGACGTGGGGCGCTTCCAGGACTGCCTCCAGCGGGCCGATGTCCTGCCCCTGGGCGCCGGCGCCCTGGCTGGCGTGCCCTACGCCATCGACCGCCAGTTCGTGGCGCACGAGCTGGGCTTCAGCCGCATCAGCGACAACAGCCTGGACGCCGTCTCCGACCGCGACTGCGTGGTCGAGTTCCAGGCGGCGGCGGCGCTGAGCATGATGCACCTGTCGCGTTTGGCCGAGGAGCTGGTGCTGTGGTCCAGCGCCGAGTTCGGCTTCATCCAAATAGACGAGGCCTTCGCCGGCGGCTCCAGCATCATGCCTCAGAAGCGCAACCCCGACGTGGCCGAGCTGGCCCGCGCCAAGACGGGTCGCGTGTACGGCAACCTCATGTCGATCCTGACGGTGCTCAAGGGACTGCCCCTGGCCTATTGCCTTGACCTGCAGGAGGACAAGTCGGGCCTATTTGACAGCGCCGACACCCTTCTCGCCACCCTGGATGTGATGGCCGCTATGCTCCCGAGCATTCGCGTGAACGCCGAGCGGATGCAGGCGGCAGCCAGCGAGAGCCACACTCTGGCCACCGACGTCGCCGACTACCTGGTGCGCCAGGGCCTTCCCTTCCGCGAGGCGCACGGGGTGGTCGGCCAGCTTGTCAGATACGCCGATGAGCAGGGCAAGGGCCTCTCGCAGCTCACCCTGGCGGAGTACCGCCGCTTCTCGCCGCTCTTCGACGAAGGCGTGCTGAAGCTGGACGTGCGCTCGGCCATCGAGGCCAGGGACGTGCCCGGCGGGACGTCGTCGCGGCAGGTGGCGGCGGCCCTTAAGCGCGCCCGCGAGAGGCTGAACGTGCGGTCAGCCATCGAGGACAGGAACGTGCCCGGGCAGGTGGCAGCCGCGCTGAAGCGGGCGCGCAAGAGGCTGGAAGGCGGAAAGCAATGATCAACGGCATCAAGCTCGCTCCCTCCGTCTTGGCGGCTGACTACGCCCGCCTGGGCGAGAAGGTGCGGGAGGCCGCGGCCGCCGGCGCTGACTACATCCACGTCGACGTCATGGACGGGCGCTTCGTGCCCAACATCACCGTCGGGCCGCCGGTGGTGGAGGCCCTGCGGCGGGCGACCGACCTGTCTCTGGACGTTCACCTGATGATCGAGGAGCCGGAGCGGCACATCGAGGCCTTCGCCCAGGCGGGGGCCAGCATCCTCACTGTCCACCCGGAGGCTGGCCCGCACGTCCATCGCCTGGTACAGATGATCAAGGGCCTGGGCGTGAAGGCGGGCGTCTCCCTCAATCCGGCCAGCCCCCTGGCTCTCATCGAGGAGGTGCTGGCGGACGTGGACCTGGTGCTGCTGATGACGGTGAACCCCGGCTGGGGCGGCCAGGCGTTCCTGCACAGCGTTCTGCCCAAGATCCGACGGCTGCGGCGGATGCTGGACGAGCAGGGCCTGGCGGCCGAGCTGGAGGTAGACGGCGGCATCACGGCGGAGACGGCGCCGCTGGTGGTGGAGGCGGGGGCGCGAGTGCTGGTGGCGGGCACGGCGGTGTTTCGGCAGGCGGAGGGCGTGGCGGCGGCGATGGCGCGCATCGAGGAGAGCGTGCGCAAGGCGAGGCCGGGCTAGGGGTCGATTTCGTTTTGCAGACGAACGCCCTGGGCTTCTGCCAGGGCGTTTTCGATTGGCGAGGGTGGGGACTAGATCGCTGTCTTGAGCTGGGTGCGCAGGCAGCGGGTGCAGATGGCGATCCGCACCGGGCGGCCCTCGATGGTCATCGTGCGCTTCTGGATGTTGGCCCGGAAGACGCGATTGGTCTTGGGCGCTCGCCGCTCCCACCGTCCGGCGTGCTTGTGGCGGATGTTGCGTCCGAATGTGGTTCCCTTGCCGCAGATAGCGCATCTGGCCATCGAAACTCGCTCCCTTTGCCCCTTGCACCTGTCAGTGGGTGGGGGTAGAATTCGGCCCGCAGGCATCATATCATTCTATGTCGGCGAAGAGCAAGGCGAGGGAATACGCTTGCTCGAGAGCGTTCCGCGTGGCTGTGCACTAAGAAAATGGCCTCTCCAAAAAGTCGCTCCATGACCAGCCCATCGGTTCTGAGCACCCTGTCGGGAAGCGGGTTGCGGGCGATGTTCGCCACCGCCACCACCTGGCTGGAGTGCCACGTCGAGGCCATCAATGCCATCAACGTCTTCCCTGTGCCCGACGGCGACACCGGCACCAACATGTACCTCACAATGCGCTCCACCCTGGAGGAGGCCTACCGCGTCGATGACGATGGCGTAGGGGTGATGCTGGCGGCGATGTCCAAGGGAGCCCTGATGGGCGCCCGCGGCAACTCCGGCGTGATCCTATCCCAGATCATCCGCGGCCTGGCCTGCGCCACCGAGGAGTGCCAGCATCTGGACGCCCGGGGCCTTGCGGCTGGCCTGGTCAAGGCGGCGGATAGCGCCTACAAGGCAGTCAGCCAGCCGGTTGAGGGCACTATCCTCACCGTGATGCGAGAGGCCGCCGCCGCTGCTCAAGGCGAGGCTCAGAGAGATGGGCAGGACATCCTGGCGGTGATGGCTTCGGCCACCGAGGCGGCCCGCGAGGCGGTGGCCAAGACCCCCACCCTCCTGCCGGTGCTCGCCGAGGCGGGGGTGGTGGACGCCGGCGGCGAGGGTCTCTACGTGATGCTGGAGGGATTCCTGCGCTACCTCAAGGGTGAGGAGGAGACTCCGGCTGGTCCGCCGGTGGCCCACGAGGGGATTGAGCGCGATTGGCTCACGGTGACCAGCCAGATGCACCGGGTGAGCGATTCGCTTTACGGCTACTGCACCGAGTTCCTGGTCCGCGGCCACAACCTGCGCTGCGACGACATCCAAGGGCGGATGCTGGAGCTGGGCGACTCGGTGCTGGTAGTGGGAGACGAGAGCTTGCTGCGGGTGCACGTCCACACTGACGATCCCGGTGCCGCCATGAGCTACTGCACGGCCCTGGGCGCCATCGATCACGTGAAGGTGGACAACATCCAGGCGCAGGCTGAGGAGTTCCTGGCCGCGCATCAGCGGCCGAGGGTTACCGCTCTGCCGGTGGACATTGCGACGGTGGCGGTGGTGGCCGGCGAGGGCATGG
>Ga0315297_10001769_pt1 | contig 13505 bp, 10 predicted proteins | sample YL17G15_0_MG_FD_203628 | JGI IMG/M metagenome (GOLD analysis project Ga0315297, IMG submission 203628) | Sediment microbial communities from Yellowstone Lake, YNP, Wyoming, USA - YL17G15_0 | ecosystem: Environmental > Aquatic > Freshwater > Lake > Sediment | place: USA: Wyoming | collected... | reverse complement strand
ATGATACCCATAAGGCTTGGGTGACGGATCGTGATAAATCACAGTGGAATAAGGCTGTTCAAAATGCCATCAATGCGTACGAGCAATTACGTAAAGAACTATCTGAAAAAGGTGTAGATGATCCTTCGGCTTATGGAGAGCTGGTCCAGCGGAGGCAAACGCTTGAAGGGCGTTTAAAGGATTTTGACTCCCGACGGAAGCAGGTGGAATCATTAAGAGGCGAAACACAAGCCAGTTTGGACAAGCTGCTCGAAATCCGTCATGGATTGACGAAACGAAGGCAAGCGTTCCTTGAAAAGACGCTTCAAAACAATCCTTACGTGCGTATCGAGGTGATCCCATATGGCGCATCTGAAATCGTGGAAGAGGAATTTAGAAGGATTATCCAGCGGGACAAACGGGACTCCGGCGGGTTCGATAAGGATATTGGTTCGCCCGACGGCAAAGGGTTGCTTGGCGCACTCTATAGAGGGAAACTGGCCCCCAAAGAATTCGAAAATCGACTTGAGACGCTAAAGCAGAAGATACTGGATATTGTGTCAGGCAAATCCAGCTCCGAGGTTCGCGACCAACGATTTGTATCGCATCTCGCAAACCTTCCCCCGGAAAGCCTCGATCGACTTGATCTGTGGTTTCCTGAGGATTCTCTAAAGGTCGAATACAGCGCCACCGCTGACGGTAAAGGCTTCCGCTCCATTCAAGAGGGTTCACCTGGACAGAAGACTGCAGCGTTGCTTGCCTTTCTGCTTTCATACGGTGCAGAGCCTATCGTGCTCGACCAGCCGGAAGATGACCTGGACAACCACTTGATCTACGAACTAATTGTGACCCAAATCAGAGAAATAAAGCAAAGGCGTCAAGTTATCGTGGTGACACATAACGCCAACATCGTGGTCAACGGTGATGCCGAACTGGTGGTCGGTCTTGTCGCTCGCGGCAGAGAAACAAAGACGGAATGTATGGGATGTCTGCAGGAAAAAAGGGTGCGGGAGGTAATCTGCGCTGTCATGGAAGGCGGACGCGAGGCCTTTGAAAGACGGTATCGACGTATTGCATTGGAGGGATGAAATGTACGACAGCCCGGAAGAACTGCTTGGCAAGATACGCTTGGGTGAGGATACTTCGTTGGAACTCAAAGCGGTTTTCTTTCGAGGAGATCGCGTGAAGGAACCGAGCCGGGATGATCTGGCCGATGAGATTGCGGCAATCGCCAACACGGCAGGAGGCGTGCTGGTTCTCGGTGTTGATGATAAAACGAAAGCCATATTGGGAATATCGGTGAAACATCTTGAAGTGGTTGAACGTTATGTTTACGAGGTGTGCAACGATAGCATTGACCCACCTGTAGAGTTCAGGACACTGCGTATTGAGCTTCCTGACGAATCAGGCACGTCGAAGGCTGTATTGAAAGTGGATGTGCCACGTGGTCTTTTTGTCCATAAAGGCCCGGGAGGGTATTTTAGACGTCAGGGAAGTTCAAAACGAGAAATGCCGCCGGATTTATTGGCCCGCTTCTTCCAGCAGCGCAGCCAGGCGAGGCTCATTCGTTTCGACGAGCAGGTCGTGCCGCAGGCGGATCTCGCTGATCTTGTTCCCGATCTTTGGCAACGATTTGCCGGTCCTCTTACCCGGGGTTCTCGAGAGGATATGTTGGTCAAGCTCGGCATGGCGCGTCAGGATGAGGACGGGGTGATTCGTCCGACGGTGGCCGGTATCCTTATGGCGACAAAAAACCCCCGGAGACGGATGCCCAATGCCTTCATTCAGGCAGTGGCGTATCGAGGGAAAGAGATCCGGACGGAAGGCGACACCGCCTACCAGCTCGATGCCGCCGACCTAACGGGTCCGCTGGATTCACAGATCATGGCAGCCTATGCTTTCGTCAAAAAGAACATGAGGGTTGCGGCGAGCAAGCAAGAAGGCAGGAAGGACATTCCGCAGTACGACATGACAGCCGTCTTCGAAGCGGTAGTGAACGCCGTGGCTCATCGTGATTATTCCATCCACGGGTCAAAAATCCGGTTGCGCATGTTCGCTGACCGATTAGAACTGTATTCGCCGGGTACTATCATGAACACGATGACGGTGGAGAGCCTGCCCTTTCGGCAATCGACACGGAACGAAACCGTCACGAGCCTGCTTGCCAGGTGCCCGGTTCCTGCTGAGGAGGAAGAATTGGCACGCCATCGCACACACATGATGGACAAGCGGGGCGAGGGAGTCCCGATCATCCTTGAGAGAAGCCGCGCCCTGAGCGGTCGTGAACCCGTATATCACCTGATCGACGATGCCGAGCTGCTTCTTACCATTTATGCCGCATCACTCGCGGAAGAATCGAACGAAGTGGAAAACCAACTATGAGCACTTCTACCCTTCGTCCATGTTCCGGGGACTTTAAGCCTCTCATGGCAGGGAGCGAGGCATGAATCTCGAACGCTCGCTAATCCTGAACCGCTTTTATCACAACCTTTTTGGCGCGGAACGCTTCGACGATCTGCGGCGCGCCCTCAGGGAACAGGAAGAAGGCCCTGGCCCGGATGGTCATAGCCGTTTTTTCAATGTGCTGGTCGGCCGCAGCGGGCTCAAACTCGATCAGCAGGCACTCGCCCAATATGACCTGCGGATCATGGAATACGAGGCGCGCCTCGCAAAAAGCCGGCGGTCCGAACCATTCAAAGCCTTTAAGTATTTCCAGTACCTGGCGCTGCTCTACACCGAGATATTTCTCGACCGCCTTACCGAAAATCCCACGGCTTTTCTGCATGAATTAAATTCGTTCCGGGCAAGCAAGGCTGATTTTGCCGATATTCCTGGCTTTTCTCCGGACGACCTGCGGCGGCTTGCCTTTTTCATGGCCACCGGCAGCGGAAAAACGCTTCTTCTGCATGTGAACATCTGGCAGGTCATTCACTATCTGAAGTCGGGCAAACACCCCCAGGCGCTGGTCCGGCGTTCCGACGGCCGGGCCGAGTTCGACAACATCCTGCTCATCACACCTGGTGAAGACCTTTCGGCCCAGCATCTTGTGGAGTTTGAAGACAGCGGTCTTGAGGCCGGGCGCTTCGAACGCGGCAACCATCAGAGCGGATTGTTCGGCCCCCGCGTGCAGGTGATCGAGATTCACAAGCTTGCCGAGGAGCCGTCGGGCGAAGGCGTGAGCGTGCCCATCGCCGAGCTGGGCGCACGGAACCTGATTATCGTTGACGAGGGGCACAAAGGAGCAGGAAGCGAAGCCCGCACCTGGAAAAACCGGCAGGAGGCGCTCGGCAGGGGTGGTTTTCTTCTGGAATACTCAGCCACCTTTGCGCAGGCCATCGGCGCGGCAAGCAGGAAGGTGCAAGAGGAGCTTCTTTCCACCTATGGCAAGTCCATCCTCTTTGACTATTCCTACCGGTATTTCTACGGCGACGGCTACGGCAAGACCTTCCGCGTGCTCAACCTGAAGAAGGCCTCCGCCGCCAAGGCTCATGAGCTCATGCTCGGCGGGCTGCTCATCTTCTATCAGCAGGCCATGCTCCACCGGAATCACGGCGAGGAGGCGCGAACCTACAACATCGAAAAACCGCTCTGGGTGCTTCTGGGCACGAGCGTGAGCCGAAAGCGGCCGGACGAAAAGGATACAACCAAAACAGCCGAAGAGGAACGCACTGATGTGGGCGAGGTGGTTGCATTCTTGCGGCGGTTCCTTGAAGAACAGGACTGGGCACAGGAGCGCATCACCAAGATCATCGCCGGCGACAGCGGTTTTTCTGAACTGGATTCAGGGAACGACCTTTTTCAAAGGCACGTGAGGCATCTCGAGAAAGAGCAGGCCGGAACCCCTTACAGGAGCATCTGCCGGGAACTCTTTCACGGCACAGGCGGGCTTGAAGTGGTTGAGATCAAGCGCAGCGGCGAGATCGGCCTGCGGGTTACGGCTGCCTCGGGGAAGGAATTCCCCTACTTTGGCATCATCAACATCGGAGACGTCGCAGACTTCCGGAAATATCTGCAGGAAAAGCTCAAGATCGAAGTCAAACAGGATGTGATTAACGATTCGCTTTTCGAGCGCATCAGCCGCGCGGACTCTCCCATCAACCTGCTGATCGGTGCGAAAAAATTCATTGAGGGCTGGTCAAGCTGGCGGGTGTCTTCCATGGGGCTTATGCGCATCGGCAAGGGCGAGGGTTCGCAGGTCATCCAGCTCTTTGGCCGGGGCGTGCGTTTGAAGGGTAAGGACAAGTCGCTTAGGCGAAGTCACGCGCTTGAAGGGACTCCTAACTGGCTGGAAAGCCTCGAAACCCTCTACATCACGGGTTGGAATGCAGACTACCTGCAGACATTCCGCCAGATGCTAGAACGAGAGGACCTCGCCAAGGAGCTGCCGCCGCTTCGGGTTTTTCAAATGGATCTACCTCTATGGACCTACATTCCACAGACTCCGAAGGGCTTCGACTGCTCAGCCGAGACGTGGGTCTTGAGCGCAGACGGCCCGCGGGTTGAGCTCGACCTCCTCCCGCAGGTTGTGAGCCTGGGTCCCGGAGGCAGTGGCGCCACCGAACAGGCAGCCAGGGCAGGGAGGGAGAAGAGAATCCTTCCCCAAGAGCCACTCTACTCCGGCCTTCTGGATATTGACCGGCTTCATGCCGACCTGTTGGAGTACAAGGTTGCGAAGAGATATGCTAATGTCTTTATAGAGCGCGCAGCACTCAGAGATGTTCTGAATTCACGCTGCGAACTCCGCATGTTGGAAGAGGAGGCGTCGGATCCGGGAAAGGTTTACAGTGCAGCATCTCGTGCCCTCAAGACCTATCTCGACAAATTCGTGCGTATGCGGGAACGGCAGACCGAAAGCGCGCACGCCGAACCCGGGCGATTAGTCAAAGAACGGCAGGTAACATACGAGTACCGGATCACGGTACAAACCGATGGAGAGGGGGAACGGCTCTACAAGGAAATCAAGACGCTTTTTGAGACATTCGCGAAGCAGGAAAGAGAACTGCTCAAAGATGAGGGGGAACCACTGCCCAGGCTTCACCTGGACTGGCACCTGTTCAATCCCCTTCTTTTTGAAGGCGGAAAGGAGTGGAAGGCTCATGTGAACATAAACCCGCCGCCACTTGTCAAGAGTGAACTAAAGTTGGTGGAGGACCTGCGGGCATTCTGGGCGGCTAACTGCAAGAAACCGGAGTGCCAAGATATAGAGGTTTGCCTACTTCGGAACCTACCCAAAGTCGGAGTGGGCATGTTCGTCCGAAGCGGTTTTTACCCGGACTTCATCCTCTGGATACGCAACAAAAAAACGAAATCGGTCCGTGTCGTGTTTCTCGATCCCCACGGGCTTCATCATGAGGGAATCGTGGACAATGACCGCTTTGCGGCGATTGAGAAACTGCGGGACATTGGTACTAATAAGAAGTTCAGGACAAAGAGAATCAAACTGGAGGGATACATCCTTGCTCCGGCGGATACATCTCTGGACAACATTCCAGGCGCCAAGGGAAATTGGGACGATCTGGAAAAGAATTATCCCCTTTTCCGGCAGGAAGGATCTTATGTCGAAAAAATATTCGCCTCAATCCCATAAAAAATTAGTAAGAAGGCGAACGATTCAGAACCTGGAAAAGATCGAGTACCGACAAGGCATGCTCGACACGGGCATGGAATCCGAGGACCTGCCCGTGAGAGTCTGGCGCAGGGATGAACTTCCCGAGGAGGTGCGCGAAGCGGTTCACGTGGATGGTCTGCTCAACCTCGGCGGCGTTCACGGTGACAGGAACACCGGCAATCCGGTGGAGTACGATCATCTGAAGCTGGTCCTGACCGACGACACCGTTGAGATCACGATCTTCAATCGCGGGATCGCGCTATTTACGACGGACGACGAACGGGTGCAGCGCATCCATCGGGTACTGTGCCCCGGTTGGACAAGGAACAGGCCATGATCAGGAGTGGCGGCGGAGGCGCGGAATGACGAAGGGTTTCCAACCCATCTTCACGATCACCAATCGGATCACCGCCGGGCTGACCCGCATCGAGCGGGCCCGGGGGTTCCTGGAGGCCGCGACAGTGTCTGAGGCCTGGGTGCGTGAGATGGCCCGCCGCGCCTTGATCCTGGAAGCGCACCACACCACGCACATCGAGGGAACGCGCCTGACCCTGGAGCAGGCCGAGAGATTGCTGGAGGGGAACCCGGTTCCAGAGGCCGACCCCGACGACGTGCGGGAACTGCTGAACTACCGGAATGCGTTCGAGTTCGTCTCCGAGTACCTCGAAGACGGCGGCCCGATCACCGAAGGGCTGGTCCGGGAAATCCACAAGCGCCTGGTCGAGGGTGTCCGGGGTGGTGCCGCGGCTCCGGGCGAGTACCGGAAAATCCAGAACTACGTGGTCAACTCCGTCACCGGCGAGACGGTCTACACGCCGCCTCTGGCGCACGATGTGCCGATCATGATGGCGGAGCTGGTGGACTGGCTCAACCGCGAACAGGAGGTCCATCCCGTGCTGGTGAGCGGCATCTCCCAGTTCCAGTTCGTGCATGTCCACCCGTTCCTGGACGGCAACGGCCGGACGTCCCGGCTGCTATCCACCCTGTGCCTCTACCGGGCAGGATACGACTTCAAGCGGCTGTTCACGATCAGCGAGTATTACGACCGGAACCGGCCCTCCTTCTACCGGGCCATCCAGAGCGTCCGCGGGCGCGGAATGGACATGACCGGATGGCTGGAGTACTTCGTCGAGGGGCTGACCACCCAACTTGCCGAGGTCAGGGAGCGCGGGGAACAGGCCATCCGACGGGATGTGCTCATCAAGGAGCACGGCCTTTCGGATCGCCAGGACAAGGCCCTCGGACACATCCTGGAGCACGACAGTCTGACCATCCAGGACTTCGAGCGTCTCTGTCCCGAGGTCAACCGTCGGTCCCTGCAGCGGGACCTGAAGAAGATGGTGGACATCGGACTGCTCGCCACCGAAGGTGAAACGCACCTCCTGCTCTACCGTCTGGCGGAGCCGGGTTGATCTTTGCGACAGGTTTGCGACAATGTTTGCGACATGTTCACGACAGGCTTTGCGACAAGACCCTGGGGCGGTGGGATCGAGGAAGCTGGTTTTCGACTTTTTACAAAGCCGTCAGTATTCGATCCCGGCGCGGTCCTTGACGCCGGCGTTGTAGTGGTGCCTGATCTCGCAAATCTCGCTCACCGTATCGGCGAGTTCGATGATCTCGGGCGGGGCGTAGCGGCCGGTGAGGATGAGGTCGAGGGTGGCAGGTTTGCCCTTGATGATGTCGATGACGTCGGCAAGAGGGATCAGCTTGAAGTCGGCCGCGACATTGAGCTCGTCCAGGATGATCATGTCGTAGTCGCCGGAGCTGATCGCCCGGCGGGCGAGGTCGAGCCCCTGGCGGGCGAGTTCGATGTCGAGCGGCGCCGGGTTGTCCCGCATGACGAAGCTGTCGAGGCCGGAGAGGTGGACGGTCAAATCCGGGAGATACTTCTCCGCGGCCAGGAACTCCCCGTATTTCCGCCCCTTCATGAACTGGATGACGCAGACCTTATAGCCCTGGCCGATTGCGCGCAGGGCCTGACCGAAAGCGGCGGTCGTCTTTCCCTTCCCGTTTCCCGTATAGACCTGGAGGATTCCCTTCCGGTATTTTTCCAGGACGGCTTGCCTTGCATCCGTGGTTGGTTCCATCTTATCCTCCTTTTAAGAAGTGAGGGGTGAGGGGTGAGGAGGCATGAAAATAATCGGGCGCTGTCCCCCCTTTTCTTATTTCAGACAGCGGCGGGCGACTTCTTCGGCGATCGTGTAGGGGTCCGACTCCTTCCGAAGGAGGCGCCCGGCGATCCGGTCCATTTCCCCGCTTTCCGTCAGGTTCTTCAGGATCGGTTCTAAGATCGCATCGCGGAGGGCCTCGTTGATCTCCACCAGCGTCTTGCGCCGCATCCGGTCGCCCAGGAGGTCCTTCTCCACGAGGCGCCGGTAGTGTTCGGCGATCGCGGCGGCCAGTTCCTCCATGCTCTCCCCGAAGGGGCCGCTGTCGAAGACGTTCCCGATCCGGATGATCGGGGGGCGCCACCCGCCGGTGAATTCCGGTACCATGTTCAGCATGGCGGTCAGTTCACTGTAAAGCTGGGTCGCGCCGTCGCGGTCCGCCTTGTTGATCACGAAGATGTCGGCGATCTCCATGATCCCGGCCTTGATTGCCTGTATCTCGTCTCCCATTCCCGGGACAAGGACGACGACGACCGTGTGGGAGTGGTTGATGATTTCCACCTCCTGCTGGCCGGTCCCCACGGTCTCCACCATAATGATCTCTTTCCCCATGACGTCTAAGACGTGGACGGCGTCGCCGACGGCCTTGGAGAGGCCGCCCAGGGCGCCGCGGGTGGCGAGGCTGCGGACGAAGACGCCGGGGTCCTCGGCGTGGCGCTGCATCCGGATCCGGTCGCCCAAGATGGCGCCGCCCGTGAAAGGGGAGGTCGGATCGACGGCCAGGACGCCGACGGTCTTCTCCTTTTTCCGGAAGGAGGAGATCAAGGCGTCGACGAGGGTGCTCTTCCCCGCGCCGGGGGAGCCGGTGATCCCGATGACGTGGGCGCGGCCGGTGTGGGGGAAGATCCGTTTGATGGCGGACTTCGCCTCGGGGAGGTTGTCCTCCAGGTTCCGGATCAGACGGGAGGCAGTTCTCACGTCCCCTTCCCGGATCTTGCGCAGCTTGTCCATCTCTTCGGATTCCTCTGCCATAGGAGACCTTTGGGGAAATATGGGGACACCATACTAATTTCCATCGGAAATTAGTATGGTGTCCCCATATTTCCTATTTCCTCGGTTTGACGTTCGTCCGGACCCAGTCGACAATGGAATCCAGTGTTGCGCCGGGGGTGAAGATCGCCATGATGCCGGCGTCGTAGAGCAGCGGAAAATCCTGATCGGGGATGATCCCGCCGCCGATGACGGCAATGTCGCCTGCCCCCTGTTCCTTCAGGAGTTCGACAACACGGGGGAAGAGGGTGCGGTGGGCGCCGGAAAGGCAGCTCAGGCCCACCAGGTCCACATCTTCCTGAATCGCCGCTGCTGCGATCTGCTCCGGGCTCTGATGGCAGCCCGTGTAGATCACCTCGAAGCCCGCGTCGCGGAAGCAACGGGCCAGGATCCGGGCGCCCCGATCATGTCCGTCGAGGCCCGGTTTGGCCACCATGAGCCGAATCTTCCTTTCCGCCATCTCGTTCTCCCGGAAATATGGGGACACCATACTAATTTCCATCGGAAATTAGTATGGTGTCCCCATATTTCCTAATAGAGCCCCGGGTCGCGGTATTCGCCGAAGACCTCCCGGTAGACGTCGCAGATCTCCTGGACGCTGGCCAGGTCTTTAACCGCCGCAATGCAGAAGGGCATGACGTTCTTCCCCGTTCTGCATGCATTTTTCAGGTCGTCGAGGTCCCGGCGGACGGCGCGGAAATCGCGCCTCCGCTTCACGGCGGTCAGGCGGGCGATCTGCTCCTCCTCTACCTGCTCGTCGATGTCGAGGACGGGGATCTCCTGCTTTCCGGCGGTGGCGTATTTGTTGACACCGACCATGATCTTCTCCCCCGAGTCGATCTGCTGCTGGAAGCGGTAGGCCGCATCGGCGATCTCCAACTGGGGGAACCCCTTTTCGATGGCGGCGACCATCCCCCCCATCGCATCGATCTTTTCGATGTATTCCCAGGCCTTCGCTTCCATCTCGTTGGTCAGGGACTCCACGAAATAGGAGCCGGCCAGGGGGTCGATCGTGTTGGCCGCACCGGTCTCCTCGGCGATGATCTGCTGTGTCCGAAGCGCGATCTCGACCGCATGGTCGGAAGGGAGGCAGAGGACTTCGTCGAGGGAGTTGGTATGGAGCGACTGGGTGCCGCCCAGGACCGCGGCTAAGGCCTCGACGGCCGTCCGGACGACATTGTTGTAGGGCTGCTGAGCCGTTAGGGAGCAGCCCGCCGTCTGGGTGTGGAAGCGCATCCACCAGGAACGGGGGTTTTTCGCGTGGAAGCGGTCGCGCATGACCTTCGCCCAGATCCGCCGGGCTGCCCGCATCTTGCAGATCTCCTCGAAGAAGTCGATGTGGGAATTAAAGAAGAAGGAGAGACGCGGGGCGAACTCGTCCAAATCGAGCCCCTTGCGGCGGATGATGTCCTCTACATATTCGATCCCGTCGCGCAGCGTGAAGGCCAGCTCCTGGACGGCCGTGGCGCCCGCCTCCCGGATGTGGTAGCCGCTGATGCTGATCGTGTTCCACTTCGGGACATGCTTCGTGCCGAATTCGACCGTGTCGCTGATCAGTCGTACCGAGGGCTCCGGCGGGCACATGAAGGTCTTCTGGGCGATGAACTCCTTGAGCATGTCGTTCTGGATCGTTCCGCCGATCTTCATAAGCGGGACCCCGTTACTCTCTGCAGCCGCGCAGTACATTGCCCAGAGAGCGGTCGCGGGGGGATTGATCGTCATGGAGGTCGTCACCTGATCCATCGGGATCCGCTCCATCAGGGTCAGGAAATCCTCGAGGGTGTCGATGGCGACGCCGCAGCGGCCGCATTCGCCGCGCGCCTTTGGAGAGTCGCTGTCGTAACCCATGAGGGTCGGAAAATCGAAGGCAGTGCTGAGCCCCGTCTGCCCCGACTGGAGGAGCATGTGCCAGCGGGCGTTGGTGTCCTTCGCACTTCCCATGCCGGCGAACATTCGGAAGGTCCAGTATTGACCACGGTAGCCTGTGGCCTGGTTGCCGCGGACGAAAGGGAACGCACCGGGGGCGCCGATATCACGGGCATAATCCATCTCCCGGATGTCTTCGGGGGTGTAGAGATGTTTGATTTCCAGGTCGGAGACGGTGGACCAGCGGGCCTTCTGATCGGGGGGCGCCGTGACGGCTCGCCTGACCTCGTCCTCCCACTTTCGTGTGAGCTCTGCCGATTGTTTGAGCGTCTCTATTGAAAAATACATTTCATCCTCTACCACCTTTCCTGCAGGATGTTTTCCAAGTTCAGCGACCGGCCAGCATGTTGTGCGATGGTGTCAAATCCCAAGACGTGATGAAACGGGCTATTCCTATCCCAACCCCCCGCCGTTTGTCAAGAAATATCGCCTCCCCCCGGGACGCGCCGGGTACGCCGGTGCGGGTGAATTCCGCTTGAAATCTCCGGCTGAACCGTTTAGAGATAGTAGTAAGGGGTAAGAAGTCAGGAGGAAAGAAAATAATCGGGAGCTGTCCCCCCTTTTTTCCTGCGGCAAAAGCGGCCTTGTGTATCAATAAACAAAAGCGCCGGGGGTTCCGGAACGAGCCCTCTCGGCTGTAGAGGAGCATAAAAAAATCATTCAGGCGCTCAAGATGAGGGATATGGAGCAGGCCGATAGATTGATCAAAGAGCAAAAGGAGCGCACGATGGAGGCATTGCAGAAATATATGGCGCAAAGCGATTAACCGTTCGTTATAAAAGGCGGGTCAGAGAAAAGGCTCGCCATTCAAACAGAAAGATGTCCGTCAGGCATTACGGAGAAGGAGAGAAACGTATGGATTTGGGAATTGCCGGAAGAAAGGCCATTGTCGGGGGCGCGAGCGCGGGGCTGGGCAAAGCGTGCGCGATGTCGCTGGCCCGCGAGGGCGTTGACGTGACCATTGTCGCCCGCACACGCGCCAACATTGAGGCCGCGGCCGAGGAGATCCGCACCGCTACCGGCGCCAGGGTGACGCCTGTGGCGGTGGACATCACGACCGACGAGGGCAGGGCCGCGGTGCTGAAGGCCTGTCCGGCGCCCGACATCATAGTCAACAACTCGGGCGGACCGCCCACCGGCAACTTCCGTGATTGGGATCGCGAGGCCTGGATCGCGGCTCTCAACGGCAACATGCTGGGGGCGATATTCATGATCAAGGACACGGTGGACGGCATGATCGCCCGCAAATTCGGGCGCATCGTGAACATCACTTCAAGCGCGGTGAAAGCCCCGATCAGCATCCTCGGGCTCTCGAACGGCGCCCGGTCCGGCCTTACCGGCTTCGTCGCGGGCGTCGCCCGCGAGGTGGCCAGACACAACGTGACCGTCAACAACCTGTTGCCCGGCGATTTCGATACCGAGCGCCACCAATCCAATACGCAGTCAATGGCCAAGGTCCAGAACCGAACCTACGAGGAGATGAAGGCCATCCGGATCGGCCAGGTCGCCGCGGGCAGGTTCGGTCAGCCCGCCGAGTTGGGGGAATACTGCGCCTATCTTTGCAGCGTCCAGGCCGGCTTCATTACCGGTCAGAACCTGCTGATCGATGGCGGCAAGTACCCGGGGACGTTCTGAAAGGCGCTGGTCCGCTCTGAATCGTGTTTGACGAAAGCAGACCCGCAGGGTAGACTCGCGGGCCATGTTTTTTAATAACAGGCGCCTTCTGGAAAACTGACCGCGTCGGCGCTTTTCGGTGAGGTAAAGAGCAGATGGACAAGAATCTGGAAAGACCGGAAGAACTGGGTCGGGAGGAGTTGGCCCGCCTGGCGATTGATTTCTTTCACCGGACGATCGTCCACCATACCCTCTGGTTTGCTGAAGTGGAGCACCAGATGGGAATGTCAAAAGCCCTCGACATCCTCGGAGCGGCCTGGGAGAAGAGCTATGCCGTCCAGATGAAGCGGCTCTCCGAGATCCTTGGCTTTGAGATGGAGAAAGGGGTCCCGAAGGCGCTCCTCACGATGTCGAAGGAAGAACTCCTCCGCCTGCTCGGTGATCTGGGGCGGAACTGGATCGCCGGCGACGGGATCTGGTTCCAGACGGTCGAGGCCCGCGACGGGATCTGGGACGCCAAGCGCTGCAACGACTCATGCTGGGCACGGTTTTCCCCTTTCGAGGCCTGGTCGATCAGAAGGTTCCTCGACCTTCCGGAGGCGCCGGGGCTCTCCGGCCTGAAGCGGGCGCTTGGCTTCCGCCTTTACGCGAGGATCAATGTCCAGACGATTCTTGACGAGAGCCCGGAGAGCATCGTCTTTCAGATGAACGACTGCCGCGTCCAGGCGGCGCGGAAGAAGAAGGGGCTCATGGATTATCCCTGCAAGTCGGGAGGACTCGTCGAATACCGCGCATTCGCCGAGACCATCGACCCCCGGATCAGGACTTCCTGCATCGCCTGCCCCCCCGACGACCACCCCGGAGATTGGTTCTGCGCCTGGCGCTTCACGCTGGCGTAACACAAAAAACGCGTTCACTTACTTATTTATATGAGAATGCCCCTTCCTCCCTCTCGACGGGGGAGGGATACAGGGAGGGGGGCATTTTCATCCTTCGTTGTGCCCGACCCGGGCATGGGAGTTATTCAGGATCACCTATCCGGCGGAACCGCAGACTGCACCGACCTACTGTTCAGTGGCGCTCGTTTTTTAGAAATGAACATTGACGCCATCGTAAAAAGTCGAAAATGCCCAAGAATCGTCATTCCGGTGAAAACCGGAATCCAGAGATTTCAACGCGTTACAAAAACACTGGACACCGGTTTTCACCGGTGTGACGAC
>Ga0315297_10001768_pt1 | contig 13506 bp, 12 predicted proteins | sample YL17G15_0_MG_FD_203628 | JGI IMG/M metagenome (GOLD analysis project Ga0315297, IMG submission 203628) | Sediment microbial communities from Yellowstone Lake, YNP, Wyoming, USA - YL17G15_0 | ecosystem: Environmental > Aquatic > Freshwater > Lake > Sediment | place: USA: Wyoming | collected... | reverse complement strand
TTACATTGAATTTCCATTGCCCGACTTCAAATACTTCGCGTTGAGTCTGCTGACCGGCGCGATTGTCTATGCTGAACTCGACTGTGCGTCTGTAATCGGACCGGCTCGGCCCAGGCACCACTTCAAGGCCAATATTGACCGGTTGCTCCCGTGTCGATGTCAACACACCTCCCAAGCCTTCTTCATCTCCGTGGCCAATCCAGACAATCGAACCCGGTCCGGCATAATCTCGCTCTAGGCCCCATGGAGGGGAATCCAGCCATTGGCTCACGTGGACCACCCCCGTCAACGAATGGTCCACCACAATTAAAGGCCTGGCACTTGGAACACCGCTCGTAGAAGTTGGCAGTAGGATTTTATGATTGACTTCACCGGCCTTTAAATATCTGAAATCCCGGAATGAAAAAGAATAGTAAGGTTCGGTGAAGTTGATATCTCGCCACGCAGTATCACCTAACCATCGGACCAAGGGATTGAAGTCAAACGCAGGAATCCATTTATCAACAATAATGATGGCGCCGACATCACCCGGGGTTAGGGCATCAGGATAGCGGAATGCGGTGTTGTTCTTGGAAGCTGCAATATGGATGGCGCTGCGTTCGCCTTTTGAGACGATCGGCCATAGATAGAATGGCGACCTTGATCCAGCTATTTTCAAATATATTGGTAAGGAATACGTTGCCTCAAAGCCATAACCAGTTCCAGAGTCACCGGCCATGAGAATGGCCTGATCTGCGGGAACATTCTGTGCCAGGAACTCGATCATGCGATTTGCAGCGATAGTATCGGCGGTGAGCCCGCCGACAGTTGTGGTCGTTTCTGTAACACCTTTTGCCAGGATGGACAGAATAAATAATACACTAACAATCCATAACAGCCACAGATGCCGCTTTCGAAGCAAGATCGACAATCCCAATCCAATTGCCGCTGAAATGCTGACAATCGCGGGAAAGAGATAACGCTCTCTAAGGCCGTTGGTATAAAGTACTACTTGGGGAACGAGCCACACTATAAATATTGCAGTACCGGCTAAGAGGTTAGTACGATTGAATCTTTTATCGAACCACAGACTGACCCACAACACCAGCCCGGCCGCCAATGCAAGTTTCCTATCCACTGTAAGTGTCGAAACGATACTCAGCCACTGTCTTGAATAGAAACTCGCCACTGACAAGCCACTGACCTCGGCGCTGTACCCTCCCGGATTTAACATAAACACGACCATGACCAGCGCAATCTCGATCAGGAAGATAAGCGCACCAGCTGCGAGCGGCAAGCGGAGGTTGCGAAGAGTTTTATGCCAGGATTCGTCGTTGGAACGTTTTTGACATGTCCAGCGCAGCAGCAGCAGCGCCGGCATAAGAATGACAAAACTTTCCTTGACGAGCCCGGCTGAGGCCATGGCCGCAAGCGCCAGGATATCCCAGGAGTGGGTAGATTCTGGTTGCGAAGCAAGAACAATGGCCCAGACCGCGACCGCGGTCAACAGCATACCTATTGTTTCCTGCGAGATAAGGTTCATCCATATCCAGCTCTGGTTTCCACTCAGTACAAGTAGTAATACAAATACGAAAGATGAAGCAATGTCGGCACCGATCTTGCGCAGGGCAATATAGAGTAAGTAACACGTCAGTACACCCCACAATATCGCGGCGGTGTGCCAAAGGTGGGGGTTGGTTCCAAACAGTTTGCCACCCAAAGCTATGTATAACCAATATGCCGGCCTAAACCGTTGAAAGTTTTGTATGTCGCTCACGATCCGGATCATCCAGTCTGATATGCCCGCTATGCGCCCGTCAACCAGCAGGTGATCCTCAATGATATAAAATTTTGCCTGAAGAGCCGGGCCAAACAGGAACATAAATAGGCCGACGATGGCTCCTAAAATGAGAGCATATTCAACATTGGATAACGTTGATTTTGAATTTATTCTGGCTATCGTGTGAACGACCAGTCCGCATCGATTAGTAATTGCACTATTATTCAACTGAGCCTCAGCGCGTAACGGTTTTGAAAACAAAGTATTTATTCATCACCGATTTTCGCAGAGCTATAACCGTCATTTTTGGATAAGAATATGATGCCTCAGTCACACGGAGTGCGTGATATAGCGCATAGCAGTCTTATATAAAATGGCGGTAAGCATGTTAAAATACATCCTGATAAAATATTGGATGCCTATGGAAGCCCCCATAGCAACCCGATGGGATAACAGAAAAGATTTGCTTGTAGTAATAGGCACTTGATTGCTCATGGATAGTATAATGATCGTGAAGATGCCGTGGAACATTTTTATTTCTGACAGCAGCAAAATCCTTATTAAACCGCCATGGCCAAGCTGATCTGTAACATGCTTTATATATTGCGCTATTAACAATCGGCGCTGTGTAACGCCGATGAAAATCTTATATCAAATTGCTCTGCGAAAATCGGTGTTCATCAGATAAGAGACAAAGACGTAAACAACTCCTGCAAGTACCTGGCTTATGCCTTTATGTACACCCATGCTATGAATGAGAATTAAAAGAACCACAAAATTTGAGGCATAAGAAAGAATAAATACCTCGAGAAAACGAATAATCTTACCACGCCGACTCTGCTTGCTATTAAAACCTAAAAGTAGCGAATGAATCTTGACGACTTGAGACCTTTGCACAACTCCCTTATTCGTCATTCCGGTGAAAACCGGAATCCAGAAAGTGCTTGATAATACTGGATACCGGCCTCCGCCGGTATGACATAATTGCTGATTTTATGTAGTTGTGCAAAGGTCTGGACTTCGTAAAAAGTCGAAAATGCCCAAGAATCGTCATTCCGGTGAATCCCGGATCGGGGTCCGGGACAGGCACCGGAAGCCAGAGATTTCAACGCGTTACAAAAACACTGGACACCGGTTTTCACCGGTGTGACGACTTTTTACGAGAGCGTCAATCTTGATTCCTTTTGAATATTAATATGTTATAAAATTTTTCCATTCACCCACACGAATAACCATTTCTCATATTATCAATAAGTTGAGAGCTTTGAAAAATAACCCCACTTTGCCATTCCCGCCTGCGCGGGAATGACAAAGATCGTAATTTTCAGTAAAATTCAAAGGTCTCAATAAGTTATGAGTGCAATGGCCAGTTTTAGGTAAAAGTAAAATTTCTGTTGAGAATAGAGGAAGCGATCAAACCAACTACATAACCAAAAACGTTACTGGCTTCCGGGATCATCTTTCCCAAATACATGCAGGCAAAAATAATACTATATCCAGGCAGGGTATTGAAAACTCCGACCAAAAGAAATCGAGCAAACTTGTTTATTGCGGACGCTTGGCTTGTACCCAATACTGGCCGCCCAGAGGTAACCAACCTAGCCAGCTTTCAAGAAAAGCTAGACGAGAAAGTCGTGGAGGAACAAACAGACAATAGCTTTGATTCTCTAAAGAAAATCTAGTTTTTTGGAGATACCGCTTCATTTCCGATGGCTTGAGAAGGATGGCATCTTCATCATAAGGGCATGTACTGACGATACGCCTTGTCACCGGGTTAAATGGATTGTGTTCAAATACAAATAGCAATCCACACGGGACTAATCGTTCAAACAGGATTCGGGTAACATCCTGGCGCTGGTTTATCGGGATATGATGATATACACCGGCGACGAGAATCAGATCGAACTTGCCTATTGAAGAAGCAGTCTCGTCCTCGTGAATAAATTGAATATCCGGATTCTCATGCCTGGCGAGCTCCAAACTGGCAGCAGAAATATCCGATCCAATGACTAATGCATCAGGAAATGCTTGTTGCAAGAACGGCATATTACGCCCAATGCCACACCCATACTCGAGCAAGCGACTAATCGGGGTGCTAACCCGCCCACGAACAATATCGACCTTGTACCTGGCAAAATACTCTTCGTTTGATGAAAAGAATTTTGTTCTGTCATTGAGCAATTGATTGTAGTTTTCAGTGTAACTATCGAAGTCCAAACGATTACTCATGATGTGAAATCTCTTCTTCGATGATATATCTCGGTCGCCCTTTGACTTCTTCGTAAATGCCCCCGATATAGGCTCCCATTATTCCAATCACAATAAGTTGGACACCGCTAAATAAAAGGAGAAGCGTCACTACCGTAGTCCATCCGCTCGGAATGCTGCGATCAATGAAATAACTGATAACTGCCCAAACCACTAAAAGAAATGCCAGCATAGCAAACCCGACCCCAACAAATATACCGGCATGTAAGGGCCTGGTGCTGAATGACAGGACGCCCGCCATTGCCAGTGACAAAATTCTGGACAGTGAATATTTTGATTCACCGGCAAAACGTCGTTCGGCAATATACTCGACGCTCGTTTGTTTGAACCCCATCCAGGAAAACAAACCGCGCAGAAACATGTTGCGCTCCTGAAAGTCTGTTGAAAGCAAGAGAGCGATCCGACGGCTAATCAGTCGAAAATCTGCAGCATTGGCAGTTATTGGAACTCGCGACAGATAACCTAACAGTCGATAGAAGACATTACCCATCGTTCCTCTGACATACCCAACATCTTCCGTGTTGCGCCTTACGGTATAGACCACATCAGCGCCTTGACGAAACTGTGCAAGGAGTTGAGGAATCAATTCAGGCGGATGTTGCAGATCACTATCCATCATTATGATAGCATCTGAATCTAGTGAATTTTCAATCCCGGCCAGCAGAGACATCTGATGCCCGAATCGGGATGACAGTACAATAACCCTCGCTTTAGGATCAACTTCCACCAAACCGCGCAATACATTGAGCGTATTATCGGTACAGCGATCTACAACAAAGAGGATTGTTGCTTCAACGTCATCAAGCGAATTCAGTACGCCCCTGGTGCGAACATGGAAGTGCCCGACAACCTGCTCCTCATTAAAGACCGGTGTCACCACGGTAAGTTTAAGCTTCGACACGTGTCCTCCATGCGCTCATGAATTGCATCGTGGTCGCCACATCGGCGTAGATGGCCGGAACATCATAGCCGCTGCGGTTGGAAAATTCGGTCGCCTCTTGCACGATCGATGGATCGAGCCCATAAATACCCAGGTAACGGATGAGCATGTCGCGCATTGTGACTGGAATGCCGCTTGCGACGTGATAAACCCGCCCAGGCTCTGCATACGTCGCGATAGCCAGTATTTGATCGGCGGCCTCCGTGGTGGTCACATAATCCCTGATAGCGGAGAGGGGGCCCAGTTCAATGGCCGACTTCCGTTTGGCCAAGACGTCATTGATCTGTTTCTGTAATCGTCCAATGAATAACCGTTCTGAAAGACCGGGACCATCCAGGTTGAAAATACGTGCGACAACCACATCCACACCGCGACTGACATAAAGCCCCGCAAGCTGGGTTTGCCATGCTTTGGTCAGGCCATAAATGGAAACGGGACGCAAAACCCGATCTTCCCTGATCGGGTTCTCCTCCGGTCGCACCACACCGTATTCCGCCGCAGACCCGACCAAAAGAACGCGTGTGCGGGCCGCCGATTGTCCTACCACATCCAGAAGATGCCTTGTCGCGTCCACGTTGACGGTGTAGGACTCGTCAAAATCATCTGCGAACGTCGCAGCAAGATGCAATATCATATCCGGTTTAATACGATTAACTATAGCGGCAAGCATCTTGTGGTCACGAATATCAAGTTGAAAAATATTCACATCGTCATATTGGAGGTCCGTGGCAACCACACGGTAATCACCAACATTCCGCAAGCATGTGACGACAGCCTGTCCAAGCGAACCGTTCGCCCCTGTAACCAATACGGTCTTCAATGTTGAATGCCCAACCTGGCCGCAAGCTCGGTGAAGTGCTCGTCCGCATACTCATAGTCGTCCGGACGCCCAATATCCAGCCAGTATCCGGCAAAGGGGTGAATATGGATGATCTGCCCATTTGCCAACCCATCCGTCATCAGATTATCAAAACCATAAGCAACGCCACGCGGCAAAGCTTCGATCACGGATCGATTGATGCAGTAAATCCCCATGCTTACATCGAAATCGTATATGGGTTTTTCCTGGAACTCATTCAGACGGCCTTCCGCATCATAACGCAGTACGCCGAAGTCAATCTTTACCTGCCTACGATACGCCGATACCGAAATCATAGCACCAGACTTTACGTGGGATTCAAAAAAAGCTCGGTAATTCAAATCACAAAGGATGTCGCCGTTCATCACGAGAAAGTTTTCAGGCAGATTATCCAACAATGTTAACGGACCAATTGTGCTGAGGTCGCCTTCTTCCAGTGAATAATCAAGCCTCACGCCAAGACGAGCTCCATCCCCGAAGTAGGCCATTATTAGATGGGATAGATGATTTACGGCCAGCGTGATTTGTGTAAACCCCGATCGTGCCAGTTGCATGAGGATAATTTCAAGAATTGAATATTTACCACCCAGTGGTACGAGGGGTTTGGGAATTAAGGTAGTGTATGGTCGAAGTCGAGTTCCCTTACCACCGGCAAGGATGATTGCTCTCATAGCCAAATCCTTCATACATTATACAGCCAAGCCTTATAGCGGGCCAGATTTCCCGGTTGCCTGAACCAGGCGACCGTCTCGCGTAAACCGTCATTCAATTCGTAACGAGGCCGCCAGGGGGTTAACGTAGTAATCAGCGTGTTATCCCCCATAAGGCGAAAAACCTCTGAGTTCTCAGGCCTTACCCTTTGCTCATCCATCATGATGTGTGCATCTTGATTCAACTCGGAAATCAGCATTTGGGCGACATCCCCAATGGAGTACTCTTTGCCAGTAGCAATGTTAATTTCTTTACCCACCGCTGAATCTGCCTCAGCCAAGGCAACAAACCCCTCAGCCGTATCGATGACATAATTGAAATCGCGGGTGGGAGTTAGGCTGCCAAGATGTAGCTCCTTTTGCCCCGACATCAACTGCGTGATGACCGTAGGGATCACAGCCCTTGCGGATTGGCGCGGACCATACGTATTAAACGGCCGCACAATGACAACCGGCGTGTCAAATGACCGATAGAAAGACTCAGCCAGTCGATCCGCCCCAATTTTTGTTGCACTATAGGGAGACTGGCCCTGAAAGGGGTGTTTTTCGTCGATGGGTGTATACTGGGCAGTCCCGTATACTTCTGACGTCGAGGTAACCAATACGCGCTCTGTGCCCAGCTGCCTTGCCGCTTGCAGCACATTCAGCGTCCCCTTGATATTTGTATCCACGTAGGAATCGGGGGAGTGGTATGAGAAAGGAATGCCGATAAGAGCGGCAAGGTGAAAAACAATGTCACATCCTTGCATCGCCTGGCGTACACCATTTGGATCACGGATGTCTCCCGAAAAGATATCAATCTGAGCCAAGATATCTTTTGGAAGCGTATCCAACCACCCCCAGCTGTTGAAGGCGTTATAAAAAACGAATGCCCGAACCTTGCTCCCGCGCATTAAAAGCCTTTCGACTAAATGGCTGCCGATAAAGCCGTCCGCACCCGTTACTAATACCCTAGTGTTTTCAATTTTCATTTATACTCGTTCTACTCCATTACATAACCCCATCCCCCTCCTGGCCTCTCCCTTGAAGAGTGAGGAAGCCAGTATTCCCCCTCCCCCGCAGGGGGAGGGATAGGGTGGGGGGCTTCAGGTATCGCCTGATGATCATTCCATGAAATTTTCTCCGTTATTCCATATTATTCCGTAAGCTCTCAAGTTTGGGACGCTTCATAACCTCTCCGTAGATATCCAGGACTTCCGAGGCACATCGTTCCCAGGAAAATTTCCGCGCCTGAGACGGTGCACGGTCTTTCAATTGCATCCGATATCCGTCGTCGTTCATCAGTCCGGACATCGCGGCTACCATCTCATCCTCTTTCAGAGGATCCACATACCAGGCGGCATCACCGGCCACCTCCGGGAGGCTGGTCGTGTTCGAGGTGACAACGGCCGAACCGAGACTCAACGCTTCGAGAACAGGCAGGCCGAATCCCTCGAAGAGGGAGGTATAGAGGAAGGCAAAGCAATTCTTGTAGAGCCAGGTGAGTTCTTCATCAGTGACATATCCCAGCAGTCTGACGTGATCCCGGAGCCCCAAAGAACAGATGAATTCTTCAAGATCGTCCTCCAGCCACCCCTTCCCCCCCGCCAACACGAGGGGCAAACCCTCCCGGTTCCGGCTGAGGAACGCCGCATAGGCCCTGAGCAATTGCCGCACATTCTTTCGCGGTTCCAAGGTGCCGACAGCCAGCCAAAACTTGTCGGGAAGGAGCCCCGCCACGACCGATCCCGGGCGATCTCCGGCCGGCGGAGAAAAACGGCTCCCCAGATGGACGACCCGGATCCTGTCGGCCGGGTAATGAGGGAATATCTCTAAAAAGCTGCGGCGTGAGTAATCGGATATGGCAATGATAAAATCCGCATAGCAGGAGGCATTGAACACCCCTTCGAAGCAGGTCCAGCGGTTTTGTTCGGAGGTAAACTCGGGATGGATCGCAAACGACAGGTCATAGAGCGTGTAGACAAGCTTAGCCCGGTGAAACGCAGGGGGGCAGAAAAAATTGTTGGCATGAACGATGTCGGGATTTCCCAGCATCTCCTCTCCCTGTTCCGGGAACCGTTTCCAGAATCTCTGTGATTCATGAAAATTATTGCCGATTACGATTCTTGAAACGTTCCGGGAATCGATATTCCTGGTCGTCTTTTTACCCGCGGGATCCCAAAAGCTGGTGCCGAAATGCGGATAGAGGAGGTATTCGTTCTCCCGGTCCGCACCGGTCAGGGCCTGGATCAGAGAATCGGCGAAATACCCGCATCCCGCCTTGTCCTTACCCGTCTGACTGATGTCAAATCCGATCTTCATCGATGTTACTTATGCAGTAAATTCTTGAGAGAACCGGCAGCCCATGCGGCCATGGTCTTCACGGCGCGAAGAGGCAGATAGCGCTTCCAGCGGAAGAATGAGGCCACGGTTACCCCGATCAATCCCCAGATGAATTTCAGGTTTTGGATGGCGGTTTGCCTCGCCAGCCCCAGCTCTTCCGCGACTACGTGGGCATAGGCATAGATCCACCGATCCGGGACATCTCTGATCGTGCGCAGCAACATATCGTTGATTTCCCGGTGCACGGACACGCGGGCACCCAGGGTTTTATTGGCCTGATACATCCGGGATCCGGCCACGACGTTCGGTATCCTGGCAAAGGGCGTCAGCGCCCCCAGGCGCAGCCAGTATTCGTAGTCCATGCAATAAGAAAGATGCCGATCGAGCAACCCCGCTTTTGCCGCCAGTCGTCGCCGGAAAAAAACGGCAGGTTGGCACAAAAAACAGACCTCCTTGAGCTTTTCATAATCCCAGTCTTCCGTATAGTAGGGCTCAAGGATCCGATCGTCCTCATCGATGTGGCGGGCATCCCCGTAGACCACGTCCGCATCGGGATGGGCGGTGAAATATGCAAGAACCGCGGAAACGGCCCCCGGATAATAGATATCATCGGAATTGAGCCACCCGATAATCTCGCCCGCTGTGGCCCTGATCCCTTTATTGACGGCATCCGCCTGACCGTCATCGCGTTCGGAGACAAAACTCAATCTGTCGCCGTATTGGTTCAAAATGGCTAATGTTCCATCGGTACTTCCCCCGTCAACAATGAAATATTCCAGGTTATCGATTCCCTGTCCGAGCACGCTCCGGATGGTCCGCTCGATGAAACGCCCCTGGTTGAAGGAAGGGGTGACAATGGAAATGGTCGGCTGGGTCATTCTCCCACCGGCCAAAGTGAGGTCCGTTCCTGTCCGGCCGAGATGAGATGACATTCCCTGCACAAGACGCCCAGAGGACGGTCGTCCGCTCCCATGTTACATTCCAAGGGCACGAAGGCGGGCTCTATCGAGAAAACCAGATGGTTTCCCTCCTCCGTCAGGGGGAGTCTGATCTCCTGAAGCTCTCCCCGTCCGATGGTCCATTTCCGCCCTTCCCCGGAAGGCGAATCCAACCGTACTGTCACCTTCTGATAGGGGACCCAGGGCGGCACTTCCAGGATCAGTTCCAGCGTACGTTCGGAAACTCCTGCGGCATGGGTAACATCCAGTCTCTTCCCCGTCCAGCCGTCACGGTATACCCCTTTGAGCTCATCACAATACCGCCGCGGAGAGCCGATCACCTCCTCGATGCAGTGCAGATATCGCTTCACCATCTCCCGGGGGTGAAAGAGAGAAAGCCTCTCATTACCCCGTTTGATCAGTTCGGCGGCAAGCTCCTCATTGCCGATGATCTTCTCCAGACAGTGCACGATCTCGGCGGGTTTTCTCGGATCAAAATAGAGCGCCGCGTCACCGGCGACCTCCGGCAGACTGGTGACGTTACTGCAGAGCACCGGTTTCCCGAATTGCATGGCCTCCAAGATCGGGATGCCGAACCCCTCGTAGAGGGAGGGGAAGATCAGAAATGAGCATCCCTGCCATACCGCGGTCAATTGGTCGTCCGGCAGGTATCCGAGAAAGTGAACATGCTGCTCCAACCCCATGCGCCTCACCTTCTCCTGCAGGTCCCGCTGGGCGTCGTCCAGCGACCCGGTAAAAACCAGGTCCATTGCCCGTCCGGGATTGCGGGACAGATACATCCCATACGCGGCGATCAGCAGGTGGTGGTTCTTGTGAGGCCAGAAATTGGCCGGGTAAAACAGGTAAGGAGTCCCCTCGATATGGAGGTCCCGGAGATGTTCGAACATTCGTGACGAATCACTTCCCGCCAGACGTGATTGGATGCAGATGGGTATGGTATGGGTTTTTTCGGGATCGGTTTTCAGGTGGCGGATAACGGATCCCCGGGTGCTATCGGAGATGCAGATGACGGCATCGGCCCTCCGGCACACCTCGGTATAAAAAGACTCCCGCGTATCGATCTCCTGAGGGGTGAAGAACTGCGGGTATTCCTTGTGCTGCAGGTCACAGATGAGGGAAACGACGGGAATGCCCGGTTCCGCAAAGGTCGGGGCCGTAAAGGGGCAGAAAAGCAGATCGACGCCCCTTGCGGACAGGGGTCCATGCCGATGGAGCTTTTCCCGGTAATGCCGCCGCACAAACCGGTATATCCTCCGTAATCCCCGTTCAAGCCGCCTCGGCACAGGTAGACTTCTGACGGCCTTCGGGTCCTGTTTCTCGATGACGCAGAGCCGTTGTGTGTCCGAGCCCTCCAAAAAGGCCAACTCCTTGTCGTTCCAGGACGCCGTGAGGATCAAAAACCGGTTGTCCCGGGATATGGTCTGGAAGCCCTTCACGAGTTCCAAGGCCAGGAGTTTTACCCCGCCGTTTTCCCCGCCGGGAAGGACGGGGGTCATGTCAATTGCAATAAGTGCCATTGAAAACCGATGATTTTAATTCGCTTCCCAATAATGAATCATATCCTTCAAGCTTTGTTCCAGAGGAATGGTATTCTCCCACCCCAACTCGCGCCTGATCTTCTCATTCGATCCGATAATTTTCCGGTTGTCCGCCGGCCTGATCAGGCGATCGTCAACGGTGATATCCACCTCTATCCCTAACTGGCCGGCCATGATATCGATGAGCTCCTTCAATGAGAGACCCTTGCCGCTGCAAACATTATAAACCTCCCCTCTCCTGCCTCTGTGCAGCAGCAGATGGTAGGCGCGAACGACATCGCGGACATCGGTAAAATCGCGGACGATGGAAACATCGCCCGTGACTATGGCGCCTCTTTCCTTTCCGGATCTCTTCAAGGCAACCAATTGCCTTGCCAGGGACGAGACGACAAAAACATCCCGTTGCATCGGCCCGATATGATTGAATGATCGTGTCAGGATAATATCCATTCCGTAGCCGTCCGTATAAATCCGCGACAGATACTCCTGCGATACCCTCGCCACGGCATAGGGGCTCACCGGATTCAAGCAGTGCCCTTCCGTCAACGGCAGATCCTCATCGCTGACATTTCCATACTCCTCCGAAGAGCCGACGGAGAGGATCCGAACGCTAATGTTCAACTTTCTTACGGCGTCGATGAGATTGAGAAAGATATTCGTATTGTTCTGAAAGCTCTGCACCGGCTCCTTCCAGCTGAAGGCGACGCTGCTGAACGACGCCAGATGGAGAATGGCGATCGGTTGAAATTCGTGAATGATGTATTCCACCTGCTCTTTGGACAGGAGATCGATCCGTTCGAAACCGATCTTTACATTTTTGTAGTGATCGAACCGAAAATCGGGAGTATGCATGTCCAGGCCTTTGATAAGGAAAACATCCCCCGTATTCTCGAGATAGTCGACAAAATGCCTTGCGACAAAACCGGAAAACCCGGTGATCAGGTATTTATTCAATCCCACCCCCCTTCAGATACAGCTCCGCTCTCTGGATTCCATTCGGATCCCCCCGCCGTACCGTTCGTCCCATCAGTTTATCCAATATACGTAATCGCTATACCCTGTTGCCGCCTTGGCCCAGTTCCCGCATCCATTCCCACTGTCGGGGCAGACAGACCGTCTTCAGATCGTAGGTTGCCTTCGCGAACGCACGCGCGCCGGCGCCCAGCGTTCGCTCCCGGATTCATGATTCGGGATTATCCGGTTTGTCATGGATTCCGCCCTACCACACGATGCGCAAACCATACGGCTTGTAGAGCCTGAAATCCTCGTCCTTCGTCACAACGGGGATTTTGCGACGGATCGCCTGCCGGATGATGAGCCGGTCGAATGGATCGCAATGCCCGATCCGGGGGAGTTCATGGTACGTCGAGACATCCTCGGCCTCGATCCCCAGGATTTCCAGATCCATCTTTTTTGCGATATTCGGGAGCTCCGCCGGCGACACATTCTCCAGGCGCAATCTGCCGAGGGAATACTTCAGGGAAATCTCCCAAAAGGAAATGAGGCTGACTAAGATCGTATGCCCCGGATCCGTTATGAGCACCTTCGCCTTGACGCCGATCTTTCCGGGGTCAAAGATCGTCCATAGGAAGGTATGCGTATCCAGAAGATAGTTCATCGGGACAGGAATTCCTCTTCCGTCATCTTGAAGTCGTCTTTGATCTCATATACCCCTTTTCCCTTCAGGATGCCGATATTCCGGCCCCCTTTTCTTCGGCCCTCCTCTCGATACGGGATGACGACGGCCACCTTCTCTTTTCTCCGGCCGTAACTGATGACTATCTCTTCCCCCTGCTTTACCAGGTTCAGGAGATGGGAAAAGCGGGCTTTGAATTCGCCGATGGTGACATTCTGCATAAGCCTTCAACCTCCGGAATGGTGGCAATCATACCATAGCTTGACAACTTGTCAAGAATGACTCTTTTCCTCTTATATTATTCCCAGATTGCCGTGTCATTATTCCCAAATTGCCGACCTTTTTCTATTGACATCCGCCATTAGATTGCCGATAATAACTTAAAATTAATAACTTTTCACAGGTGTCCCAACGTTGATTTTTGATAGCACCCTAACCTCATAAAACATGGTCGTATTTGACGTAAAATGCCATTTATCGATTTGAAATTTTTTTCCCGGATGTGCCAATCTCCC
>Ga0315297_10001766_pt1 | contig 13516 bp, 10 predicted proteins | sample YL17G15_0_MG_FD_203628 | JGI IMG/M metagenome (GOLD analysis project Ga0315297, IMG submission 203628) | Sediment microbial communities from Yellowstone Lake, YNP, Wyoming, USA - YL17G15_0 | ecosystem: Environmental > Aquatic > Freshwater > Lake > Sediment | place: USA: Wyoming | collected... | reverse complement strand
TGACCCTGGGGAAGTTGGACCCGCGACGCTTCTTCCGAACGACCAAGGAAGCCATCCTCATCGCCTTCAGCACGTCGAGTTCAAGCGCCACGCTGCCCGTGGCCATGGAGTGCGTGGCGGACCTGGGCGTCAGCCGCGATTATTCGAGTTTCATCCTGCCCCTGGGGACGACCATCAAGGCCGGGACGGCACTCTTTCAAGCCGTGGCGGTAGTGTTCATCGCCCAGACCTTCGGAATCCCCCTGAGCCTCGGCGACCAAGCCGTGATCTTGCTCATGACCACCCTGGCCACGATCGGCGCGGCCGGCGTGCCCTCGGCGTCCATCGTGACTCTGGCCATGATCATGAAGCAGGTCAACATTCCGCTCGAGGGAATCGCCCTGATCCTGGGCGTGGACCGGATCTTGGACATGTGCCGGACGACGGCCAACGTCATCGGCTATATGGCCGGGGCCGTGGTGGTTCAAGCTTCGGAAAAAAGAGATTAGCCCTGTCGGGCTGCGGCCTGCGGATTATTCCTTGGGATTCCGGCGGTCTTGAATTTTCAGCACCCGGGCGGCCCGGGCCAAGCTGAACTCCGGAAGCGAGGCGGGGATGACCGAGCCCGCGCCCACGACGCTTCCCCGGCCCACCGAAACTCCATCCAGGACGATCACCCCGGCTCCCAACCAGACATCCTCGCCCACCCTGATCCCGCCTTTGGAGGTGGACGGCTGAAACATGATGGGCACGTCCAGCTTGTCGAAGCTGTGGTTTCCGCCGGCCACAAGGTAGCAGTTCCCGGCCAGAAAACAATACTTGCCCAGCCTGACCTCGGTCTCGGACAAGATCATGCAATTGGCCGAGATGTTGCAGTAGTCGTCGATCGCAATCGAGCCTTCCTTGCAGCTCAGGATGGTGTGGCGGCCGATGTAGGCCTTGGCCCCGATCGTGATTCCTTCGTTGGCTTGGCCTTTGGCATCCAGGACGACGTAGTCGTCGATAACGGTCTCGTCCCCGATTCGAATTTTGTGGGGATGGCGGAGAGTGATGCCTCTGCCGAACACCACGTTCCGGCCGACTCGTCCCAGGAGGCACGGATAGAAGACCCGGCGGAGGAACAGCCCCAGGGCTCCCGGGACCCAGGACACCATCAGGTTGATGAGTTCGAATTTGACAAGGCCCAGGCGGCTTTTTCGGCCCAGAAACAGAAGCGAATACTTGGCCCCGAGCGATTGACGTTTGTCCAAGAGTTTTTTCTGGGCGCTGGCCGGGAAGGATTCTTGGCTCATTAGTCCTCCGGAAGTCGGGTGAGGTCGCAGGTGTCCAGACGCAGGTCCGCCCGGCCGGATGACAAACCCTTCAGAACCAGGCGGCTCTCGCGCGGCAGATAGAAATCAGCGGAGAATTCTTGGAATCGGCCGGCGGCCCGGAACTGACTCGGGCTGAGCGTCAGGGACCTCAGTTTGCGCCCCTCGCGAGTGACCAGGTTCAACACCGCGGCCGCGTCGGCGGCGCGGATGTCGTCCACGGCCGCCGTCCAGGTCATCCGGTAGCGGCCGGCCGGCCAGTCTCCCCCGAATTCATAGGAAAATGATTCCCCCCGGCCCTTGGGGAACAGAAGCCCGCAGCCCTTGGACAGCTCATCCCCGTAAATGATCTCTCCGCGCCGGACGGGCAGCCATTCGGCTTCCAGGGTGTGGCGGCCGGCTGATAAGCGGGGAGGGACTTCGTTCCAGAGGTAAACCGCGGAGTTGCCGTCCTTCCCGCGAAAGACGAGCGTGTCGGGCCGGGTCGTGACGAATTCATGGATGGCGCTGTCGATATGGTCGCGGCGCAGCAGCGAGTTCGAAGCGATGAGCCACACCCGTCGACCCGGGTTGTCGCCGATGACTTTTTCCAGGCCGGCCCGGCTGTTCAGCCAGCGCGCGCCGACATAAAAATCCCGCCAGCCCGTGGGCGTCTGCTCCCAGGCATCCCATGTCCCGGGGCCGCCCGTCCAGAGCCAGTAATCGGCCCGGCCGGCGTAGATGTAGCCGAAAACGACGTGAATGGCGATGACGATGTCGTCGGGCTTGAGAAAATGCCGGACGTAGAGCCCGGGGTTCTGATGGTCCTCCTGCTCCGGCCGTCCGGCGCGATAAATGATATCCGTGTCGATGGGGTCGTTGTAGCGCCTGTGGACGACGGCCGAGACGCGGCCCCAGCCGATGTTCTCGGAGAGACCAAGGATCAGGCCGGCGAAAAGAACCCAGGCGATCACCGACTTCAGTCCGGGCCGCGGTCGCCGGACGAAGGGCCGGATTAGAAAATCCGTCAGAGCCCGGCTGAGATGATAGAGACTCGCCGAAAACAGCAAAAGAAAAACGCCATAGAGCTCGTACAAATAACGGGGCTGGATGTGAGTCCGAAAAAAGCAGAGGAACAGCAGGGGAAAAATGAGCCAGAGGCTGAGGAAACTCCATTTCTCCTCTTCGGTCGGCCCGCCGCGGGATTCCTGCCCGCTCCGGGCCAGACGAAGGCCCAGGCAAATGAACAACCCGGCGAAAACGGCCAAACTCATGGCCGGGAAGCTTCTATAGAATTCCTTGAAATAGGCCAGGGAGAACCCGGAAAAAAAATAATCGATCATTCCCCGGAGTCCGCTCCCCGTCTTTTCATAAGCATAGCCCACTTTCCAGAAGAAGAACTCCTGGATCTGAATGAGAAGGTAGAAGACCGTCACCAGAGAGAAACTGAGGATGGCGTCCTTTTTCAGGAAGCGCTTCAAACCCCGGACCAAGAGCAGGACGGGAAAGGCGAAGATGACGACCATGCCCAGCTGATGGATAAGCGGCGTGAGCAGCATGAAGACCGCGGCCAGTATGCGGCTGCGCCTGTCCTCCTCAAAAAAACCCCTGTAGAAAAAGTAAAGGGACAGAAGGACGCCGAGAAGGACGGGAGAGAAATAGAGGGCCGCCCGGCCGTACTCGGCCACCCAGGGAGACAGGGCAAAGAGCACAGCCGCGGCCAGCCCGACCCAGCGGTTGAAAAGCTTCCTGGCCAGGGCGTAGAGGACCGGGATCGAGCCCGCGGCGGCCAGGACGCTGAGGATTCTCAGGCTGAAGGCGTTGAGGCCGAACACGGCCGAGATGATGGACAGAGCATAAGTGTACAGGATGGCCTTGTAGTACACGTGTCCCGAAGGAAAGAGCGGATAGCCGTGATCGAGGATTCCCTCGACGGCCAGATAGTGAAAACCCTCGTCCATCCACAGCGACAGGGAGGCCAGGTTTTGGACGAGGAGCATGGCGAGGCCGATGCTGAGGAGGACGACGGCCGCCCAGGCCAGCCGGTCGGCGCGAAGGGCGCCTCGATTCAGGGCCGATCGTTCTTTCACCGGAGCGCTCCTCGGCCGGCGTCAGTCGAGCTTTTCCTCGGGGAGGGGTCGGTGGAAAAGTAACTCTTCGGCATTGTAGATCTTGATCCGGTGAGAGGCGAAGTATATGCGGGAGATGACTTCGGCCAAAAGCCCGGTCATGATGAGCTGGAGGCCGACCCCCATCAGGAAGACGCTCAGCAGGAGGTTGCCCAGGTTATCCCGGATCTGCCAGCCGAAGAAATAGAAGCCGATGGTCACCACCACGGCGATGGTGAAGCCGATGCCGCCCAGAATGAAACCGATCAGGCCGAAGAGCTGGAGCGGCCGGTCGATGAAGCTGATCATAAACTTCACGGTCAGCAGGTCGAAAAAAACCCGGCGCACGCGGGACAGGCCGTACTTGGACTTGCCCCTCAACCGGACAATGTTCTTGATGGGGATCTCGGCGATCTTGACGCCCTGCCGGCTGATGAGGGCCGGGATGAAGCGGTGAAGCTCGCCGTACAGGCGCACGTTCTTCAGCGCGGACCGGCGGTAAGCCTTGAAGGTCGTCCCGAAGTCGTGGAGATTCACTCCGGACAGGAATTTCATCATCCGGTTGGCCACCCAGGAGGGGAACTTGCGGAGGAAGGGGTTGTCAACACGCTTTTTCCGCCAGCCGCTGACGATATCGTAGCCTTCGGCCATCTTGTCCAGGAAGAGGGGAATTTCCGCCGGGTCATGCTGCAGGTCGCCGTCCATGGAAATGACGATGTCGCCCTGGGCATAGTCGAACCCGGCCTGCAGGCCGGCCGTCTGGCCGAAGTTCTTCTTCATGCGGATGACCTGGACGTGGCGGTCCTGCTTAAAAATTTTGGCTAAGTGGCCGCGGGTGCCGTCCGTGCTGCCGTCGTCGATGAAAATCAGCTCATAGGCCCGGCCCAGTTTGGTCATGGCTTTGGTCAGGCGCTGGTAAAGCTCGACCACGTTTTCCGCTTCGTTGTAGAAGGGCACGACGATGGAAATTTCAGGATTCTTGACGCGAGTGTTTTTCATGACGCTCACAACTCGTGAAAATTGATCAACCATATTCCCCGGCTTCGGACGGCCTCTTTCAGCTTCGGGTCCAAAAGGGCCGCGAGCTCGCGCTCCCGGCAGGCGTTGATATAGTACCGGCCCACGAGCGGCTCCAGGTCCAACAGTTCCTGCCGGATATAGCCTGGATGAACCATGATTTCCGCGGAGCCGTCCTTGTGCCGGGACAGAATGCCCTTCAGGACTTCGGCCGTCATGCGGCCGCTATTAGATATACCATAAAATCGGTCGGTAATCACCAGCCCCGCTCGGCGCAAACGTTTCTCCATTCCCGCGCATGATAAAGACAAGAAGGACGCTTTCAATGACTGGCCGAGGGCGCGGGACGGACGAAACTCGCGGATGAACCGCGCTTTATTGATCCCGTAATCCACGGCCAGCTTGATGACCAGCTTGAAAAACGGGGGAAGGACATGGAGGTTTTTTTCGCTGTCGAAATGGCTGAGGCGGACTCCGGCCTTCAGGGCCTTTTCCACCTGGGCCCGGAGTTCTCGTTCCAATTCTTCCGTTCGGACCCGGCCGAGAAGGAGTCTCCGGACGACGGTCGAGGCCGAGCGGGGAAACCGGACGTCCCCCATCAGTAGGCTGGAGACCTGGTCGGCGGGAGCGACCGGCCGGCCGCGGACAATGTTGAGATGGAGGCCGACGCCCAGCTTCGGGTTGGCACGGGCCAGGTCCACGGCCTGGTCGAACCCCGGCATGTTGGCCATGAGCGTCGCGCTGGTCAGGACGCCTTCCCGATGGGCCTGGACGATCCCCTCGTTGACGCAGGGGCTGAGCCCGAAATCGTCGGCGTTGATGATGATGCGTTTCATGGTCGTCAGTGAGGGCGCGGGCGCGACTCCCAAGAGGCCGGCTTCCTCACAAGAGAAAAAATGAACAGGGCCCCGCGGTTATTATTTAGAAACTCGGGCTTAAAATCAAGGAACAGCTTGGCCCGAAAAACTCGATCGGGAGTAAGGCCGGCTTCCTCGACGCCTCTACCTTACAATAGAGATCTATTCTAATGAACGGGGCCCCGTCTTCGGGTTTCCCCCGTCAGTCCTCGCCAAAAGCGCTGCGGGCTGGCGGGGGGCCCCCTACCCTCGCCCCCCGTTCATTTTTTCGTTGGAGAGCTGCAGGTTGGGCCCCTCCTACAGCAAAGTCGTCAACCTCTGTCATCCCCCTGATCCCTTAGGGGGGGCTGGGAGCGTTAATAAATAAGATAATAATGAAAACGCCTTTGGTCAGCCCCCCGTTCATTCTTCTTTCAGAGGAAATCGGGCGAAGGCCGCAGCGACCATGAGGAGATTTAGCCTGGACATGAGGCTTTTGAGGGCAGCCGGCTCGGAAGAAGCCGGCCGGCGAAGATGTCTGAGCGGACGCCGGTCTCCGTAAAATCAATGGCGTCTGCGAGTTCTGAGCCGCTGAAAAAGCCGAAATGGGAAGGCGTGAAAAATCTCCGTGGGAGCGAGGCCTTTGCCTGATTCCCGGCTATCTTGCAATAAAGGCGGCGACTTCATTTAACTCCAGCCCCCCCGTTCATTTTTCTCCCCTTCCGGCCATAGTCTTTTAAGCCGAAAAAGCATAAAATGCTTCCCGAACAAGCCATGTGCGGTATTTGCGGCATCGCCGGATTCGACGGGCTGGGCCCTGACTCCAGGGACACGGTCAGAGCCATGTGCTCGACCATTGTCCATCGCGGACCGGACGACGAAGGGTATTACTTCGACGACCGGGTCAGCTTGGGGATGCGGCGGTTGAGCATCATCGACCTCGCCACCGGCCATCAACCGATCGCCAACGAAAACTCGACCGTCTGGACCGTTTACAACGGCGAGATTTTCAATTTTCCAGCCTTGAGGGACGAGCTGCAGGCCAAGGGCCACACCTTCACCACCAAATCCGATACCGAGGTGATCGTCCATCTCTACGAGGAGCACGGCCCGGATTTCGTCCTCAAGCTGAACGGCATGTTCGCTATCGCCCTTTGGGACAAGCCCCGCCGCAGGTTGATTTTGGTCAGGGACCGCTTGGGCGTCAAACCCTTACACTACTTCATCCGAGACCGGAAGCTTTATTTCGCCTCGGAAATAAAGGCTTTGCTCCGGGCCGGTTGTCCCCGGGAGCTCGACCCCGAGGCCCTGTCACAGTTTTTCACCTTCGAATACATCCCCGCCCCCCGGGCGATTTTCAAGGCGGTGAGGAAACTCCTTCCGGGCCAGATGCTCATCCTCGAGGACGGGCGGCTGGAGACCAGCCGCTACTGGGACGTCCGCTTCCCCGGCCGCGAGATTCCTGAGCAGAGCGAAGAGGCCTATGCCGATGAGGTCTATCGGCGCCTGCGGGAAGCGGTGCGCATCCGGCTCATCAGCGACGTTCCCCTGGGCGTCTTCCTCAGCGGCGGCATCGACTCCAGCGCGCTCACGGCCCTGATGAGCGAAACGGCCGGCGGCCGCATCCAGACCTACTCCATCGGTTTCCGGGAAAAAAGCTTCAACGAACTGGACTATGCCCGGGCCGTGGCCGATTATTTCCGGACGGACCACACCGAATTCGTCGTGGAATCGAGCCAGGTCCAAGACCTAGTACCGGTCTTGATGCGATTTTTGGACGAACCCCTGGCCGACGCCTCGGTCATCCCGACGTTCATCATCTCCAAGCTGGCCCGGAAGCACGTGACCGTGGCCCTGGCCGGAGACGGAGGCGATGAGCTCTTCGGCGGCTACGACACCTACAAAGCCGCCAAAGTGGCGGCCTGTTACCGGAAGGTCCCCCGGTTCATCCGCCGCGGTCTGGTCAAGCCCGCGATCGGCCTCCTGCCGGTTTCGCCCAAGAGGCTGAGCTTCGAGTTCAAGGCCAAGAAATTCGTCGCCGGCGCCGAGTACCCGCCCGAGATTTCAAATTTCGTGTGGTGGGGCGCCTATACGCCCGCGGACAAAAAACGCCTGTTTCACCCGGATTTCAGTTCGACTCTGAGCGAAGACCCGTACGCGCCCGTCGCCTTTCATCGCCCCCAGGGGCCCGGACCCGAGGCCGACACTCTGGACAAACTGGCTTACCTCGACCTCAAGCTCTACCTCCAGGACGACCTTCTGGTTAAAGTCGACCGCATGAGCATGGCCAATTCCCTGGAGATCCGGACGCCCTTCCTGGACTACACCTTCGTCGAGTTCGCGGCCACGATTCCCTCCCGGCTCAAGCTCCGGGGCCTGACGTCGAAATACATCCTGAAAAAAATGCTGAAGAACAGGGTCCCGCCCTCCGTCCTTGACAGGAAGAAGATCGGGTTCGACATCCCCCTCGGGCCCTGGATCCGGGACGAGCTCTGGGGTTTCGCGACCGACGTGCTCTCGCCGGCGGGCCTGGCCCGCCACGGGCTGTTCAACGCAGCCTTTGTTCAAAAAATACTGACCGAGCACAAGGCCGGGACCCACAACCACCGCCAGCTGCTTTGGCCGCTCATTATCTTTCAATTCTGGCACGATTTTTACGCGGGTTAAGCATGGTTGACAGGAAAGATATCCAGCGTGTCTTCCGGGACAGCGGCTGGCTGACCCGGCTATACCTCAAGATCAAGCTCAAAATTTGCCCCGTGCTCGCGGTGGAAGCTTATATCCCCCGCCGGGGGATAATCGTCGACCTGGGCTGCGGCAACGGGCTCATGGCCGCCCTGTGCATGCTCGGCTCAGAGGAGAGGCGGATTTGGGGATTCGACCTTGACCCTAAAAAGGTCGCGTCGGCCAGGCGTCTCAAGGCCCGCTGGCCCAGCCTGGATTTTGAAGTGGCCGACCTGACCGCCATGAATTTTCCGGCCTGCGACGCCGTGACCATCGTCGACGTCCTGTACCTCATCCCCCGGGTCCAGCAGGACGCCATCCTCCGTAACTGCTACCAATCATTGCGTCCGGGCGGCCGCCTTGTTCTCAAAGAAATGGACACAAGACCTCGCTGGAAATACGCCTGGAACTTGTTTCAGGAAACCCTGGCGGTTAAAATCATCGGCTTCACCCTGGGCAGCCGGTTCTATTTCCGCTCCCGGGATGATTTCCGAAACGCGCTCCGGGGCTTCGGCTTCGAAGTCCGGGTGATCAACCTTGACGCGCATTACTGGTATCCGCACACGATCTACCTGTGCCGGAAGCCCTGACCGGCGGACGGCCGGCGATATTGTCTTTGCTCATGAGTTATGGCATAAATAAGAATCACTTTTTCAGGATGGAGAGGGACCGATATGGTCAAGATAGACTGCCGATACTATCGCGGGGACAAGCCCTGCCGCACCGGCTATCCCTGCGATGACTGCGGCCGCTACGACCCCGTCCGTTCCCGGATCCTCGTCCTCAAGTGCCGGGCCCAGGGCGACGTTCTGCGGACGACGGCCCTCCTGCCCGGGCTCAAGCGCAAGTATCCCGGCAGCTTCCTGACCTGGGTGGTGGACCCGGAGAGCCTGGAGCTCGTGGACAACAATCCTTTGATCGACCGCGTCCTGAGCTTGAGCCTGGAAGGCATCCTGCCCCTGGCCGCCGAGCGGTTCGACGCCCTCATCTCCCTGGACAAAGAGGCGCCCATCGCCGGCCTGGCCTCGGCCGTACGGGCCGCTCAAAAATTCGGGTTCGGCCTGGACGAGCGCGGCCGGCTGGTCATCTTCAACCCGGCGGCGGACTACGCCTGGCGTCTCGGCCTGGACGACGCGCTGAAGTTCAAGACAAACGCCAAGACCTATCAGGAGATTGCGGCCGAAGCGGCCGAAGTCGAGTACCGGCGGGAGGAGTACATCTATATCCTTCCCCCGGACGCCGAGCGCGCGGCGCGCGACTTTTTCCGCCGGCGCCGGATTCCCCGGGGCCGGATCAATGTCGGGCTCAACACCGGCGCGGGCACCAAGTTCGAGACCAAGCAGTGGCCGGCCGGGCATTTTCTACGCCTCATCGGCCTTCTGGCCAAAACACGCCGGTTCAATGTCTTTCTTCTGGGCGGCCCCCGGGAGCGAAGATTGAACTCCTCGCTCGAACGGCGAGCCGCGGGAAAAGTGTTCAACACCGGGACGGACAATTCCCTCACGGAGTTCGGCGGATACTTATCCCTCATGGATGTCGTCGTCTGCTCCGACACCCTGGCCATGCACATGGCCATCGGCTTGAAAAAAAGCGTCATCGCCCTGTTCGGGCCCACGACGCCGCAGGAGATCGACCTCTACGACCGGGGAGAAAAGCTGTGGGCCGGCGCGGCCTGCGCGCCCTGCTACAAGCAGACCTGCGACGACGGCGCCTGCATGACAGACATCACGGCCGAAACCGTGTTCGAGGCCGTGGCCCGGCAGGATCGGGGGGGAAAGTGAAGATCCCATCGACTCGGACTCAGCAGCTGGTGGTAGTCCTGATCCCCACCTACAACGAGCGGGACAACATCCGGGACGTCGTGGAACAAATCCTAGGCCTTCGCCTGCGGCACGAGCTCCAGGTGTTGGTCGTGGACGACAACTCGCCGGACAAGACCTGGGACGTTGTGCAGCGGTTGTCCCGCGCGAACGAGCGCGTCCACCTCCTTCTGCGGAAAAAACGCCGCGGCCGGGGCGCGGCCGGCGTGGACGGCTTCCGCCGGGCCCTGGAATTGGGAGCGGATTACGTCGTGGAGATGGATGGAGATTTTTCTCATCAGCCTTGTTACATCCCCCAGCTCGTGGACGCCTGCCAGATTTACGACCTGGCGCTCGGCTCTCGTTTTGTCCACGGCGGAAGAGACGCCAACCGCTCCCTGCTCCGCCGGTTCATCACCCTGTTCGTCCGGAACTTCATCCGCTCGCGCTTTCACCTTTCGGTTCGCGACGCGTCTTCCGGATTCCGCTGCTTCAAGCGCGCGGTCCTGGAGGCCGTGGACCTGGACGACCTCATCTCGGTCGGGCCGTCGGTGGTCTTGGAGATACTCTACAAAACGCATCTTTTAGGATTCTCCATCGGAGAAATTCCGATCACCTTCATCGACCGGGAAAAGGGGAAGACCAAGCTCAATTTCCTGACTCTGGTCGAGACTCTGATTATGGTCATCAAGTTCAAGCGGCAGTATGCCGGCCTGGGCCGAAGCAAGCGTTCCCCGGCCTGAGCCCGGGCGGGAGCCGGCCGTGAAAAAATCCAGACGCCACGCCCTGGGCCAGCATTTTCTCGTTCAGCCGGGGCTCTTGCAGAAAATCGTCCGGGTCATCGACCCCCGGGCCGACGAGCTTATCCTGGAAGTCGGACCGGGGCGCGGCGCCCTGACCGCCTTGCTGGCGGAAAAGGCCGGCCGGGTCGTCGGAGTGGAGAAAGACGGCCGGCTGATCCCCATCCTGCAGAGCAGAAACTTTCCCCGGACGACGATCCTCCAGGCCGACATCCTCACCGCGGACTGGGCCCGCCTCCTGCGCGCCGAAGCGACTGCGTTTCCAAGGGCCAAGCTGGCCGGCAACATTCCTTACGCCATTTCGTCCCCGCTCCTGGCCAAAGTCCTCGAGGCCAAGTCGCTTTTTGTCCGGTGCGTCTTTCTTCTCCAGAAGGAGTTCGCCGAACGCCTGGCCGCGGGCCCGGGCACAAAACGATACGCGCCCCTGTCCATCCTGGTCCAGAGGGGATTCGAGGTCAAACGGCATTTCGCCGTATCGCCCGGGGCGTTTGTCCCTCCGCCGCAGGTCGAATCCGAGGTCGTGTCCCTAATCCCGCGGGCCGTGCCGAGTGATCCGGTGGACGACGAAGCCCTGTGGACCGCATTCCTCAGGGCGAGCTTCCATCAGAGGCGAAAAACTCTGTCCAATAACCTCGAAAGCTTCGGCTTGCCGAGGGACGCGCTCCAAGCGGCCTTCGCGGCGCGCGGGCTGCCGGCCAAGGTCCGGGCCGAGGAGTTGACCTCGGGCGAGTTCGCCGCCCTGTTCAAAATTCTCCGGGCCGCGTTTCCAGCGAACGTCCCCGTCCCTGAATAGTGCGCCTTATTAAAAGTCAGCAGGGAATCGGGCCAAGGCCTCGCTCACACGGAGATTTTTCACGCCTTCTCGTCATTCATCTAGTGATTGAGGTTGCCACGGCCAAATGCGCCTCGCAACGGCCTCATGAGAGGCCGCTTTTTCGGCGGCTCAGAACTCGCTCCCGGCCTTGATTTTACGGAGACCGCCGTTCGCTCAGACATCTTCGGCGTCCGGCTTCTTCCGAGCCGGATTCCCTCAAAAGCCTCATGTCCAGGCTAAATCTCCTATCGTTCGCTACGGCCTTGGACCCGATCCCCTTTAGGAAAGGAAGATTTAGATATCAAACGGGACTATCACAGCCGCCCTCTTCTGAGAAAAAATGAATGGGGGGCGAGGGGAAGGGGCACCCCCAGCAGCCCGGAGCAACCACCAGCAGTCTAAATGGATCGGGAGTGAGGACTGCTGGGGGATACCCGAAGCCGGGGCCCCGTTCATTTTTTCTTTAATTCATATCAAGGCTAAATCTCCTATCGTTCGCTACGGCCTTGGACCCGATCCCCTTTAGGAAAGGAAGATTTAGATATCAAACGGGACTATCACAGCCGCCCTCTTCTGAGAAAAAATGAATGGGGAGCGAGGGTGGGGGTCCCCCATCAGACCTGAGTCGCCAACCAGCAGTTTTAATTGAATCAGGCATGAAGGACTGATGGGGGAAACCCGAAGCGGGGCCCTACCTGCCGCTCTCCCGAGAAAAAATGAACGGGGGGCGAGTGGGAGGGGGACCCCCGCCAGACCGGAGCGTATTTGGCGAGGACTGCCGGGGGAAACCCGAAGCGGGGCCCCGTTCATTTTTTCTTTAATTCATGTCAAGGCTAAATCTCCCTCATAGTCGCTGCGGCCCAATCCCCCTCTACGATTCCAGTGATTCCGGCTCGATGGACAGGCCGTGTTTTTCCGGATACAATAAGGCCCCTGAACAGAAGATTTTAAACCGAGATGAGCACACGGCATTATTACCGGCGTCTTCTCCAGATCTTCTGGAGCTACAAACGCAAGAAAACCCGGTTGTCCTACATGCCCGTCCGGCTGTGGGTCGAACCGACCAGCCACTGCAACCTGGCCTGCGTCATGTGTCCCAACAAGGACTTGCCCCAAGCCCAGAAGGGCTTCATGGATTTCGGCCTGTTCCAAAAGATCATCGACGAGGCCCGGGGCTCGGTTTTCGACGTGCACCTCATGCACCGGGGCGAGTCACTCCTCCATCCTGAATTTTTCCGCATGGTCCGCTACGCCCATGATGCGGGATTGGTCACCCGCTTCCACACCAACGGCACCCTGCTCGACGAGGACAAGTCCCGCCGGCTGATCGACTCCGGCCTGGACCAGTTCGCTTTTTCCTTCGACGGGTTCGACAAGGAGAATTACGAGAAGATCCGGGTCAAGGGCCGATTCGACCAAACCGTGGCCAACATCATCCGCTTTCTGGAGATCAAGAAGGAGCTCGGCTCTAAAAAACCCACCACCGTCCTGGAGCTCATTGACTTTCCCGAGGTTTTCAAGAGCGTGGGCCGCCGGGGGCAGAAAGAATTTCTGGCCCGCTTCCGGGGCCTCCCCCTGGATGAAGTCAAGGTCAAGAAGCCCCACAACTGGGCCGGGGACGCCGGCCGTCCGCCTCGGCGAAAGCGCTACGCCCCCTGCACTTTTCTCTGGCAAGCCCTGGTCGTTTTCTGGGACGGCTCGGTCCTGCCCTGCCCCCAGGACTTTTTCGGCTGCTCGGAGCTGGGCAATGTCAAAAACGCCGGCCTGTCCGAAATCTGGAACGGCGAGCGGATGATCAGCCTGCGCCGGAAAATCCTAGCCAAGGACTTCGAGGGCCTGCCGACCTGCGCCCAATGCGACCGGCCCTGGAGGCCTCAGGTTTTGGGAGTGCCCACCGAATACCTCGGCCGGTTCCTGTTCAAGCGGATGAACTGAAAGCGACGGTATGCGCGTCCGGAAAATTGCTTTACATCTTCATTTGGGCTAACATGGCGCCGATGAAAAGAGGTCGCGACCCTCTGGTCCGAGTGAGCCTTCTCTGTTTCCTGCTCCTCACCGGCCTTTTTCCCGCCCAGGCCGCGGTGGAACAGAACGTGCCGACGGCGATTATGACCGACGTGCGCGGCCTGGCCTTTGCCGACAGGATTGAA
>Ga0315297_10001764_pt1 | contig 13518 bp, 9 predicted proteins | sample YL17G15_0_MG_FD_203628 | JGI IMG/M metagenome (GOLD analysis project Ga0315297, IMG submission 203628) | Sediment microbial communities from Yellowstone Lake, YNP, Wyoming, USA - YL17G15_0 | ecosystem: Environmental > Aquatic > Freshwater > Lake > Sediment | place: USA: Wyoming | collected... | reverse complement strand
TGTAATCCGTTCTAAGAATAAATACATTCTAGGCTACATCCGACTGGCAAATCACGGGATGTCGAACTTCTCTATGGCGGTCTTCACGCTCTCGAACCACTCGTCGATGCAGGTCTTAATCGTCTTGCTGACCTGCTCCGGAGGGACGGCCGTGTAATTATGGAAATGGCCTCCCCGCTTCAGGGTCTCGGTCTGCTTGATCACAAGGCCGGCGCCCACGAGCTTCTGCAGCGCCCGGTAAACCGTGCTCTTGTCCTTCTTCAGGAACGGGGACAGCTCGTCAGCCCTAGCAGGACCCATCTTGCATAACCCCTTGTAGACAGTCATCTCGAACTCGCCTAATCCGAAAAGACACTTGAGGACATCCTTGCAGGTGCCGTTCCCTGCGAGTATCTTAGCGATCGAAGCCCTCATCGGATTCAACTAACCCGCCTCCGTACTTAGTCTTTTTCCTGCCTGTCCGCAAATTGTCGCTCGGTCGTTGGAATTTCGCGGCGGACCGTCAATCCCCTGGCGGAAGTTTATTCCGCTAGACGGCAATTGCCAACAGCCTATGTTAGAGGTAGTCGAGGAGAACTGCTTGGGGAGGATAACCTCCTTTCAGTCGGGATGCTTGGATCTCAGCACGCCGGAGATACTCTACATCTCAGGCAAGGGAGTGGAACCGCCGTCCTTCGCCAGGGCTTTCATCTCAGACGGTTCGTGCCCGCCGGAGGGGGCGAAGAACGTCATCGACCTGCTCCCCTCGAGGTTCTTCGACAGGGCTCCGCGTCTTGACACTGGCATAGACCCCGGCTTCAGGGGGGCAGGGCCGGCCCAGAGCGCGTATGAAAAGGACTTCCCGACTGTGTTCTCATCGATCGAATTCGGCACGGTCGGCGACATCGTCCCGGTCGGGGACGCCCTCCTGCTCAGCCGGGAGCCCAAGAAGTTCGCGCACTTCTTCTCGAGCCTGAGGGAGAGGCTGGGGCCAGGGAAGCTGGTGTACGCACCGGGCACCGCTGACCCGCTGAACCTCGCATTGCTCTGCTACTTCGGCATCGATCTGGTGGACCCCTATGGCACGATGGTTCGCTCTTCGCTCGGCCAGGTCATCATGAACGGGAGGATCATCCAGTCCGGCTCGCAGGAGCTGGAGAGAGTCGTCGGGATCGGCAAGGACCCGGACCACGGGGCGATCCTGAAGCACAACCTGAGGCAGCTTGAGTCGGAGCTCGCCATCGTGAGGGACGCGATCCGCGAGGGGACGCTCAGGCACCTCGTAGAGCTTCGTGCTAGACATGCGGCGTGGATGGTCGAAGCGCTGCGGTTCGCCGATCTGGAGGAGTACCGTTCGTTCGAGAGATGGACCCCTACATTCGGAGGGCCCTTCCTGGCAAGCTCGAAGGAATCCCTCTGGAGGCCGGAGATAAGGAGGTACAGGGAGCGCATCGAGACGCGCTATCTCCCGCCCAGCTCGCCCGAGGTCCTCCTCCTCCTTCCATGCTCCGCCAGGAAGCCATACTCACTATCGAAGACGCACAGGATGTTCCGCGAGGCGGTGAGGAACTCGGGAATCGCCTCATCCATCCAGGAGGTGATCGTTACGTCGCCGCTCGGCATCGTGCCTCGTGAACTTGAGACGGTCTATCCGGCCCAGCAGTACGACATCCCCGTTACCGGCCACTGGGACGAGGACGAGAAGAACATCATCAAGCACTTGCTCCGCTGGTTGCTGTCAAGGAGGAAATATTCTCATATCGTCGCGCATATCGACGATGAATGGGAATTCCTGGGAGAGATGCTCGAGAAGGCCGGAGCGGTCCACACCGGCGGCGAGAGCGTCACGAGGAAGGAGAACCTGGAGAAGCTAACAGAGACGCTGAGATCCTTCGGCGACGATATTTCCAAGCCCGGCTGGAACCAGCGGACAGCGGAGGAGATCCGCTCGATGGCGTCGTACCAGTTCGGGGAAGCATATGAGTCCCTGCTGGAGGGCGCGGAGGTCCGCGGCGGGTATCCGATGGTCAGGGTCCTAAAAGGAGGGATGCAGCTGTGCTCCCTCGTGCCGGACAAAGGGAGTCTGTCGCTGACCCTGGATGGGGGGAAGGCTCTTGCCAGATCTGGAAAATTCGGGGTCGAGATCGACGACTTCGTCCCGAAGACCAATGTCTTCTCGATAGGCGTGACAAGCGCATCCGACGAGATCCGTTCCGGTGACGAGGTCTATGTGCATCACGGCGGCGACGTCAGGGCCGTCGGAACGGCTCGGATGAACGGCACGTCGATGGTCGCCCTGAAGAGGGGCGAGGCCGTGCACATTCGCCATCATGGATAATGCTGGCTACTACTTTCGCCCACCCCCTGCTGTCGAGGATATAGCCTTCATTTCCGATGTAGCTTTGCAGGTGATGAGAAGAATGATGAGCGCCGATTGCAATGACTGCAGCTGGGAGGAAGTCTATGCCCTCCTGGGTTGCGATGATTCGATCGTTGACATTGAAGTGCATCCCGATTGAAACGGAGCCCGGTTGCTTCCCAATCCTTCTTGGCTCCGTTTCAAGACATCCGAGGATGAGCGTCCTGCCAGACGCCCATCCACCCTTTTTTGCTAAGGTTTATTTTATAGCGCCCTTATGCCTCCTCGTCTATGGCCGATGATGATGTAGCAGCGATCGAGTACGCCGTCGTGAGGGCGCTCAAGAACTTCGAGACGATAATGAGCGAGGAAGAGCACGCGCTGATCAGGATGGCACTCCGACAGGGGAGGCTTTTGTCCAGGGTCGCGGACGAGAAGGAAAGAATCGAATCGCTGAGGAAGGTCGCCGACTCGCTGATCGTCTCCCGCGAGAAGGTCTCTGGCGCCTGGAACGATGTCAACGTCGCTGTGGCGAACCTTCAGAAGACCTATGACTCGTTCGCGGTCAAGCAGCTCGACAGCATCACGAGCGCGCGGCTGAAGTTCGAGAACTTCCTTGGTCGTGCCTCGGGGCTCTCGGACATACTTGAAGGCGTGCTGCACGAGGTCGCGGATCAGGGGACCGCTCAGAAGGTCATCGAGAGGCTCTCGGCAGTGCGCGAGAAGGAAGGCAAGGTCAGACAAGCCACCAACCAGCGGCCCCCGGTACTATGACCCGATACGCCGATAAGAAAATCCATTTGAGCATCAATCAGTTTTTGACAGTCGGAATCCTTGATACAAACCTTACTAGCTTGTCATGAAACAATAGCATTGCCGTGTCCCCAAACCCTTTCCTTTTTATTTTCAAGGACTACGAGTTTCGTATGATGCGCCCTCGGAACCCCTTTCAAGGCTTTTTCTGAATAAATGTCAGATTATTCTCCGGAATCGAGATCGGCTTCAGAGCGGGATGCCGATCGGCTTCGTCCGAATCCGAATACAACCGACCTGATAGCTCATCTCTCAAATCGGCTTTCCAATAAAACATGGTTCTGAATCGCCAGGGGTAACATTCCAGTCGGTCAATGCCTTCTGCCCACTCCCGTCGGCATTCATAATCCATATATCGGTGTCCCCTGAACCGAACTCCCCATGTTCTTTCACAAAAACGATTTTTGTGCCATCAGGCGACCATGATGGGGAAGAGAGATTTGCTTCGGTTTCGAATGTTAATTGCACTTTCCCCGAACCATCGGCATTCATCACGTATATCTGTGAATTTTCTATGGGACGGTGAATGATGTTAGGAAAACCTGCAAAAGCTATTTTAGAGCCATCTGGTGACCATGTTGGATCCTGCGAGATAATGATTGGACCGAGCAGACCGTCCTCATCTACTAAAAGGATAAATGAATCGCTCCCGATGGCCATTTTCGCAATTCCACTGAACCCCATCCCGGGATAATCAACCCGGTTCGTAAAAAAAACCAAATTCAAACCATCTGGCGATACCGACGGATGAAGATCATTCGGTTCGGCTTGAGAATTGTATACGGGAGTGACCTGAGCTTCCCCTGTCCCATCTTCGTTAATCGAATAAATATAATCGTGTTTACCGATATCATCATACCCTGTAAAATAGATCTTTCCATCATATGACCAAGTCGTAAAATACGCGCCCTGGTCGTAACTATTTATTCCCTTGATAATTTTTTCACCGGCTTCGTCCATCATAATAATGCCAACGCCCGATCGACTGAAGACTATTTTCGACCCGTCGGGAGATGATGATGACCAACCATCCCCGTAGTATATGCTAGACACTGAAGACAATCTTCTCGGATTCGAACCATCTATATTCATAACCCAAATGCCCCAATACCCATCGCGCCTACTCGAAAATATGATTCCTTCAGATGGCCATACTTCACCACCTATTGCCGTCGGCGTCGCCGATGCCTCGGCCGACGCCGCGCTCTCTCCCAGGGAATTTGCAGCCGTGACAATATAGTAGTATGTCGTGTCATTTGTGAGTCCCGTATGAACATACGGACTCGTGGCGCCGGTGATCTTCGTGCCGCCGGTCTTCGTTACACCGGACGTCGTTGACCAGTAGATGTTATAGGATGTCGCGTTTGTAACAGCAGTCCAACTAATTGTAACCTGGCTGTTGCCCGCGCTTGCAGATACGTTTGTCGGCGCGGATAGAGTTGCAGTATCACCACCATCACCGCCATCGCCGCCACCACCACCGCCGCCACCGCCACCATCACGACCGCCCAGGCTTGTCAGAAAATTGTATCCCCCAGCAGCAAGAAGCATGATGAGCACCACTACAACTGCGAAGACGATTATTCCAACTTTCCTTTTTTTCGGAATTGGAGGCTTACTGGGCGACGACGGAAAATTTTGCTGGTAGTGTGGCGGGGGAGATTGTTGATATTGCACGGGCCTCGTTCCTACCGATGCAATGACATTTGCCTGAGGTTGGGATTCAAAATCTGGCGGCGGTGGTAGATCGTAAGCAGGCGGGACCGGCTGCTGCTGGTACTGGGGAGGGGTCTGCTGGGCGGTTGCAGGCTGCTGAACCGGCGCAGGCGATGGATACATCGGCTGAGGGGGCTCGGTCGGCAGTCGCATTGCGCAGTTGATGCAGAATGTCCTTCCCGGGGGATATTCCTTCCCGCAATTTGGACAATATTTGCCACCCGCAGGATTCACTCCGGTTCTCGCGGCACCGCATTCTGGGCAACGGTCCAAGCTAGTCGACATTGTGTGCTCGCATGATTTGCAGCGCCATGGATACGTTTTGCATTTCCCACAGTAGTAGCTTGAATAGCGATTGGTGAATACCATCTTGTTCTCACAGTATGGGCAGGCAACATCTGTCGGCAGAATACTCCCTATCGGTTGCTTTTCCTGAGGATATGGAGACTGAACCAATGTCACTCCGATCAATGGCTTGGCTTGCATCACTTCCGATTCCGAGTCGGGAGGCAGGGGCGGTGACGGTGGTTGGTAAGCAGGTGGGTACGGCTGTTGCTGCTTCTGCGGAAGCATTGTTTTGCATTTCTTACATTGCATGGCATCTATGGAATTCTTTTTCCCGCAATTTGGACAATATTTGCCACCCACAATATCACTCCGATCTAATCTGAACGGATTATTAGGACGTAAGGCCTTTTCCTGATTGATCTCCAGCTAACAGATAGTGCTGCCGGCTGGAAGCGACCTTCAGTTACGCTATATACCATATTCCACTTATCTTCAATAATACGGCAGACTCTGTGGTTATTTTGACGCCGATCCCTACTCCCGTCTCCTTCAGGGTATATGATATGACGCATGAATCATCTGAGACGACCTTTACCCCCAGAGCTGTAAGTCCATCGACCGCCTCATTGACATCTGCGAGTTCGGCCTTCGTCATTTCGGCAGTATATTTTACCGTGACAACCGTTACTGTATACTCCGCGCTAGCCGCCTCTGAAACGTTCATGAATTCTCGGACTTCATTAATTGCATTGGCGTATTGCGACGTTGTATAAAATTTCGAAACAGTGCAATCAACAACTCCTATTGCGTCGTATCTGTTCATGGCGCTTTCCATTGCGGCCATAGTCCCCTGAGGAGTGGTTCTCCCTCCTCCCAAAACTCCCAAAAATACGACTAATACGAGCATTACGACAACAATTGCCGCTATTACGCCTGTGATAATGATAGCTTTCTTTTTATTCGATTTCCCCGGTCTTGGGAGATGCTGGGTTGTTGGTTGAGGATACTGAGGTTGCGTCTGTTGCTGGGGGTATTGATACTGAGGTTGCGTCTGTTGCTGGGGGTGTTGCTGGGGGTATTGATACTGAGGTTGCTGCGAGTTTGGCGGCATAGAGATTTCCTGTGGTGGAGGACTCTGAGGCATAGTCGGATACGAAAGCACTATAGGTGCAGCACAATAGTTGCAGAACTTCGCCCCGTCAAGGTTATTATTCCCGCATTTTGGACAGACAGCCATTTCAAAACACCATGGGCTGTATCCCCACATCAGGAGATAAGGCTTTTCCCTGAATGATCTCTTGACGAACGAAGCGGGCGAGAGGGGATTCGAACCCTTCGATAGCCAGTAAGTCACGAGCCGGATTCAATCAAGGGGTAATAGGTCCGGAGCCAAACCCCTTTCACGGCTTTTTCTGATTGCTCTTAATTAGAGAGAAGTGGGGAGCAGGGGGAGTGTCTTCCGAATAGCCCACTGGGCTTCTTGGAGCCGCCTGTAGTCGAGATCGAGGGCGGGCTTCCCAAGGAGATTATTGAAATACTGAGTAATTATCTCAGTAATACTCAGATGTCAACTCATGAGTTGGGAAGCAAAATGGAGAAGTTCAGGATGGATCGCCTTACAGCGACCAGCCCGAAGATTACGACATGATTGTTTGTGTCGTCGATTTTGCTGTCTCACTCAGTTTTGTGTCTGAAGAAGCAGGTGTAATCTAGCTGGTCAGGATTTTGGCCTTCCATCTGGCCTCCGGAGAATCTGTTGGGGGTCGGAAGAGAGCCAAGGGCCCGGGTTCAAATCCCGGCACCTGCACTTCTTACAGGTGTTCCCGTCAGGTCCCTTCCGACTTTGGGGTTTGCTTGTTTGGGGGGTTATGGCGTTATCGCGAGATAGGCTAGAAAGCCTCCTCCTTCTCCTCGAATATCGAGACGCCGCATTCGTATGTTGCGCTCGTGCCATGCTCCTCTGGGATCTCTAGAGGTGTCGAGTCCATCTCGAACCTCTCGATCGCATGGCCCCTGTATGCCTGCACTTCTTTCTTTGTCTTTGGTTTCATTTGTTCACCGTCCGCGTTCCTTGTCCACCAGAGTTTTCGCTGAGTTCCCTGCGCTCATCGTGGCGTAAAGCGCATTTCATCCATTGCCAAGGAAATCGAGCCCATTTCGTTTGCTCCAAGCGTTTCCGCCTCGAGCTGCTCGAGATCCGTGAGAAGGCGCTTCACCGGGGCTGCGTCCTCTCCATTCCTCTCCGCTCTGGATGCAATTTCCTTCAGGTCACCTATCGTGTGCTTCTGCATCCACTCGATGATTTCAGTCGTCGACATGGCCGGATTCTTTTTGCGCTTTGACCACACGGTCATCCCATCCTTTGCGTCTGACGTTTTGTCAGATGCGAGTTGCTGTATTGAATCCTCTGTTATTTATACATATCTGAAATGTCGTTTAGTGTATTATATTGTTAATTAATTTCGTTACTGGCTTCATAGAAACATTCTTAACAAATTATTTGATTATTGCTGGAAACGATTAACAAAATGAAATGAAATATTGAATTTTCCTTGTCGGACAAATCGGCATATCGAACGGATTACCTCGGCAATCACTATCATTTCCAGCTTGGCGCTCCACTGGTAAAAGAATTTATCCCAGCACACTCTTTTGGATACCATCGGTGTGATGGGATGGGCTTTCTCGGCTCGGTGCTGGATAAGGAGAAAAGAGCGTTCGACAAGATGGAGCGCTCTCTTGCGGAAGTTGATCGGCTCTTACAATCTTCTGATCCGAACGCGGAGAAGAAACTCGACCGCCTGGCTCTAGATATCCGTGAATTCATTGCTAACATCTCGAAAATGAAATCGGAGTTCTCCGGATTGTTGTCGAAGGTCGCCCTGAGGGAGATCACCTTCAGGAAATACAACGAGGCCTCCGACTTAGCGCGGATGGCCGTCCAGCTCGACCCGGGGCTGACCGATGCGAGGTTCTCACTTTCGATGGCCCTTCGACACGCAGGCGCGCTGGATGATGCCATCAAGGAGATCGACATCACTATCAAGGCCGCTCCGAAAGAAAAGCGCCTCTGGATGGAGAAGGGGAGGATCCTCCAGTCCAAGGGCGACAGGGAGTCGGCCGTCCAGAGCTTCCTCGAAGCGTCCAAGCTCGACCCGAACGACATCGAGATTTTCAACGTGCTCATTCAGCTCAATCCGAAAGAAGCGACGCTGCTGGAAGGAAAGGCGAAGGCGTTCCTCCACTTGAGGAGGTACCCGGATGCAGTAAGAGTTTTTGAGGAGGCAATCCTACTGAAACCGGATGACAGGGACCTCTGGCTCGGAAAGGCCAAGGCGCTGTTCGAGGACAGCAGGGGAGACGAGTCGCTGCAGGCGATCGCGCGCGTACTGTCAATAGATCCATCCTTCGGGGAGGGCTGGGAGTTCAAGAGCAAGATACTGCGTGACTCCGGAAAAATCGACGAAGCGATCGATGCGCTCAAGAAAGGCGTGGCCGTCGAGCCGAAGAGCAAGTTCCTCTGGAACGAGCTGGGCACGCTGCACAGCGAGAAGAAGGACTACAAGCACGCGCTGGAGGCGTTCGCGCACGCGCTGGAGATCGCGCCGACGGATGTCGGCATCCTGCGAAACCAGAAGGTCGTGCTGCAGCACTTGGAGAAGCACGCAGAGGTCATCGACGTCTGCTCGAGGATACTGGTCGCCGATCCGAACGATTTGGATTCCCACATCGACAAGGGCGACGCGCAGTTCAGCCTCGGGAAGTTCGATCAGGCTTACGATTCTTACCGCGAGGCGCACCGCCTTTCCAAGGACAATATCAGCGTCATCGTCAAGCTCAAGGACGCTGCGAAGAACCTCGGGAGGCATGAGGAGGTCATCGACTGGTCTGACCAGATCCTCAGGCAGAACTCTGGAAGCTCATCGGCACTTCACGACAAAGGCCTCGCCCAGATGAAGCTCGGCAGGCACAGCGACGCGATCAAGTCGCTGGAGAAAGCGTCGAAGCTGGAGCCCGACAACGTCCCAATACTGGACAGCCTCAAGGAGGTGCAGAAGATGGTGCCCAACGACAAGGGCGTCATCGAGGTCTCCATCCGGATCCTGAAGATAGATCCGAACAACAAGCATGCGCTGCTCGACAAGGCGGTCGCGTACGACCACATGAACGACCTCGAGCGGGCGATCGAATCGTTCAAGCTGGCGCTGGCCATCGATCCGGCCGACAAGATAGTCGCCTTCGACCTCGCGGTCGCTTTCTACAAGGCCGGGAACTTCGATGATTCCGCAGAGACTGCGATGCAGGGGCTGAAGCATGACGGCGAAGAGCCGAGGCTCTGGCGGATCCTCGGCGAGGCCGAGCTCGCCAGAAAGCGCTTCGGTGAAGCGCTCAAATCGCTGGAGAAGAGCATATCCCTTGACCCGAACGATAAGGGGGCGCACTTCGGCCGTGGACTGGCGCTGATGGAACTGAAGCACTACGAGCAGGCCGCCACGAGCTTCGGCAAGGTCATCAACATGGATCCAAGCGACCCTGATGCGACCTTCCAGCTCGGTCTGGCGCTCACGAAGTTGGACCGGCTGCGGGAGGCGCTGGACGCCTTCTCGAAGGTTGCGATGATGCGCCCTCAGGATGTCGTCCCGTTGATATATCAGGCCGAGACGCTCCTCAGGATGGGCAAGGCGAGGGAAGCGCTGGCGCCGCTGACGGCTGCCCTCCGGATTTCTCCCGATTCCATCGACGCGCTCCGCATGATGAAGGACGCGATCGTCGCGCTCGGGGACAACGAGGCCATCGTGAGGATATGCAACGACATCCTTCGTTTGAGCCAAAGAGACGCGGACGCGCTGTTCGACAAGGGCAAGGCCCAGTTGGCCCTCGGGAAGCCGCAGGAGGCCCTGGATGCATTCAACCTCGCGCTCCAGATCCGCCCGGACGACCTGGCGATCCTCAAGTTCAAGGAATCCTGCCTGATCGCCCTCGAGGACAACGAGGGAGTCGTGAAGATCGGGGCGAAGATCCTCGAATTCATGCCGGGCGACAGGCAGACGATGATCAACATGGCGCTGGCGAGCGAGCGGATGGACCAGCTCGAGGAGGCGCTCATGATATACGAGGAAATACTCCTCGCCAACCCGCAGGACGTCGACGTCGCAAACAGGAAGGGCGAGGTCCTCATGAGGGAGAACAAGCCCGCCCAGGCCGCGGAGACTTTCCTCGCCGCACTGAACGTCAAGCAGAGCGGCGTCCTCCTGAACAACTACGGGAAGGCGCTCCTCTCGATGAGGCGAACGGACGAGGCGCTGGAGGTCTTCCGCCATGCCATCGAGGAGAGCCAGGTCAAGCCTGAGTACAGGGTGAACGAGGGAAGGGCCTTGGCTGCCATGGACAGGCTGGAGGAAGCGCTGAAATCATTCGACACGGCCCTCTCGCTGGACCATCACAATTATTCCGCGCTCAAGTACCGCGGCAACGCGCTCCTGAAGATGAACAGGGCCGACGAGGCCCTGGCCAGCTACGAGAAGGCGCTGCAGGAGGAGAAGGGTGACAAGGACATCTTCAAGAACATGGGCAGGGCGTGCGAGATGCTCTCCAGGACCAGGGAAGCGATCGTCCACTACCAGCAGGCCCTTCGAGAAGATTCAACGGATACCAGCATCTGGCTCAGGATCGGCGAGCTGCATGCGTCGCTCGGCGAGCACCAGGAGGCGGTCGACGGGTACGACCGCGCTCTTCAGAGCACGCCCGAGGACGCGAAGCTCTGGCTTAGCAAGGGGCGGTCGCTCGACGCGCTCGGGATGAACGATGACGCCGTTCAGGCCTACGACAGGGCGATCGGCATCGATCCGAACAGCGCGGAAGGCTGGGAACTGAAAGGGGCGGCGCTGCTTAGGCTCGAGAAGCCCGAGACGGCGCTCAGGGCGTTCGAGCACGCGCTTGCTCTGAACCCGTCCGATGACAAATCCAAGAAGGGGCTCCAGCAGGCGGATGTCCTGGTGAGGCAATTGAGGATCGAGGACTATGCCCGCGCGGTGCTCGAGTTCGAGCACGCCCACGGCAGACCTGTCACCAAAGAGGAGGCTTTCAGGATCTCGGGGATCCCCTACGCATACCTGGACGATGTCGTGGCATACGTCGAATCGCCGGTAGAGCTGGATGTCTCCGAGCTGACGCAGGAGGAGATCGGCGCCTACGAGGAAGCGTCCCGGGACATACTCCTGCACTCGTACGAGGACCGGAGCCTCGAGGCACACGGCCTCAAGCTGGCTGACATAATCAGGAGCTTCCCCGAATACAAGATCGCCACCGCGAAAAGGATCCTCGCCTACATCCAGAAGGTCAGCACCATGTCCTTCCCGAGGGAGAAGACCGAGGACCCGCAGACGGAGCATCTGCTGAGACAGGCGCTCGACCTGCCGGACACGCAGAAGAACGTCATCGGCATAATTCGCAACCTGAACGTCGGGGTGATGACATCGAGACGACTGGTCTCGATCCTCCAGACCTTCAGGGGAGGCGGGTTCGAGACCCCCACGGTCGACCTTCAGACGATCGTGACCGAGGGATTCGGCACGCGCGTGCCGGAGCAGCCCAAGGTCGCGTACGCCGAGGAGCGGACGATCAGGGACGACGACGAGGAGCAGCGGGAACCCGCTCCGAAGAGGAAGACCCGCCTGGCTGACCACGAGGAACCGGAAGAGGAGGAGCCGGAGGAGGGACCTGCCCCAAGGCACCCGAGATCGCGCCGCGTGGAGCCGCGCGCCCGGCAAGGGGACGAGGGAGAGGCGGGCGGCCTCGACAGGGACAAGGAGAACCTCGAAGGGAGGCGCTGCCTGTACCACGGCGGAGTGGCCGTAGCCAGATGCAGGAGCTGCAAGGCGATCCTCTGCAAGGAGTGTATGCGCGGGGCTGACAGGTGCCCGAGGTGCGACGCCCCGTTCTCCGACGAGGAAGAGGATGAGGGAGGAGACGAGCCCCGCAGTCCGGAACCCGGAAGAGAGCCCGTAAAACGCGCTCCGAAGGAGGAGCATAACAGGGATTTCTCCAGGCTGTGATTCAATAGTTGATCATCGGACTTTTCATGAATTCCCGTAGGAGCGTCGTCGCGTAGCAACCCTTGTTGAGGCCAAAGCTGAAGAGGGCGCCGTCCTGGACAATCTCGCAGCGGAGATCCTTGACAGGCGAGACGATCTCCCGCCTCATCCCCTTCGAGGACGCCTGCATGAGCTCGGCGACGATGAAGTCGTCCGAATCCAGCGCCTCCCCATCGACCACCTTCTTCTCTATGTCGCCCATCGCGCCTTCCGCCAGCGCCGGGTTCGAGCCGAAGAGGGAGCCGCTGACGAACCCTTTCCCCTGAGATACCTGCTCGTTCACCCTTTCCAGGTTGGCCTCGTTGACCCGGATGTACCTCCTATGATCGGGCGAGCCGTTCTTGTCGAGCGGGAGGATGACATCCCCTTCGACCGCCACATCCAGGGGCAGCCCGGCTTGTATCCGCAGGCTCAGTATCCGGTTGAAAAGGTATGACTGGTATGCGTGCACGAACATCATGACGAGATTTCTCGGAAGCGTCTTGATCGCGCCGGGGAAATCCCCCGGGTTCCTCGACAGGTGCCCTATCATCATCCTCTCGAAAGTGAGCGTCGGTGGAAATACCTCCAACGCTTTCGTGAAATCCTTTGTCTCAACGATGAACTTCCTGGCGTCCCTGCAGTCCTCGCGCTCGAACTCTGTCTCCTCGCCGACGTACAGCATCACGGCGTTCTCGAAATCGCCCTTCACCATCGCCTTGCCGATCAGGTGCGTTATCGGCCTCGTCACACCGAACCGCTGCACCCCGAAGAAGTTCGGGAACCCGCCCAGCTTCCTCATCTCAGAAGATATCTTTTCCACGCGCGCCTCCGCGTCGTCCTTCTCAATTTCCCTTACCAATATCTTGAAATCATTCCCGAGGAGCAAACCCAGCCTTGTCTCGCTCCTCGACCTGTAGAGCCTCAGGAATTCGACGTCCGGAATCGTTACGGATGAGACCTGCTCCATCGGTGCCTGGAAGGTCATCAGCTGTGTCGAGATTGACCGCTTGTCCTTCGTTCCAGCGAAGGCAATCCTGTTCCTCCCCATGCGGAGGTTCGTCCCGAGCCGCCTCACCAGCCTGTTCATCTCCCAGTTGGTGTGTCGCACGACGGCCACCGTTATGCCCCCGTCGGGGTCCTCTGGCGGGAAAAGACTCCTCTCCTCAACGATAAAATCCTCTGGGAGGATCTTCAGCCTCCCCCCGATGCCCGGAATGTCTTTCGTCCAGTAGACCGAGATGCCGATATCTTCCTCAGGTACAGTCATCGGATGCGCCTTGCTTCATA